>Ga0209382_10000419_pt1 | contig 70094 bp, 53 predicted proteins | sample SoiMetdeltSBSDD5_FD_187599 | JGI IMG/M metagenome (GOLD analysis project Ga0209382, IMG submission 187599) | Bulk soil microbial communities from a Populus tree surrounding site in Tennessee, USA - Soil MetaG P. deltoides SBSDD5 (SPAdes) (version 2) | ecosystem: Environmental > Terrestrial >...
CCGAGGTATCGAAGTCGCCGACATCGAGAATCGCGAGCGGAGGAACGACTACGGCCGAGGCGAGAATGGCCGCGAGCGCAGAGTCACCGCTGGCCACGAGTGCGGCTGATGGCGAGGCTCGGAGGGCGGCGACGATGTCAGCGGCACGCTGTGCGGCGGCAGTGCGATTGTAAGTTTCGAAGTGCCTGATCTTGGCCGCAGCCGCGGCGTCGAACGGCGTGAAGGTGATGGGCTGAACCTTGAAGCCTTTCGCCTGCAGTTGACGATCGATCGCCGCGTCGGTCCCGGCGGTCAGAACGGTGCGGATGGACTGCCGCTTCGAGGAGACAGGGGCTGCGGCGTCACCGAACCCGAGTGAGTGACGCAGCGCCCGCGCTCTCGTCGCGAGATCGGTCGTCGTCAGTTGCTGTCTGGCTGCGGCGATCCAGTTCTCCGTCAACTGGCGGGCGCTGAGCGCCTCGGGCGGCAGCGCGCGCTGATGAAAGACCAGCAGGTCGGCGGGGGACTCCGCGGTGAACGATCGCTCGCGGACCTCGACCTCGGGCGCTGCGCCTTTCATCCAGCGCGCCAGCCACGCATACATCGCCTCGCGTGATTCCTTGTTGTAGTTGTGCTCGGCCTTGAACCGGACGGCGGAAACGCTGTCTGGCGCGTCGAGCAGCGAGTAGAGGGCGCGGACCGCTGGATATTCCGCTTCCAGCGTATTCGCGGTCCAGTCGCCGGTCGCTGACACCATCAGGAGTGGACGCGGCGCGATCGTGGCGGCGATCTCGACGTTGTTGGTGTCCAGCCGCAGCGTGGGAGCGTTCTCGCAGAGGCAGCCTCCCTGCATGTGCAGCGAGATCATGTTGACCGGTACCGCGACCTTGACGCGGTCGTCGACCGCGGCGAGCAGGAACGTCTGCGTGCCGCCGCCCGACTCACCAGTGACCGCCAGCGCATCCTTTTGGACGTCGGGCAGCGACTGCAGAAAATCGAGGCTCCGGATCGAGTTCCACACCTGGAGGCCGGCGAGGCTCATGCCCCACAGCGTTTCGCGCTTGCCTCCGAAGGTGTGCGGCAGCTGCCGGCTGTCGTCGTAGCCGATCATGTCGTAGGTGAAGACCACGAATCCCTGGCGGGCGAGAGTGATGGCGCGGCCCGGGACGGAATTGAGCGTCGTGTTCTCCAGCCGTCCGTAGGCCCAATGCCCGTGCGGCGCCAGCACCGCGGGGAACGGACCGGTCCCGAGCGGCCGATAGAGATTCCCGGTCACCAGGAACCCGGGCAGGCTCTGGAAGTAGACCTTCTCGACGGTGTAGTCGTTCTTCGTGACCTTGCCGAAGATCTCCGGCGCGAGCGGCGTACGATCCGGCAGGGGCACGAGCCCGGCGGAGGCCAGGATGTGCTCGCGCAGGTAGGTCGCACGCCGCTTCCATTCCGCGGCATCCGTGAATCGCGGCGGCGAGAACTTGTCATCGAGCGTGCGGAATGCAGACTGACGGGCGCTGGGAGACGCCGTCAGGACCAGTGAAGCCGTCAGGACGATCGCGGCTGTGCGCATGACGGGGGAGTGTAACTCCCAACGATCCAACGATCCAACGATCCAAGGAGAGTCGTTCGAACCAGCTGGGTGAAAGACGTACCAACAAGCTTGTTGCAGGCCTTCCACCCCACTGTTCGATGGGCTTCCCTTGAATCGTTGGATCGTTGGATCGTTGGGAGTTGACCTTGATATCCTCAGGTATGCGAATCGTCAGACATACCGTGCTCGCATTGGCGCTCGTCGCGCCTCTCGCCGCACAGACCGCGAAGAAAGCCCAGCCCGCCGCGCAGCCGATCGTGGTCTACAAGACCGCCACGTGCGGATGCTGCACCAAATGGGTCGACCACTTGAAAGCGGCCGGTTTTGCGCCAACGGTGCATACCCTTCAGACAATGGACGAGGCGCCGGTCCGGAAACAGATTCCGGCACAGCTGCAGTCGTGCCACACCGCCACGCTCGAGGGGTACCTCGTCGAGGGACACGTCCCCGCGGACGTGATCCACAAGCTGCTGAAAGAGAAGCCGCGCGTTCAGGGGATTGCGGTGCCGGGCATGCCGGCTGGCTCGCCAGGGATGGAATCGAGCCGGCCCGAACACTACGACGTCCTGACGTTCGAGGCGAGCGGCAAGACGTCGGTATTTGCGAAACGGTAGGAGGAGCTTCCAGCTTCCAGCTTCCAGCTTCCAGCTTCCAGCTTCCAGCAGATCGGTGAAAATCGTCCGGTCGCCCGAAGAATCCACCTAAAAGCTGGTAGCTGGCAGCTGGAAGCTGTCAGCTGACTACGACGACTGCATCTTCCTGTAGTTGTCGAGGCACTTCTTCGCCATGGCGATCTCGCCGTCGGGTCCGGCGTGCTCCTGCTCGATCAAGTAGTACTCGACCCCGCCCGTGGATTCCGCCGCCTGGAAGAGGCTCTTCCAGGGCACGTCGCCCTCGCCGAACGCCACGGTGTAGGCGCGCCCCTCACCCTTGCCCCAGTCCTTCAGGTGGACACTCTTGATCCGGCCGGGGTTGGCCTTGATCCAGGCCGCCGTGTCGACCGCCATTTCAACCGCGGTTCCCGCGTCGAGCTGAAGGACGAAGTCCTTCGGGGTGTTCTTCGCGAGGATGTCCATCGGACGTTCGCCCCCCTCGAAGGGCTTCCATTCGGTCTGATGGTTGTGGAAGCCGGTGGCCATCTTGTGCGGCCGCAGCTTCTCGGCGGCGGCGCTCATGGAGTCGGCGAACGCTTTCCAGCCGTCGGCCCCGACCACCTTGCCGGCGCTCGACACGATCGGGTACTTGCTGCCGATGATCTGATTGAGCTCGATCGTCTTGTTGACCGAATCACCGGTGACGGCCTGCGCGCTGTTATGGGTCGAGTGACACTTGATGCCGAGCTCGTCGAGCAGCTTCCTGACGTCTTTCGCCTGCTCGGTGGTCCAGGTCAGGTAGGGCGCATAGAACTCGACCACCTGATACCCGAGCTTCGCGACGGCGCGAACCGTGCCGGGCAGGTCTTTCACCAGATCTCCGCGCACCGAGTACAACTCGATGCCGACCGGGATTTTCTTCGACTGAGCCAACGCGGCCGATGCCGCAAACGGCGCTGCCGCCGCAGCGGCGAGGAAATCGCGGCGAGAAGGCGTGTTTTTCATGCGGGGGACAGTAGCATGAAATCGCCAATCGCTAATGGGGTCAGATCTTGTATTTCAACCTCCGGTGTTGAAATACAAGATCTGACCCCGACCGTTGGAGCACTGGATGCGCATCTTCAAATTGTTCGCGCTTTCTCTGGTCATCGCGGCTTCGTCCGGCGCCCAGCCCATGACCTACGACGTCGTCGTGTATGGCGGGACATCGGCCGGCATCATCGCCGCGGTGCAGGCGAAGCGGATGGGGAAGTCGGTCGTGGTCGTGGCTCCCGAGAAGCATCTCGGCGGGCTCTCGGCCGGTGGGCTGGGGTTCACCGACACCGGGGACAAGTCGGTGATCGGCGGGCTCTCCCGGGAGTTCTATCAGCGGGTCTGGTCGCACTACGACACGGCGGCGGCGTGGAAGTGGCAGACGCGCGACGAATACGGCAACAAGGGCCAGGGCACGCCCGCGATGGACGGCGAGCACCGGACGATGTGGATCTTCGAGCCGCATGTGGCGGAGAAGGTCTTCGAGGATTTCGTCAAGGAGTATCAGATTCCGGTCCATCGCAACGAATGGTTGAATCGTGCGACTGGCGTCGCCAGACAGGACGGACGGATAACCAGCCTGACGACCCTCAGCGGGCGCACCTACACCGGGCGCATGTTCATCGACGCGACCTACGAGGGCGATCTGATGGCGGCCGCCGGCGTGTCGTATCACGTCGGCCGGGAAGCGCAGGCCACCTACGGTGAGAAGTGGAATGGTGTCCAGATCGGGATCCTCCATCATCGCCACCACTTCGGCGTTCTGAAAGCACCGATCAGTCCGTACGTGACTCCGGGCGACCCGAAAAGCGGACTGCTGCCCCGCATCAGCGCGGCGCGGTCAGGTGAGTTCGGTCAGGCTGACGCCCGCATCCAGGCGTATTGCTACCGGATGTGCCTGACCGATCATCCCGGGAACCGGATTCCGTTCGAAAAGCCCGCAGGGTACGACCCTCGCCAGTACGAGCTCCTGCTGCGTGTGTTCCAGGCCGGCTGGCGCGAGACGTTCCAGAAGTTCGATCCGATCCCGAACCGGAAGACCGACACCAACAACCATGGTCCGTTCAGCACCGACAACATCGGCATGAACTACGACTATCCGGACGCCTCATACGAGCGTCGCCGCGCGATTCTCCAGGAGCACGAGCGGTATCAGAAGGGCTGGTTGTATTTCATCGCCAATGACCCGCGCGTGCCGGCCGAGGTTCGTGACGAGATGCGGAAGTGGGGTCTCGCGAAGGACGAGTTCACCGGCAGCGGTGGATGGCCGCATCAGATCTACGTCCGCGAGTCGCGTCGGATGCTCGGGATGTTCGTGATGACCGAGCACGAGCTGCTCAAGACCCGGCCGACGCCCGACCCGGTGGGAATGGGGTCGTACACGATCGATTCTCACAACGTGCAGCGCTACGTCACGCCCGACGGCGCGGTCCAGAACGAGGGAGACATCGGCGTCTCCACGAACGGACCGTACTCGATCGCCTACGGCGCGCTGGTGCCGCGCCGTGGCCAGGCCGGCAACCTGATCGTGCCGGTCTGCGTCTCGAGCTCCCACATCGCCTTCGGCTCGATCCGGATGGAGCCCGTGTTCATGGTGCTCGGCCAGTCGGCCGCCACAGCCGCCGCGCTGGCGATCGACGGCGACGTGGCGGTGCAGGACGTGCCGTACGCGCGGCTGCGCGAGAGACTGGTCAAGGATGGTCAGATTGTTGAGAAAACCGGGGTCCGGTAGTCCGGATCCCGGCGCCGGTCCCCGGCTGGCTCGGCGAACCTGCAGCTTTCAGACCTGAGTGGCTGATCCAAGCCCCGATTGATTACAGGAGGGGCAAGAGTTCAGGAGTCTTTTTGCCTGATAGCAGACCTCCTTATCTCCTGGCCCTCCTGTAATCATCCCGCTCCGGAATAAGCTGGGTGCCCAGGTCATTTCTTCTTCGACGCCGCCAGCCAAGTATCAATCAACGCCATTGAAGGCCCGCCGTTGGTTCGATAGGTGTCGGCGAGCTTCTGCATGCGCTCGCGATCCTTGTCCTCGGTCTCGATCGGTCTGCCGGTGCGGAATGCTTCGTAGAGCACGAGCAGTCCGGCCGCGAGTGTCGGCTCGTCTTCCGCCTTGCGTGACACGAGATCGTCGAGGGTCAGCAGGCCGTCGGCATATTCACCAGCCAGGAACGCCGCCAACACGAACCGCCGTTTCAGGCCGTCGTCTGCGGGCCAGCGTGACCGTGCCTTGTCGAGCGTTTCCAGCGCCATCTCGCCGTTGTCCTGCCGCAGGAATGCGTCGGCGAGCAGGGTATGCAGCGGCAGCGCATCGCCTTCCTTGATGAGCGCGGTGCGCCAGGCGCCCGCGGCTTCCTTGTCCTTTCCGCCGGCCGCGTAGCAGGCGCCGAGGTAGACCATGGCGGGGTAGAAATCCGCGGACGCACGCATGGCGGCGCGGAACGCGTTCGCTGCCGGCTCGAGCTTGTTCTGCGACAGGAGCGACACGCCCTTCAGGAAAGAAGCGACCGGTGACTGCGCCGCGAGCACATCCGATATGTACAACTGGCCGATGTTCGTGCGCGCATCGCGCACGAGGTCGCGGATCATCGGCGAGGCTGCATCCGGTCGCGCCGCGACGCGATCGAGAAAGGCGCCGAGCACCTGCGGCGACGTGACCTGGTCGATCGCGAAGGGCGGAACCGCCGCAACGACGCGAGCTGCCGACCGTCGCGCCAGGCCCCCCATCGCGGAGACATCGCCCGGAGCACTGCCGCCGACGACGGTGGCCGGTGCCAGAGCCGCTTCGGTCAGTGTGAAGGACCGGCGAACCTCGCCGACGACGGCCTCGCCGGACTTCACTTTCGCGCGCGCGACATAGCTGCCGGGCGGCAGCACGCGCATGTCGGACACGCCTTGCGCCAGCACCGAGCCGGCGCGGATCGTGGCCATGGTTGCGGGAGCGTGCACCAGTGACGGTCCATCGGCCGATCTGGCGATCTCGAAATCGACCTCGGCATTCTTGATCTCGGTCTGCCCGCCATCGAGGTCGATCTGGACCGCGAGGCGCTCGTCCTGGCTGACCGTATCGACAGCCAGTCGGGGCTCACCCCGGCCTGGAGCCGGCAGGCGCAGCAGCACGGGCCCGCTGGCCGTCATCGTTCCGAGCGGCAGCCGGCGGGCGTCGACACGATGATCGACGGAACCGACGCGCCCGGCGCCATCGATCACCGCGACCCGCAGGACGTAACCGCCAGGCGCGACCGGGACGTTGGCGGTGAAGGCGAGCCCGTCGCCGCGCGGCTGGCCGATTGGCTGCTCGCCGGCGAGAAGCTTGGTCCCCTCGAGATCGCGGATGAGCAGTTGTACGGTCGCTTCGCCCGGATCGACCCGCGAGGCTTCGCCCGACAGGATGATCTTCAGGCGCGTGGGATCATCCGGGTCGGCGGTGAGATAGCTGGTGACACGCAGCCCGACGGCGGTCGCCGGAATCGGCGCCTCGAGCGCGGATGAAAGCCGGGCCGCCCAGTCGCGGTCCTCGTAGGTCCGCACGTCGAAGATGTCGCGCGCCCGGACGTTCATACCCGAGCGCGCAACCTGGACCTTCATCCTTCTTCCCTTGCCGTCCGCATCGGTGGCGTCTTTCTCCACGCCGAGGCGGTAGAAGCCGGAGAGCTCACGGCTGAGCCGCTCGAACACCGCTTCGGCACCTACCTCGGCACGATACGAGTTGCCACCGGTCATGCTGGCCACCGTGTCGAGCGGGGTCGATTGCAGGTAGGTGTCGTTTGCGGGCGTGGAGCTCATCATCCGCCGGTTCGCGGAGCCCAGGGTCGCAGGCACGAACAGCGTGTATAAGGTGGCACGCGCCGCGGCCGCTTCGGCGGCGAGCGTCGACATCAAGGTGTGCTGTTCCCGGTCGTCGAGGGGCCAGCCGCCCGAGATCAGAATCACTGTCTTGTCCCCGCGAACGCGTTCGAGCGCCGACAGCAGCTGACGCAGCGAGTTGATGCTCGTCTGCGACGTCATCAGCGCGCCGCGCCAGGCCCACTCCGCGCGCATCTGAAGGTCCCGTGTGCAACTGTCGCCTGAAAGCCCGCCCGACGAGCGTGGTGCCGTCGAGCCACCCCCACCGCCGCCTCCACCACCACCGCCGCCGGCCCCGCCTCCCTGCGTGCCTGCGCCTCCTCCTCCGCCTCCCGTGGCCCCACCGCCACCCTGTGTGCCGCCGCCACCGCCGCCTCCCGAAGTCGTGCCCCCCTGGGTCGGCGTCGTCGCGATCGGCCCGCCCCCGGATGACCCGCCGAATGGATCCGACATCGCGCGGCCGCATTCACGCTGCCCCACGGTGCGCAGCGCGAGCAGGCTGCGATTCGCGATGTCCCGGGCTTCGGTCAGGCTTCCGAATTCCCACGTCGAGTCGTTCGCGCTCTGTCCAATGACCTTGGTCAGTGCGTTCTGCACGCGATCGTGCGCCCACGTGAAGTTCACGTTGGGACCAGCCGGCAGGAGCATCAACGCGGACCGGTCCACGAAGGTGAGATTGCCGAAGAAGCGTGAGGCCGCCCGCGCAACGTGACGGACGTTGCCAGGCTCGAGCGTGCCCTGATCGACGACGAAGACGAACAGGCGGCCGAGGGCGGCCAGGTCGTTCGTGCTGATGACCCCGGGGGCGGTCGAGGCCTCTTTCGGCCTGCCGCTCGTGTCGACGTAGTCAGCGCTCACGACGCGGCGCGGCTGGCCGGCGACCGTGACGGTGAAGTCCGCCGGGGTCAGCCCGCGCATGGGCAGCCCCTGACGGTCGACGACGCCGACGTCGACCGTGACCAGCTCGACGCCGCTCTTGAACGTCGGGATTGGCTGCTGCGGCGGTGCCGGCTGTTGAGCCCACAGGGTCATACCCCCGAGCGCCAGGGCCACGCCCACTGCCGATCGCCGGACCGTTCGTCGCCTTCCAGTGGTTCTCATGGCTTACCTTTCCGCCTGCTGTGGGCTGCCTGCGAGGTATCCCTGGCGCGCGCGGATCTCGTAGCCGCCTTTCCGCACGCGCACTTTGATGCTGCGCCACTTGCCGTCCTGCTTCGCATTGAGCGGCGAGTACGACAGGACATACTGGTTGGCGAGCTCCGACACGATGTCGTCAAAGATCGCGTCGAGCTCGCCGGTGTGTTTCGGGAAGAAGGGCTTGCCGCCGGTCGAGCGGGCGTAGGTCTCGAGGCTGGCGCGAAGCTGGGGAACGGTCGCGCCACCGCCGAATCCGATCGTGTAGAGCATGGCGTCGCTCGCCTGCACACGCTCCATTGCCGTCTCGCGGCGGGTCAGGCTGTTGCGGTCATCGCCGTCCGAGAAGATCACGATTCCCTTGCGACCGGTCTCGCGACTGACCAGTTCGAGCGTGCGGACCGTGGCGTCGTAGAGCGCCGTTCCTCCCCACGACGTGAGCAGGTCGACGGCATCCTCGCGCGTCCGCCGATCCTTCTCGCGCTCGGCGGCGATGAACATCGTGTCGTTGAAGCCGACCAGCGTGGCGGAATCGCCGGTGCGCAGCCTCGAGAGCAGCTGCTTGACCGCCGGCTTCACGTCCACCAGCGCCCGCTCCATGCTGCCGCTGACATCGATCGCCAGGACCAGATCCAGCGGCGCGTCGTCGGTGACGAGGCTGTCGATCGGCTGGCGGACGCCGTCCTCGAAGATTTCGAAATCCTGCTGCTTGAGCCCCTTCACGAAATTGCCGCCGTTGGTCACGATCAGCGGGACGAGCACGGCGGAGGTGCGGATCTTCTCGGCGTAGCCGATTTCCTTCGTGCGAAGGTTGTCGACGAGACGCCGGCCGTCGTTCAGCGTGGCCACGACCCGGATGTGATGGCCGCGGACGACGTCGCCGGGCTCAAATACGCAAGTCGTGAAGGGCGGGCGCTCCAGCATGCAGGCGAGCCGTCCATTGACCGAGAAGGTCATGGTCTTGACGTTGGCCATTTCCGACGCCGGCTCGATCACGACTTCGATCCGCGTACTGCCGCTCACGATCACGTCGGCTGCCGGAGCGGTGATGCGGAGGGCCGCTCCCTGCTTCGCGAATGTGGTCGCAGACAGGATCGCGACCGCGGCGAGGGCGCTGATGCCCGCCGCTTTCCACGGTTCCGAATACGGCGTTCGATATGGCACCTATCGGGCTCCGTCACCATGCCGTGACCCGCTGCCATCGAGAATCGGCACCAGCGGGCCATCGGTCGTCAACAATGCCAGGTACAACTCGACGCGGTCGCTGGTGAGAGCGTCGACGAAATCAACGAGTCCCTGACGATCGTCGTAATCACGCGAACGCACGTTGATCGCGAAATCCCAGGTGGCGGCGGCCAGAACGGACGGCAGGAGTGTACCCGGCATTTCGAGATCCGCCAGCAGCTCGGCCAGCCGCAGGTTGAGATCGGGAAATCCCGTCGCGAGGACGCCGGTGTGCCAGCGTCCGGTGAACAGGTCGAATTGACGCGGTCCCGGCATCTCGAGGCAGAGGCATCCGATCCGCGGTTCGGCGGCCACGCCCCAGACGTCGAAGTCGGCGGGTTTCGCGCCGGCGTCCCGCCCGAGGAGGACCAATTCATAGGGCGTCAGGCGCAGATCGTCCCGCCGGTGCTCGATCGCCCACGCGAGCAGCGTGGTCCGCGCGGGGGTGAAGCCGAGCGGCCCGGCAATCGCTTCGACGTCACCAGCGGATCGGAATCGGGCGGCCCGCTCCCGGCCGCTCTTCAAAGCGGCGACCAGGGTTCTGTGATCATCCGGCTCGAGATCCGCCGGGTTCATCAACACCACCGTCTCGGTCAGCACGCGCCGGTCTTCCTCGTTGAGCGTTGGCCTGGTTGCCGGCGGCCGGGTCGACAGCCGCGCGAGGCTCGAGGCAGCCAGCGCGACGTCCAGTCCGAGGATTGACCCGGTCACGTGCCAGTCGCGCACGCGGTCGGATCCTGCGCCGGGCCGCTTCCACGCACCGAGCCGGCCGAAGCCGGGAAGATCGAAGCCGAACTCGTGGCGGCTGGCCGCGTCCGAGGCGAGGATCGCTGTGTCGTCCGGCTGCCCCATGGCGATGGCGTAGGAGACTTCGAGCAGTCCGCGCGCGAGAAGACTGTCCGCGAGGAGCTTGACCCGCGGCACCACTCGCGCCGCACCTTTCGTGTCTCCCGACTTCGCGGCTCGCGCCAGCCCGCCGATGACGTCCCGGCAGCGTGCGCTCAGATCCGCGGCGTGCCACTTGTTCGGGCTCTCGCAGGAAGCTTCCGTCAGCGCCGTTTCGATCGCCTCCGCCTGACTCGTCAGCGCGGCGCGGGTCAGCTCGGGGTCTTCGAGCGCGTGCGCACCGGCCATCACGGTGACGGCGGCGGAGAGCGACACGCCCGGCGAGTCTCCGAGGAGCCGGCGCAGTCGGGCGATTTCTCCGGTGGCCGGGTCGATGCGGTAGCGCGTGCCTTCCCACTCGACGAGATCGGTTTGCGGCGCGTGCCGGCCCGAGACGAGCGCCAGGACCTCGGCGTCGACCGAATTCGGCGCCGCCTCGCCGTTGCCGTTCGTGATCGGAGCCCCTCTTCGCGCGGCACGTCCCGCCGCGACTGCACCCATCAGCCACTCGACGACGTTGCCGCCGTAGTCGCCCCGAACATCTGGCTCGATCGATGACAGCTCCGAGATCAACTCCTCGGTCTGCCGATCGTCGATCGTCCCGCGCGCCCGCGCCCGGGCTGCCAGCGCGAGGCCGCCCTGGTACTGCGCCAGCGTGACCGCCGCGCGCCGCTCGTCGATGCCGGCAAGCGATGCCGCGCGGCGCGCAGCCGCCGCGAAGACCGCGATCGACTTGATGCGCGCGCGCTCGAGCGCGCCCGTGAGCGCCGGGTAGTGGACCACCGCACGAGTCGCCACGAGCGCGTCCCGGACGTTGTCGGATGTGATCCGCTCGAGGCGGCGCGAGGCGAACAGCACCTGCTGATACGGCCCGCGGACGACGGCCTGCCCGCCCGTGAACACCTGCTCGCAGAGCGATGAGAATTCGACGCGAGGCCCATCGACGAGGCCGGCGCGATCGCGATCTGCGTCGCCGTCGCCCAACGCCAGGGTCCAGAACGCCGCCGACCCCGGCACTCTCGGCGTGCCTTCGGCGTCGGTCGACAGATCGGACACGAGCAGGACCGGATCGAGCGAAGGACGCCAGAACGGGCGCTCTTCGATGTCCCAGCCGACCGCGACGCGTTCGAACGCGGAGAGCATCTTTCGCGCCGCGATCGTCCGCGCGGCTGCGTCCCTGCCGTCGAGGGAGAGCAGGAACCGCTGCTGGACCGGCGTCAGCTGCGCGGCCGATCCATAGAAGTAGGCGATCGGTCCCTCGGCGCTGATCAAGGCGCGCACGAAAGCCACCGGCTCGGACGCCGGCCGTCCCACCAGCGCCTGCCAGACTGGCGCGGCGGCAGTTCCCCCCGGCACTCGAACCATCCCCTCACCGATCCGAATGCCTGGCGCGGCCAGCAGGAGCGCGGCAGACTGGCGCTCGGTCAAATTCGTGAGGAGGGAGGCATTCGAGGCCACCCAGTCGCGGGTCGGCGGGTCGAGGGCCAGCAGCGCACAGTACACGAGCGAGCCAACAGGAGAGCTCACGAGATCCCGGACGAGCGTCTCGGGGGTGGACCGGCCGCCGAAGACGGTGGCGATCCAGAACGCCGGAGTCAAGGGCAGCGGGATTTCGTCTGCCGATGGGGCGCCGGGTGACTTCGCCACGCGATCGAAGTGATCGAGCAGCGGCCGCAGGGCCCCATCGCGCCTGAGGCCTTTCGTCCCGACCGGCGTCTGGAACGACCGGCGGATCACGTCATGGAGCAGGTTCGCCGCGTCCGCGGTCCCGGTTTCGCCGAGCGCGGCGCGCGCTGCAGCCAATCCTCCCGGCAGCCGCACAGCCGACATCGTCCGGTCGCCCCCCGCCGTCTCCTGAGCCCGCACCGGGCCTGGCACACAGACGAGGGCGAACGACACGATGAACAGTGCGCGAGCACGAAGTGGCTGACGCATGACAGCCGCGCGAAGTGGGAGTGATGGGGCCGGCGTGCGGACCTGCAGCGCTGGGACTCGTCCCCCTGTGGCCGGTATTCTGCACCCAGCCCGGAAAATTACAAGTTCTATCTCCGGCTCATCCGCCCGGAGCGAAAAACGGGGCAGTCGCGGTCCGTCGCCCGCGGCCCGCAGCCTGTTTTCCGGACCGCGGCCCGCGACGGTTTCGAGCGATACGGCCTTGCCGGAACGCTTCTGTTCGGGGACATCGATCGCATGCCGATCTCGAGATCGATCCCAAGCTCGTCCGCACGTGCCCGTTTTTTTAGGTGAGCCACTCCGTGAGCCGTGTGCGCATTCAGTCAAGAACAAACGGCCGGACGACAGGCGCAGTGTACTTGTTACCCGTTGAACGCGACGTGAACGTGAATCCTGTGGTTCTGTCCGTCCAGTGCCGAAAGAGATGTGCGACTCTTGTCAACAAGCCGACCCTCACCGTCGTCTCTATCATCATCATCGACGTAATTCATCGTGACTATGCCATTGGGGAGCACTGGGGTTTCACGAACACTCCGCACGTTCGTTCTGATTCTGGCGGCCCTTGTCGTCGGCCTCATCGTCGATCCCTTTCCGGTGCGACCGGAGTCGGCCGGGATTATTGCTGCCGGGACTCGCCCCGACATCATTCTGATTACTGTCGACGCCCTGCGGGCTGACCATCTTGGGGTCTACGGGTACGGCCGGCCGACTTCGCCGAACCTCGATGCGCTGGCCCGCGAGTCGGCGGTGATCCGCGATCACATCGCTCAGGCGCCGTATACCAAGGCGTCGATGGGCAGCCTCTTCACCGGCCGGTTTCCTTCGACCCACAAGACCTACACGGTCTCGTCGCGGTTCGACGTCGCGATGACCGGTCACGTCGAAGGCAACCTGCCGGTCACCGACATCCTCGATTCGCGGCTCTGGACGCTGCCGGCGGCGCTTTCGTCGGTCGGCTACTCAACGATCGGACTCACCACGAATCCGTTTCTGCTGAAGGATTTCGGGTTCGCCAACGGCTTTGGCCATTACCAGTTCCTTTCGGGGAAGGGGGAATTCGCCACGGCCCGCGAGGTCACGCGGGAAGCGCTCACGCAGCTCGATCGGCGGGATGGGCGGCCGGTGTTTCTCTGGATGCACCTGATGGAGCCGCACAGCCCCTACGCGCCACCCGCCAAAGTTCGTGCGCAGTTTCCTCCGCGGCTGCCACCGCGCCCGGCCCCGCGCGAAGTGATTCCAGCCTGGCTCGATCCTGGTGGCCCGCTGGACGCCAACCACTATGAGGCGCTGTACGACGCAGAGATCGCCGATGTCGACAGTGCGCTCGGCGAGTTCTTCGATGCGTTGCGGCGGACCAACCGCTGGCAACAGCTCGTGCTCGTCGTCACCGCTGATCATGGGGAGGAATTTTTCGAGCACGGCGGGTTCGAGCACAACCTCACGTTGTATGACGAGCTGCTGCGGGTCCCGCTGCTGATCAAGGCTCCAGGGCTTCGTCCGGGCCTGCGCGAGATCCAGAGTCAGTCGGTGGACCTGGCGCCCACGCTCGCGTGCGCAGCGGGGGCGGAAGTGCCGCGAGACCTCGCAGGTGCAGACATCGGCCCGGTCCTTCAGGGCGGCGCCGCGGCGGAGCCGATCGCTTTCGCCGAACGGCCCGGCGAGCGCTACGCGATCCGGACACGCGAGTGGAAGCTGATCTCGTCGCTCGAGGGGCGCGACGAGTTGTATCAGCTCAGCGTCGATCCTCACGAACGCGTCAATGTTGCGCAAGGCAACCCCGAACGGGTCACGCGTTTCCGCGAGCAGCTCACCGCGGTGCTGGCCGGAGCCTACAAAGCCGGCGCCTCAGTGCGACGGGACGTTGCGCCGGTGTCACAGCGAACGCTCGACCGGCTCAAGGCGCTTGGGTACGTTCGATAGGTCTTACTGAAATCGTTCCCAGTTTCGTTCTCCGTCGTCCTGCAGATCGCGTGTCGTTGCACTCTCTCCGAAAAATCCTGCAGTGATCACACGCGCGATGCCGCGTGCCATGGCGACGTTCTTGCTCTTTTACAGAGTTCCAGCGGTCATGGCGGGTTGCGCTGCGCAGCTCCGTGACGGACCGGCCTGTACGAGTCGTCGGTACCGCCGCTCGCGCCATCGACGGACTGCCCCCAGCAAACAGGAGATGCAGGAATGCGGATCACATCATGGTTCGTCGCGGTTGCAGTCCTGGCGATCCCGGCCGCAGGGTTCGCACAGGCCGACTCACAGAAGCCTCCCGCCACATCCGCGAACGTCGATTTCGGTGTCTTGCCCGCAGGGCCGATCGGGCGGCCGGAGCTCGGGTGCACTCAGACTGGGGCTGGCATCGGCGGTCCTGCTGATCCGTGCTCCTACCTGCTTCACCATCTCACGCCGGAAGAAGTGACGATCAAGCAGGGTGGAGAGGTGACGTTCCAGATTCACGGCGGCGGACATGGCTTCGCGATCTACGAAGTCAGCAAGGACACGACCCGTGAAGAGCTCGGCCAGTTCCTTTGCGAAGGCGAGGATCCGAAGACCATCGAGCATCCGCAAGATCATGTCTGCAATCTGAGCGCGGCGAATGCCAACAAGGTCCACGAAGTGAAAGACGGTCACGGGCAGGTCGTGATCGTGGCGCGTCAGAACGTCACCAACGCTCATCCTGACAATCGCGTGTGGTCGCCCGAGAATCGTTTGGTGTCGTCTGGAGGAATGCAGTTTCTGAACGGCGGCACCGTCCCGGCCGGACCAGGTTCAAACGGTCAGCTGATTACCTATCAGTTCCTGAAGAACGGCCGCTACCTGGTGCTCTGCATCAATCGCGTGCACTTCCTCAACGACTGGATGTTCGGGTTCGTCAACGTGACCGGGGAGGGACCGGAATAGGTGAGGGCCAGGGGCGCGGCTTTCGGGCCGCGCCCTCTTATGAGGTCAAGGCTCCTCAGGATGCCGCCTTCAGCTTGCGGGGCGACGAGGCCGCCACTGTCTCGATGCGTCCATTGACGATCGCGCCATCCGCCACCGCGATTCGCGGCGCCGAGATGTCGCCCTGGAGGTCCGCACCGGCCTGTGCCTGGATGCGATCTTCCGCGAGCAGGCTGCCGTGGACGGCGCCCGCGACCACAATCCCGGTAGCGGTGATGTCGCCGACGACGTGTGCTCCGGCTTCCACGATGACGAGGTGCCCGCTCACGTTGATCGAACCCTCGACCCGACCCGCGATGACGACGTCTTCCTGCGCCAGCAGCTCACCTTTGATCACCACACTCGATCCGACACCCGCGCGCTGATTCATGTGCGAAACCTCCACCGCTCGTGACGTACGAACGGGAGCGGCATCGCAAATGGCGTTCCGGGCAGCGCGGGGCCGTATTTCGGCCAGGTTCTGGATGATCCGCTGACGATTTCGTCGCCACCTGACCGATTTGTGATCGGCGTTGCGGTGTGCAGCAAGCCCTTCGACTTCTGGCAATCTTGGTTCGCCTCCGCCTGATTTGAGAGAATCGCGCCAGCGATGAAAGAACTGGCTGGAGCAGCGATGGTTGCCGTCTGGCTCGCGGCCGTCGTGAGCGCGCAGGGCCCGGCGCGGACCCCCGACATCTTCTTCGTCCCGACCTGGCAGCCGGTCGTCTACCAGATGCTCGAGCTCGCCGGCGTCACGAAAGACGACGTGGTGTACGACCTCGGATCGGGCGATGGGCGGATAGTCGTTCTCGCGGCGCAGAAATATGGCGCCCGCGGCGTAGGGGTCGAGCTCGATCCCCGGCTGGTGGCGATCTCGCGGCAGGTGGCACGCGACGCGCAGGTTGCCGATCGCGTCCGATTCGTCGAAGGCGACCTCTTTGCGGCGGACATCTCGGACGCGACCGTCGTGACGCTGTTCCTCTCGACGAGCGTCAACAACGAGCTGGAGCCGAAGCTGCGGCGGGAGCTGAAGCCAGGCACGCGGATCGTCTCGCACCAGTTCGGGATCGGAAAGTGGGCACCAGAGAAGACGGTGCGGGCTGAAGAGGACCGGACGAACCTCTACCTCTGGCGGATCGGGCGATGACCATACCGGATGCCGGTGCGTCGTTCCTGGCTGCCCGCGATTTCATCCTGCGGCACCGCACGGACTACGACCGCGCCGCCCGCGACTTCAAATGGCCGGCGATTGACCAGTTCAACTGGGCGCTCGACTACTTCGATGCGGTCGCCGCCGGCAACAATCGTCCTGCCTTGCACATTGTCGAAGAGGACGGAACGGAGACCATCCGCTCCTTCGCGGAACTGTCGGCAGCATCGAACCGTGTCGCGAACTACCTGCGCGACCTGGGCGCGCGAAGGGGCGACTGCCTGATGCTGATGCTCGGCAACGAAGTCGCGCTCTGGGAAACGCTCCTCGCCGCGATCAAGCTTGGTGTCGTCGTCACTCCGGCTACGACCCTCCTCACGACTGCCGATCTCCAGGACCGCGTTGATCGTGGACAGGTCCGCCACGTCGTGACGAGCGCGGACAACGTATCGAAGTTCGAGGCAGTGACCGGCGCGTTCACCAGGATTGCAGTCGGCGAGGCCAGACCAGGCTGGGATCGATACGAGGCGGCGCGACACACCGACCCATCGTTCAGCGTCAGCGAGGTGACGCGTGCCACGGATCCGCTGCTCCTGTACTTCACTTCGGGAACGACGGCGAAGCCCAAGCTCGTGGTGCACACGCAGCAAAGCTATCCGGTGGGACACCTGTCGACGTTGTACTGGATCGGTCTGCAGGCGGGCGATCGTCACTGGAACATCAGCTCGCCGGGATGGGCCAAGCACGCCTGGAGCTCGTTCTTCGCGCCCTGGAATGCTGAAGCGACGATTTTCATGCTCAATTACGCGCGCTTCAACGCGCCGGCCGTGCTCGATGCGCTCGTCCGCTACGAGGTCACCAGCCTGTGCGCACCCCCGACCGTCTGGCGGATGTTGATCCAGCAGCCACTGCACGAATATCGCGTGGCCCTGCGTGAGGTGGTCTCGGCCGGTGAGCCGCTCAATCCGGAAGTGATTGAACAGGTGCAGGAGGCATGGGGCCTCACCATCCGGGACGGGTACGGTCAGACCGAGACCACTGCCCAGATCGGCAATACTCCCGGCCAGCCTGTGAAGGTCGGCTCGATGGGCCGGCCGTTGCCCGGCTACGACGTCGTTCTGATCGGTCCCGACGGACAGGTGTCGGCGACCGATGGCGAGGTCTGCCTGCGCCTCGAGGACCGGCCGCTCGGCCTCACCGAGGGGTACGCGGATGATGACGTGAAGACCGCGGACGTGATGCGCGACGGTTATTACCACACCGGCGACATCGCGTCGCGCGCCAGCGACGGGTATCTCACGTTTGTCGGACGCGCCGACGACGTCTTCAAGGCCTCGGACTACCGGCTGAGCCCGTTCGAGCTCGAGAGCGTGCTGATCGAGTTCCCGGCGGTCGCCGAGGCCGCCGTCGTGCCAAGTCCCGATCCGCTGCGGCACGCCGTGCCGAAGGCGTTCGTGACCCTGGCGTCCGGCTTCAGCCCCTCGCGCGAGCTGGCCGCGGAGATCCTTGCGCACTGCCGCAAGAGGCTCGCTCCGTACAAGCGGATTCGGCGCATAGAGTTTGCGTCGTTGCCGAAGACTATTTCAGGGAAGATTCGCCGCATCGAGCTGCGGCAGGTCGAAGTCGACCGGCGCGCCGCGGGCGGGCGTGGGGCGCATGAGTTCTTCGAAGAGGACCTTTGAGTTGCCGAGGAAGCCGAATCACGAGCCTCGGCGGGCTCTTCGGGCCGGTGACGTAAAGAGAACAGTCATGGAGATCACCACGAGCCAGTTACGGCAGGCGATCGAAACCCACTCCTGGACGTTCGATGATCCGGACGCCGTGTGGGTGCTTGACTGGACTCTGAACCTGGCCCAGCAGATCGCCGACATGCAGGGGGAGTTGTCGATGCTCCGGAGCGAACGGGAGCGTATCGGCTTGCTGATGGACACGTTGATCGCGAACTGGAGCGATCCGGCCCTGGCGAAGGATTCTCTCCCTGCGCCGATGAATTGGAGGCAGTCCGCGCGGCCTAAGTGTCACCGCCTGTGAGGTGTCCGTGGGGAAGGCGCGTGCGCAACCAGCGAATCTGTCCGCGGTGGTTGATTTCGTCTTCAGCGACGTGAAACCACGCCCAATGGACGTTGATCTTTGGTGCCGCACTCACGGATCGGTCCAGCCATGCATCGTCGCGAGCCGCGAGACCATCGAGCGTCCTTTGACGTACAACCGTCAACTCGTTCAAGTAGTGGTCCAGAGCGCGGCCTCGCAACGCGCGTTGCCCCTCCGCTCCCAGCTTCAGCGGAATCGACCATTGCGCAATCTCGTCCGGAGAAAGAGGACGATCCTCGAACGTCATGATCTGATACGACCGTTCGACGACTGCGATGTGAGCCAGGAGCGCACCGATCGAGTTGCTCCGCGGGTCGTGAAGGTGATCAAGCTCCTCGAGCGTCAGACCGTCCACTGCCGTGAACGTGGTGGACCTCGCGTAGGTCAGCATTCCACCAGCCTTCCGATTGATGGGGTGTAGCCGGGAATTGACTCGATGCGAAGTGGCGATGGAGCCACGCGTCTCACCTGGTCACCGAACAAAAGGTTGATGACACTGGGAGACCCGCTCTATGGATGACGACTGAGTCCAACCACCAACGCGACAAGGGCGCCGCCGAGGCACATGCCCGTGCCGATCAACTGGACGATATCAACCGCGCGAACAGTCGTCAGGCTGGGTCTCCCGAGCGTCCTCAGGAGGCTCAGGACACCGAAGGCCAGCAGGACGAAGAAGATCCGGAAGAACTTTCGGCGATCATTCATGACTTGGCACTCCTGTGAACTCGGTCCGGACCTGGTCCGCTGTCAGCACAATGCCGGTGCACTTCAGAGTCTGGCGTACACCGAATCAGGGACTACCCGCATCAGCCATGCGATCAGCCGCCAGCGTCTCGTAACGTACACATGCCGCTTTCGCCCGCGAATCGCCGCGGCGATCTGGCGGGCCGCCTTTTGCGGGGAGGCCACCCAGAACAGCCGCTCAGCCTTCGCCATCGCCGTGTCGACAAAGCCTGGTTGGACTTCGGTGACGACTATCGGGAGCTTCAACTTCGTGAAGCGATACCTCACGCCCTGAAGGTAGCTCGACACGAATGCCTTGGACGCCGCGTAGGCCGGCGCGCCGCCAACGCCTCGCAGCGCAGCCAGGGAGGAGATCCCAACGAGGTGCCCCGCACCTCGTGCTTCCAGGTGCGCGGACGCGACATTGACCATGCTGGCGAAGCCAAGAACGTTCACCGCGATCGTGTCCCGCTCAGGCTCCCATACGAGCGCGGCATTGTCGAACCCGGTTCCGGCGCTGATGATGAAGAGTTCGACATCGCGCAATTCCTCGATGAGTTCCCGCAACCGCGGCATGGCCTGATCGGGCTCGGACACATCGATCGTCTTGATCACGCACGGACCCGCAAGCTCCGAGCGGAGTTGAGTCAGCAGGTCGGTGCGCCGAGCAACGGCGCCAACGCGATAGCCATCGAGTGACAACGTGACCGCCAGCGCCCGGCCGATGCCCGATGACGCTCCAATGATGATTGCCGTCTTCATGCGCCGCGGCGGCTCCCGAGGAGCGCACCAATGCCAGCGAAGCTGCAGGCGAGGACTGGAATGATCGGCGTGCGGAGGTTGGTCGCGGCGATCGGCGCTGCCACCAGGAAGCCGAGGAGGGCCCCGATCGAGGCGGCACGCCTCGCGGTGCCGGCGATCCATCCGAGTCGCGAACACACCAGAGGCGACAGGCAGGCAAGCGCCGCTCCGCCCACCAACGCGCCAGCGAAGAGGCCGGCCTTTCCCGCGGCGCTGCCAGGGATCGAACCCGCTACCGCTCCAAAGCCGGTCAGCAGCCAGACGAGAACGAGAGTAGCGACGGGTCTCATGAGTCGTCCGCGCTAGTCTATTGGACGGTATCGGTGGTTTGTAGTGTTGGCGTTCGGGCCTTCTCAACGCAACGTGAACGTCAGTTCAATCTCCACGATCACCGCCACGTTCCGGCCCTGACGCTGGCCAGGCCGGAAGCGCCAGTTCTTGACGGCCCTGAGCGCTTCCTCGTCCAGCCCGAACGTGCGATCGAGCGAGCGGACGACGCGCACCTGGCCGACGCTCCCGTCTTCACGCACGATCGCCTCGACCATCACCGCGCCCTGCACCTTGGCGCGCATGGCCTCGGCGGTGTAGCTCGGCTTCACCTCCGACAGGACCGTGGGCATGGTGACACCGTTGCCGGGACCGAAGGCGTCGTTGCCACTCCCACGGTTCGACCCGGCCCCGAAGCCCGATCCGCGCGGTCCAGTGCCGATCCCCGCACCTCCCACCGTATCGTTCCCCAGCGACGAGACCGTCGGCAGGCCGATCAACGATCCGGGCAACTCGACGACACCCGCCGAAGTCGTGATTGCCTGGATGTTGATCTCCGGATCAGGTTTCGGCTGGTCCTCCAGTGGCACCTGGGCCAGTTCTGGCGGCGTCGCTGCGGGGAGCGTCATCGTGTCTCGCGTCGACTGGTTGGCCTGCCGCGCCGCCTGAGGTTTGCCGTCGCCGCCGTCGCCCTCTCGGCCAGGACCGGTTGCATTCAACCACACGACCTTGGATGGCTCGTCATCGAGCAGCCTGGTCGAGGGCGGTGTCACCCCGAGGTTGTCGATGATGAACAGCACGAGCAGAAAGCCGCCGACGTGCGTAAACGCCGAGCCGATGAAGCTGTTGCCGAATCGCATTCGCTCGGCCGCCCCGTGGGGTACGGTGCCGGCCAGGAAGTGCGCGTTCGGACTGGCGCTCGCCTCGGGAGGTGATCCCATCCTTCCGACGCTCCTCTCGCCCGACGGGCAATACGTGTCCGCAGCAGACGCTCGTAAGCGCCGCAATGAAGAAGTGCGGAAGAGAAAGTGCTACTTTGCGTTAGGACGCCTGACGCGGACCGTTAGTCGGTTGGGATGATCCAAAGGGCGCTTCCCTCACTTGCCTTTCTCGGTGACCAGTCGCAGCTCAGGATTTGCACGAGTCCCTCGCTGTTCTCAGCGAGCACTTCCCCTCAATCAGGAAACACTCGCTGGACCGGCTCTCGGGCGATGCCGTCAAGAAAGTCGAGGGCGCGGCGGTATCTCTCTCCTGCGTCCAGGTCGGCAGGCCAATCGGCGGCGAGGTTCGTGAGACCGTTCAGAACTTCTGCTGCGAAGAGGAGCGACCAGCCACCATAGCCCATGTCCCATCTGTTTTCGGAAAACGTCGTAACAGAGCCCGCGCCGATCCTCCACCGGTGGGGCCTTGGCTGGTCACCGTGAGGGATTCCGCTTGCCAGATTAGGAGTGGGTACTTCTTCTACATCCGCGCGGATATAACGAGTGGCGACGGTGCAGCGAATGTTCGTCACTCGAACTCGAAGAACGCGCTTTTCGATGTATATCGCCTCGCGGCCCTCGAAGGCGTCCCGAAGCTTCTCGTAGTTTTCCGATTCCTGTGATTTCATCGCATCCTCGTTCATGTGGGGCGGGCCAACGACACGTCTCACCCCCGCGGTCGCCGCGCGAGCGCTCCATCGTGGTGTGGAGCAGTGCAACGAACCCTGCTGCGCGTCGACGGCTTCAGCGCGGGCGAGACCGCGAGCCGCAGGCTGTCGCGGACCTACGCACGATCCATCTCGAGGACAGTACCGAGCAGGACATCAGCCCCTTGTGCACACTGATCCCAACGGGTCAGTCCGCGCGGCGAGTGGCTGATACCGCCGATGCTCGGCACGAAGATCATGCCCATTGGTGAGAGCTGGGCCATCATCTGCGCGTCGTGGACCGCCCCGCTTGGCAGTCGGCGGTGGGTCAGGCCGAGCCGGCCCGCGGCGCGTTCGATGGCCTGCTGCGCTTCCACCGCCGCGTTCGCGGGCATCGTCGAATTGCTCAGCGTGAACTCGATCGAGGTCCGGGTCAGCGCGCCGATCTCGCTCGCGCGCTGCCGAATCTTTTCGGCCAGCCGCTTGAGCTTTTCCGTTGAGAGATCGCGCAGTTCCACCGAGAGACGCACGACCACACTCGACCGCGCCGAGCAATGCCGGTGAATCCACGGCAATACATGCCTCTTCGGCCAGTTCTCGCTGCAGGCAATCGAGGAGACTCTCACCAGTCACCACGTGACCTCCCGGGATAGAAGCCCCACGTCCCACGACGCCAACCAGGACGACCTGTTCGCCCGAAAAACAGAAGCAATGTACGGCCGTTACGGGCTCGGGGTACTTCATCGGTTGCGGGACCCACCGAAGACGGACCGCGCCAGCAGGCCAGTGTGCAAGTGCGCTGATCATTTCTGTCTGGCTCACGCGGCTGTCTGGCTCACGCGGCAATGAACCGCGCGGCCGCAGACAATTCATGCCGCGTCGGCCCTGTTCGGTGTTGGGCGGCCCGATCGCAAGGGGACTTTTGCCAGTCGGAATCAGCGGCTCGCGACGGCCCGCTCGATCTCGGCTAACGAGATACTGTCCTTGTCCTCCTCGTCTGGGCCAATCCACCACCTGCTGTTGTCACCGAATGGCTCCAACACGATGAACTCGCGCTCGTGGTACCGGAATCGAATGTGCACGTCTGACGAGCCTCGCCACCATCGGCGGCGACGAACGTTAGAGACCCCGGCAACCTCGGCGAGGACGCGGGCCAGACGCCGCCCAAGGAGCTGCGCGTCGATTTCAAACGCGAAGAGCACTCCCACTTCGTCCCTAATGGGATACGTTCGCATCGATGCTGCATTTGCCGTAGTCATATGAGGCCACGGTTCGTTGTGTGTCAGCGCCGCGCCGGCTTCATTCGTGTCAGCCAGTCGCGCGGTCCTCAGCCCTCACTTGCCTTTCTCGGTGACACGTCGCAGCTCAGTCAGGACCGCCTGACCAAGCTCAAACAACTCCGAATACTTGCTCGTGCCGCTGGTAATAGTCGCCAGGTCTGTGTCGATGACACGCACTCCATCGAAGGTAACGAAATAGAACCGAACCCGACCTTCCCGGGGGTAGGGGAACTCCGTCGTCGGGGCGGCGGCGGTCACGTATTGGTCTGAGGCCTTGACGAGGGCTGTCGCTGCAGCCCTGACCGTTTCGTGCCCTTCACCCCCGATGATGCCGAATGTCGACGTGGTATAGAGGCTGGCAGCGCCAGTAGCCGACGAAAAGACCGTGGCGACCTGATCCCCAATTGGCCAGTCCATGAGGATCGCGTGGACGCGGGGGAACTCCCTCGGTTTCGCTCCCTTCTCTTTCGGTGGAGTCGTCAGCATCATCCGGCGCAACTCTCGGCCCATGTCAGCAGGATTCTTCTTCGGAGAAGGTGCTGCGTCAGAGCTTCGCGGATTCTGAGCGTGAGCCCGGAATGCGACCCACGCGCCGACGGTCGCGACCGCAACTGCAGCGATGACGATGCTGTTCATTTTCCGCACGCGGATACGCCTCACGTCCGGGTTTCAGCCGTGGTGGCGTCATGATCGCACAGCCGCTGTCGGCTGCAAGCAGGTGTTAGCCCGCTGTTCCCACTTCCGACCGCCGCCGCGGTATCCCTCCAACCGAGCGTCGAGTTGGGATGAAGTCCGCAAGCAGGGCCACGCGAATGGCCCGCCTCCGCGCCGGAGGCGCTACGGCGAGGTCTCGCCGGAGCTTTCAGCGAAGGCGGAAGCGAGCCGGCAGCCTGCCCGCCGAAGCTCGAAGAGCGAAGGCGGGAAGCGGCGAGCGAGAGAGCGTGTGGGAGAGTCCGGGGGCGAAGCAAGACAGCGAGCGCAGCGAGCCACGCGACCGGAGCGCGCCGGCGAAGCGGCGAGCGAGAGAGCGTGGGGGTGCCGGGGGGCGAAACAAGACAGCGAGCGGCAGCGAGCCACGCGACCGGAGCGCGCCGGCGAAGCGGCGCGCGAGAGAGCGTGTAGGGGGGTGCCGGGGGGCGAAACAAGACAGCGAGCGGCAGCGAGCCACGCGACCGGAGCGCGCCGGCGAAGCGGCGCGCGAGAGAGCGTGTAGGGGGGTTCCGGGGGGCGAAGCCCCCCGGACTAGAATGCGCCCGCCGCGACTCGAACGCGGGACCCTCGGCTTAGAAGGCCGATGCTCTATCCAACTGAGCTACGGGCGCGTGGAAGCCTTGATTTTAGCGCAGTCCCCGGTTATGAACGGGGCGGCTGGAGTTGTTCCATGGGGAAGGAGAGACGTGTGAAGCGAATTCTCGCGCTTGGGCTCGCGGCAATCGCTGCCGCCGTCGCCATGGGGCGAGGCCTGGAGCGACGGGATCAGCCAGTCACCCCGGACGATGTACGAATTCTGACGAAGGCAGCCGAACTGCTCAAGGACGAGTCAGCCTGGAATCGCGCCGACGATCGCGAGTGCACAGACGACGAAGCGACCGGGAAGCGGAGTCTGTTCTGCGCATTGCAGAAGGCGTGCATCGAGGTGCTCGGGAAGTACGACCACCGCCGCGTGGCGCTGCAGGAGGTTCGATTCGCGGTCGAGGACGCGACGCGGGGCCGCGACTTCGAACATCGCCTGAGGGATTTCAACAATCTTCCCACGACCCGGCTCGCCGACATCCAGGCGGTCTTGAAGGTCGCGATAGATCGTGTGCGGTCGCGGTTGAAGACGAAGTAGCTGCCCGGAGAACGTGGTCACCCCGAGGGGACCGGCGAGCGAGCGAAGCGAGGGACTATGACCCCCGTACGCGCTCCAGCGTGTGGTGGCAGCGCTGGTACCCTTGCGCTGCCGCCGCGATCAGCACCTCCTCGGCCAGATCCGCGAGGACCGCGTTCGCATCGGTCGGGGAGTCGGTCAGACTTCGGGCGACCTCACCGAAGAGCGTGAGCGACGACACCAGCTTGGTCGCATCGATCGATGAGCCCATCAGCCGGTCGAGTGCGACACCATTCCTGATGTGTTCGGCGACCGCCGTCGTGATCTCGAGCATGCGGGAAAACAGGACCGGATGCCGGAGATAGGCGATGGCCTCATCCCGATCCCGGATGGCGTAGAGCTGCGACATGTGCGACATGCCGAGGCCGGCAATTTGCGGGAAGACGTACCAGATCCAGTGGCTCTGCTTCCGGCCGGCTTGCATTTCGGCGAGCGCCGCTTCGTATTCCCCGCCGGACTGGGCATCAACGAAACGGGCCAGGTCTCGTTCGATCATCGGTTCTCTACTTTCCCCTCGCGCGCATTGAATATAAGCTCACCGCGCCTGTTCGTGTCCGTTTTGACACTCGACCCCAGTTACCGTGCCGAGGCGCTTCATGCGAACCACGTCCTCCTTGCTCGTGACTGTACTCGCGGGTGCACTGTCATCCAGCGCCAGTGCCGAGCCGCTTCGTTGCGACCTCACCCGGTTCAAACCGGCTCCGGGCCTGACCGCGGCTCTCGGGGACAGCCTGCTCACGGTCTCCTGGCGCGGCGACGGCAACCAGGAGCTGCGGCTCCGGTTCACGCTCGCCGAAGGCCGTCCAGTCATTCGCGACCTCAGCGTCCGGAAGGGGACCGGCGCCTGGGCCACGCTCGGCGAGAGCCTGACGCCTGAATACCACGTGGTCACCGGTGTGCGCCGCATGACGACGCAGCAGGCGGATCCCCTGAAAGCCGCCGGCATCGAGATCACTGAGGACGTCATCGACAAGCACCGCTGGTACGCGTTCTGGGACGCGCCGCTCGAGCTCCCGCCGCCTCCGGCGCCCGGCGGGCGCGGTGGATCCAGCCGGGTCCTTGGCGGGCCGCGAACGGCAAGCGAGATTCGGCGGGCCGACGCGACCTTCAGTGCAACGTCATGCCGGGTGCGAACCGATGGCGCGTCGCTCGAAGTCAGTTATCCAGGCTTGACGCTGGGGGTCTTCGCTGGGGAACTGCGCTTCACCGTGTATCGGGGCACCAATCTGATTCGGATGGATGCGGTCGCGAAGACCAGCGAGAAATGGGTGGCCTACAAATACGATGCGGGCCTGGGCGGTTTCTCGATCGGGCTGACGCCTCGAGTGGCCTGGCGCGATACCGGAGGACATCCGCAGCACTATGCATTCGGCGGCGTCATCAACCAGTCCATGGTGCCGCTCAAGGCGGCAAACCGTGTGCTGGTCGCGGAGGGGAAGAACGGGTCGGTTGCGGCCTTCACGCCGCCGCACACCTATTTCTTCACCCGCGAGGTCGATACGAATCTTGGCTACGTCTGGTACCGCAAGGACGAGGCGGGCCGTTTCGGGTTCGGCATCCGCCAGGCCGAACGTGAAGAGGTGCAGCAGTACGTCGACAACTTCGCGCTGTTCAACGCCCCGCCCGGCACCGAGCAGCGTATGGGCGTCTACTTCTACGCAAGTGCCGAAGGCGGGGAACCCACGCGCCAGGCGGTACTCGCCTTCACTCACGGCGATACCTTCAAGCCCGTCAACGGCTACAAGACGATGGTGAACCACTTCCACCTGCGGTTCACCGAGCGCGTGCGGGCCACGAAGTCCTTCGACTCGCCGATACAGGACATCGCCGCGATGAAGGCGCTCGGCCTCAACATCGTCGGGCTCAGCGATTTTCATGGCGACCTCCACGCCAACGATGCGGGTGCCGTCCGCTTCCAGGATCAGCGCGACTACGGTGAGGCCACGCGGCGCGCTTCGGACGCGGATTTCCTGGTGACGCCATGGGAGGAACCCAGCGCCTACTTCGGCGGCCACTACAACATCCTGTTTCCGAAGAATGTCTACTGGACGAAGGTCAGGAAAGAGGGGCAGCCATTCACCGAACAGGATCCGGTGTTCGGGCGCGTGTATCACACCGGCAGCACGGAAGACGTTCAGAAGATGATGGATGCCGAGGGCGCCTTCTGGTATCACGCGCATCCACGCACGAAAGGTACGACCGGTTATCCGGATCTGATCTTCGACAAGCCATGGACGAGGAACGATCGATATCTCGGCGTTGCCTTCAAGCCAGGCATGGGCATGGACCTGTCCGAGGCGCGGATGTGCGAGTGGCGATGCTTCGACGTGACCGACACGATGAACAACTCGTATGCCGGGTCAGGGCTGCGCCCGAAGTACATCATCGCGGACATCGACACGTACCAGAAGAGCCCTGAGGATGATCTTTATCCGAACTTTCCGGTGAACTACCTCAAGCTCGACAAGGTGCCCGGTCCAGACGAGGACTGGAGTCCGGTTCTCACCGCGCTGCGCAACGGGGACTTCTTCGTGACCACGGGGGAGATCCTGATTCCCTCGTACAAGGTCGAGGGTACCGGGGACAAACGCACGATCGTCGCCGACGTCGAGTGGACGTTCCCGCTGTCGTTCGTCGAGGTCGTATGGGGCGACGGGAAGAAGATCGACCGGCAGATCATCAGCGCCACAGACCTGGGCGCCTTCGGGACAAAGCAGTTCCGCATTCCATTCGAAGCGGCCGGGAGAGCGTGGGTGCGCTTCGCCGTGTGGGACTCTGCAGGGAATGGCGGCTTCGTACAGCCGCTGTGGATCAAGTAGCGTTAGACGGCCTACGGAGAACCCGATGGACACGAATCCTTACGCGCCGCCGAAGGCAGCTGTTGCCGACCTTTCGTCAACTGGCCTCAAGCGGCGGAGCGTACTCGTGATGATCGTATTCGCTGTCCTGACGTTCGGTTTGTACTATCCGATCTGGTTTCTCCGTCGTCGGGCTGCGCTGAACGGGTTGGATTCACCCCGGAAACTTCAAACGTGGCCCTTCGTCGTTTTCATCGCGTGGTTTGTTTTTCAGGTCATGGTCGGGGCAGCAGCCGGTTCGGCGCCTCCCGAAGAGACTTTTGGTGAAGGGGCGGTCCTGCTTCTCAACCTTGTTCAACTGGCCGTTGGCATTCTCATGCTGGTCCAAAGCTTCGTGACGAAGGACATCCTGGAGGACCATTTGGCCGGTCCCGGAGATCAGGTCCCGAGCGGGCCGTGGGCCGAGACCGTGAAGCTCTCTGGCGTCATGACCTTCTTCTTCCAGATTTTTTATCTGCAGTACGTCATCAACCGGTACATCGCCGGCTCGAGGCCCAGCGCCGCCTGACCAGGCGTCAACCGCGGTCAGCTCCCGAGGCCGGTGCCGCACGGTTCGGTGGCTCGCGGCAGGTCGTAGAGCACTGCGGCTTCACCCTTGGCCGCGATCACCTTGTCGAGGAGGCCGACGAGCACGTCGCGGCGCACGAGGACCGCGTCGATCAGATTGTTCTCCAGCCACTTGCCCACGTTCGCGCGGAGGGTATCGCGGTTCAGCGCACGAAGGTTCGCGAGCAGCGTACGGTCAGCTCTCGTCACTTGGTCAGGGTATTGCAGCGTCCTGGCCGGGCGGAACGCCCGGGTGAAATCGATCATCCAGACCCGCCAGTCCTTCGTGATCAGCGTGTTGGTCTGATTGAAGTCGTAGTCGCCAATCAGCTCGCGAAAGAGGCGCGCCGCCAGCATCTGATCGTTCCATCGCAAGGGCTCTGGCGGCTCGAGCTTTTTCTGTACGCGATCCCGCTCCATCATCGCGTCGTTCACCCACCACGAGAGCGCTGCCGGCCCGCCGCTGTAGCGGCGTTCGACGTAGGGCGGCACCATGTTCAGCCGGAGCATCTTCGCGACCTCGTATCCCGCGACGTTGAATTTCCACGTGTCGCGGAAGTTCAGCTCGGTGCCGCGCGGCGTCGTATAGGACGCCTGGTGAACGTCTGCCGTCTGGATCGCGGCATCGTGCCGGAGATTGTCGCTCTCGAGCGTCGCTCGCCGCGGCATCGTCACGCCCACCGGGATGTCCCGGGGCCGTCCGATTTTCGCGGTCTTCAGGAACGTTTCAATCTCGGCGCACGTGATCGCGGCAGGAGCGGCGGCCGGTTGGGCCCGAAGCACAACGGCCGACCAGACGGAAACGACCACGCCAGCCACGGCACTGACTCGGCAAGAAGGGCGCATCTCGACTCCTTTGAGGCGAGGTTTGATTGTGACGATTGCCCTTGATTCTAGTTCTTAACGGGACGCGCGAACGCAATGATGCTGTCGTCGGTCAGCGGCGCTTCGAAGAACCCGCCGCCCGTCGAGACCGTGACCACGTACTGCCGCCCATCCTTCCCGCGATAGGTGCTCGGCGTCGCATTGGCCGCGCCTCCGAGCTTGAACGTCCACAGTTCCTTCCCGGTCTTCGCGTCGAACGCGCGGAACCGCGCGTCGTCGGTGGCCCCGACGAAGACCAGGCCGCCAGCGGTTGCGATCGAGCCGCCGTTGCCGGGACGGCCGGTGTTCTGTTTGTCGGGCGGCAGGCTGTCGGTCACCCCAAGCGGCACCCGCCAGGCGAACTCACCGGTGTTCACGTCGATCGCGTTCATCTGACCCCACGGCGGCTGCTGACAATAGAGGTTGTTCACCTTGAAGCGGCCCCCGCCGGGAACGCTGTCGTACGGACCGTCCGGATGTACGCGGTTCCCGACGCCCTCCGCCTGCGCCCGGCCGCCCGCCGCCGGATCGCGATCGCGCAGTCCGGAGAGCTGCCCCATCTCGTTCGTGTTCACGAACAGGTAGCCGAGCTGCGGATTGAACGACATGCCGCCCCAGTTGACGCCGCCATGGTTGCCTGGGAACGCCAGGCGCAGGCGCTTGTACCCAGGCGGCAAGTACGGTCCACCGATCTGGACTCCCTCGAGCAATTTTCGGCATTCGGCCTCGAGCTCCGGCGTCACCGTCGCGATATCCGCCATCGCAAACGACATGCGGGAGAGCGGAGCCGGCTTGATCGGGAAGGGCTGCGTTTTCGCGGCGCGCTCGAGCGGTACTTCGCTCGGAGCCACGGGCCTTTCCTCGACGCCGTAGATTGGCTTGCCCGTGACGCGGTCGAGCAGGAAGAGCAGCCCCATCTTCCCGACGACCGCGACGGCTGGAATGGTGCGGCCGCGCTGCTTCACGTCGATCAGCATCGGCGCGTTGGCGATGTCGGCGTCCCAGATATCGTGGTGCACCAGCTGAAAGTGCCAGAGGTACTTGCCGGTGTTCGCATCGGCCGCAACGATGCTGGAGCTGAACAGGTTGTCCCCTTCGCGGTCGCCGCCGAATTGATCGACAGACGGCGCGCCGAAGGGCATGTAGACGATGCCCCGCTGCACGTCGACGGTGATGAAGCCCCAGACGTTGACGCCGGATCGGTTCTTCCAGCTGTCACCGGCCCAGCTGTCGTTGTATTTCTCGCCGGCCTTCGGGATTGAACGAAAGGTCCACACCAGCTTGCCGGTGTGAATGTCCCACGCGCGAACGTCGCCCGCCGGCCCCTGCGGCGGGTTCTCCTGCGTCCGCCCCCCGGTGATGATCAGGTTTCTGTACATCGCCGGCGGTGAACCCAGTCCATCGTTGCCCGGAAGGCCCTGGAGAATTTCGGGTGTATTCAAATTGATGATGCCGTGATCGCCGAAGGCATCGTTCGGCTCGCCGGTTTTCGCGTGAAGCGAGATGAGCCTGCCGTCATGGGTTCCGAACACAAGCTGCGGCGGCGTCTTCGCATCACCAGGCCAGTATTCCGCGCCGCGCGTCGATGGCACGCCCGAAGGCACCTGATAGACCCACATCTCTTTTCCTGTCGTCGAGTCGAGTGCGACGATGCGGCCATACGGGGTGGTGATGTACATCACGCCGTCGATGACGAGCGGCGTCGTTCCGCTCACCGCGAATCCGGAGCCACGGCCGCGCCCGCGTCCCGCCGTTGGCGGGGGCGCCGGAGCTCCGCCCGGCGGGGGAGCCGGCCGCATGTGATACGTCCACGCGACCTTCAATTCGCCTACGCTCGCCGGGGTCAGCTCGGTCAACGGAGAGAAGCGCATGCCGCCCGGGTCGTGGCCGTAGGTCGGCCACTCGGTCGACGGCTTAGCAGGAGCCTTGTTCTGCGCGTCAACGGCGTCGTAGAACGTGCCGGCGACGAGGAGCATGCTGACGGCGACGGGGAAGAGTGTTCGGTGTAAAGCGATCATTGGTGCAACAAAGTTCCGGCGAGAGCGACCCTATTGAGTCAGCCTGTCTCGCCGCAGCGCAAAGCGCGAAGGCGGAGATATTAGCATCCGGGCGGTCAGGCGACCCGGGCCGCTGCCATCGCCACCACACCGAACATCGCGGCGACCAGCAGGAACGCGACCGGCAGGCTGGTCGCGTCGGCCACGAATCCGATCAGAGCGGGGCCAAGCAACAGGCCGATGTAGGCGATGGTCGTCACCGTGGCGAGCGCGATGCCGGGCGGCACACCAGGAACGCGGCCGGCGCCACTGAAGAGGACGGGAACGAGGTTCGACGCACCGATCCCGACGAGGACGAATCCGGCGAGCGCGGCCAACGTCGAGGGCAGGAGCGCCACCGCAAGAAAGCCGGCACAGGCCAGCGCGCCGCCGACCCTCAGCACCTGGCGCGAACCGAAGCGGTGAGTGACCGCGTCACCTGTGAATCGGCATGCCGTCATCGCCACCGAGAACGCGGCGTACCCCATGCCCGCCAGCGCCACGTCGACGTGCCGCTGCTCGCGCAGGAACACGGCGCTCCAGTCGAGCACCGCCCCCTCGCCAAGAAAGGACAGGAAGCACAGCCCTCCAAGCAGGAGCACCGCGGCTTTCGGCACGATTGTGAAGGTCGTGCCCTCCGCGCTTCCCATGTCTTTCATCAGATGACGCTGCTCGAAGACAGCAAGAACAGCCATCCCGATAGCAATCATCGTCACGCCGGCAGCGAGCCCGATACCAGACCCAAGGAGAAGGCTGACCAGCGCGGCGCCCACGATGCCGCCGACGCTGAACAGTGCGTGGAAGCTCGACATAATCGGTCGCGCCATCGCGTGCTGCACGGCAATGGCCTGCGCGTTCATGGCGACATCCATCGCGCCGAGCGCGGCGCCGAATGCGAACAGCGCGAGGACGAGCAGGAAAGGGCTCGAGGCCACGGCCAGGAACGGCAGCGCAGCACACATGCCGAGGGCCATGCAGGTCACGACGCGACGGCTGCCCCAGTAATGAATCGCCATGCCTGCCAACGGCATTGCGATCGTGGAACCGCCGCCGAGCGCCAGCAGGATGAATCCGAGCGCGGCCTCGTCCAGTCCGAGCCGCTCCTTGGCGAATGGCACCATCGGCGCCCAGCTCGAGGTCGCGGTGCCGCAGATCAGGAACATCGCGCTGGTGCCCCGCCTTGCCCGCCTTCGCCCCTCGGGCTTCGGCGCGGCAGGCTCTCCGCCTTCGCGCTCCGCGCTTCGGCGAGACAGGCTGCTCCCTTCGGTCTCCGACGAGGCAGGCACTACTCGGCCGCCTCGACGCCGATCTCGACAGTCATCGTATGGCTATCCCCGGGACGCAGCGTCACGGCTGCCTCACCGACGTTCGCGGTCTCGATGCAGAGCATTCCCGGCCACTCGTCGTCGCCGAAGTCGGCCATCGCGCGGGCCTTCTGCACCCACGGATTCCACACGACCGTCGAGCCCGATCCGCGCTTGGCGATCGTGATTCGGCGGTTCATGCCCGGATCGTGAATCACGCACTGCGCCTGTGTGTTCAGGTACACGCGGTCGGTCTCACCGTTGAACCGGATCGGGTCGGAACTCTGGCGCTGGTGACTGCCACTGACCTTGTCCTGGTATTCCGTGTTCTCCAGCCCGGAAACGCTGACCCTTTCGATGTGGCTGACGGAGAAGTAGGTGTGCAGCGCCGCTTCGTAGGAAAACGCGATCGAGTCAGGGTTGTCCACGAAGAGCGCAAGGGTCAGGGTCCTGCCGATCGAGAGCCGGAGATCCGCGTGGAAGTAATGCGGCCAGACCGGTGATGCATTGTCGTCTTCGAGTTGAAGCGTCAGGTTTACCGTTCCATCCGGTTCCTCTCCCGCATCGCAGAGCGTCCACGGTGTCAGCCGTCCGAAGCCGTGCGACGGAACGGTCTTGTCCTCGCGATGAGGACCGAACCAGGGGAAGCAGATCGGAACGCCGCCGCGAATCGCCTTGTCCGGCTTGAAGAGGCTGTGCGCGCTCATCCAGAGAACCGGTCCGCGCGCGTGCGCGGGCTGCCAGGCCGCGACTTGCGCACCATGCAGGTAGATCTGCGCGGAAGCGTGCCGGCCGGCGACATCGAGCCGCGGCAAGGGACTTCCGCCGGCCCAGGTCACGGAAGCCGGGAGTGGCACGGCGTCTGGATCGTGAGAACTGCTCATCACGGCATCGTAACCCGCCTTCGCGCTTCGCGGCTTCGGCGGGCAGGCCCCGCCTTCGCGCTTCGCGGCTCCGGCGGGCGGGCCCCGCCTTCGCGCTGCCCGCTTCGGCGAGGCAGGCTCTTCAAGCGTCCCGCGAATCGCGACCCCCATGCTAGATTCCCCGGATGACCCACGCCATCCTGACGACTGTGTCCGAGCGTCCCGGCATGCTCCACGCCGTGACTCGGGTGCTGGCCGCGCACTCGGCCGACATCAAGTACGTGGACATCCACGCCGGCGATCCACAGTCGGAGATCTATCTCGAGTTCACGCTCCCGGTCGATGATGCCGAGCCGCTGTTGCGCGATCTCCGGCAGGAGCCTGGTGTCGCCAGCGTGGCCGAGACGCCGACCTTCGGGCGGATCTACGGCAAGCGCGTGATCGTGATGGGTGGAGGGGCGCAGGTCGGCATGGTCGCCATGGGCGCGATCGCGGAAGCGGATCGGCACAACATCCGCGGCGAGCGAATCTCGGTCGACACGATCCCGCTCGTCGGCGAGCACGAGCTGGCCGCCGCGGTCCGAGCCGCCGCCCGGCTGCCTCGCGTGAAACTGATCGTCCTCGCCGGCTCGATCATGGGGGGCGAGATCACGCGGGCCGTGGAGGAGGTCCGCCGCAACGGCCTCCAGGTGATCTCGCTGAACATGGCCGGCAGCGTTCCCGACGCCGCGGACCTCGTGGTCAGCGACCCGGTCCAGGCCGGGGTCATGGCGGTCATGGCGGTGGCGGACACGGCCAAGTTCGATTTGATGCGGCAGCAGGGGAGGCGGTACTAGATCAGTGGACCCTGAGTGTCAAATCCCAAGCTCCAAATCCCAAGCTCCAACGCACTCCCAATTCCCAATTGCCCAATCGGAATGAAATTTGGAAGTTGGAGGTTGGGAGTGGGTTGGGATTTGGTGCTTGGAACTTGGGATTTGACGCTCTGAAAATGACCGGAACAGTCCGTAGTCCGTCCGTTCCCGGGACCCCGCTGTCCGGCACCGGCCGCCCGCACCAGCGGATCAGACGCGAATTCGCGGGAACTCCGACGGTACTGTCTTTGCCTCTGCCACCCGGAGGGTGGGGGAAATGCGGACAACCGTGCTGGACGACCTGCTCCAGGACGCCAGGTTTGCGCTGCGCAGCCTGGTCAGAACGCCAACCTTCACCGTCTCGGCGCTCCTCTCGCTGGCGCTCGGCATCGGTGCGACGGCAACGGTCTTCAGCATCATCGACGCGCTGCTCCTTCGGCCGCTGCCGGTCACCAGGCCGCAGCGTCTCGTCACGCCGGAGCAGATGTTCAGCGATGGCGTCCGTCAGTACAACTTCAGCCATTCCGACTTCGAACGCTTTCGTGAGCTGACCGGTGCCGGTGTGTTCGCGGGCGTCGCGGCCACATCGTGGGCCGATGCCTACGACGGGACTTCGGGACCGGCCACCGAGCGGCGCGCCGAAACGCTCCGGGTCAGCCTGGTTACCGGCGACTACTTCCCTGTGCTGGGTCTCAACCCGGGGGCTGGACGAGGACTGGTCGATGAGGACGACCGCGAATCGGCGCCTGCCGTGGCGGTGATCGGCGACGGCTACTGGACGAGCCGGTTCGAACGTTCGCCCGACGTGATTGGCCGGACGATCCAGTTGAACGGGAACGTCTTCACGGTGATCGGGATCGCCCCGCGAGGATTCACCGGCGACTGGGTGGGATGGCCGACCGATGTCTGGGTTCCCTCAGCCTCCGCGCCTGCCGTGTTCCCGTCGGCGGATGGCGACATACGCACGCGGATCCAATACAAGGTGATCGCCCGGCTTGCCGATGGCGTTGCGCTTCCCCAGGCGAGGGCAGCCGCCGACATCCTCTATCAGGATCTGCAGCGGGCGCCGCCGTCACGGTCAGGAGTCAGCCGCAACGCGCGCCTCGAGCTGGTCTCGGCCGAGCGCGGCTACTCTCCACAACGCGAATCGCTGACCCAGGCGCTCTCTATCCTCGCCTGCACGGTCGTTCTCGCGCTGCTCGTCATTTGCGGCAACGTGGCCAACCTGCTGCTGGTGCGGACCGCGACCCGCGACCGCGAGCTCGCGGTGAGACTGTCACTCGGCGCCACCCGTTGGCGACTCATCCGCCAGCTGATGACCGAAAACCTGCTGCTCACCGCGCTCGGCGCCGGTGCAGGCCTGCTCCTCGCCGCATGGGGCACGGACCTCCTCGCGGGACTGGTGCGGTCGGCGCCGGTCGCAACGATCGCCGACGGCGCGCCTGCGCTCGAGCTCGACGCCGCGCTCGACGTTCGCGTCATCGCGTTCACGATCCTGGTCGCCCTCACGACTGGTCTCGTGTTCGGACTGCTGCCTGCATTGCGAGGATCCGACACGCTGATGCTCTCGGTCCTGAATCGCCGCAGCCCCGACGCGCCGCGGGCCTCACGGCGGGCCAGGCCCCGCACGATCCTGCTGGTCGGCCAGATCGCCGCGTCGACGATCCTCCTCATTGGGACCGGTCTGTTCATCCGCAGCGTCAACGCGCTCCGGTCGGAGCATCTCGGCTTCGATCGCCAGCAGCTGCTGTTGATCTGGACGCTGCCGGGTCCGACCGGCAAGCAAGGCGCCGCGCTCGAAGCGATGTGGGACACGGTCGGTCACCGGTTGAGCGCTGTTCCAGGCGTGGAGGCCGTGGCGACATCGGTCGAAGGGCTGCTCGGTGCGACTCCAGGCGGCGGACCGCTCGTGACGATCGAGGGCTCGGACGAACCCGGTGTGAGGATCCAGCGAACCATGACAGTGGCTCCCGGGTTCTTCCGAACGGTCGGGCAGCCGCTCCTTGAAGGACGAGACTTCCGGCCGGGCGATCGCGAGGGAGCGCCGCCGGTCGCGATCGTCAGCGAGTCCTATGCGCGCCGTGCGTTCGGCGGCATCGAGGTGGCCGGCCGGCGCGTTCGCATCAGCGGCGCCGATCGTCCGATCGAGGTCGTCGGCGTCGTTGCGGACGCGAGGCACGCGGGTCCACGCACGTCACCCGGGCCGATGTTCTACTACCCGCCCGGACAGAACCTCCGGCGCCTCTCCCGCTCGATGTGCATTGTCGTTCGCTCGAACGTGCCGCCTGCCTCGCTGGCATCGACACTCAGGCGCGAGCTGCGCGACGTCGAGCCATCGCTCCCCGTGCTGCGCATCGACACGGTCGAAGAGCAGCTCTCGTCGGTGTTGTTCCAGGAACGGCTGATTACGCGGCTGGCGGCCTTCTTCGCGACCCTCGCCCTGCTGCTGACCGCGCTGGGGCTCTACGCAGTGCTGGCGTTTGCGACCGAGAGGCGCCGGCGCGAAATCGGCATCCGCCTGGCGCTCGGAGCGTCGCCGGCCACCGTGATGAGCGCCGTCGTGCGCGATGGAACCATCCTCGTGCTCGCAGGCCTGTTGATTGGAATTCCGGCCGGTGTCGCGATTCTCCGGCTGGTGTCGAGCCGACTGTTCGGCGTCGGCGTCGCCGATCCGATCACGATCGTGATCGCCGCACTGGTCCTGATCGCAATCGCCGAATCCGCGGTCTTCGCGCCGGCTCACCGGGCGGCGAAGATTGATCCGGCGGGGGCGCTACGGATGGAATAGGAGCGACTCTAGAGAGTTGGGACGCGCTTGAGCACGTAAGCGATCTGTTCCGTCGGCTCCGGGTACGACCCCATGGGCCTGTTGCCGCGATAGTCGATGTCCGTGATCCCGATCTCGCTCGTGTAGAACGCATCGACGGTCATCCTGCGCGCCCAGGTGAAGAACTCGATCCCCGGATTGAGTTCGGGGGACTGATTGCGGCGATAGGCGATCTCGTCGAGCAAAGCCGTCTGCTGCTCCGGTGCAGCTTCGACGAAGCTCGCGGCGCCGCGAGTCTTCATCGCGCCGTCCACCCACGCAAAGCCGTCCTTGTAGATCTTCTTGAGCTGATCGTTCTCGCTCGAGATCATGTCGATCCAGGCGGCACATCCGGCGGCGAGCGCGCCTGGCGCGCCGTTCTCAACCGGGATGATGAGATCAGTGAGGCGCTCGAGCGTGCGGAACTCGGTTGCGCTGAAGCTCTGTGGCGTGTAGGGACCGGAGGCGGCCGCCTGGGCCTCCGCGGCCATGTGGTGCACTTCCTGCGCGGCGACGCGATCGAGCGCGCCCGTCGCCATCAGCGCCAGTCCAAGTCTGCGCAGTGCGTCTCGTCGGGAAATATCAGACATTGCCTTTCCTCAATTCCTCCGCGAGGTACTCAGCGGTGCGCCAGGCCAGCGCGACGATCGTGTGGGTGGGATTCTTGTCGGCGTTGCTGACGAACGGCGCCGCGTCGGCGACGAACAGGTTCTTCACCTCGTGTCCCTGGCAGAACTTGTTCAACGGGCTCGTGCGCGGATCGTCGCCCATGCGCACGGTGCCGACTTCATGGATGATCGCGCCGCCGCGTGAGATCGGCACGCCGCCATTCGCGGGCGCCTGCTGCGCCATCGTTGTCGGTTGACCAGCCGGCGCGTCGGCCTGGCCGGTCTGCGGTCCGGCCTGTCCGGTCTGGGGCGCCTGGCCGCCTGCGCGCTGACCGGTTGGTGCGGATGGCGCAGCGGCCTGGTTGGCGCGTCCGCCGCGGCCGCCGGCCGCGATCTGTCCGCCCATGCCTTCGAGGATGGCCCGGAAGGTCTGCTGCATGTGCCGGACCTGGTTCAACTCGTGGTCGCTCCATTTCCAGTGGAACCGGAGCACCGGGATGCCGAACGTGTCTTTCATGTCCGGATCTATCTCGCAGTACGAGTCCTCGTTGGGGATCATCTCGCCGCGCCCCGAGAGGCCGACCGAGGTGCCGTACTCGTCGCGGATGGCCTGCTTCATCAGCACGCCGTACCCCTCGGTGCGATTGACGACGCCGGTGAAGGAGCCGACGCCGGGCATCCCGTATCCGCCGCCGACCTCGATGTGGTACCCGCGGGGGAAGTTCAGATCCTTGTGCTTGTCCCAGAGCCACCAGGGCACGTAGAGGTGCGATCCGTAGCCATCGGTGTTGTAGTGCGGCATCCCGGAGAGCGCCGGCACCATCGCCGACATGCTGAAACCGACCGTGTCCATCAGGTACCGGCCCACCTTGCCCGAGGAGTTGGCCAGCCCCTGCGGATGCCGCGACGACTTCGAGTTCAGGAGCAGCCGCGCCGACTCGCACGCGCTGGCCGCGAGCACGACGGTCCGGCAGCGGACCTGGCGCTCGCTGCCCGTGGTCTTGTCGATATAGGAGACCGCGGTGACCTTGCCGCTCGCGTCCGTGATCAGCTCGCGCGCCATCGCGTTGGCGATCACCTGGACCTTGCCGGTCTTCATCGCCGGGAAGATTTGCACGTAACTCGCGGCGTAGTTCGACGCGGTCGTGCAGCCGCGCCCGCACTGGCCGCAGTAGTGGCAGGGTGGCCGGCCGTTGCGGGCGATCGTCGTCACCGCCTGCCGCGAGGACACCGCGCGGATCGCGAGTTTCGCGCAGGACTTCTGAATCAGCACCTCATGGGCTTTCAGCGCGCCTGGCGGATTGAAGATGCCATCGGGTGCGCTGCGGATCCCTTCGACGCTTCCGGTGACGCCGATGAAGCGTTCCGCCTTGTCGTAATACGGCGCCAGATCCTGATAGCTGATCGGCCAGTCGAATCCGAGGCCGTCGGTCGATTTTGGCTTGAAGTCGTAGTCGGCCATCCGCAGCGTGACCCGGCCATAGTGGTTCGTGCGGCCGCCGAGCACCCGGGATCGGAACCAGGAAAAGTCACTGCCCTGGGCGACGGTATAAGGCTCGCCTTCGAGCTGCGCGCCGCCGTAGGTCGCGCTGTAGGTGAAGCCGGTGGGTCCGCCCGTGTAGGCCTGTCCGCGGGCGCCGGCGCCGCGATGGGAGACCAGATAGGGCCACATGTGCTCCTTCAGATCCGCCATGTTCAGCATCGGGCCGGCTTCGAGCAGGAGCACAGAGACGCCGAGGTCGGCGAGGACCTTGGTAGCCGTGCCGCCGCCCGCGCCAGAGCCGACCACCACCACGTCGTGGACGGTCGAAGTCGATGTCGCCTGCGCCATGAAATGCCCCTCATTCCGCTGCCCGCGGCCCGCAGTCCGCAGTCCGCGGGTTCGGGCGAGTCTAGTGAGTTAAGGATGCATTATCAACCGGTTCGCGGGCTCGCGGGTTCGCGGGTTCGCGGGCTCGAAGTCCGGGTAGTCAGAGGCAACCTGCCGCACGAGGAACATCGGTTGCCTCTGACTACCCCAGCGTCGAAACCTGCGAACCCGCGAACCCGCGAGCCCCCGAACCCGCGAAACAGGTCGCTAACGAGCAAGCCGTTGTGACGTCTTTGACTCAAACTAGCGGGAGTCGACGTTCGTCAAATCTGGGTTACTGATGAATACCATTCTGAGCGGCCTGTTCGGTGTGCTCCTGATTGCCGCGGCCGACTCATCTGCGCAAACCGGGCCGTCGCACCAGACGGTTCCGACGGTGCATGCCGTGAAGGCCACCGCCCCGATCGTCGTCGATGGGCTCCTGAACGACGAAGTCTGGCTCCGGGCGCCTGCGGCGACGTCGTTCACGCAGAAGGATCCTGAGGAAGGAAAGCCGGTCTCGGAGGACACCGAGCTGCGGATTGCCTACGACGACGACGCGTTGTACGTGGCGGCGCGGATGAACGATCGAGAGCCGGCCAGGATCGCGCGCCAGCTGTCGCGCCGCGACCAGAATGCCGAGGCGGACACGTTCGCGCTGTTCCTGGATCCGCATCACGACCACGTCACCGGCGCCGTCTTCGCCGTCAGCGCGGCGGGCGTCCAGCGCGACGCGACGATCTACAACGATTCGTGGACAGATGACTCGTGGGACGCCGTGTGGGAATCGGCGGTGAAGATCGACGACACGGGGTGGTCCGCCGAGATGCGCATCCCCTATTCGCAGCTGCGATTTCCGCGCGGGGCTCAGTTGACGTTCGGCCTGAACGCGATGCGCTCCATCCAACGCAAGAAGGAAGAAGCCTGGCTCGTGCACGTGCCGAAGACCGAGAGCGGGATGGCTTCCCGGATGGGCCATCTCGACGGTCTCGACGGCGTCTCGCCCCATCGCACGGTGGAATTCATGCCCTACGTCGTGAGCCGGGCGGAGTACGTGGAGCCGGACGCGGGCGATCCCTTCAACGACGGCGCCCGCGCGTTTGCGGGCACCGGCGTCGATCTGAAATACCGAATGAGCAGCAACCTGTCGCTCGACGGCACGATCAATCCCGATTTCGGCCAGGTCGAAGTGGATCCCGCGGTCGTGAATCTCACCGCCTTCGAGACTTTCTACGAAGAGAAGCGGCCGTTCTTCATCGAAGGCGCGAACATCTTCAGTAATTTCGGTCGTGGCGGCGCCAACGACTTCTGGGGCTTCAACCGCGCCGATCCCCTGCTGTTCTACTCGCGACGAATCGGACGCGCACCGCAGGGCAGCGCGAGCGGTGATTTCGTCGAGCAGCCGACGGCGACGACGATCCTCAGCGCAGCGAAGCTGACTGGCAAGACGCGCAATGGCTGGAGCCTCGGGATGCTCGATGCGGTCACCGGCCGCGAATGGGCGAAAGCCGTGACCGGGCTCGAGCAGACCGAGACCGAGGTCGAGCCCTTGTCGAACTACCTGGTCGCACGGGCGGAGAAGGAGCTCGGACGCCGTGCCGCCATCGGCGGGCTGGGCACCGCCGTGAATCGCGATCTCCGGGCGCCCGGGCTGCGGGCCGAGTTGCCGGCCCAGGCCTACGTTGGCGGTGTTGACGGCTATCTGTTCCTCGACAGCAAGCGCGAGTGGGTCATCACCGGCCGCATGGCCGGCAGTCATCTCACCGGCAGCACCAATGCCATGACGCGGTTGCAGAACGAGTCGCAGCGGTACTTCGGCCGGCCTGATGCCACGCACCTCGAACTGGATCCGAGCGCGACCTCGCTCGGCGGCTGGACTGGCAACGTGAACCTGAATCGGAACGCCGGTGTGCACAAGGTGAATGCCGCGCTGTGGTCGGTGAGTCCCGGCTTCGACTCGAGCGACGCCGGGTTCACGTTCGCGAGCGATCGCGCCGGCATGCACGCGGTCTATATCTACCGCAATCCGAAGGTCACGCGGTTCGCGCGCAGCCGGTTCCTGGCGGTCTCGAAGTTCTACACCTGGAACTTCGCCCGCGATGTGCAGGGCGACGGGTTGTTCACGTTCGGCAACGTCGAACTGAAAAACTACTGGACCGTCTTTGCGAACGTGGGGCTGTTCCGGCATACGCAGGACGATCGGGCGACGCGGGGAGGGCCGTCGATGCTCAGCCCCTCCGCGGCGAACGGGTCCCTCGGAGTGGACAGCGATGGACGCAAGAAGATATCGGCGGGGGGAAACCTCAATTTCAACCGCAACGACGTCGGCGGCTGGAGCCGCGGATTCAGCCTGAACGTGCGCTATCGCCCGGCAGCCTCGCTCGAGATCTCAGCGGGTCCCGGCTTCGACCGCCGCCACGAGCTCGCACAGTACGTCGACACCTTCGCGGATCCCATCGTCACCGGCACTTACGGATCGCGCTACGTGTTCTCCACGCTGGATCAGGAAGAGTTCAGTCTTCAGACTCGCGTGAATTATGTGATGTCGCCGAAGATGTCGCTGCAGGTGTACATGCAGCCGCTGGTGTCGGTGGGGCACTACACCGGCTTCAAGCAGTTCGCCAAACCGCGGACCTTCGAGTTCATCCCGCTGGACGCCAGTCCCGGCAGCCTGACCTACGATCCGGTCGAGCGCCGGTATACGGCGGTCCCCGCCGACGGCGGCGCGACGTTCCAGTTCGACGACCCCGACTTCAACTTCAAGTCGCTCCGTCTGAACGCAATCTATCGATGGGAGTGGCGGCCGGGATCAGCGATCTACGTCGTGTGGACCCAGCAGCGCCAGGACGACGCGTATCCGGGGCAGTTTCAGCTGGGCCGCGATCTGGGAAGCACGTTCACGGCGCCGGCCAACGACGTGTTGATGTTCAAGCTGGCGTATTGGTTTCAAAGGTAGTTGCCAGTTCCCAGTTCCCAGCGAAGCAGTGGAGCCCTGCAACGCTTCAACGGACTGGCAATCGACTTCTGGAAACTGGGAACTGGAAACTACGACGTCGATGTGGCGATGACGCTGAGGACTACGTTTTTGTAGCAGGCCGCCTGGAGGCAAAGCGGCCTGACGCCGTTTCACGCAGCGCGCACGACGCTCCCGGCCGACCAGCGCAGGAAGGACGCCGCCACCAGCCGCGTCAACACTTCGCCGCACGCGCGCGGATCGAGATTCCACAGCCGCGCCGCCTGCTCGGGCGTCAGCCGCAGGCCAGGCATCTCATTGAACTCTCCACGGACGCGTTCCAGGATGCTGTGCATATCCATCTGTCTTACCCTTTCGTCTGGCTCGAACTCGATCCGGTGGGGAGCTGGTGCTAGAGCGGACGGGCCCTAGCTCCCAACTCCGGAGGCACCATCAGTCCGCCGCGTATACCGCAGCCGGACGACCAGACAAAAGCAAGGAGCTTGCCTCAATTGGATCGAGCGCCAGAATCGCGAAATCAGGCCTATTTGTCGCCATTTTCTAACTTCGTTGTGATCCGGTCGGTCATGAAATCCGACATTCTTGTTGGAGGCATGGGGGCGTTCGACAATTTGGGCGTTTGAGCTACTTGCTGTTTTCCTCAAGTTCACGCCGCCTTTGGCGGGTGCGGCCTTCGGCCGCATTGCACGACGAGACGACGATACGACGACAGCGCTGCCACGGCTCACGGCTGTTGCCACCAAGCCCACAAAGTTCACGGAGCACACAAAGAAAAGCCCTGTGAGTCTCTTCGACGGATTTCGATCCGCTGATATTCAACCCGGCTTAGTGATCTTCGTGCTCTTCGTGAGCCTTGGTGTCAGGCGCCGAAGGCGCCGCGTGAAACGTCGTGGCGTCGTATCGTCGCACCGTCGTTCCAGCGCGCAGCGCAACCGTGTGGGCGGCTGTCGGTCGAATCCACGTCGCGGAGTCCGGCTGGGTATACTTCGCGCGTTTGGGGAGGCCCGATGCCGTCTCGTCGTTCCGTTCTGTTCCTCTTGGCCGTACTCTCCGCAGTTCTTTACTGGAAAGGACTGCCCGCCCAGGAGAAACCGCCCGTCGATCCCAGCCTGTTCGCGGAGATGAAGTGGCGGTCGATCGGCCCGCACCGGGCCAGCCGCACGGTCGCCGCCGCGGGGCATCCGCGGCGGCCGTTCACCTTCTACATGGCCCAGGTCAACGGTGGCGTCTGGAAGACGACCGATGCGGGTCGCACCTGGAACCCGATCTTCGACGACCAGCCGACCGGATCGATTGGTGTGATCGCGGTTGCTCCCTCGAATCCCGACGTCATCTACGTCGGCAGCGGGGAAGGTCTTCACCGGCCTGACCTCTCCACGGGGAACGGCGTCTACAAATCCACAGACGCCGGTCGGACGTGGACCGAGCTCGGGCTCCCGGACGCGCAGCAGATTCCGAGCCTCGCCATCGATCCGCGCAATCCAGATCGCGTCTTCGTCGCGGCCCTCGGACACCCTTACGGGCCCAACGAGGAACGTGGTGTCTTTCGATCGCTCGATGGCGGCCGCACGTTCCAGAAGGTGCTTTACAAGGACGAGAACACAGGTGCGAACGACGTCGACATCGACCCCTCCAACCCCGATATCGTGTATGCGACGTTGTGGGAAGAGCGGCAGGGACCCTGGGAGAACGCCGTCTGGGCCGGCACGAACGGCGGGATCTTCAAGTCCACCGACGGCGGCAACACCTGGGCGCCCCTGACCAGGGGGCTGCCGGTCGTGGTGCAGGCGAACCTTGCGATCTCCCCCGCAAATCCCCGCCGCCTCTATGCTGCGGTCGCCGGCACCGACAAGCCGGGTCTCCTCGATCAGACCCGCGGTACCGGCGGCATCTATCGCAGCGATGATGGCGGGGAGACCTGGACGCTCGTCAGCACCGATCCGAGGCCGACCGGCCGGATTGGTGGTGGCGATCTGCCGATGCCGCTGCCGCATCCGAAAGATGCGGACCAGCTGGTGATGGCCAGCACGGTGTCGTGGAAGTCCACCGACGGCGGCAAGAGCTGGCTGCCATTCAAAGGTGCGCCGGGCGGCGAAGACTACCAGAACGGCTGGTTCAACCCCGAGAACCCGGACATCATGCTGCTTGCGGCCGATCAGGGAGCGGTCGTGACCCTGAACGGCGGCCAGACCTGGAGCTCCTGGTACAACCAGCCGACCGCGCAGCTCTATCACGTCTCCGCGGACAACGCCTTCCCGTACCGCGTCTGCAGCGGACAGCAGGAGAGTGGATCGGCGTGCGTGTCGAGCCGAGGCAACTACGGCGCGGTGTCCGTGCGCGACTGGCTTCCCGTGGGTGTCGACGAGTACGGCTACGTCGCCCCCGACCCGCTCAACCCTGACATCGTGTACGGCGGCCGTACCGTGACCCGTTTCGATCGGCGCACCGGCCAGGTCTCCGCGGTCGGACCCGTAGCCGGACGCGGGGGCGGACCCGGGGCCACCGGCACCTTCCGCCAGGTTCGCACCATGCCGGTCGTCTTTTCAGAGGTCGACAAGCGTTCGCTCTTCTTTGCCAACAACCACCTCTGGAAGACCGTGGATGCTGGCCATACGTGGAAGCAGATCAGTCCAGACCTGACCCGGAAGTCCTGGGACATCCCGAAGAGCGTGGGCAAGTACACCTCGCTTCCCGGATCGCAACCTGCGCAACGCGGAGTGATCTACACCATCGCGCCGTCATACCAGGACCTCCAGCGCATCTGGGTCGGCACAGACGATGGCCTGATTCATGTGACGGGGGATGGCGGCGTGACCTGGAAGGCTGTGACGCCGCCGCAGGTCACCTCGTGGGCGAAAGTTTCGCTGATTGACGCGGGCCGGTTCAGTCCGGCGACGGCGTATGCCGCGATCAACACGCTGCGGCTCGACGATCTGCGGCCGCATATCTTCAGGACGCACGATGGCGGTGCGACGTGGACGGAGATCGTTTCGGGGATTCCGGCCGGTGAAACCGTCAATGCGGTGCGGGAAGATCCGAAGAAGAAGGGCCTGCTGTTCGCCGCGACCGAGCGCGCGGTCTACGTCTCGTTCGATGACGGCCTGCGCTGGCAGGCCTTGCGGCAGAACATGCCCGTGTCGTCGGTGCGCGACATCATCGTCAAAGAGGACGATCTCGTGGCGGCGACGCATGGGAGGGGGTTCTGGATCCTGGATGACATCACGCCGCTGAGGCAGCTGGGAGTCTTGCCGCGAGACGAGGACGCCGTGTTGTTCGCCCCGACTACCGGATGGCGCGTTCGCTGGAATACGAGCACGGACATGCCGTGGCCAGTGGAGGAGCCGACGGGAACGAATCCGCCCGACGGCGTTCCGATCAATTACTACCTGAGGCAGGCCTCCTCGTCGCCGGTGACGCTCATCATCGAGAACGCCGACGGACGAGTGGTGAGGCGCTACTCGAGCACCGACGTGCCGGCGCCGATTCCCGAGCCGCCAAACGCGCCGGTCCCGCTGTACTGGTATCGCCCGCCACAGATCCTGAGCGCGTCCGCAGGCATGCACCGGTTCATCTGGGACCTGCACTACCAGCCCCTGCCCGACGCGGGCGGCGGAGCCCCGGGCGGCGGCCGGGGAGGGCTGCCGATTCAGGCGATTCCCTACAACACTGCCCCGGCCACCGGGACGCCCTTCGTCTCACCCGGCACCTATCGGGTGAAACTGGCGGTCAACGGGAAGACGCTCACCCAGCCGATCACCGTCCGCCAGGATCCCCGCATCAAGGCACCGACGGTGACGATGCAGCAGGTCTATTCGCTGACCAACGCGCTGTATTTCGGCGCCGCGGATGCCCACGCCGCCGCGTCCACCGCCGGATCCTGGACCGACCAGGCATCGAAGCTCCGGGGGACGGCCAACGGCGATGTCAGGGCTGCGCTCGAAGGCTTCGCGAAGAAAACCGCGGCGCTTGCCGGCGCCCCGCCCGGGGCAGCGGGCGGAGGGCGAGGTGGACGGGGAGGAGGGGGAGCAGCGGGAGGTGCGCCGGCGCCGGCCACGGCTCCAGCCGTGACCGACGCGGAAACCTTATGGGGAATGCGAAGCCAGCTGAGCGGTTTGATGAACTCGATGCAAGCGGCCGACGTTGCCCCGACGGCGAACACGATGGCCGCCGTCACCGCGGCGCGTGCGACTGCGGCCCGAGTCATGGCGAAGTGGAATGCGCTTCGCACCGTCGATCTGCTAGCGCTGAATGCGCGGCTGAAGGCGGCGGCATTGGGGCAGATTGAATGAGGCTCGTCCGCCTTAAAGGCGGAGCCACGAGTCGCCCGGAGAGCTCGCTCACGGAGGCGGCTCAGCTGGGACTCTCTGGTAGCTTCCGCCTTCAGGCGGAAGTACAGGTTTTGCAGCAATAAGCCGAAAGCACTAGAGACAGGGCGGCTCGAGCGTTGTATATTGTTCGGTGATTCAACCTACCTCAGCGGGTTCTCCGGGTCCCTGGCAGCCGGCTGAGCGTCATAGTGAGTACGCACCCAGAAATCTTTTCGAGCCGCCGGCAAGGAGGAAGTCTTATGCGCCCGCGTGTGAACGCACGGAACAGACCGGAACCCCTGGAAGACGAGGAGCTCCAGCAGCTGATTACGGAGCGAATCGAGGAAGACCCGGTGTTCTGGACCGGTTCGGGCCGACGCCGAACGTATGTCACCGTCGAGGTCGAGGACGGCCACGTCGTGCTGTCGGGCCTCGTGCGATCGCCGCTGGATCGCCGCCGCGCCGACATTCTTGCCCGGGCCCTTGGCGCGGCCTCGGTCGACAATCGACTCGGCGTGGCCGAGGACGGAACCACGAAAGACAAGCCAAAACGCAGCGTGGCGTAATCGTACGCCGCGACCTGCCGGACGCTTCATCTGATCGGTTCCAGGATTCGCCCGCTGACTTCCACAGTCAGCGGGCGTTTTGTTTGATCCGGGGTCCGGGGTCCGGGATCCGGGGTCCGGGGGGTCCGGTGGTAATCAGAGGCAACCGTTGCTAGTCCACCGGCTTGTTACCTCTGAGTTCCACCGGCCCCGGACCCCGGACCCCGGACCCCGGACCCCGGATCCCCGTCAGTACCCGCCGCACTCTCCAAAGGCCCGCCTGAGCCACTCCATCGCGGGCTGCCCGATCGGCGCTCCTGGGGGTGCCTCCGGAGCCGCGAGTCTCTGAGCGGGCTGGGCCGGTCGATCGAAGAACCGCTTGATCTCGTCCGCCAGGTATCGCGCGGTGGCGACCTGCGCGTCGGCATCACTCATCCCTCCTTCGCGCTGCGCGTTACGGAGGGTGAACTCGGTCATCATCGCCTTCAACTTGTAGCTGGCCATCGCCCGGGCCTGCGGCATCGACGCCGTGCTCGCGAGCGTCATGAGGTTTTCGACCAGCACGTGCTCGAGCGCGCGAACGATTTCCCGCTCGTACGGCGAACGCGCCTGTTTCCGAGAGGCCGCGTCGCGCAGGCGATCGATCACCGAATCGAGGCCGGGCAGGGTCGGATCGAGGGCCCGCTGATTGATGAGGCGCGCGGCGCGGGCGGGATTCAGCAGCTCGCCCATGACGAGGTCGGCGGCGACGACCGCGGGCGTGATCGCATCGAACGCCGAGCCGGTGTTGCGCGGGAAGAGCTCGCGATGCATGCCGAATCCGGCGGGACGCGGTGGAATTGCGCTCAGTACCGCCGACGGGAGCGCGAGCTCGGATGGTTTCAGCGAGGCCATCAGCGCGTCCAGCGCCGCCCGCTGCTCGCGCGCGGAGACCGGCTTCACCGGTTCCCGCCCGTCTCCACGCATGGCATAGATGTAATGAATGCCCCCGAGCGCCGAGGCTGCCGCTTCCACCTGATAGCGGTGGTGGAGATACAGCGGCACGAGCACTTCCTCGATCAACGCCATCGGCTGGCCTCGCTTGATCGCCTGCTCGCCGAACCGCTCCATCGAGGCGCGCCGCACACCAAGCATCCGTACGAGCTCGGCCGCCGGATCCGTTCCATTCGACCATTGATCGACGCGCGGGTTGGCGCTCGTGTCCTGGTTGGTCATGTAGCGGAGGTCCGACTTCCACGCGGTGTCGAGAATCTGCTGGAGTGCGCCGGCCTCGGTGGTGCCTGGCGCGAAGTCGGAGTAGCCGTAAGCGATCGCCACCTTGTCCCAGTCGCCGATCCCGATCGCATAGACCTTCGAATAATCGAGCGCGCCATCCGGCTTGAGCGTCACGAGCGGATGCGGGTAGTCCATCACCGAGATCCGGCCCGCCTCGCTGTCGTAGTAGTTGTGCCCGAGGCCGAGGGTGTGGCCGATCTCGTGCGCCGCGAGCTGACGGATGCGCGCGATGGCCCACTCACGGAGCTCCGGCGGAGTCTCGTCGCCGGTCTTGTAGGGAACCAGAAGCCCTTCCGCGATCAGGTAATCCTGCCGATCGCGCAGTGATCCGAGCGTCACGACGCCCTTGATGATTTCGCCGGTCCGCGGATCGGTCACGCTGCCGCCGGTGCTCCATCCGCGCGTCGATCGGTGGACCCAGTTGATCACGTTGTAGCGGATATCGAGCGGACTGACGCCTTCGGGCAGCATCTTCACCTGGAAGGCGTCGCGGTAGCCGGCGGCGGTGAACGCCTGATTCCACCAGCCCGCTCCTTCGACCAGTGCGGATCGGATCGGCTCGGGCGCGCCGGGATCGACGTAGTAGACGATCGGCTCCACCGGATCGCTGACCGCCGCGGCGGAGTCCTTCTTCTTCAGCCGGTGCCTGGCGATGAACTGTTTCGTCATCGGCTCGCCGAGCGGCGCCGCGAAATCCTCGTAGGAGATGCCGAAGAACCCCGCGCGCGGATCGTAGGCGCGGGGCTTGTACGCCGAATCAGGGAGCTCGACGATCGAGTGATGCACGCGAATGCTGGCCGCCTCGCTGGTCGCGGCCACGCTTCCGACGCCCTCGAAGAAGCCGCCAGGGCCGGTGCCGCGCCCGCCACCGCGTCCGCCACCTGCGCCCCCAGCTCCGGGCTGCCGCACGAAGGTCAGCTCCGCCTCCATCTCGCTGTTCTTCGGAAACCCCATCGTCATCGGCATGTAGACGATGCTGCGCCCGGCTTCGAAGCGGTACGATCCCGGCTGCAGCCGCCCGGCGATGTCGTTGGCATCGCGCACGAGGAAGTCGGTGAAGTCGACGAGCACGTGGCCGTCGCTCGCGCCGGCGATCTGAAATGCCCACAACACCGACCGTGCGAACGCCTCGTTCACGTCCCGCACTTCCTGCGGGTTCTTGCTGGTGCCGCGGTACTGGTAGTTCGGCTGCACCATCAGCAGGCGTGGTCCGACGCGTTCGAACCTGACGATCCGCGATCCGGTCAGCGCTCCGCGATCGATGCCGATGTCGTTCGACCCGAGACCGGTGCCGAAGCCGGTGGAGTGCAGCACTTCAGCATCGAGTCTGGAGATCTCGACGAACAGCCGACCGCCAGCCTCATCCCAGTACATCGGGAAGAAGCCGTCGATCTTCTTCATGCCGCTGGTACGTTCGCCGATCGCTGGAATCGCGTCGGCACGCCCGGGGCCGGGACCGCCACCGCGCTGCGGCTGCGCTTCCGCCGAGCCGACGGCGACGAACAGACAGAGACAGAGAGCGGGAAGGAGAGGCTTGAGCATGGGGAAGCTTACATGACAACAAATCCCAAGTTCCAAGCTCCAAATCCCAATGCACTCCCAACGTCCAGGCTCCAGAATGCAAGCTTCCAGTCAGGTCGGCGCGCCTCGCGAGACCGAACCGAGTTCACGCGCATGAGTCGTGCGGGTTCACTTGGCCCGACTCGTATCGAATTTTTCCGGCCGTGGTTCGTGTGAAGGAAACGAGCGGATCCTCTGCTGTGCTGTCAAAGTGGCAGAGCGGTTGCGGAAGAGGTACGTCTTTCAAACCTTGAGGCATAGCGCTTGCGACCAGCCCTGTTGATGGCGAGGGTAGGGTGCTCCGGGTGGCAATACAAGCATTGGCGGGGAAACTGTTATCCTGCCGACCGACCACCGGACGCCTCCGCGTCGGGCCGTGCGTTTACGTCCGGTTAACGCGCTCGTGCCCCGCCAGCACATGGCCACGGTCGAGGCCGTCGGAGCCTGAGTATCCCGGAGGGAATCCATGCGAAGTGATCAGCGGTTCATCGTTGGACTCGCGGCCGGGGTGGCCGCGCTCTTCGCCACTGCGCGAATCGCCCGCGAGCGGCACACGATCGACTTCGGGGGACGCGTCGTGGTGATCACCGGCGGCTCGCGCGGGCTGGGGCTGGTCCTCGCCCGGAAGCTTGCGGCGAGGGGCGCGCGCCTGGTGCTGCTGGCCCGCGACGATCGTGAGCTCGATCGCGCCAGGCGCCTGCTCGAGGAAGAACACCGCGCCGACGTGCTCGCGATCCGCTGCGACATCCGCCGCCGCTCTGACGTCCGCGCCGCCACAACACAGATCCTCGAACAGTGCGGCGTCGTGGATGTCCTCATCAACAACGCCGGCGTGATCCAGGTCGGCCCGCTCGAGCACATGCAGCAGGAGGACTTCGAAAACGCGATGGCCACGCACTTCTGGGGGCCGCTCCACCTGATGCTCGAGCTGATTCCCTCGATGCGGCGCCGCGGCTTCGGACGCATCGTCAACATCGGCTCGGTTGGCGGGCGCGTCGCGGTGCCGCACCTGGCCCCCTACTCGGCCAGCAAGTTCGCCCTGACCGGTCTCTCCGACGCCATGCGCGCCGAGCTCGCGCCCCACGGGATCCGTGTCACCACCGTGTCGCCGGGACTGATGCGGACCGGCTCGCCAGTGAACGCCCAGGTCAAGGGACAGCATCAGGCGGAATACGCGTGGTTCTCGATTGCCGATGCCCTGCCCGGATTCTCGATTGCAGCCGAACGGGCGGCGGATCAGATCCTCCGGGCCTGCGCCCACGGCGATCCCGAGCTCACGATCACGCTGCAGGCCCGTACCGCGATCCTGCTCAACGAACTGGCGCCGGGAGCCATGGCGCGATTGATGATGCTGGTGAGCCGAGTACTGCCGGGCCCCGCCGGCCATGATGGCGATCGAGCCCAGCGCGGCCGGGAAAGCGAATCGAAGTGGGCGCCGTCGCTGGCGACCACGCTCAGCGACAGGGCGGCGATACTCAACAACGAGACATAGGGGGGGCTTCGCTATCACATTGCCAAGATTGCCAAAATTGCCAAGATTGCCAAAATTGCCAAGATTCGAAAACGTTCGGGGCAAGCTCGAACATCAGCGATGCATGGCTTTGCTCAAAGACTTGCCCTCTCATCGAGAAATGGAGTTGTCAGGCCGTCGAACGCGCCCCGAGCATTTGTAATTTTGGCAATCTTGGCAATTTTGGCAATTTTGGCAATGCGCTAATCGCTTTCATCCCTGTGGTTGGCCGCCTGTCGTGGGCACTTCACCGGTCTCGATCAGCTGCTTGAACCGCCGGAGGTCGTCACGAACCTCGGAGGCCGCGTCGCGGCCCAGCAGCCGCGCGACCGCCGCGCCGACCTTGCCGCCCGGCGGACTGTACTGCATGCGGACTCGCACGTGGGTGCCGCGGCCGGGTCCCGCGTCGTCGAAGTGAACCGACCCTGCGCTGACCACGTCGGAGCCTTCGATCGAGCGCCAGCCGATCACCTGGCTGGGCACCTCGTTGATGATTTCCGCGTTCCACTCGACGATCTTTCCGCCAGGCCCGCGGGCGCGCCAGCGTGAGAGCGTGTCGGTCACGCGCTCCACCGATTCGAGGTGAGGCATGAACTGCGGAAGGTTCTCGAGGTTGCGCCAGAAGCGATACAGCTCCTCGACCGAACGGTTGATGGTGACGCTTTCCTCGACCAGCGTGCCTGCCTGGCCGCCGAGCGCACGCCGCGTATCTTCGCCGGTGCCCGCGGTATTGATGCCGAATGCCTCATATACATGACAGCGACCGCTGGCGCCTCGCTCCACGAGCATCGTTCCGAGCGCCGCGAGCGCCCACCCGGACGGCCGCCGGCGGCTCAACCCATAGGCGGCCAACGCCGCTCCGGCGGCTGCCGACATCCAGCGCTCGACATCGCTGAGGTTGCGGCGGCTCCGCACGCGGGCCTCGTCTGCATCTCCGGGGAATTCCAGCTCCAGGTACGCCATCGAATGCTCCATCAAGATGTGCTGCTGTCTACTTCGTCGCCCGTGCGCCGGCGGTGGATGTCCACGACGGCGAGTCGCTGGCCGGAAACGAGTCGTCTGAGGTCTCGCTCACGACGTCCTTCGGGCGCCAGCCGCGATCCCGCAGCGTGCGATCGACGCAATCACGCGCGATGCTGAAATCGCGCCGTCCCATCGCGGCCCGGACCGTCAGCACGAGGCCGGTCATCGCAAGCAGGCCGCCGAAGAATCCGCCGCGCCGCGCGCCGACCATCGCGAGCAGCGAGGCCCAGGTTGCCGTCACCCATCGCTCCTGGTCGTATGTGGCGAGCGTGGCGCCCAGCCCCGGCTTGTCCCACACGCTCTTCTCGCCGCGCGCGACCATGAGGTTCCTGGTTCCGTCAGTCATGGTGCTCCTTTGCACGAACCCGGCTGCTCGCGTGCCGCCGGGAGGCAGGCCGCTCCCGCGCCCACCTGCGCTCACGGTTTTGTGCACAAGGCGTACCTCCCGGATTTGGTTGAGGTGAAGCTGGACCCGCCTTCGCGCTTCGCGCTACGGCGAGGCAGGCTGAGTCTCTGGGCGGTTGAATCCTGAGCTCGAGCGGAGCCGAGGCACGACCGACTATCTGTATCGTTTGAGAAACTCTGCCATCTTGAGCTTTCGTTTCGCGCTCTCGGACGACATGTATCGGACGGTGCCAAAGACAGGTCGTTCAGGCCAGGGGCGATCGTAGCGGCCGAGCACCCACGCAAAGCTCGCGTACGAGACCGGGTCACGCCCATCGAGCGAATACCGGTTCATCAGCGTTTCCATCCAGGCCACCGCGGTGGGCGGGTCCGGCGCCCATTCGAGGATCTTCTTGCCCCACAGCATGCGGAGGTAGCCGTGGAACCAGCCATCCGCGATCAGCTGCCGCTGGGTCGCATTCCAAATCACATCGTGGGTCGCGGCTGACTCGAGTGTTTCGAACGCGTACTGACGTCGCCGGTCCGAGCGGTGCGCCTCGAGCGTTTCGCGCGCCCACGAAGGCAATGTGTCGTAATCCCTGTAGTCCGGTATCCACTCGCACCCGTTGAAGGCCAGCTCCCGCCACACGACCAGCTGGTCCAGGAAGGTGTTGGCCGAATCGCTCACGCCCCACCACCCCTCGCGTGCGCCTCCGCCCCGCCGAGAGAGCCGGCGCGTCGTCCAGCGTTCGGACGTCATGACGGCTGAAAAGACCTCGTGAGCCGCAATGTGTCCGAAGTGCAGGTACGGTGAGAGCCCGCTGGTGGCGTTGGCGTCGGGGTGGTTGTGATCGCGTCCGTAGTCTTTCAGGTCCTGCTCGACGAACGCGGTCAGGCGCCGGCGCGCGGCCGCTTCACCGCCCTGCGTGCGCACTGGCGGCACGGTGTGATCGATGGGAAGCGCTTCGAGGGGTGACGTGCGATTGAGCAGATCTTCAGCGGGCTGCCAGCGCCGGGCGATCGCAGAAGGCACCGAGGCCCGCCGGCCGCGCGGAAGCGCGCGCAGCGGGTGCTCCTCGGGGAACTCACGCAGATGATTGCGAAGCTCACGCTGGACGAAGGCGCGGTACGACCGCGCCGTTGTGAACGCCCGGCCGTGCGCGGAGAGCGGGATCAGCCCATTCGAATCGACCGACTCGAGACGCACCGCGCTTTGCCGCGCGGCCGCCCGGGTGACGCCGGGAATCAGAAACGCGGGGAAGTGATCCGTGACCACCGCGCACGCGTGCCGTGAGAGCGCGGCGATCAGTCCCGCGCCCGCACCCCGCTTGCGTTCTACGAATGGGTAATACACCGCGCGCGAGCGGCGGCAGGCCGCCGCGTTGCCGGCCATGCCGTCCAGCGTGAACCGGTGAATCCGGTCGGTCGCCCAGGGATAGTCGGTGTCGAGCGCTTCGAGGATCAGCAGCGGGGCGTCGAGCTCACGGCACAGGACGACCGCATGCTGGAGCGCGAAATTCCAGCGCGTGCGCCGCGCGGCGATCATCCAGTAGAGGACGAAGCCGCCGCGCGGGTTCAGAGGGCGCTCGTTGAGCGCGTGGATTCTCGATCGAGGGACTGGCGAAAGCAGGACAGCGGGCAACTGCTTCGACTTTACTGCGTTCTCGTGAGGATCGTCGTATCGTTTCGAGCGCACCCGCCGACGGGGTCAGGTACGTGCCCCGGCGTTGTGATCAATTTCGCTGCTGGGCATTTGGGATGGTGCACCTTCGATCGGCCGGTTGCGGTCGCATCCGGGTCGATCTTCCACGCTCTACCGGGAACCGGTTTCCTGGCCATTCTGTTCCGATGGAACGGGCAGGTTTGTCAGTCGTCAACTACCACCGGAAGCAGTCAGAATCGTCGAGTCGTCGCGTTGTGGTCCCGGGCGTGTCGTCAGGTACGTTGCGGGCGACAGCACGATCTGATCAATCGCGAATCCATCCTCTCTCGTCTGGATTCGGATCGTATGCGTCCCGGGATTCCTGAAATAGACATGGGTTCCAATGGCGGTCGCCGATCCCCAGCCGTTGTCCTGCCATCCCCACCCTGACTGGCCGCATCCGCTGCAGTCTTCAAGATTCACGTCTGTTGCCGATGGGCTGCCTATTTGCCATGTATCCGCGCCGGCCTGGGTGATGCTATCGGAGAACTGGACGAACACCGAGTCGTTGTAATACGCAGGTGAAGGACTGGTATCTGCGCGCCCACGGAGCCACAGGTGATACGGCCGGCCCGCCTCCGCATTGAACGTCAGCTCGAAGTAGTGTGTCGGGTTTGCAAGCGGCGCAGACAGCTTGGCGGCCTTTGCGTCGGCGTGACGGAGTTTCAGGTGGTTGGCGGCGCTCGTGTCGGCTTCGACCTTCCAACCGCTCGTCGCAGGTACTGTCGCATTCGCCGCATACAGCACGATCTCACCAGCAGCGGGAGGAGGAGGAGGTGGTGGTGGTGGTGGTGGTGGTGGCGCGCTACCGGCGGTTGTGAAGCTCCAGACGGGGCTGGCCTTGGTTTTCAGCGCCATCGTCTTGCCGACGACTTTCCAGTAGTACCTGGTGCCGGGTTGCAGAACGCCGGCCGGCAGTATGTAGCCCCCGGTCTTCGGGAATGGGCTTGTCTCTGTCTTGTCAGGCTTCTCTCGGAGGTTCAGATCCGTCTCGTGACTGGACGAAAAGACGACACCGGTAAAGTTCTGGTCGGTCGCGATCTGTAGGTCGTAGAGGTGCGCCCAAGGGCCGCCATTCCAGCGGAGAGTGGTCGCCGGGTCGACGCCGGTCGCCAGGTTCGCGGGTGTGGGGCTTTTCGGCGCGTCGGGCGGCAGGGGGACAAAAGGCTTCGTCTCATCCACCGGCGCCAGGTTGTTCCACTTTCGCTCGAACTGATCGATGAACCAGGACGTGAGATTCAGTTTCGTGGTGAACAGGTTGTGTTCGACCTGGCCGCTCGCTGACGGGCTCGTCCAGTTCGAGGAACCGAAGATGACGAGCGGCTGGTTCCCCGCCGCGGCGTCCTGGTCATAGATGATGACGGACTTCTGGTGGTTCAGTCCCGCGTGCGCGCGGTCGCGGATCTCGATACCTGCCATGTAAAGGCGGTCGACGTTCCATGAGTGCCACATCCGGGAGACGAGCCGGTACTGCGCCTGCTCGGTGATCAGCCGCACCGGAACGCCGCGGCCCTCGAGCGCAATCATCGCGTTCGGGTGCTGCTGATCCGTGATGCGATACATGATCACGTCGACGCCACGGCCGGTGCTGGTTGCGACCCGCGCTGCGTTGTAGCGCTGTAACGATCGCGTCCGATAGTTCTGCTCTGGCGGGAAGTTGAGCTGCGGGTCGATCACGTAGGTCCCGTCCGGCTCTTCGCGCGTCAGTGGGCCGGTGATGTTCGCGTAATCGGCCCAGTTGACGGTATCCACCCAAAAATCATCGAACTTTTCCCGGAAGCTGTTGACGATCGCCGAATCGCTGGTGAAGTAGATCGACTCATCTGTGTAATTGACGTAGGGTCCGGTCGTCGAGTCATATCGAAACGCATCCGCGCTGTAGTTGGCACCGCTGAACTCAACCACGCCCTGACCCCGGAACAGCATCATCTTCCAGTGCAGGATGTAGCTGGTGAGCCGCTTACGCATTGGCACACCGTAGCCCTGTATCTGGTTGAGGACCGTCGCGTTGTTTGGATATGTTGGGTTCGCGCGCGGATCCATGAGGACGCGAACGCGAACGTTTCGCCGCCTGGCCCGGTCGATCGCCGCCGCGTATCGGGCATCTTCCATGAACCAGAACGCCACGTCCATCGCCTCCCACTCGTTGTCCATGTAGGCGATGAGCCGGGCCCGGCAATCCTCGTTTCCGGGATCGCACAGGTAATCTTGCGCCGAGGCGGGAACGGAGCTCAGGACCAGCAGTCCGAGCGCGAGGATCAGTGACCGACGAAAAAACGGGCGTCTCATAGAATTTTGAAGACCTCTGCCGTAAGTAACCCTGCTGCTCTGATTGCGAGCGCCTTGCCAGAGTCGGCCGTCAGCGCACACCTGTTCTGTTCACCGCAAAAGCTTCGCAAACGCTGCGTTTTTGACGAAGCTACCTCGATCCTCTTTCGTCGGCGTTCCGGTAACGGTTGAGGAAAGGTGGGAGGCCCAAGTGCGACAGTGAGCATTTTGTCGGGCTCATCCGCGGTCGAGCCTGGCAGCTTCCCTTAACCTAAGTAATACGCTGGACATCATTGACAGGTGGCAGGTCCAGATGTAACAATCCATCCGGATAGACGGATGGAAGCCGCAATCTTCGACGATCTCACGCTTCTCGCCGACGGCATCCGGAGCCGCATGGTCGCGCTGCTCGAGCGGCACGAGCTGACGGTCACCGAGCTGTGTGCTGTCCTCCAGCTTCCGCAGTCTACGGTCAGCCGCCACTTGAAGATGCTTGCGGACGCGGGGTGGGTCACGTCGCGGCGCGAAGGCACGAGCCGGTTCTACAGCGCGGTGCACTCACCGCAGGCGGCGGCAGGAAAGCTGTGGTCGCTCCTCCGCGAACAGGTCTCCGGAACCTCAGCGGTCGATCAGGACGCACGGCGCGTGAAGTCGGTGATCACGCGCCGGCAGACCGCCTCGCAGCAGTTTTTCGAGTCGGGCGCGGGCCGCTGGGACAAGATCCGCGAGGAGCTGTTCGGCCGGACTTCGCACCTGCACGCGCTCGCCGGGCTGCTCGACGAGCAGTGGGTCCTGGCCGATCTCGGGTGTGGAACCGGGCAGGTCGCCGCGGTGTTCGCACCGTTCGTGGCGCGGGTCATCGCGATCGATCGCTCCGCGGAAATGCTTCAGGCGGCGCGCCGCCGCTTGCGCGAGTGGCCGAATGTCGAGGTCCGCCGCGGCGAGCTCGAGGCACCGCCGATCGACGACGGGACTCTGGACGCGGCGACGCTGATGCTGGTGCTGCATCACACGTCGGATCCGGCGGCGGTGCTGAGCGCCGCGGCGCGCGCGCTTCGCGGGGGTGGCCGGCTCCTCATTACCGACATGCTGCCCCACGATCGCGAGGAGTATCGCAAGCAGATGGGCCACGTCTGGCTCGGGTTCCCGGAGGATCACATCCGCCGGCTGCTGGAGGGTTCGGGGTTCGACCGTGTTCGCGTCACGCCGCTCGACCCCGACGGCGACGCCAAGGGGCCGGCGCTGTTCGTCGCGACGGCACGCAAAGTTTCGTAGAGCCGGGGTCGGGAAGTTCGAGGGGCAGCGCGCCACAGGCGCGCCCGCCGGAGCGGAGTGGGGCACGGGGCCCCCGCGAGCGACGGCGTAGGGGAGTCCGAGGGGCGCGAGCCCCTCGGATCTAAAGAAGAGAGGTAGCTGGAAATGAGTACTGCAGTTCGTGAGATGCACGCCTTCGAAGCGGCCGCCAAGGCAGGTCGCGAGCCATACAAGGTCCGGGACCTGTCGCTCTCCGAGTTCGGCCGGAAGGAAATGCGCCTGGCCGAGCAGGAGATGCCGGGCCTGATGGCGCTGCGCGCCCGCTACCAGGGCAAGGCACCGCTTGCCGGCGCCAGGGTCATGGGCAGCCTGCACATGACCATCCAGACCGCGGTGCTCATCGAGACGCTCGCCGATCTCGGCGCCGACGTGCGCTGGGTCTCCTGCAACATCTTCTCGACCCAGGATCACGCGGCCGCGGCCGTCGTGGTCGGGCGTCCCGAGACCGGCGGCACACCGCAGAATCCCCGCGGCATCCCCGTATTCGCCTGGAAAGGGGAGACGCTCGAGGAGTACTGGTGGTGCACGAGCGAGGCACTGATGTGGCCGGACGGGTCCGGCCCGACGCAGATCGTAGACGACGGTGGCGATGCGACCCTGCTGGTGCACAAGGGTGTCGAGTTCGAGAAGGCCGGCAAGGTGCCCGCCTTCAACGCCGACGCCGAGCCCGAAGAATGGGGAGTGATCCTCGAGCTGCTGCGGAAGGAGCTGCAGGAGAACCCGTCGCGCTGGACGAAGGTCGCCGCGAATCTCCGGGGCGTCAGCGAAGAGACGACCACCGGCGTGCACCGCCTGTATCAGATGATGGAAGCCGGCACGCTCCTGTTCCCGGCGATCAACGTCAACGACTCGGTGACCAAGAGCAAGTTCGACAACATCTACGGCTGCCGTCATTCGGTGATCGACGGCCTCAACCGCGCCACCGACGTCATGCTCGGCGGCAAGGTCGCCGTCGTGTTCGGCTTCGGCGAGGTCGGCAAGGGCTGCGCCCAGGCGCTTCGCGGCCAGGGCGCCCGCGTCATCCTGACCGAGATCGACCCGATCTGCGCGCTGCAGGCGGCGATGGAAGGCTACGAAGTGAAGACGATCGAAGACGTGGTCGCGACCGCGGACATCTTCGTGACCGCGACCGGGAACCTGAACATCATCACGGCCGAGCACATGGCGCGGATGAAGGACAAGGCGATCGTCGCCAACATCGGCCACTTCGACAACGAGATCGATATGGCCGGCCTGAAAAAGGTGGCGGGGATCGAGCGGATCAACATCAAGCCGCAGTACGACGAGTTCCGCTTCCCGGACGGCCACAGCGTGATGGTGCTGGCGGAAGGACGGCTGATGAATCTCGGCTGCGCGACCGGCCACCCGAGCTTCGTGATGTCGGCGTCGTTCTCGAACCAGGTCATCGCCCAGCTCGAGCTGCACCAGCACAACGACAAGTACGAGAAGAAGGTCTACATCCTGCCGAAGCACCTGGATGAGGAGGTCGCCCGGCTGCACCTCGATCACCTGGGCGTCAAGCTGACGAAGCTGCGGCCCGAGCAGGCCGACTACATCGGCGTGCCGGTGGAAGGGCCGTATAAGGCGGAGCATTACCGATACTGACGCTTACCGGGGTCCGGGGTCCGGGATCCGGGGTCCGGAGCCGGTGGTACTCAGAGGCAACAGGCGCAAGCCCAGCGGCCGGTTGCCTCTGAGTACCACAGCGTCCGGACCCCGGATCCCGGATCCCGGACCCCGGTTCTATAATCCGTCAGTGTCCAACCCCACGCGCCGTTCCTTACTGAAAGCTGCGCTCGCTAGTCCACTCGCCGCACTCGGACGGGCGCCTGCCGTGTTTGCCGCCAAGCCGACCGACATCCGCATCGTCGAAGTCCGCCACGCCTTCCAGGACTTCACGTATCGCGCTCCCTACATGTTCGGTGGGCGTTCCGTCTCAGACGTCACGCTGCTGAATGTCGACGTCCGCGTGCGCACCGAGGCAGGAAAGGAAGCCTGGGGCTTCGGGTCGATGCCGCTCGGAAACGCCTGGTCGTTTCCGAACGTGCCGTTCGACGTCTCGCTCGGGGCGATGCGGGCGCTGGCTGATGATCTGAGACGCATCACTGCCGACTGCACGGAGCGCGGGCATCCAGTCGATCTCGCGCGGGCGCTCGATCCGGAATTCCTGCGCGCCGCGGACGCGGTCAGCCGGAGCCGCTCGCTGGCGGTGCCGATCCCGAAGCTGTGCACGCTGGTGGTGTCGAGCCCGTTCGATGCGGCGCTTCACGACGCCTGCGGCAAGGTGTTCGGCGTCAGTGCGTACGCGACCTACACGCGCGAGTTCATGAATGGCGATCTCGCCCGCGACCTCGGACCGCAGTTCAAGGGGGAGTACCTCGATCGCTACGTGCCGAAGACGCCTCGGGCGACGATGCCCGTGTTCCATTCCGTCGGGGCCAGCGATCCAATCGAGCCGTCAGACGTGAAGCAGGCGGTGAACGACGGCCTGCCGAACACGCTCGAGGAGTGGATTCGTCGCGATGGGCTGATTCGCTTCAAGATCAAGTTGAACGGCGGCAACCTGCCTGCCGATTTCGACCGGGTCGTCCGCATCGATCGGGTCGTGTCGCGCGTCCTGCCGTCGCGCGGCGTCAAGGACTGGAAGTACCTGCTCGATTTCAACGAGGGCTGCCCGAACGTCGGCTACCTGCTCGAGTTCATGCGCAAGGTCCGCGAGGCGACGCCGACAGGTTTCAGCCGCATCCTTTACATCGAGCAGCCGACCGCCAGGGATCTCGAGAAGGATCGCGCGAACGTGATGCACGAGGCGGCGAAGCTCTGCCCGATCGTCGCAGACGAGGCCCTGACCGATCTGGAGTCGCTGCTGCTCGCGCGGAAGATGGGCTACACCGGCGTCGCGCTCAAGGCCTGCAAGGGACAGACGCACGCGATGCTGCTCGCCGCCGCGGCGCAGAAGTTCGGGATGTTCCTGTGCGTGCAGGATCTCACCTGTCCGGGCGCGTCTCTGATTCACTCGGCGGGGATCGCCGCGCGCGTCCCGGGCAACGCCGGTATCGAAGCCAACGCGCGACAGTTCGTTCCCGCCGCCAACGCCGCGTGGGAGGCGAAGTTCCCGGGGCTGTTCACGATCCACGACGGGCTGATGAAGACCGGTCAGCTCACCGGCCCTGGGCTCGGGGCAGTTCCACTGCGAAAAGATCCTTAAACACGAGGGCCAGGAGGTCAGGAGGACAGTCCGTTGGTTCTCCTGACCTCCCGGCCCTCCTGTTGAAGATTTTCTACATGCATCCCTCGTTCACCGCGAAAACGCTCTCGTTCCTCCGATCGCTGAAGCGCAATAACGATCGCGAGTGGTTCCGCGCGCGCAAGGACGATTACGAGCGCCACGTGCGCACGCCAATGATCGCGGTCATCGAAAAGCTGGCCGTCGACTTCGGCCGCTTTGCGCCGGAACTCGAGGCGTCACCGAAGCGATGCATCTACCGCATCTATCGCGATACGCGTTTCAGCGCCGACAAGACCCCGCTCAAGACCCACATCGCGGCGAGCTTCCGCTGGCGCGGGCTGCCGAAGCATCGCAGTGCCGGCCTGTATTTCGAAGTGACCCCGGGATGGGTCTGGATGGGCGGCGGCTTGTACGCACCCGAGACTGCCGACCTCGTGCGCATCCGGCAACACATCTCAGACACGCATCCCGAGCTCCATCGTCTCACCCGCGCCGCGGCGTTTCGTCGAGCGTTCGATCGGCTGGACGGGGAACAACTGACGCGGGTACCGCGCGGCTTCGCGAAAGACCATCCGGCGGCCGCGTACCTGAAGCACCGCAATTTTCTGGCCGGTCGCGAATTCCCGCCTGATCTCGCCACGAGCCCGAAGTTCTATCCCACGCTGCTCGCCACGTTCAAGGCGGTGATGCCGATCGTGAGGTTTCTGAATGAGCCGCTGGTGGGGGAGGCAGTGGAAGGCGGAAGATTGAGGAGCGGAGCTCCGTGAACTTCGTGCCTCCGTGTTGAGGTCCGTGAACTCCAGTGGATAAAGCCATTTTCTGATCTCCTACGCTCCTGTTCTATCTCTCGGCGGGCAGTTCAGTCTGGTAGATCTGTTCGCCCGCCAGGTTGTGCAATCGCGCGGTCATCGCTCTCGTCCGCGCGTCGATCTTCAGCGTCCCGAAGAACTGATAGCCCTCGCTCGGCGGGCGATTGGGTTTCATCCCCTTGGGCACGCCGTTGAATGTTGCTTCCGGCCCGAACGTGGGATCGAGTGTGCCCGGGCCGAACGTACCTGCGTGCAGCGGACCGGCGACGAACTCCCAGAACGGGTGAAAGTCGGTGAACTTCGCGCGCGTGGGGTGATAGTGATGCGCGGCGCAGTAATGCACGTCGGCGGTGATCCAGACGACGTTGCGGATCCGGCGATCGCGGATGAAGCGCAGGAGATCCGCTATCTCGAGCTCGCGCCCGAGCGGCGGCCCGCCGTCACCGTTGGCAAACGCCTCGAACCGGCCCGGATTGTCCGCGACGACGAGCGCCAGCGGCAAATCGGTGGCGATGACTTTCCACGTCGCGCGGCTGCCCGCGAGCCTGGCCTTCAGAGAGGCCAGCTGCACGCTGCCGAATTGCGATGACTCCGGCGTCAGCGCCGGCTGACGGTTGTCGCTGTTGGCGCCGCGATAACTGCGCAGGTCCAGCGCGAAGATGTCGAGCAGCGGGCCGTAGGGCACCGTACGGTAGATCCGCTGGGGATCATCGGCGTTGGGCGCGATTGGATTGAACTCGAGGAACGCCTGGCGTGCGCGCGCCGACAGCAGCGCCATGCTCTTGATCTGATAGCGCTCGTCGGCCGTGAGATCGCGCGCCTCGTACCAGTTGTCGCGCACTTCGTGATCGTCCCACATGACGATCTGCGGCACCTCCGCGTTGAACGACCGCATGTGCTCGTCGAGCAGGTTGTACTTGTAGTTGCCTCGATAATCGTCGACGCCCTGCGCCACCTTCGACTTCGCCTCGGTAACGATGTTGGTCCAGACCGATCCGTCGTCAAGTGTGACCCGCTCCTGCAGCACGCCGTCGGCGTAAATCGTGTCGCCGCAGTGAACGAACACGTCGGGCTGCACGCGGCGCATGGTGTCGTAGAGGCGCAGCCCGCCCCACGCAGGATTGATCCCCCAGCCCTGGCCGACGGTATCCGCGGACCACGCCAGCGTGACGTCGCGACGCCCGGACGTCGGGGCCGGCGTGTGAAAACTGCCGACCAGCGGGACGCTGAGGGCACGCAGGTCCCCGAGATCCTGGAACGTGACCCGGTAGAAGATGCGCTGATTGGACGGGAGATCGGTGAGAACGATCCGCGCCGTGAAGTCGGTGGATTCGAGGGCCGCCGGTCCGGTCCGCCGCCAGGCATTCTCGAACCGGTCGGTCGTCGAATACTCGACGAGCATCCGCGCGGGGCGATCGGTCCGGCTCCACACGACCGCACGCCCATCGGTGACGTCGCCCGACGCGACGCCCTGTGGCATCGCCGGCCGGTTCACGTCCGACTGGAGGATCGCCGGAAAGAACGGCGCCGCTGCGACGCAGCCGAGGCTGCGATTGACGAACGCCCGTCGTGAGAGGCGCGGCGAAGGCGCGCTCATTTCAGGCGCGCCGGCACGGTGCCAAGCTCTCTGGCCGAAGGAATGCCGGCGACCGAATCAGCCTTCGACACGGCCCGCACCACCGCTTCGGCGAGCGCCTCCGCCGCGAGCGCGCCGATCACGGTAACGCTCGCCTGTCCTTCCCACCGGCCGGTCGCCAGCGCGAACACCGTGTCGCCGTCCCCGGTCGTGTGCGATGGATTGATCGCGCGCGCCAACCCGTCGTCGGCCATCAGTGCCACCCGGTTGATTTCGGTCTTCGTGAGCCTGGCGTTCGTGGCCACGAGCCCGATCGTCGTGTTTTCCCCACCCCGGGGCTGCGCAGCCTTGACCAGCTCACCGGAGAGCAGCAGCTTTCGAACATCCGCGAGTCCCTTGCCGTCCGGCGTTCGCACGCCGGCGACGACGGCGCCGGTTTTCGGATCGATCACGTCGCCTGCGCCATTGGTCGCAACGATGGCGGCGACGGCGAGCCCATTCGGCAACGTGATCGCGGTCGAGCCCAATCCACCCTTCATCATCAGGCGTCCGCCACCCATCTTGCCGATCGTCCCACCCGCGCCGGCTCCGACGTTTCCTTCGGCCACGGGCGCCGTGCTGGCGGTGCCGGCGGCCCTGTATCCGCACTCGGCGTCCGGCCGCACATCCGGTCGAGTGCCAACCGATAGATCGAACAATGACGCTTGCGGAACGATCGGCACGACGCCGGTCGGGACCTTCCATCCGATCTTCCGTTCCTCGAGATAGCGCATCACGCCGTACCGTGTCTCGAGTCCGAACGCACTTCCGCCGGACAACACGACCGCGTTGACTCTGTCGACCATGTTGAGCGGGTCGAGGAGGTCGGTCTCCGCGGTCGCGGGCGCTGCGCCGCGCTGAGACACACCACCGGGCACACCTTCTCCGTCGACGAGAATGACGGTGCAGCCTGTGGGCCGCTCCGAGAATGTGAACGAGCCGACCTTGAGCCCCTGAACCTCGGTCAGGCCGCGGCCGCCGGTTGGCTTCGGATTGGGCGATGACGTTGATTGCCTGGCGACGCCTGCGCCGACCGACAACACGACAAGGCTGATTGCGACAAGTGGCCGGTGTATTAGGGCTGTCCTCATTGTCTTCCGTCCGTGCCCCGCCTTCGCGCTTTACGCTTCGGCGAGGCAGGCTCAGTCTCTGCTAGGGGTGGCTTCCGGCTTTAGCCGGAAGATCGAGTCGAGCCCCGAGTCCCGAGTCCCGACTAGAAACTGTACTTGACCGCCAACTGAATTATCCGCCCATCATCCGCGCTGGTGATGCGTCCGAAATTCGCCGTGCCGATCTGGTTCCCCGGCTGCCCGAAGCGAGTCTGATTGAACAGGTTGAACGCTTCGACCCTGAACTGGAGCCGGTGCGTTCCCGTCAGCAGGACGTTCTTGAACAGCGACAGATCGGTGCGCGCGAATCCCGGGCCCCGGACGCTGTCGCGCGGCGTCGATCCGGGCTCGGCGGTGTCGGCAAGCGCGCGGCGGACGAAGCAGCCAGTCGTGAACCACTGGTCGACGCTGTGCGGCGCGCCGGCGTTCGGGTCGCAGATCTGATTCGGCCTGTTCGTCAGATAGCGGATGCTGAGCGCTGGATCGAAGACCGTGGTCGGAAACCCGGTCTGTGCCTGGACGATGCCGTTCAGTTGCCAGCCTCCGGCGAGATGCTCGATCACGGAGCTCATGCTCTTCGGGGTCGGCAGCTCGGCGCTGAAACTCACGACGAAGCGGTGCCGGGCATCGAAGAGGGCGTCACCCTCCTCGAATGTGAGGGCGCGTTCGATCGAGGCGGAGTCACCGATGGTCACGGGCAGGACGGGCCGTTGCTCGCCGCCGATGTTCAACCCGGAAACGTGGTCCCGCGCGTGCCCGAGGGTGTAGGACGCCAGCAGCGTGATGCCGCGAGTCTGCTGCAGGCGCAGGCTCGCCTGGAGCGAGTCGTACCACGACCGGGCGACCGAGAACGTCGGTCGGACCAGCGCGAACGCCGGAAACAGCCGCGCGCCGGCGGTCGTTTGCCCGGACGTGTAGAGGCCCGGGTTGACCTCGATGAAGATCGGAAGGTTGATGCCGCGCGATCCGACGTAGCCGATTTCGCCGGCAAGACGGTCACCGAGCTGCTGCTGCCAGGTGACGTTGAAATGATGAGCGTACGGCGTCGTGAAATCGGTGCCCCAGCCGATGAACGTCAAACCCGGAGGAAAGCCTGTGGCGCCACCACTCACGACGCTCAGCGGATCGCGGAGCGTCAACGCTGCGGGAGGTGCGTTCACTTCCAGGAGCGGAGTGAACGGCGGCGCGAGCACGCCGTTCTGGAAGAAATCCCCCTGGCCGGCGAGCGCGTCGTAGAAGATGCCCCAGGCACTCCGCAGGCTGGAACGGCCGGTGCCGGTCGGGTCCCACGCGAGACCGAGTCGCGGAGAAAGGTTGTTCCTGTCGGTGGCGTAGGTGCCGCGCGGGACACCCGCGTCACCGGGGTAGACGAGGCCGGTCGGGGCTTCCGGAAAACGTGTCGATTGCTGCCCGGGCCTGAACGAGTTGAGCGCGTCGTTCTTGTCCACGAACGGGAGCGGCACCTCGTACCGGAGGCCGGCGTTGACCGTCAGGCGCGGCCAGGGGCGGAAGTCGTCCTGCATGTACCCCGCGTAGAGCCAGCCGCTGCCGTCCTGAATGGTGTTCGCGGTCGTCCTGCGGAACTGTGCGGGCAACCCGAGCAGGAAATCCGCCGCGGCGTTGCCGCTGCGCTGAGTGGTGGAACCCGTGAAGGTGTAGTCGCCATTCGGCCGGTTCACGAACGCGATCACCATGTGTTCCCGGCGGAGGTCGATGCCCATCTTCAGCGAATGCGTTCCGCGCACCCACGTGACATCGTCGGTGAACTGGAATACCTCGTTGACGCGATCGACGAATGGCTGCTGCGCATCACCGAGGTTGAAGAAGCCGGTGACCATGATGTTCGCGAGGCCCTGCGCGGCCGCCAGGTTATGGGGCACGTTGATCAGGTAGTCGGAGTTCAGCAGGCCGCTCGTGACCGCCGGGTTCGCCCCAATCCTGTTGTAGGAAAATCGCGCGACGTTGATGGCGTTCTGGCTGATGGTGAAGGTATCCGAGAACATCCAGTCCTGCAGCGTTGCCAGCGCCACGCCGCCGACTGGCCGGGTGGTGGCGGCGGTTCGGATGTCGGTTGTTGTGCGCAGATACCGGCCCAGCACCGAGTGCCGGCTGCTGATCTGGTAGTCGATGCGTGTGCCGAACTGATCCCGTTCGTCGCGCGAGTCGGGGGATTCGATGAACCGGTTGCCGGCGCTGTTGGCACGCGGCAGGAAGTCGTCGATCAGCCGCTCGGCGGCGGGATCGAGCCGGCCGGCAGGAATGACGTTGCCCGGGAACGGCGCGCCAGTCACCGGATCCCTGATGACTGCGCCTCCGGAGAAGTCCCCGCCGCGCTGCGCGTCGGAGAGCACCACGATGTTGGTCGTGGTGCCGCTGGTGTTGCGGTATCCCTCGTAGTAACCGAACCCGAACAACCGATTGCGCACGAGCGGGCCACCGAGGCCGCCGCCGAACTGGTGCTGCTGCAGCTTCGGTTTTGGCTGATCCGAAGGAGCGAAGTAGTTGCGCGCCTGCAGCGCATCGTCACGATTGAACTCCCAGGCGGCGCCGCGCAGGAGGTTGCTGCCGGATCGCGTGACGACGTTCACGACCGATCCCGCGTTGCGGCCGTACTCCGCGCTATAGGAGTGGGTCAGGATCTTGAACTCCTGGATCGCGTCGGGCGGTGGCCGCGTGACGAACCCGGTGTTGAACGTATCGTTATTGCTGGCGCCGTCGAGCAGGAAGTTGTTCGACTGGTTGCGCATGCCGTTGACACTGAATCCGGACGTCGCGGCGCCGAACCCGCCTGGAGTCGCATCTCCCGCGGCCCCGCCAAGCGCGGCAGGAGGAGCCATCACACCCGGCATCAGCGTGCCCAGCTGTGTGAAGTTGCGGCCGTTCAACGGCAGCTCGACGATCTTCTTCTCGTCGACCACGATGCCGAGCTGGGAGTTGGATGTCTCGACCAGCGGGGCGTCTCCGCAGACACAGATCGTCACCTCCACTCCGGCGATCACCAGGCGCGCATCCACCCTCGTCGTGCTTTCTACAGCGACAACAGCATCGATGGTCTGAACCTTGAATCCCTCGAGGGTGACCTTCGCGGTGTAACGTGCCGGCTGCAGCCCTGGAAAGATGTAGAAGCCGTCTTTGTCCGTCACCGCGCTTCGCTTCTGACCAGTGGCTTGGCTGGCGACTTCGACCGTCGCTCCTGGTACGGGGGCGCCCGCCGGATCCGTCACGGTGCCGCTGATCGTGCCTGTTGCTTGTGCCGTGGCAAGGCCCGGAATCGCCGCGCGGAACAACAGGACCAGAAGCGCGGGGAGTACCTTTCGCATCTCGGTCTTCCTCCCGGAGGGGCTCATCACCGATGTTACAGGAACGCTTAGCGACCCAGGGATCCCGGTGGCGTAGTGAGATCGAGGACCGCCAGCGCGAGGACCTTCGTCGCGTTGATCAAATCGTCGATGCTGCACCATTCGTCCGGCTGATGCGCGAGATCGAGGATCCCGGGGCCATAGGCCACGCAGTGCGGGATCCCCGCGATCCGGTCGACGTGCTTGTGATCGTAGGTGCCGGGGCTGGCGATGTGCTCCGCCGGCCGGCCGAGCACCCGCTGAATCGATCGTTCGAGGGCGCCGATCACCGGCGATGTCGATGGCGTGCGGACGGGATGCACCACCATGCGATCGCGCACCTCGTAGGAGAGGCCGGGCGTGTGGGCAGCCTCGCGCTCGAGCAGGGCTTCGATCTCGGCCTTCGTGGCATCGAAGCCCTCCTCGAGCAGGAAGCGTCGATCGAAGATCGCCGTGCACCAGTCGGCGACGCACGGAGTCTGGATGCCGTCAACCGGCTGGCCGCCGGCGATGCCATTGATGTTCAGCGTCGCGTGGCGCGCGAGCGGCGGGACGACCGGCACCTCGGTCTCCCGCAGGGCGAGGGCCGGGATCAGCTCGCGCCGGATCCGATCGAGGATGAGCCCCATGTGGTCGATGGCGTTGACGCCCAGGAACGGCATGCTGCCGTGGCCGATGCGCCCGCGTGTCGTGACCTCGAACCAATAGACGCCGCGGTGGCCGATGCAGATCCGATCCACGTTCAGAGGCTCGGGAATGATGACCGCGTCGGTGCGGTCGGCGGAGATCCAGCCCTGCCGGGTCAGATAGGCCACGCCGGCGAACCCGCCGCTCTCTTCGTCGACGGTGCCGCTGACGTCTACTGATCCCTCCAGCGCGATCCCGGCGCGGCGAATCGCCTCCACGGCGTAGATCGCGGCGGCAAGGCCTGCCTTCATGTCGCAGGCGCCGCGTCCGTAGAGGCGTCCATCCCGGACGACGCCGCCGAACGGATCCACGGTCCAGCCGCGCCCCGCAGGGACGACGTCGAAATGACCGTTGAGGTGCAGGTTCGGCCGCGGCATCCTTCCGCGGCGCGAGCCGACGACGTTCACGCGGGGCAGAGTCGACGTATGTTCGGGAAGGCCTTCGGCAGCCACGTAGCTGACGTCGAATCCGCACTGCTCGAGGCGCGTGCCGATGACTCGCGCGCACGGCTCGTATGCGTCGCCAGGCGGGTTGATGGTCGGGATGCGGATCAGGGCGGCGGTGAAGTCGACGATCTCAGCGGCCGCCGCGTCAACCGCCTCGAGCACGCGGTCGATGGCCGACGGGAACGACATCGTGGCGTAACATAGCACGCCACCCGCAACGTCGACCGGGGGTCAGATCTTGTATCTCAACATTGCTTTACGGACTGGGGACCGCGGTCCGCGGACTGCGGACAAGTGAACGTTTTGTTGGAATACAAGATCTGACCCTCAGGCCACCGTGAACATCCACCTCATATTGCTCCTCGTCTACTCGCTCGGCGTCGTCGCGCTCGGGGTGTGGGCGTCGCGGTTCGTGCGCGGCAGCAGCGACTTCTTCGTCGGCGGCCGCTCGCTCGGCCCGGCGC
>Ga0209382_10000420_pt1 | contig 70081 bp, 61 predicted proteins | sample SoiMetdeltSBSDD5_FD_187599 | JGI IMG/M metagenome (GOLD analysis project Ga0209382, IMG submission 187599) | Bulk soil microbial communities from a Populus tree surrounding site in Tennessee, USA - Soil MetaG P. deltoides SBSDD5 (SPAdes) (version 2) | ecosystem: Environmental > Terrestrial >...
AGCATCGCCGTGGCGGCGACGATCGACGCTCAGCCTTCCGCACAAGTGCCCTTCCCGATCCGGGTGGGCAAGGGGCCGCGCGGCAGCTTCGTGAGGGTGCGGGGGCTCCCCTTCAGCGCTGCCCTGTCGAAGGGCTATGCGATCGCCCGCGACGCCTGGGTGGTGCCGCTCGACGCCGCTGCCAACCTCGAGATCACCCTGCCGCCGACCGTGTCGGGCAAGGTCGAGATGGTGGTGGCCCTGGTAGGGCTCGACGGCACCGTTCTGGTTGAGGCCAGGTCCATCCTGGTGATCCGCGCCCCGTCGGAGGGCCGGGACAAGGCCGAGGACAAGGGCCAGGACAAAGGCCGGGACACGAGTCCGGATGCCCGCGAGCGGGCACAGCGCTTCCTGCAGAAGGGCAACGGGGCGCTGGCGCAGGGCCTGGTGGCCCCGGCCCGCCTTCTGTTCGAGCGCGCCGCCGACCTGGGCCTCGGCCAGGCCGCCATGGCACTGGCCGAGACCTACGATCCGGCCGTGCTCGGCGCGCGCCCGCATCTGCGCGGCGTCCAGCCCGACCTCGATCAGGCCAGGCGCTGGTACGAGCGGGCGCGCACGTCGGGCGTCGCCGCGGCCGCCGAGCGCCTGCGCCGCCTCGGCCGGTAGGTGGTGCGGTCCATCTTGCCTGCGCGCACGCTTCCGTGGCTGCATGCGCATCGAGGAACTGCCCGCAGGGTCGAACGCGGCTACACTGGGTCTCTTCGATGCTTGCTGAAATCCGGTTCTCTTAAATCCGGTGCCGCGGGACGAGATCGAGCTCCCGAGCTCCCGAGGAGATGCCACGAAGGCTGCCGCATGTTGAAAGTTCTCGCCACGCACGCCGTCCAGGGCGCCCTCGCCGGCTTAGTCTCTCGCTTCGAGCCGTCGCACGGTACCAGCGTCGCCATCGAGTATGACCCGACCAGCCTGCTGCTCGAGCGCATCAGGGCCGGCGAGACGGCGGATATCGCCATCGTCACCCGGGCGGGCGTCGAGGAGCTGCTTCAGCTCGGCATCCTGGACGGCGGCACGGTCGTCGATCTCGGCCGCTCGGTGGTGGGCCTCGCCGTCGAGGCCGGGGCGCCCAAGCCCGACATCGGCACGCCCGATGCACTCAAGGCCACGCTTCTCGCTGCTCGGTCCATCGCCTATTCGCGCTTCGGCGCCAGCGGCGTCTACTTCGCCGCGCTGATCGAGCGGCTCGGCATCGCGGACGCGGTCAACGCCAAGGCCACGATCATCCCCAGCGGCCTGACGGCCGCGCTGGTGCCTCGCGGGGAGGCGGAGATGGCGGTCCAGCAGCTGAGCGAGCTGATGGCGGTGCCGGGCGTCGATATCGTAGGCCCCCTGCCGGCGAGCCTGCAGACGCCCACGGTCTTCGCGGCGGCCGCATTCAGGGCCTCTGCGCGCCCGGAGCTGGCGTCGAGCCTTCTGCAGGCGCTGGCGTCGGCCGAGGCTGCCGCGGCCTACGAGGCCGCGGGCCTGGAGCCTGTGCGATAGGGCCTCCGCAGTCTCATCCCTAGTGCCGCCCGCCCCGCTGCAGCATCAGCCATCGCAGCAGGAGCACGGTGAGGGCCATGAACACGCCGGCGAAGATCACGTCGCTCAGGAAGTGCGCGCCCTGGGCCATGCGCAGCAGTCCCGTCAGCAGGCCGCCCAGCGTGCCGATGACGACCAGCGCCACGGACCACTGCGGCACGAGGGCGGCGCCGGCATAGAATACCGAGTAGGTCGAGGCTGCCTCGCCGCTGACGAAGGAGCAGTTGCGCGGGCACTGGCCGGCGATCACGAGCGGCGGGGTGAACGCCTTGGCGCCGCCGAACTCTACGATCTGCGCGGGCCGCGCCCGCCCCCACTGGTCCTTGAAAACGAGGTTGGCGACCAGCCCGGGGCCGGCGGCGAGGCAGGCGGCGAGAAACAGCCAGTGCCGGCTGTCGAGGCGCAGCCACGCCCTGCGTGCCCGCCAGGTCAGCGCCAGCCCGGCGAGGGTGAGGGCGACGGTGCCGAAATAGAGCACGACGAACGCCTGCCTCAGCATCTCCACCCAGCCGAGGCGCCGCCCCACGAACCCGGTCTCGGGCGCATGGAAGGTGCGGGCGACGACGAGATCGATGTCAGGCACGGCGAGAAAGACGGCGCCGGCGACGGCGCCGGTCGCCAGCGGCGCTCCCCAGAGCAGCCACGTCGAGCGCATCCAGGTCGGGCGGCCGGCGCCGCGCGCTTCGGGCATGTCAGCGCTCGGCCATCAGCCGGGTGATGTTGATGATGCTGACGCGCCGGTTGCGCGGCTCGGGCCCCTCGGTGTCGATCTTCAGATACTGCTCGCCGTAGCCTTGGCTGACGAGGTTCTCGGGCGGGACATCGAAGGTCTCCGACAGGATCTCGGCGACCGACTGGGCGCGCCGGTCGGACAGACTGAGGTTGTTGTCCGCGTCACCCGGCGCATCGGTGTGCCCTGCGAGCAGGAACACCGCTTCGGGGTTGTCGCGCAGCACCCTCAGGATGGCGCGGGCGATGCGTTCCAGCCTGTCGTACTGGTCCGGCGGAACCTCCCAGGACCCGAACTCGAAGGTGATGCTGTCCAGGTCGATGCGGCGCATGCGTGCACGCAGCTCGTTGTTGTCGAGGATCTCGTCGAGGGAATAGGCGCGCTCCAGATCCTCGATCGGCGGCGCTTCGAGCGCCTCGTAAAGATCGTCGTCCGACGCGCTCCCATAGTCGACGATATAGCGTTCGCGCGGGATCGTCACAATCAGCGGAGGCAGGGCGAGCACGGCGATCCCGATCGCGAACGCTCCGGACCGCCGATAGAAGCGGCGGTTGTCGATAAGGCTGTGCTCACGGCCGTCCGGGTGCCGGCGGAAGCGGCGCAGCAGCCGGCCGTGCCCGTCGACCACGGTGACGATGCGTACCCCGTCTGGCCGCATGTAGTACGTCTCGACGCTGCCGTCGGGCCGGCGCTGCGATTTCGCGCCGGGCCGCCGCAGGAACCGCTCCGCGTGGTCGTGGCGGATGATGCTGCGGTCGCGCTCCTTGACGATGAAGCGTTTGCCAGGCTCGGAGAGTACCTTGCGGCGACCTCCCTCCTCGATGCGCTCCCGGCGTTCCTTCTGTACCTCCTCGACGCGCTTCAGCGCGGGTCCCGGTGCTGCCGGCAAGGCAGCGGGCGGCGCTGCCTTCTTGACCACGGGTGGCGTTTCCTGCGGCGGCGGGGCTGCCTTCTTTGCCGCTGGCGGCGGCTGCTTCTGGGTCGGGGCCGCGACAGGAGGCGGCGGAAGGCGCTTGACGCCCTCCTTCTTTGGCTCGAGAGCGGCGGGTGGCTTGGCCTGCGGGGATTTTGCGGCCGGAGGCGGCGGTTGCTGGAACGATTTGGCGGGTCTCTCGGGTGCCTGTGGCTGCCTCTGCGGCGGCACCTTCGGGGGCGGCGGGGGCGCCGTTGCCTTGGGCGGCGAGGGGGGCGGGGCCTTGAACTCCGGCGACTTGGCCGGAGGAGGCGGCGGCTGCGGACGGGGAGGGGCCGCCTTCCGCCTTTCCGGTTCCGGTGTTTTCTTGTCCGCGTCGCTTTGCGCCTGGGCGGGCCCGATCGGCCCGGAGTAGTCCGCGAGCACTGCGACGGCGACGGCGACGGCGGCGCCGAGCGCGACCGCGAAGACTGTCGCAGGCGCCGGTTGCCGGTCGTTTCTCATGTTTTTCCTCTGGGCTGCTCTCGATCGGGCCTGTCTGGTCCGAGACGCGCCCCACCGCGTGGGCGCATTCTTGCGGCGCAAGCGCGGCGGAAATAGGTTAGCCAGATCAAGAACTCTCTACACCTGCAGCCTGGGTGGAAAATGACCGGCGTCAAAATCGTAGAGGTTGCCCCGCGCGACGGCTTCCAGGCAGTCCGCGCCTTCATCCCCACCGAGACCAAGATCGCCCTGATCGAGGAGCTGGCCGCGTGCGGCTTCTCGCGCATCGAGATCGGCTCGTTCGTGAGCCCCAAGGCCGTCCCGCAGCTCGCCGACACGCCCGAGATCCTGAAGCGCGCGCGGCTGCCCGCCGGCATCCGGATCATGGCGCTGGTGCCCAACGCAAAGGGCCTGCACATGGCACTGGAGGCCGGCATCGGGGAGATCAGCTGGGTGATCTCGGTGACGGAGAGCCACAACCGCTCCAACGTCCGGCGCAGCGTGGAGGAGAGCTTCCGCGACTTCGCCGCCGCCTGGCAGGGCTTGGGGCCCGGCAAGCCGCGGCTCCGGCTCGGCCTCTCGACCTGCTTCGACTGCCCCTGGGAAGGCCGGGTGCCTGAGGAGGCGGTGGAGCGCTGCGTGGAGCGTGCGATCTCCATCGCTCCCGACGTGGAGATCGGCATCTGCGATACCACCGGGCGCGCGGCCCCGAGCCACGTGGGCTCGCTGTTCGGCCGGCTGGTGCCGCGCTATGCCAGCGACCGGGTGGCGTTCGTCTATCACGGGCACGACACCTACGGTCTCGGCGTGGCCAACGCGCTGGAAGCCTGGCGGCAGGGCGTCAACGTGATCGACGGCGCCGCGGGCGGGCTCGGCGGCTGTCCGTTCGCGCCGGGTGCCGCGGGCAACACCGCGACCGAGGATCTGGTGTTCGCCTTCGAGCACATGGGCGTGAGGACCGGCATCGACTTCGCGCGGCTGCTCGGCGCAGCTGACCGGGTGGCGGCCGTCGCACCGGACCAGTCCGGCGGCAAGCTCAGGGCCGTGCCGCGCCGGCGCGCGCTCTCGGGCTTCGGAGCGGAGAGCGCGGCGTGCAGGCGGAAGCAGCCTGCCTCGAGGGACGCTGAGATGACGCTCGTCCTCTATCACGCGCGAAAATCGAGCGCGTCGCGGCGCGTGCGTCTCTTTCTCGAAGAGAAGAGCCTCAGCTATCGAGGCCATGTCGTCGACTTGGCAATGCAGGAGCAGCATCGGCCAGAATACCTCGCCATCAATCCGCTGGGCGTGGTTCCCACGCTCCTCCACAATGGCCGGCCGCTGCACGAAAGCTCGGTGATCTGCGAGTACCTCGACGCGGTCTTCCCCGAGCCGCCGCTGCTGCCCGCCGACCCCTACGAGCGGGCGGCTCTGCGCAACTGGGTGCGTCATGTGGATGGCCTGATCGGCAACCTCATCCGTTTCAACTGGCGCCATGGGATCCAGAAACGCGCCGAGAAGCTGAGCCAGGCGGAGCTCGCCGCGGTGATCGCGCGCATCCCCAGCCCCGAGCGGCGAGAGGCTTGGCTCCGGGTCGCTCGCAATCCATACACGGACGCGGAGCTGGCGGAATCGCGCAACGCCCTTGTCGGCCTTCTCGACCGAATGGAGGGGATGATCTCCAAGCACTGGCTGATCGGAGAGGCCTATTCGCTGGCGGATATCGCTGTCGCCCCTTTCGTTCGCCGAATCGAGGAGGAGATCGCACCGGAGGCGCTCTCCCCTTCCATCCGACCCAAGGTTGCCGCGTGGTGGGGCGCGCTCCAGGCTAGGCCGGCCTATGCTCGCGCGGATTTCGCCCCGTTCACCGATGCTGCGGGCTGAGCCTCCGCCGGAAGCCGCCACGTCAAAGTGAGGTGTCCTGCCACTGGACCAACCGGCCGTCGCGCGCAGGGTGACGTGGGCCGCTGCGCTCGAACAGGATGGAGGAGCGTGCCGGGATCGAACCGGCTCATGGCCGCTTTGCAGGCGGCTGCGTTCCCATCTCGCCCACGCTCCAAAAGCAATGTGGTGGGTTCCCGAGGACTCGAACCTCTCGACGCCCCTCCCCTGTTTCGCAGTCGGACGGGTTACAACCGCCTGGGGAGATAGGAAACCCTGGTGCTCGCCCTCGGATTCGAACCGAGACTTGGCGGCGTTTTAAGTGCCGTGCCTCTGCCGTTGGGCCAGGCGAGCTGTCGGTGCCACGGGTCAGATTCGAACGGACACTGTCTGCGTTTTGAGGGCAGCGCCTCTACCGGTTGGGCTACCGTGGCGATGTTGGTGCGCGCGGCTGGATTCGAACCAGCACTGTTCACCACCTCAAGGTGACGCCTCCTGCCGATTGGGCTACGCGCGCTCGTCTCTCACCGGAACGACCGCAGGCCCTTGTGGACCCGCCTCGCGTTGTCCATGAGCCAGGTTGCGGTGCGCGGCGGCTCATAGACCGCGACCACCTCCCACAGGCCCGGCTCGCCCTCGAGCTCGACACGCGCGTGCTCGCGCGCGCCGCGCCTCTCGATCCAGGTCACGATGCATGACCCGCCTTGCCGGAGCAGGCATTGGAAGCTCAGGACGTCGTTCATGGCTCATGGCTCCACGATGCAGGGATGGTCTGGTGCCCCGAGCTGGATTCGAACCAGCAACATCCGCCTTCTGAGGACGGCGCCTCTACCAGATTGGACTACCGGGGCTATTGCGCTGTTGGGGATGGACGGTTACGCGTCTCAAGAGGCGCGCGCGGGCGACGAGCTCAGCGTAGATAGCGTGAGCTGCGACAAAGTCGGGATAAGGTCGCCAATCGGTCCATGGCGCGTATATGACCAGCGCGGAGGGGATTGTCAATCCCGAAGGGGCGCTGGACACGGAACGACTCAGGCCGCTGCCCGCTTTGCCCTGCGAGGCGCTTTGCCCGGCGGCGGCAAGAGGAGATCGGCCGGCACGTGGAAACGGGCGCGCAGTCGCTGCACCATGGCCATGCTCAACCCTTTCTTGCCGCGCAGGACCTCGCTCACTCGACTCGGCGTACCCAGGATTGGGACCAGATCGGCGCGGGTGAGGCCGTGCTGATCCATGAGGTGGCCGATCAGCTCTGCCGTACTCGGTGACCGGCGCGGCCATCGGCGCTCCTCGTAGGCGGCGATCAGACGGGCTTGCGCCTCCAGGCGCGCAACGTCGGTCGGATCATTCGAGTCCCACAGGCGCTCGACGAGGGCGCGCGCCCGCGCAAGCTCCGCATCGCCGTCGATCAGGATTAGGGTTGCATCCATTACACGGTCTCCGCATCGATCTCGTCGTATTCACGGTGCGTGGCAAAGAACCTGATTGCCACGACGCCTGCCTGATACTGGACGCGAGCGACCAATCGAAAGTCGTTGCCCTTGATGTTGAACACGACACGGCCGGCTTTGAGAATGCTCACCTTGGGATATGCCGCCTTGACATCTTGCGGGTTTCGCCATTCGGCGCGGGTCGCAATGCCCAGCCAAGCCTCGTAATGTGCTCGCGCGGCCTTGATCCCTTTGTGGCCGGCCCGGTCGGCTAGATAGCCTTCTACCACGTCCGTGCCGATAACAATCATTCATGCAGGATGTCATACAATTCCAAGAATTGGAAGTTGCGCCCACGCGCTGCGCTGCTTCGGTAGGAAGGAGAGAAGGATGACGAAGGCGCATGAACCCTTCCCCGGGGGGTTCCTCTGGGGGGTGGCCACGGCGGCGTACCAGGTGGAGGGGGGCTGGCAGGCGGACGGCAAGGGCCGCTCGGTGTGGGATGTCTACACCAATGTCGACCGGATGGCGGAGAACGGCGAGACCGCCAATGTCGCGCTCAACATGTACGACCGCGCGCAGTATCTGGAGGACATCGCGCTGCTGAAGGCGGTGGGCGTCAACGCCTACCGCTTCTCGCTCAACTGGCCGCGCATCCTGCCCGACGGAACCGGCACGCCCAACGCGAAGGGCATCGCCTACTACCGCGGGCTCATAGCCGACCTGAAGGCGGCCGGCATCGAGCCGCTGGTCACGCTCTACCACTGGGAGCTGCCGCAGGCGCTGGCCGAAAAGGGCGGGTGGGCGAACCGGGAGATCGTCGATTGGTTCCGAGGCTATGCCGGGGTCGTGTTCGACAGCCTCGGCGCGGACGTGAAGCTGTTCCTGGCGCTCAACGAGCCCAGCACCGACCTCGGCTTCACCGCCTATGCCAAGCAGCTCAGGGAGGCGCCGAGGCGCGAGCCGGTCTCTCTCACGCCGCTGCCGCGGGCGGCCTTCACCTGGTTCCCCGGCGCGCGCATGGTGCATCACCAGCACCTCGCTGCCGCCGCTGCGGTCGAGGAGTACCGCAAGCGCAACCTGCCCGGCCGCATCGCTGCCGTCGCCATGCTGCTGTTCCCGGCGCTGCCGGCCAGCGACAGCCAGGCTGACCGCGAGGCTGCGTGGCTGGCCGACGGGCTGATGAACCGGATCTATCTGGACCCGATGCTGAAGGGAGCCTACCCCGAGGATGTGGCCGCGGCGCTCGACGGTGTCGGTGCGGCGCTGCCGGTCGAGCCGGGCGACATGGAGCTCATCGCCCGCAACAGGGCCGACTTCCTCGGCGTCAACTTCTACAGCGGCTTCCCCTTCGCGGCCGACCCGGCGGCAGCGGACAACTGGGGCCTGCGCATGACGTGGGAGCGGTCACCCGCCGATCCCTACAACGGCCCCGTTCGGCCCGATCTGCTCACGGCCGGGCTCCTGCGGCTGAGGGACGAGTACGGCAACCCGCCGCTGATGATCACCGAGAACGGGACGGGCGTCCCCGGAGACGACGAGCTGGTGGATGGCAGGGTCAGGGACGCCGGGCGAACGGATTATCTCGTGCGCCACGTGGCGGCTCTGGGTGAAGCCATACGCCAGGGCGCCGCCGTGCAGGGTTACTTCCACTGGTCGAGCCACGACAACTTCGAGTGGTTCTCGGGCTTCGGGCGCCGCTTCGGGCTGATCCACGTGGATTTCGCCACGCAGAAGCGCACCCCGAAGCAGAGCGCCGGCGCTTATCGCGCCATCATCGAGAACCGGGGTCCGCTGCCGCCGGAGCATCGAGAGCGGCATTCCTGAAACTCAGGGAAGGCGGACGTACTCGACCAACCTGGACGCTTCGATCCGATTGGCGATCATGTCCGCCTTGTAGCGGTTGGCGATGGCGGTCAGCCGCTCGCCATCGGCAGCGTTGCAGCGCTCCGTGCCCTTGGCATTGGGCGCCGGGACGAGGTCGGCCGGCGTGGAGTCGGCGCAATCGAGCAAGACGAAGGTGAGCTTGTCCTGCGACCGTCGATCGAGCACGCCGTAGTTGATCGGACCACCCGGCGAGATCGCCGTTATCAGGTAGAACGCGTCCCCGATGGCATGAAAGGAGAGGATCACCTTGTCCTGCTCCTTCTCCTGGCCGTCGCCATAGAGGTAGAGGCTGCCATGGCGCGCCAGTTTGACAAGGTGCTTGTCGGTGGGCGTCCTCATCTCGAAGCGTCCGACGGGAAGGTCGGTGGCGCCCTTGGCGATGTCGAAGACAGGCTTTCTCGAGAAAATGCACCCCGTGAGCGCAAGGAGCAGTGAGCAAAGAACGGCCGCACGCATGAATTTGGTCGACATGATTTGAGTTCCTATCAATTCCTGTGAAGGCGCTTGCCGGGCCAAAGCCGTGACGGCTTCGGGGATCGTTCCCGCTCGCAGACGATCAATACCTTTTGCTCACCCTGTCAGAAATGGAAGCAAGTGCCGGAGCGGTTAGACGCCGAGCGTGGCATCTCTAGGGCGGCTGCGGGGAGGGATGCTCGAGCGGGAGATCTGGCGCCGACGGCTGCGCGGAAATGCGACTCGCGGTGCCCCCGTCGGCTATTGTAGCCTCGTCGATGGGCATTGGGCGGAGGGAACGACCGGACATGACAGGGCTCTCGCACGCGTCGAGGTTGTGCGTACTGGCGGTGGCGCTGGCCGCCTGCCTTCTGGCTGGCGGAAGCCACGCGCAGGGGCCCGCGGGCAACAGTCCGCTCAAGGAGGTGCAAATCGCGGCGGACGCGTTCTCCGTGGGCGATCCGGTTCCACCCTGGGTGGAGACCGTGGCCATTCCCGAGCCCGACAAGACCTATCCGGTGGTGGTGCGGCTGTCCGATACCCAGTATCTCGTCGATGGCGCGCCGGTGGTGTACGTCAGGCGGGCGGTGACGGTGAACGATCCGGGGTCGCTCACCAGCGCGGGCCAGATCGCCATCGCGTTCGTGCCCGAGTACCACAAAGTGAAGCTGCACGCGGTGCGCGTGCTGCGCGGGGGTGAGAGCCTCGACCGGACCTCCTCCTCGCAGATACGCTTCCTGCAGCGCGAGACCAGCCTGGAGCGTGGCATCTACGTCGGCGAGATCACCGCCTCGATCCTGGTCCAGGACCTGAGGGTCGGCGACACGGTCGTGCTCGAGTACTCGCAGCACGGGCAAAATCCGGTGTTCGGCGACAAGTTCGTCGACTACTCGAGCTGGGACCAGGGTCCGCCGATGCTTCTGCGGCGCGTGGTGCTCAGACACCCCGAGGCGCGCCGGGTGCTCTGGCGCATCACGGGCGAGCCCGGTGCCAAGGTGGTCACGCCGAAGGAGACCGTCGAGAACGGCATGCGCAAGCTCGTGTTCGAGGAGCGCAACCTGGCGAAGGTGGATATCGAGCCGCTGACACCGATGGATTACCCGGCCTACCGCATGCTGCACTTCTCGGAGTTCTCGGGCTGGGAGGATGTGGTGGCATGGGCGAGCGACCTGTTCCAGTCCAAGGAGACGATCGGGCAGGCGCTGCGCGACGTGATCGAGCCGCTGCGCCAGAAGGCCACCGAGGAGGAGCGGGTGGTGGGCGCGCTCGAGTTCGTGCAGTCCCAGATCCGCTACTTCTCGGTGTCGCTGGGCGAGAGCTCGCACCGGCCATCTTTGCCCGATCTGGTGCTGGAGCGCCGCTACGGCGACTGCAAGGACAAGTCGCTCATGCTCATCAGCATGCTCGATGCTTTGGGTGTCAACGCCAAGCCCGTGCTCATGTATCTCGGCAAGCGCGGCGGGCTCGAAGGGTCGCTGCCGAGCCCGCTGCAGTTCAACCACGTGATCGTGGAGGCGCGCGTCGGCGACAAGGTCTTCTATCTCGATCCGACCCACATGGGTCAGTACGGCAAGCTGCGCAGCATGGGCCAGCTCCACGAGGGCACCCAGGTCCTGGTGGTGGCGCCGACCACGCGCGGGCCGTCGACCATCGCCACCAACCATGCGCCTAACGTCCTGCACAGCGAGGTCGTAGAGCAGGCCGTGCTGGCGAAGCTCGACGGCGACGCCGAGCTCACGGTGCGCCAGACCTGGCGCGGCGTCTACGCCGAGACCGTGCGGCTCGGGCGTGAGCGCACGCCGCTCGCCGAGATCGCGAAGAACATGAGTGCCGCCATGGAGCAGCGCTATCCGGGGGCGAAGCTCCTCGGCGACCCCGACGTCCAGGACGACCGCGTCAACAATGAGCTCGCGATCACCGGGCGCTACTCCGTGCCCAAGTTCGCCCAGGAGCGCTCGGGCACTTGGTTCGTGCGCTACCAGCCCGTCAACATGAAGGGGGCGCTGGCACCGATCCCGCCCTCCACGCGCACCGCGCCGCTGCTGCAGCCCTATTTCCCCTATACCGCCAAGTATGTCTTCGAGATCAGGTTTCCCGAGGAGGTCAGCGCCCTCTTCGATCCCCGAACCGACGCGGTGCGGAGCAGGTATTTCACCTACAAGGTCACCCAGTCATTCCGTGGCAACGTCGCCAAGAGCACCGTGGAGCTGAGGACGCTGGCCGACCAGGTGAAGGCGCCGGACCTCAAGAAGTACGCCGAGGATGTGCGTGCCGTCGTCGGGGTGCCCGTCGGGGTGGTGGCGGTGCCGAAGACCGTGCGCCGCCGGCTGTCGAGTGCCAAGGCGGCCAAGAAGCGGGACCTGGGCCAGACGCTGAGGAAGCGGTCCGAGGAGACGATCGAGAAGACGGGCCTCGCCATCACGTCGGGCAAGCTCGCGGATGCCGACCTCGCCCGCGCCCGCTGCCTGCGCAGCACCGCCCACGCCGAGCTCGGCAACGAACGCCAGGCGATCGCCGACGCCGATGCGGCAGTGAAGCTCGCTCCCAACTCGTCGGACGCGTTCCTGTGCCGGGCGTATGCCTACCTGGTCGCGGGGCGGTTCGAGGAAAGCATCGCGGACTACTCCAAGGCCATCGCGTTCGGTGCGACCGACCACCACGTCCTGGAGCGCCGAGGGATCGCGCGGTTCTATGCCAGGAAGCTCGAGGAGGCGGTCGAGGACTTCACGCGCGCGAGCGAGGCGGGCACGGAGGCCTACGCCGATCTCTGGCTCGGCTGGACCTACACGCGCATGGGCAAGGAGCTGCCCGCCGCACTCGTCGAGCGGGCCAAGGCGGACCCGCGCGGCGACTGGCCGCGCCCGGGGCTGGCGCTGCTGACGGGCCACCTCGATCCGGAGGACCTCTTGAAGCTGCTGGACGCCAAGCGCGGCGACGAGCGCGAGATGGCGCTTACGGAAGGCTATTTCTTCCTGGGCCAGCACTATCTGACGCGGGGCGACAAGGCCAAGGCGCGCGAGTACTTCGAGAAGACGCGGCGGCAGAACGTCTTCATCTATCTGGAGCACACTGCCGCCGGCTTCGAGCTCGCAGCCCTGGGCCCGCCGACGGAGACCGCCGCCATCGGGAAGACGCCGCCCCCTGCTGCCGATCCCAAGGGGCCGAAGACGGCCGATCCCAAGGAGTCCAAGGCCGATGCCAAGAATGCGGCGCGCAGACCGCCCCGCAAAGGCTCCGACGACTGGACCTCCGACGTCTGGAAATAGCGGCCGCAGGTGCGGCTGCGCGCAGGGCGGCCCTAGGTCGTGACCCCACAAAATGCGAAGCGACTGCAGCGAGCTCAGGACCACAACCGCAAAACAGTAGCCGTGCCGCGTCGGCAAAAGCCTCCGATAGCAGACGCAACCGCTGCAAGGCGGAAGTGGTCGTCTCGGTGCCGAGAACAGTCGTGAGATGTCGCAGGCCGACAGCCCTCGAATAGGCTGGCGCTCCCCAGCCCATCCGGGTCAGACCGCTCGGCTTTTCAGGGTTTTCCCCCGATGCTTCGATCGGAACACCCGTGCGACGGTCAGCGCTCTCGGCGACAAGACTTGCACATGATGGAACTAGCGAGCGGAGAAAGCTCGATGACCGATTTGAAAGGCAAGGTAGCCGTCGTGACCGGCGCGTCAAAGGGCATCGGTGCGGCTATCGCGAAGCGCTTGAGCGAGGCAGGCGCCTCGGTAGTGGTGAACTACTCCGCCAGCAAGAACGACGCAGAGCGGGTTGTCGCTGACATCAAGGGGAACGGCGGCAAGGCCATTGCCATCAAGGCTGATGTCGCCAAGGCCGCCGACGTGGAGCGGCTGTTTGCTGAAACCGAAAAGGCCTTCAGCACGCTCGACGTGCTGGTGAACAATGCCGGCGTTTACAAGTTTGCACCGCTGGCGGAGGTCAGCGAGGAAGAGTTTCATCGTCAGTTCAACATCAACGTGCTGGGTACAATTCTAGCCACGAAGGAGGCGGTAAAGCACTTCGGGGCGAAGGGCGGGAGCATCATCAACGTGAGTTCTATTGCAAGTGCAGGAGTGGCGGACGCGGCGGTCTATTCCGGCACCAAAGGAGCGGTAGACGCAATAACGCATGCGCTCGCTGCGGAGTTGGGGCCGCGAAAGATCCGGGTCAATGCAATTGCTCCGGGGGGCGTCGAGACCGAGGGTACGCACGAGGCTGGCGTCATTGGCAGCGAATTCGAAAAGCAGATGATCGGTGGCACGCCGCTCGGTCGCATCGGGCAGCCGGACGACATCGCCCGCGTCGCGGTTTTTCTTGCCTCCGACGATTCCTCGTGGGTCACCGGCGAGCGGTTGACTGCGTCCGGGGGCCTTCGATAGCGCCTCCCGAGGGCGGCCAGACCATGGCCGCTCGGGTCAAAGGTACGATTTCCGGACGCGGTCAAGTGGCGCAGCATCACCCCAAGGGCTGCCGACATTGTTGCGGCGCAGCCGTCCGTCATGTGAGCTGACCAGTGTTTATGGGTTCACGACCTGGCCCGGCGCGCCCTCATGCCGGCGGGGGAGCGTGCGGGCGGGCGAACACCACCTTCTGGTAGAGGAGGCCGATGCCGATCAGCACCACGCCCAGGACGATGACGGAGAACGCGCGCCAGATGCCGCCGATGCCGGTGAGGTCGTAGAGGAAGACCTTGAGGACCGACAGGGTGACCAGCATGGCCGAGGCCGTGCGGGCCTCGGGCGAGCCGCGCCACAGCCCGTAGATGAGGCACGCGAGGCCGAGCGCCAGCCACGCGACGGAGTAGGACCACACCTCCGGCGCGCTGGTGCTGCGACCGAGCAGGAGGCTCTCGCCCTGGAAGGCGTGGCGCACCTCGAGGGTGACCCAGGCGAAGATCAGGACGAGAGCCATGGCCGCTGCGCTCCGCGCGTATCCGGGCGGGCGCACGCCGCGGGCGATGCGCGAGAGCGCGACGGCACCGAGCGCCGGCACCACATAGGCGGGCAGCAGCGCGTTGAAGAGCACGGGGCCGCTGACCGGGTCGTTCGCGAGCAGCGGGTTCTCGGCCACCCCCAACCCGAACACGACCACGATGGCGGCGAGGAGCATGAAGATCGGCGCGGCGGCCAGCAATGCCGGGTCGGCGCCGGCGCGGTCGATGCGGATCAGGGCCGCCGCGAAGAGGAGGCTTGCGAGCGCCAGGAGCCCCAGCTCCGGCGCCGTCGTCCCCCGCAGGATCGAGAGGCTCTCGCCGTGGAAGGCGTGGCGCAGCTCGAGCGCAACGTAGCCGAACAGCAGGATGAGGCCGAGCGCGGTGGCGCCGTTCACGTACCATTCGGGGCGCACGCCGCGGGCTGAGCGCGCCAGGGCAAGAGCGGCCAGCGCCGGCAGCAGGTAGGCGAGGAGGAGCGAGCTGAGGACGACAGGTCCAAGCACCGGGTCCTTCGCGAACAGCGGGTTCTCGCCCAGCCCCAGGCCGAACAGGATCACGCCGGCGGAGGCGACGCCGAAAATGAGGGACGCTGCCCGGAACACCGGATTGGCGCCGGCACGGTCGACGCGCACCAGCACCGCCGCGAAGCCGAGGCTCGTCAGCGCGAAGAGGCCCTGCTCGATGTGGCCGGAGGTCGGAGCGAAGGGATCGCCGGCGTTGAGGGCATGGCGGATCTGGAAGAAGAAGAGCAACCCGGCGAACAGCACGCCCAGCGCGTCGCACAGCCGCGCGGTCACGTCATGGGCCTCCTGCTCGAGGGCGCGGCCGGCGCCGAGGAACGCCAGCGCCGGCACCCCGTAGCCGAGGAGAAGCCAGTTGAGAACGGGCCAGGAGCCGATGTCCGCCCCCATGATCCGCGGGTCCCAGGCGAGCCGGCCCAGGATCACGAGACCGATGGCGGTGACCACCCAGCGCAGCAGCGGGATGCGCCCGGCGGCGGCGACGAGCGCCGTGGCGAAGGCCGTAAGGGCAAACGCGACCGTGAGATAGCCGCGATCGAGTGCCATCACGAGGCCCAGCGACAGGGCGGCTGCGACGGCGGAGGCGAATGCGCCGAGAGCGAGCCCGGTGGCTGCCGTCCGCTGGTCCGGTGCGATGCTGCCGAAGCGGTGCGCGACAATGAAGAGGACGGCCGCGAGCGCGGCCGCTGCAACCGCAAACGGGATCGAGCGGTCGAACTGGGTGACCCGTAGCCAGGCCAAGGTCAGGGAAAGCAGCGGCGTTGCGACGGCGGCCAGGATATAGAGGCCGGCGGTGGCGGTCGGCAGGGTGCGGCCGCGCCAGACCCTCGAGGCCGCGAGCGCGCCGATCGCCAGGGGGGCGAGGGCGGCGTAGGCCAGGAAGCCCTGCACGTTCTCAGGAGCGCGCAGGACCTGGCGCAGACGCGCGACGCCCTCGGTCGCCAGTGCCAGGAGGCCGGCCTGCGGCTGCGGGCTCGCAGCCCGCCACAGCGCGAGCGCCGCCAGCGCCACGACGCCCGCCAGCACCGCGGCACCCGCCGCCGGGGCGCTGCGCCAGGCCGTGAGCGCCAGGATCGCCGGCACGATGGCGGCATAGAGCGTCCAATGCTCGGCGCCGGGCGTGGCGTCGAGAGCACGGATCGCCAGCATGGCCAGCGCCGCCAGGGCCAGGTTGGCGATCCAGTCCGGCCCGGCGTCGGGGTCGGCGACGGTCAGGTGCGGGGCGATGGCCATGAAGGCCGCGGCCAGCGCGAGCTGCAGTCCGGTGTGGGCGAGGAGCGCCGCCTCCCACGCGCCGGGAGGGCCGGTGCCGAGGGAGGCGAGGATCGCAAAGCCCCACAGGACGGCGCCTGCAACCGTCGCGGCGGCGAGCAGGAGCCAGTGGCGCAGGCGGGCGAGCGCGTAGGCCGTGCCGGCGACCACCACGAGGTAGAGCACGACGGGCCACGGGTTGGGCTCCGGCGAGGCGACGAGCAGCGGTGCCACGAGGGCGCCCGCGAGGCCGAGACCGGCCAGCGCCGGCCCGTGCAGCGCAGCCGCGAGCATGGTGGCGAGCGCGATGGCGCCCAGGATGGCGAAGGCCGCAGCGGGGCCGATGAACTGGTAGAGCGCGTGCGCGGCGTAGGCGGTCCCGAAGGCGCCGACGGTGCCCGCGGCCGTCAGGATGCCCGGGATGTGGGCGGTCGGAACAATCTCGATCGGCGAGGCGCGCTCGCTGCGGCGGAGCCACTCGCCGGCGGCGACGAGCGCGAACGAGAAGGCGGCGCCCAGCGCCACCCGCACCGCCGGGCCGAAGATGCCCTGCTCGATGGAGTAGCGCACGAGCAGAACCGCGCCCAGGGCCAGCGCAACCCCGCCGACCCATACGGCCCAGCGCGTGCCGAGCTGCTCCTCCAGCGTGGGCGCCGGTGCCGCCGGGCGTTCCGGCTCCGCCGGACCTTGCGGCGCTGCCGCAGCGGCGGGCTCCTCGGCGGGCGGCTCGGGGGCTGCGGGCTCCACGGCGCTCTCGATGCCTGCAGGCTCCGCGGCGGGCTCCATTGCAGCCGGCTGCACGACAGGCTCATCCGCAGGGGCCGCTCGCTCGGGCTCGGCGACCGGCTCGGGTGGCGCCGGCTCCGGCGTGCGCGCTGCCTCCGCGCGTGGCGGCTCGGGTGGAGCGGCTAGCGGGGCGGCGCTCGCCCGCAGCGCACGCAGCTCCTCCAGGGCCCGGTCGACCCGCGCCTGCAACGCACCGACGCTGCGCCGCGCGCTCGACGCCTGGAGCAAGGCCAACAGAGCCATGAAGGGTGAGAGCGCGACCGCCAGGATGAGGAGATAGAGCCATTCCATGGATTTTGCGCTTGGGTTCGCAGAGGCCTCGTCCCGAATGGGTCCGACCTGTGATGCGTCCTCTTCTTACACTGTCCTGTTGTCCGGGCGGGAGGAGCACATCGGGAGCTGCGCGCCGCTTCCGTCGGGACCATGTACCCAACGATGGCAGACAATCTCCCCGTCGCCAAGATCCCAGCCCGCAGATGCCCGGTGGCCTTCGCGCCGGGCGCCGGCTGCTGGAGCCGGCGCGTCTCGAAATGGAACGGCGGCTGCGTGCGAAGGCTGTTCAGGCCTCCGCTGCGAGCGGCTTGGACGCATGTGCTGGTCGGCCTCGAGCCCGGCCGACGCGTAGCATCGGCCGGCGGCGAGGTTGACGGCCTTGTACCGGGTGACGAGCCTGGTGCAGCCGCGGCGCCGGGCCTCGGCCTCCATCGTCTCCAGGAGCCGGCGGCCGATCCCGTGCCGGCGCCACTCGGCCGCGACATGGAGATAGGCGACGTAGGCCCGGCGGCGCACGGCCTCCACATAGGCCGGATCGCGGTAGTCGTCGATGAGGACGCAGCCGAAGCCCACCGCCACGCCGCCGGTGCGCGCCATCGGCACCAGGCCGTTGCAACTGGAGACATCGGCGAGCATCTGCCGGAGGCCGTTGGCGGCCAGCTCGCTGCCGGGTGAGAGCTGGGGCAGCAGCTCCCGTTCGGCGTCATGGAGACCCGCGATGAACGACTCGATGATGGGAAGGTCTTCGGGACGATAGGGCTCGATCTCGATCATGGGCGTGCTCCGAGCGGTTTGCGGTCGCGGCCTGCGGGGAGATTCGCAGCCTGCCGACCATCGTTTGCATCGAGACGGAAGAAGTCAGACCCCTGCAGGACCGGTGACACGTCGGATTGGGCGGCCGAGTATCCAGGGCGCGAATGCATGGGAGCCTTTCCTGGAGCCGGACGCAGTCGGCTCGGTAGCAGCTGGCGAAGCGACGATCCCGTGCTAGGATGATGGCAACGAGCAGCGAATGCCCCGCAGAAGGGCAATGAACCACGTGGGAGGAGACGATGGCGGCGCGCGTCGCAGCGATTGTTTTTGCACTTGTCTCGGTCTTGCTGATCGATCTCGGCACCGCGCAGGCCCAGAAGCAGGGTGGCACGCTCAAGATCTACCATCGCGACAATCCTCCGAGCGCCTCCGTGCACGAGGAGTCCACGATCTCGGTGATCCTGCCGTTCATGGCCGTGTTCAACAATCTCGTGGTGTTCGATCAGAACAAGCCGTTCAACAGCGCCCAGACGATCGTCCCGGACCTCGCCACCAGCTGGTCGTGGGACGCGACCAACACCAAGCTGACGTTCAAGCTGCGGGAAGGCGTGAAGTGGCACGACGGCAAGCCGTTCACGGCCAAGGACGTGCAGTGCACCTGGCACAACCTGATCGCCAAGGACAGCGAGGGGTTCAACAGGAACCCGCGCAAGGTCTGGTATACCAACCTGAACGAGGTGACGACCAACGGCGATCATGAGGCCACGTTCCACCTCAAGGATCCGCAGCCCTCGTTCCTGATGCTGCTCGCGTCGGGCTACTCGCCTGTCTACCCGTGCCATGTCTCGCCGAAGAGCATGCGCTCGGCGCCGATCGGTACGGGCCCCTTCAAGTTCGTCGAGTTCCAGCGCAACGTGGCGATCAAGCTCGCGCGCAACCCCGACTACTGGAAGAAGGGGCGGCCGTTCCTCGACGCCATCGAGATGCGGATCATCGAGAGCCGGTCGACGCGCGTCCTGGCGTTCATCTCGGGCGAGTTCGACATGACGTTCGACCGCGACATCACGGCTCCTGTGCTGGCCGACGTGCGTTCCCAGGCCCCCAAGGCCGTGTGCGGCACCGCCCCCAACAATGTCAGCGCCAACCTGATCGTGAACCCCGAGAAGCCGCCCTTCGACAACCTCAAGGTCCGCCAGGCCATGGTGCTGGCCCTCGATCGCAAGTCCTTCGTCGATATCCTCGAGAAGGGCGACGGGCGCATCGGCGCCGCCATGCTGCCGGCCCCGGAGGGGCAATGGGGGCTGCCGCCCGAGGAGCTGGCAAAGCTCTTGGGCTACGGCCCGGATCTCGCCGCCAATATCGCCGAGGGACAGAAGATCATGAAGTCTCTCGGCTACGGGCCGGAAAAGACGCTGAAGGTGAAGGTGTCGACCCGGAACATCGCCATCTACCGCGATCCGGCGGTGATCCTGATCGACCAGCTCAAGAAAGTCTACATCGAGGGCGAGCTGGAGCCGATCGACACCTCGGTCTGGTACAATAAAATGATACGCCGGGATTACTCCATCGGCCTCAACCTGACCGGATCGGCTGTGGACGACCCCGACGCCGGCCTCATCGAGAACTACACCTGCGCGTCGGAGCGCAACTACACCAAGTACTGCAACCCCGAGGTCGACAAGCTCATCTTCGCACAGTCGAAGGAGCTCGACCTCGCCAAGCGCAAGCAGCTGGTGTGGGAGGTGGAGCGCAAGCTGGCGACCGACGTGGCCCGCCCCATTATCCTCCACAACGTGCGCACGACCTGTTGGCAACCCTACGTGAAGGGCCACGTGCAGCACAAAAACAGCACCTACAACAACTGGCGCCTCGAGGACGTCTGGCTCGACAAGTAGTGTTCCGACCCACGCATAGGAGATGTCCGGCGCGAAACGTCGGGCACTTCTCCATGTGTGGTGCTCCAACAGGAGTGGTGAAGACCCCGGCTCCGGGAGCGCTCGCCCGCAACTCCGGATGCGTTCCCGGAAACCGAGGCCCCGACCGCCAGGTCGGGGGCAGAGGTTATCCGGGATCTTCCCCGCCCGTGCTCGAGGCGGCAGCCAGATGGGTACCAATTGAACGGGTCGATGCAGTAGCGCCGGGATCAGAGCCTGCGGTCTGACCCCGCTTCATCGGCGTGTGCCGGCGTCACGGCGACCGGCGCGGTCAGCTGCCGGCCGCGGCGCCAGGCGCCGGGCGGTGCGCCCACGCACTTCTTGAAGGCGCGGTTGAACGCCGCCTCCGACTCGTAGCCGACCTCGGCCGCAACCTGCGCCAGGCCGGCACCGGGGCGCTCCAGCAGCCGCGCCGCCAGCTGCATGCGCCAGCGCGTCAGGTACTGCATGGGCGAATCCTGCACGAAGTGGGTGAAGCGGTCGGCGAAGACGGAGCGAGACAATCCCACCTCGCGCGCCAGGCGCTCCAGCGTCCAGTCCTCGGCCGGCCGGCCGTGCATGATGGCGAGCGCCGCGCCGACCTGGGGGTCGCGCAGTCCCGACAGCCAGCCGCCGGCCCCCCTCGGCAGCGAGTCGATGTGCCGCCGCACGACATCGACGAACATCAGCTCGGCCACCTTGGAAAGCACCGTCTCGCCGCCGGAACGGCGCGATGCCGTCTCGTCGACCGCCAGCCGAAGCAGCTGCGCCATCGGGGCGCCGCCTTCCGCCGCGCGCATGTGCAGGAGGCGCGGGAGGGCCTGCAGCACCGGGTTGAAGGGCCGTGCATCGCAGCCGAGATAGCCGCACACGAAGCGGGATAGCTCGCCGCCGCCGCCCAGCACCTCGATGTAGGTCGGCATCCGGCGGTCCGCAGGGCGGCGATAGATCGAGAGGTCCGGCGCCGCGCGCATGCCGGGCGTGGTGCTGAACACATGCGGATCGCCCATGGGAATGACGATGATGTCGCCCGCCGACAGCCGGAACGGCGGCACCGAGCCGTCCTTCAGCTCCGCCCAGCATCCGCCTGCGATGACGACGTGGAACATGATGACATGCTCCGCCTCCGGCATGACGCCGCCGGCGATCTCGGCGCCGGCCGGGGTCTCCGCCACCCACGGCTCGCTGGCCTCGACATCGAAGAAAATGGCGCCGGTGAGTCGCACGGCCCGCAGCACGTCCGACAGTACGTCCACCCCAACCTCCTACGGACTCCCTGCAAATTCATCCGGACGACCGAGCAAGTCTGTGGACGAATGAGCATTAAGGAAAGACCCTTGGACATCGCCCAAGCAAGCAGCCTGCGATCATACTAGCGCCGCATCGAAGGGAAAGGCCCGAAAACGGGCACAGAAGGGAGTTGGCATCATGCAGGAAGCAGGAATCGCCGAGTTCCGGCAGCGCCTGCGCGGCCCGGTCATCGAGCCCGGGGACCCCGGGTACGACGAAGCCCGCGCGCTCTACAACGGCATGATCGACAAGCGGCCGCGCCTGATCGCGCGATGCGTGGACGTTGCCGATGTGATCGAGGCCGTCAACTTCGCGCGCGAGAGCAAGCTGCTGCTTGCGATCCGCGGCGGCGGCCACAACGGCCCCGGCCTCGGCAGTTGCGACGACGGGCTGGTGATCGACCTCTCCGCAATGAAGGGGGTGCGGGTGGACCCGCAAAGCCGCGCCGTGCGCGTCGGTCCCGGCTGCACGCAGGGCGACGTCGATCACGCCTGCAGTGCCTTCGGCCTGGCGGTGCCTGCCGGCATCGTCTCGACGACGGGCATCGCCGGCCTCACGCTCGGAGGCGGCACCGGGTATCTCACGCGCAAGCACGGGCTCACCATCGACAGCCTGCTGGAGGCCGATGTGGTGCTGGCGGACGGCCGCTTCGTCACGGCGAGTGCCGACCAGAATGCGGACCTCTTCTGGGCCCTGCGCGGCGGCGGCGGCAACTTCGGCGTGGTGACGAGCTTCCTGTTCAGGGCCCATCCGGCCGGCATGATCTACGGCGGCCCTATGTTCTGGGGCCTCGAGGACGCCAGGCAGGTGATGCAGTGGTATCGCCAGTTCCTGCCGAAGGCGCCGCTGGACCTGGGTGTGTTCGTCGGCATCAAGACGGTGCCGTCGGCCGAGCCCTTCCCGAGGGAGATCTGGGGCAAGAAGATCGTGGCCCTGATCGGCGCCTATAACGGTGGGGCCGCCGAAGGCGAGCAGGCGTTCGCGCCGATCCGGAAGGAGCTGCCCAAGGCGATCCTCGACTGGGTCGGCCCGATGCCGTTCACGGCCCTGCAGAGCCTGTTCGACCCGCTGATGCCGAAGGGCCTGCAGTGGTACTGGAAGGGCGCCTACGTCGAGGAGCTGCCCGACCAGGCGATCGACGTGCATCTCGCCTACGCGGCCGAGGCGCCGAGCGAGCTGTCGCTGATGCACCTCTACCCGATCGACGGGGCCGTGCACCATGTCGGGAAGGATGAGACCGCCTGGAGCTGCCGCGATGCCACCTGGTCGATGGTGATCGCGGCCATCGATCCGGACCCCGCCAAGGCGGACGCCTTGAAGCGGTGGGGCCGCGCCTACTGGGACGCCGTCAGCCCCTACACCACGGGGGGCGGCTACGTGAACTTCATGATGGGCGATGAAGGCGACGCGCGCATCAAGGCGACCTACGGCGGCAACCTCGACCGCCTCACCGAGATCAAGCGCAAGTACGATCCGGGCAACCTGTTCCGGGTGAACCAGAACATCAAGCCGTAGGTTTCGGTGGGTCATTGCATCAGCGATGACCCAGCGCAAACCGGCTACGGCTCACCGACAACCTGCACCATGCCCGGCTTCGCCGCAGCGATCGCGCTCAGCAGCGTGGGAACGAGAGGCATTAGGTCGGTGAGCCGGTTGGTCCTGGCCGCCAAGACGACGACTGCGATCGAGTGCGTCGCAACGTTCTGCTGGAAGGACAGATTGCGGTCGACGGTCACGAAAACGTCGAACACCCGGGAGGCGAGCGCGAGCAGATCGCCGTTCTTGATCGCGAGCTATCCCATCTGGCGTGCGGTCTTGACCTCGTGGTCGGCGATTTCGCGCGACAAGCGCCAGTCGACGCACTCGTCGAGGAGGACCTTCACGAGGCCCGCTCGAGCAGGCGGTCCTTGGCTTCTTCGAGGAAAGCGAGCACCTGCTCCCGCGTGACCGACGGGAACCCTTCGAGAAAGTCGTCGATGGTCTCGCCCCCCTCGAGATAGTCGAGCAGCGTCGCGACTGGCACACGCGTCCCGCAGAACACGGCCGTGCCGCCCATGATCTCGGGATCGCGGCAGACGACTGTCTGTTTCATGGCTTCATTTTACTCCTTATCGCCGCCCAAGCAATCGCTGGGATGCCGGCAGGCCCGCAGGGCCTGACCCTACCCCTCGCCGAGATAGACCCGCACCACGCCGGGATCGGCGAGGGCCGCCTCGGGGGTGCCGGCGGCGATGACGCGGCCGGCGTTGAGCACCACCACGTGGCCGCACAGCGAGCGGATCGCGTGCATCACGTGCTCGACCATGACGATGGCGAGGCCCTCGTCGTTGAGGGAGCGCACCAGCCCGATGCCGGCCTCCAGCTCGGTCGGGTTGAGGCCGGCCAGCCACTCGTCGAGCAGCAGGAGCTCGGGCGCGCAGGCGAGCGCGCGGGCGAGCTCGATGCGCTTGTGGTCGAAATAGGTGAGCGCGTCGGCGTGGGCCGAGGGGTCGGCGGTGAAGCCGACACGGTCCAGGAGTTGCTCCGCCTCGGCACGTGCGGAGGCGACATCGAGGCGGCGCCGGCCGTACATGGCGGCGACCGCGACGTTGTCGAGGGCATCGAGCGCATCGGGGATGCGGGCGAGCTGGAAGGTGCCGGCGATGCCCGCCCGGCACACCTGCTCGGGCGTATTGCCGGTAATGGGGCGGCCGTCGAAGCGCACCTCGCCGCCCATGGGCGGCAGGCGGCCGGAGACCACGTTGAGGAGGGTGGTCTTGCCGGACCCGTTGGGGCCGACGAGGCCCAGGACCTCGCCGCGCTCCACGGCGAACGAGACGCTGTCGACGGCGGCCAGACCGCCGAAGTGGCGGCTGAGGTTCTTGACCTCGAGCAGCGGTCTCCCCCGCGGGCTCACGCCGAGGCCTTTCGCTCGGGGGCCTCGGGCGGCCGCGGTGCGGCGCGGGGCGCAGCGGCGCCGTTGGCGGAGGATGGCGCCCGGGGCGGCGCCGGCGGCACTCCGCGCCCTTCGCCGCGCAGGCGGCGGGCCAGGGCATCGAGCAGGTCGGCGAGCCTGCGCGTCTCGATCGCGGCCCGGCCGCGCTCGAGGAGGCCCATCAGGCCTTTCGGGATGAAGAACACCACCCCCAGCAGGATCGCGCCGAGGATCACGCTGAAGTAGCTCGAGTAGTTGATGGAGAGGTAGTCCTTGAGGAGAAGCAGCGGCACCACGCCGAGCATCGGACCCCACACCGAGGTGGCGCCGCCGAGCAGCGCGGCGATCACCGTGAGGAAGGAGACCTGCGGGTCGAAGACGCTCTGCGCGGTCACGTAGGAGTTGCGCGGGGCGAGGATGGCGCCGGCCAGCGCCATGACCACCGAGGCGACCACGAAGGTGCCGATCTTGAGCCGCACGGTGTCGATGCCGATCTGGCGCGCCACGGTCTCGTCGGCGCCCAGCGTCCGCATGGCGAAGCCCATGCGGGTGCGGTCGCGCCACAGCCAGAGGGCGACGATGCCCACGCACAGGGCGAGCAGCTGGTAGTAGATCTGCTTCTCGGTGATGGAGAGGTACACGTACCATCCGGAGCTCTTGGCGACGTTGAACTCCCACCATTGCGCAGCGGCAGTGACGAGCGACGCCAGGCCGAACGTGAAGATGACGAAGTACATGCCGGAGAGCCGCAGCGTGGCGAGCCCGACGAGCGCCGAAAGGACGACCGAGAAGCCCACCGCCGCGAGCAGCGCCACGGGGTAGGAATAGTCGGAGGCGAGCACCGCGACGCAATAGGCGCCGAGGCCGTAGAAGGCCGAGGCCGCGAGCGACACGTAGCGCGTGGGGCCGGAGAAGAACGCCCAGGCCGTGGCGAGCGCGACGTAGGTGAGGATATTGATCGCCTGCAGGATCCAGTAGGCGTCGGCCAGGTACGGGACGGCGACGAGCGCCGCCAGCGCGGCGGCCCAGTACGCCTCCTTGGGGATGCGGATGCCGCCCCCGCGGAGCCCCACGCCGGCCGTCCTGGCGGTGCCGAACAGGCCTTGCGGGCGCCACAGCAGGACGGCGGCGAAGATCGCGAACACGATCACCGTGCCGAGCCCTGTGGACCCGTATTGATCGGCGAGCGTCTGGGTCATTCCGAGGATCAGCGCCGCGGTCAGGCCGCCGGCGACGTTGCCGATGCCGCCCATGACGATGACGATCAGCGCGTTGAGGGTGTAGGCCGCGCCGATCGTCGGGTTCACGCTCTGGAACGAGGAGAGCAGGATGCCGGCCATGGCCGCCAGGCCGGCGCCGGTGGCGAAGGCCGCCGCGCTGTACTTGCGCACATCGATGCCGACGAGGGGGGCGGTGTGCGGGCTCGCGGCGATGGCGCGCATGGCACGGCCGGGCGCCGCGTAGCGCAGGAACGCGAACACGCCGGCCGACAGCACGACGGCGGAGATCACGACGATCAAGCGGTTGTACTGGATGGTGGCACCGAGGATCTCGAGCTTCTCGCCCACGAGGTAGCTGTACTCGCGGTCGTTGCCGGTCCAGGCCACCAAAGCCACACCCTGCAGCAGGAACAGGAGGCCGAAGGTGGAGAGGATGGAATCCACCTCGCGCTTGCCCGGATCGGAGGTGCGGGCGAGCAGCGGATGCAGCACGTAGCGGAAGAGGACCCAGCCCCCGGCGAAGGCCGCCGGCACGCCGGCGATGGCCGTCACGAGCGGAGGAGCGCCGAGCTGGGAGAAGCCGAAGAACGCCGCGTAGCCGCCGAGCATCAGAAGCTCGCCGTAGGCGAGGTTCAGGACGCGGGCCACACCGTATTGAAGGTTCAGGCCGATGGCGATCAAGGCATAGATGCCGCCCACCACCAGGCCGCCAATAAGGACATCGAGCAGCATGCGGGTACGCGTTTTACCTCGACGTGCCTAAGTTTGCGTTAACGCTTGCTCCCCCCGCCGGCAGACCACGCGCTCCAAGGCGTCGCTCCCAGCACCGAAGGGAAGCACCGCCGACCAACGAGCGTGCCCGCACGCAGGCCTCTGCGCGCGGGCACCATAGACGAGCCGCCCCTCCGTCTACTTGATGACGGGCTTCTTCGCTCCGCCTCGGCTCGCCGGCGCGACGGCGTAGTACTCTCCGCCCTGCCACTGGCCGATCAGCCACGCCTGCGCGTCACGATTGCCCGTGAGCTTGAGCTCGCCCGCGATGGTCTTGAAAGTTCCGGTCTTCAGCTCGGCCAGGATCTTGGCGCGGTCGATCTCGCCCACGCGCTCGATCGCCTGCTGCAGCGCCTGCAGGCCGGCGTAGGTGGCGGCCGAAGCCCAGCGGTCGGGCTCCTTGCCGCCGGTGAAGGCCGTGTGCCGCTTGAACCAGTCCTGCATGCCGGGGCCGCTGGGGTCCCAGCCGCCGAGGCTGAAGATGCCCTCGATCTTATCGGCGAACTTGGCCTTGTAGGTCGGGAACGCGCCGCCGACGCCCACGAACTGGATCTTCGGCTTGAAGCCGGCAGCCAGCGACTGCTCGGTGATCATGACGGTGTCGGGCGGATAGGACAGCGCTATGAAGCTGTCCGAGCCGGACGCCTTCGCCGCGTTGATCTGCGTCGACAGATCCTTGGGAGGAAACGGGTAGACGGCCTCGTAGGCGATGTTGAACCCGGCAGCCGCCAGCGCCGGCTTCAGCGAGGCGAGGTATTCCTGCCCGAACGGCACCTGTACGATGAGGAGGGCAACCTTGTCGTTGATCTTGCCGTCCTTCTTGGCCGCGGCCATCACGTCGACCAGGGCCTTGCTCTGGTCGGCATTCTTGGCCAGGAAGAAGAACAAGGTGGGGAACTTCGCCACCATCTCTTCCATCTTGTCGCTGCCCGCGGTCCCCGTGACCTGCGGATAGCCGTACTTGGCGTAGGTCGGCGCCACCGCGAAATTCGACCCGGTGCTCCAGGGCGTCAGCACGAGGTCCACCTTGTCGACCGCCATCAGCTTCTCGGTCAGGCGGACCAGGTCCTCGTTCTTGGAGGTGTCGTCGTACTCGGTGACCTCGATGGGCACCTTCTTGTTGTACTTCTTGAGGAGGATGCCGCCGGCGTCGTTGATCTCCTTCACCCAGAGGCGGTAGTTGGGCAGCGTGGTCAGCCCCGCGCCTGGCGCCCCTACGCCCGACAGCGAGATGGCATAGCCAATTCTGATCGACTTCGGCGCGTCCTGGGCGTCTGCCCCGCTCCCGAAGCCCACCGCGGCAGCCAGCGCCGCGGCAGCACAAGCCAGTCTGAGAAATCCTCGCATTCGCACCCTCCCTTGAGCTTGCTTGCAAAACGACCGAGTTGTTTCCTGCCAGCCTATTGGTTTGCATGCCCATCGGTCAACGGGCGACGTTCGGCCCGCCCGCATCGGGCAGGACCCGTCTGCCGCAGGGCACCGCCGGCGGCACGCGGCCGGGCCGAGACCCGTCACTGGCGCCAGATATTGGAGGTCCAGTCGCCGTCGGATGGCGAAGGCTCCTGAAGGCCCAGGCCGGACGCCTCTTTGGACTTGGCGAGCGCCTCGGGGGAGAGCTCGCCCAGCGGCCAGGTGACGGAGCGCTTCGCCAGGGGATGGCCGCGGGCCGCAAGACGGCGGCGCTCCACCTCCTCGCGCACCGCCTCGTCGTAGTCCGCGAGCGTCGCGGCCCCGCCCTTGGCCTTGAGATGCACGACCTTGTACCCGCGCCCCTTCAGATCGGCGAGCAGGGCAGGCAGCGCCTGCGCCGTCGAGGGGTGGATGTCGTGCAAAAGGATGATGCCCTTGCCCCTGGCCTCCAGGTCCTTCATGACACGCTCGTTGACGACGGCCGCGTCCCTGGTCTCGAAGTCCCGGCTGTCCACGTCGATCGCGAAGATGGCGAGATGCCTGCCGCGCAGGTAGTCCAGGGAGGCGGGCGTATCCCTGAGATAGGGAAAGCGGAAGAAGGGCGTGACAGGCCTGCCCAGCGCCTGCTGGATGGCGCTGAGCCCCAGCTCGATCTGCGCCTCCCCCTCCTCCGGCGACAGGGCCTGCAGGTTGCCGTGCGACCAGGTATGGGTCGCCACCGTGTGGCCCTCGCGCGCGACCTCCTTCACCATGGCCGGATCGGCCAGCGCCATCCGGCCCAGCATGAAGAAGGTCGCCTTGGTGCATTGCGCGGCCAGCGCCTCGAGGATGGGGCGGGTGACGGGGCGCAAGGGCCCGTCGTCGAAGGTCAGCACCACCTCCCCGGGCTTGAGCAGACCCCCGCTTTTGTATTTGCCGGCGAAGGAGGGACCCGGCGCGGCGTCGATGGCGATCGTGCGCGCCACTCCCAGCTTGCCGGCGCCGGGCGCGCAGGCGTTCTCAGCCTCGGCCGGCTGCGGCACGGTCGCCGACAGGCACAAAAAGAGTGCCATGGGCCGAATGGCGCGCATGTCAGGTGTTCCCCCTACGGCGGCGGGCGTCGCTCGCGTGCTGCGCGGGACGAGCCGCCCCACAATGCACCCACAATGTACCTCTCGCGCGACTGGCCGCCAGCCGAGCCGAGCGATCTCGTGTGGTACAACGGCATCGGGGGAAAAACTGTGGCCATCGCGCATCATCATCGCGCCTGGCGTCGCCCACGGCGTCTCGGCTCGCACGCTTTGCCGGCACAACGCGGGGGCAGCCGCGAGACGAGCGCCCGGGCATCTGGTGGGCATCTGGGGGGGCGCCTCGGAAGTGCCCTGTGCGTGGCTCCGGAGGCCCTGCAGCGGCGCCGGCGGCGGGGCGGGCTGCAAGGAGCACCGCCGCGCCCCGGCCCTCCTGGGGCTCGCCAGGCGGCTTGGCGGCGAGGCGCCCGAGGGGCCATGTACAAGGCGGCGGCACAACCGGCGACGGGGGCTCGACATGCAGGTGCGACCGATCGATGCGCGTGACGAAGCGGCGTGGCGGCGCCTGTTCGAGGGCTACATCGCGTTCTACGCGGCGAGCGTGCCGGACGAGGTGATCGATGCAACATGGGCGCGGCTGATGGCAGGCGGGGAGGGCGTGCTGTTCGCCTGGGTGGCGGTGGACGAGGCGGATGAGCCCATCGGGCTCGCCCACGCGCTGTTTCACCGCTCGACCTGGACGGCGACCTGGTACTGCTACCTGGAGGATCTCTACGTCGACCCGGACCGGCGCAACCAGGGCGCGGGGCGCGCCCTGATCGAGGCGGTCTACCGCGCCGCCGACGCCCGCGGCTGCACGCGCACGTACTGGGTCACCGGGGAGACCAACATGGACGCGCGCGCCCTCTACGACCGGATCGCGACCCGGGCCCCGTTCGTGCAGTACCGGCGTTGACCCGTAGCCGCGTAGCGCGGATTAGGGCGCGGCTCGTGATCCGCCGCTTCACCGTGTATCGGTTCGTCGCGCCGGCGTTGCAGCGGCGGATTACGGCTGACGCCTAATCCGCGCTACGCCGCAGCCGACCCGGCCACCGCCTCGGCCTTGACGAGGCGCGGGCCGCCGAACAGCGTGCCCTTGCCGAGCAGCACGCCGAAGCCCATCACGCGCGCGAGCAGCCAGTCGTCCTCGATATTGCCGATGATGAGCGCCAGGCCGAACTCGGAGAGATAGCGGCAGATGTCGGAGGCGGGCACGCAGCCGCCCGGCGCCTGCAGGCCTTCGAGGAACACCTTGGCGTCCAGCTTCACGAACTCGAAGCCGATCGCCTTGAGGCGCGCGAAGTCCATCTCGAGGTCGGTCACGTCTTCGAGCGCGAAGCCGAAGCCGCCCGCGGCCATGGCGGAGAGCGCCTCCGCGTGGGCCGGCGTAAAGGTGCGCGCGTCGCTCTGCGCGAAGGAGAGCACGAGGCGCATGCGGCCGTCGTCGGCCGTCTGCTGGGCGGCGAGATCCAGGAACTGGTTGTCGGTGATGGAATCGCCTGCCATCGTGGAGAGCACCGAGCCCTGGCGCCCGCGCTCGCCCAGCTTGCGCGCCACGCGCGCCGCGCGCAGCATGCGCGCCGCATCGATGTGCGGGAGCAGCTCGGAGGCCTGCGCGGCCCGCATGTAGTCGGACTGCTCCAGTGCGCCGCCGTCGGCGGTGAGCAGCCGCATGCTCACCTCGTAGTGCCGCGGGCGGCCCTCGGTGAGCGCATGGATCGGCTCGATCAGCACCTCGAAGCGCTCCGCCACGATCGCCTCGGCGATGCGCGCGAGCTGCCCGTCGAGGGGCGGCGGCCCGCTTCCATCGGCGTGCGCCGAGGTCGTCGGCCACCAGTCCGGCACGTCGCCCCTGGGCTTGGGGAGCGGCGGCGGCAGCGCCGCCTCGCCGCCTCCGGCCTGGGCGCCCCGCATGGCGCGCGAGGCGCTGTCCAGCGCCGCCACCGAGCGGCCGATCATAGTGTCGGGCTCGGCGGACAGGGGCTGCACCGGCACCTCGTCGCCGTGCCCGTCGCGGCCGGGGCCGTTGAGCTCGTCGGCGAGCTTCTTGATGAGGTCCTGGATCACCTCCACGTTGATCTCCGACGGCGCCAGGCGCGCCTCCAGGTCCTGCGGGGCGGGCGCGGGCTGGCCCGGCTTTGCCGGCTCCGGCTGCGCCCCGGGCTCGAAGTAGGGCAGGCGCGACGGCCGATACTTGAAGGCCTGGGAGGCCTCCGCCTCCTCGCTCGAGGGCATCGGCAGCGGCTCGGGCCAGGTGCCGGGTTGCGTGCGCGACTGGGCCGCCTCGTCTGCCGGCAGGTGCCCGCCCTCGCCGGAGTGGCGGACGAGGCCGGTGTCGTAGGCCGCCGGCGCGCTCTGCCAGTGCAGGTCGCCCTCGCCCTCGTCCGTCTCGCCGTCCTGGTCCTCGCGCCCCTGCATCAGGCGGCGTGCCAGGAGGTGCACGAGCAGCAGCGTGCAATAGGCGCCCAGCGAGGCGAGGATCGCGGAGGAGAGGTCGAAGCCGAAGCGGGCGATCAGCCAGGCGCCCGACGCCAGCGACAGGAGCGTCGCCGACAGGATGACGAAGGCATCGCCGAGGCGCACATAGAGGGGCTCAGGCGTGGCAAGCTGTCGTGTCATCGCGTACCTACCAAGTGAATCGAGACGAATCGCTCTTGAGAGCATCCGCGCTCGAACGGCACGCGGGCAACCGCGGCGGGCGCGCTATCACCAGCTTTCCGAATGTCAGTTGTGGGGATATCTACCGGTGCAACGGACAGTTGTGCGGGGTCAAACCGTCACCCGGAAGCCGAGCCGCAGGCGAGGCTATCCGGGACCCCGTCGAACGAGCCGAGCCCCTGCCTCCCGAGGTCCCGGATCGGAGCGCTGCTCGCCTTCGGCTCGCATCGCTCCGACCGGGATGACGGGTGGAAGGATACGCGCGACAGTATTAAGCCACCGCTTTGATCACCTTGGCGACGCGGTCGCGGATCTCGGCGATGTCGGCCTCGGTGGCGATGAGCGGCGGCGCCACCACCAGGGTGTCCATGGCCACGCGCACGTAGAGGTCGAAGTCGTGGTACATCTTCTCCGTCGCCTCGAAGCCCCTCAGGCCCGGCTTGCCGGGGATCGGCTCGAGGTCGATGCCGGCGAGCAGGCCCACGGTGCGGATATCCACGACGTTGGGCAGGCCCTTGAGGCTCATCATGGCGTCGGCCAGCACCGGCTCCAGCTTCTGCGCGCGCTCGAACAGGCCCTCGTCCTTGTAGAGGTCGAGCGTGGCGATGCCGGCCGCCGCCGCCAGCGGATGGCCCGAGTAGGTGTAGCCGTGGAACAGCTCCACCATGTGCTCCGGTCCTGTCATGAAGGCGTCGTAGATCTTCTTCGACGCCAGCACGCCCGCCATCGGTACCGCTGCGTTGGTGACGCCCTTGGCGAAGGTGATGAGGTCGGGCACGACGCCATAGCGCTCCGAGGCGAACGGCACGCCGAGCCGGCCGAAGCCCGTGATCACCTCGTCGAATATCAGGAGGATGCCGTGCTGCGCCGTGATCTGGCGCAGCTTCTCGAGGTAGCCCTTGGGCGGCGGGATGATGCCCGTGGAGCCCGCCACCGGCTCGACGATGACGGCGGCAATCGTGGAGGCGTCGTGCAGGCCGACGAGGCGGGTCAGCTCGTCGGCGAGATGCGCACCCCACTCCGGCTCGCCCTTGGTGAAGGCCTGCTCGGCGCGGTTGTAGGTGGCCTGCAGATGGTCCACGCCATGGAGCATGTTGCCGAACTGCTTGCGGTTGGCGCTGATGCCGCCCACCGAGATGCCGCCGAAGCCGATGCCGTGATAGCCGCGCTCGCGGCCGATGAAGCGGGTACGCGCGCCCTCGCCCCTGGCCTTGTGATAGCCGAGCGCCATCTTGAGCGCCGTGTCCACCGCCTCGGAGCCCGAGTTGGCGAAGAAGGCGTAGTCGAGGTCGCCGGGGGCCAGCAGCGCAAGGCGCGAGGCCAGCTCGAACACCTTGGGATGCCCGTACTGGAAGGCGGGCGAGTAGTCGAGCTTGGCCGCCATCTCCTGGATCGCCTTGACGATCGGCTCGCGGCAGTGCCCGGCATTGACGCAGAACAGGCCCGACGTGGCGTCGATGACCTTGGTGCCGTCCGGCTTGAAGAGGACGAGATCCTTGGCCCCGGCGAACAGGCGCGGGCGCTTCTTGAAGGCGCGGTTGGCCGTGAACGGCACCCAGTAGGACTCGAGCTCGTTGGGTTTCATGTCGAGCGGCGCCATGGCTGATCTCCGAGACCTGGACGTTGCGGGCGTTCTACGTGCAACGCAGCGTTTGCACCCTGCCGTGAAGGATTCCGGAGCTTCTAGCAGCGGCCTTGTGCGGCTCCAAGCACCCCTGGGCGGAATGACGCACGAAGTGTGCCGGCAGCGTCGCTGGGCTGCGCGGCGTTGCCTTGGCGTTCATTCGCGAACGGCTGTACACCGCTTGGGCGGATCGAGTGCCTTGGCCATGCCCCGAGGCGTGGCTATGACTCGGTGTTCTGCAGACCGATTGCGGGTTGGGCATGGCCGATATCTTCCTGAGCTGCGAGCACGAGGAGCGGGACAGCCTGATGCACCTCCTGTGCCGCGCACTGCAGCCGCGCTGGTCGACCTGGTGCGACACGGGCATCGGCACCGGGAAGCCCTGGGCCGATGCATGGGCCCGGCTCGTGGACATGGAGCTGGCGGCAGCCAGGTGCGTGCTCGTGGCCTGGACCGGCCGCTCGATCGCGTCGAACGAGGCGCACCATCGCGCTCGCCAGGGGCAGAAGCGCGGCTGCCTGCTTCAGGTGATCTTCGACGGTGTGAGCCCACCGTCGGAGCTCCGGTCTCTTCCCTCTGTCGATCTCTCAGCGTGGGAACGCAGGACGCTTGCCGATCCCAGGATCAACGATCTGAGGAACGGCGTGCGCAGCATCGGCGGCGAGGGCATCGGGCACCAGAAAAGGGCGCGCAAGGACAGCCGGCTGCAGGCGCACGTGAAGCTGGTGCAGGCGCTCGTCGGCTCAGCCTCGGCCGAGGCGCTCGACCACCATCTTCGCGGGCAGGTCAATGGGGACCTCGCCCGCGAGATCGCCGAGTGCAGCAAGGCGATCGAGCTCGATCCCGGATTTGCCCGGGCCTACAAGACGCGCGCCGTGGCGTACTACAAAAGCAAGCTCTACGACCGCGCGATTGGCGACCTGAGCAAGCTGATCGAGATGGAGCCCGGCTATTTCGGCGGCTACAGCCTGCGCGGGCTCGCTCGCGTCCGACTCAAGGATTACGACCGAGCCATCGCCGACTTCGACCGGGCAATCGCGCTCGAGACGGAGCATTACGGCACCTACTACGGCCGCGGTCTCGCCTATCACGGCAAGGACGCGTACGACGACGCTATTGCCGACTATACCAAGGCGATAGAGACCGCCTTGGAGGGCGGCTCCGTCCCGTCCCATTATTACTACCACCGCGCAAGGGCTTATGAGGAGCGCGACCTGGCCGAGGACAAGGCCTCCGCCGAGATCGACTACGTCAGGGCGCTTTGGGCCGACCCTCCCAATGTCGCGGCCGAGGAGGGGCTGGCGCGTCTGCGCGGCGATGCGCCCGCAGTGAAGCCCGCATCCGCATGACAGCTGCCCCCCTTCCGCCACATCCCCGCCGGGTAGGCGGCCCGATTCCGGCACATGGCCACCCGAATCGGACTCGCATCTCGGCAGGCGTAGGGTCGTTTAGGGCTTGTTAGCCGAATCGGCCGGAGAAGCGATAGAGAGGCAAATCGCGTCCCGGTGACGATGTGGCTGCGTCGAGGAGGATACCCCCCATGTTGATGAGCGTCATCGAGGGCGCCCTGTCGGCCCCCGCCTACCCCGACCTTGCCGGCAAGCGCGTGCTCCTCACCGGGGTGCGGCGCGGCTGCGGCGTCGACATCGCGCGCGCCTTCGCCGACCACCGGGCGCGACTCGCCGTGCAGTTCGCGGAGACCGGCCCGGCCATGGACGCGGTGGCCGAGGTGGTGGCACCCGCGGCCCTGGAGATGCAGGCGTACGGCCCGGTGGGGGCCGGCGCGGACAAAGCAGCCGAGCTCGCCAGATCCGCCGTGCAGGCGTTCGGCGGCCTCGATGTGGTCGTCAACATCGTGCCGCTGGAGACCGCGCATCTCGATCCGGCGGCCACGCCGGGCGATGTGGACCGGCTGATCGCCGCCCAGCTGGAGTTGCCCCTGCTGATCTCGAGGATCGCCGCCAACCGCATGAGCGTGACCTGGACCCAGGGGCTCGTCCTCAACGTCGCCACGCTCTGGGGCCGCCCCGGCGGCGCCCGCCAGGCCTTCGCCACCCTCGCCAAGTCGACCCTGGTGGACATGACGCGCGCCCAGGCCGAGGAGTGGGCCGGGCGCGGCATCCGCTTCAACGCGATCGCCCCGCAGACCCTGCCGGCCGGGCTGGGCCCTAACCTCTCCGGCGAAGCCGATGTGGCCTCGGTCGCCCTCTACCTCGCCTCAGAGCACGGCAAGGCCCTGTCGGGCTGCGTCTTCGAGGCGGCGTGATCACGTCGTGGCGTGGTCCGGCGCGCTCGGCTGCCTCGCACCGCCCGGCTCGTTGAGCACCATCAGTAGGGACGTGAGCCCTTCGGCGTCGACCAGGCGAAAGATTTCGATATCCTTGCGCGCCGTCTCGCTCCATTCGGCGAACTCCAGCGCACGCTCGGCCTTGGAGAAGAGGCCGTGATTGCGGATCGGCCGCTCCCTGACCCCTTCATGCTCTGGCTGCAGCTTCTTGTCCTCGCGCCATTTCTTGCGGATCTCGCTCAAGTCAGTGTCGCTCGTGGCGCTCTCCTCGGCCTTCAGCCGCTCCAGCTCGCTCTTTTGTCCGAGCCACCGGCGCGCGGGGGTGGGCCACACGACCAGCTGCATGTCGCTCAGCATGCCGGCGAGCTGGTTCATGGCGTGCGCGCGCCTGGCTTCCTCGTTCTTCTTGTCCTTGTCCCCCACCGAGTCGTCGCTCGCGGCGCTGTAGAGGTTCGGGATCACGAGGTAGGAGGCCTTGTTGTGGTGGATGAAGTGCCGCCGCACCCAGTCCTGCGAGGTGCCCGCGCGTACCATGGTGATCTCGATGGCTTTGCGGATGTCGTTCCTGAGCGCGCTTGACAGGCGCCTGGCCGGCGGCTCGTGCGGTGGCGGGTTGAGGATGCCGAGCGCGAGCAGGCCCAGATCGACGCCGATGGTGGCGAGCAGCGCGATCAGGTCGCGTCCGGTGATGGGCTCGCCGCCCTCCGTGCGGGCGGCGCCGACGTTGCCGCCGGACAGCACGTAGGTCACGAGGCTCGTGGAATAGGTGCCGATGTTGCGCCACAGGTTCTTGACGGCGTTGGCGACGCCCGCCGGGCCCTCGTTGAACACGGCCTCGCGCAATTTCAGCTCGGCCGGCTGCTCTGCCTGCGCCGCGGCCTGTCTCAGCCGCTCGGCGAGGGTCGGGTCGTAGCACGAGAAGCCCGATGCGCCGGGCCCGATGGCCACCGTGCCGGCGATTGCGCGCATCTCGCCGGCCGTCGACTTGCCGAGCTGGTTCGATCGCGCTGCGATGTTGCGCGCCCGGCCGCGGATCTCCGACGCCTTGGCCTCGAAGGCCCTCTGGCGCTCCTCGACGGTGGCGCCGGAGAGGCCCGCCGCGACCTTTCGCAGCTCCTCCACGTCGGCCGCTACCGGATCGAGCCACGCGCGCTTCATGCCCTCCTGCAGCGTGATGACGGAATCGCGCACCGCGCGGCGCGCATTGTAGAGCGGCCCCTTGCCGGCGCCCGAGGGCACGCCGCAGCTGCCGCCGCTCGTCTCCTCGCGCGCCATCTGGCTCTCCGACCAGGACACCACGCTGTCGAGCTGGGCGCGTACGGCGTCGAGCCGGGCGGCTATGACGGCGCTGGCGTCGCGCGCGTCCTCCTGCAGGCCGGCGAGGCCGGTGCGGGTCGCCTCCTCGCCCGAGATCAGGCTCCACCAGAAGCCGTAGCCGAAGCCGATCGACCAGATCGCCAGGAGCAGATAGAGCGGGAAGGTGATGAGCCGGTCGCGCAGGCGCCGGTGGGCACCGAAGGTCTCGCGCAGCATCAGCCACATCAGGAAGGTGAGCGCAGCCACCACCACGATGACCAGCACGTCGTTGGACACCGACATGCCGCCCGGCAGGTTCTGCCCCTGGCTGCTCGGGGCCGAGGACACCCCGATGATGAAGTCGCGCATGCCGTGCCAGGTGGCGAACCCGGAGATCACGAGCAGCATCAGGGATGCCACGCCGATCAGCGTGTTGCGTCCGAGGATGTACTCGATGGCCCTGGTGGCACGGTCGGCGCCGCGGCTCTCCCCGCCGTCCCCCCTCGCCGCTGTCCTGGCCATGACGCAACTCCCCCTTGATGCCCGGCCCAAGGCCGATAGCCGAAATCGCGGCTCCTGTCCCGGCGCAGCCGCAGCTTGGCGCGATGCGGCGGCGAGGGTGTGGCGCCCGTGTCGACCCCGCCCGGGGAACAGAACGGGAAGATCGACCCGGGAGCCGCCCCGCCACGTGGTGGGATCGCCGTACGGCCGGCCTCGAGAAACAGAGCCCGCTGTGCTCCGCAGCACAGCAGGTCTCCGGCGGAAGACGGATGATGCTCTCTGGTCCTCGTGCCCCACCGGCCACGGTGCGTGTGCCGGGGACGGTAGCGGGGTGGTGCGGGCTCGGGGTGCGGCGCCGCAAGGCGCTGCCTCCGAGACCCATCTCGAACCTTCGAGCCAGATCTTTAGACGTCAAGTGTCCGACAGGGCGTCCTCGGCCAGCCGCGCCAGGCCGCGCTCGTCGGTGATGACGAGTCCGGCCTCGTCGATCCTGATGACACCGGCTTTGCTCAGCTGGCTGAGCTGCCGGCTGACATTCGATCGCGCGAGGCCCAGATAGTTGCCGAGCTCCTCCTGAGATGCGGCGAGCTGCAGATGAATGCCGTCCTTGCGGCGCCGACCGAGGTGTCTCGCGAGCCCGAGGAGGCCTCTGGCCACGCGCGCTCGCATCACCAGTGTCCGGTTCTCCAGCAGCAGCATGCCGACCCGCAACCTCTCGCACAGAGCGCGGACGATCTCGAAGAGGCTTTGGGGATGCGCGATGAGCGCAGGGGTCAGGTCCCGGATAAGGATCAGGAAGACTTCCGATGCCTCCAGGGCAACGGCGTCGAGCGTGCGCGCCTTGCCGTCAAAAAGAGAAATCTCTCCGAAGCTTTCGCCGGGCGCCGGGAAGCGCAACACCATCTCCTTGGCCTGCCTGCTGATGATGGTGAGCTTGATGCCCCCGCTGACGAGGAGCATCAGGCTGTCGCTGGGATCTCCGCGCCGGTAGAGGGTCTCGCCCTTGGCGTAGCGCTTGAGCTGGCCCCTCTGGAGCAGGCCGTCGAGTACAGCGTCGGGCAGCAGCCCGAGGGCGGCGTGCCGCTTCAGGAGAGGACGGATACGCGCATAGTGGTGCAGGTTCTGCAAGCAAGCACCTGTGGCGTTGGCAATGGGCGGCGCTGGCGCCGAGTATAGTGATCGTCTGGGGTACGAGGAAACCCGGAAAGCCCGGTGCTCGCAGTCCCCCAGGTGACAGAGTGCGGAAGAATTGCTGCGGCTTGCAGAATCTCTCGGCCCGGCGGGGGGCGATGGCGCGGGGGCAGGGCCGAGCCTTGCTGCTGCTGCGGACGACGCCGGTGCCCGGCCCGGCGGCGATCCGCTCCGGCAGTGCGCGCGGGCTTTCGAGCCCGGCGGCGCTACTCGCGCACCTCGGTGCGGTAGGTCTTGGAGACCACGCGCCAGCCCTCCTTCAGCCTGAGCAGGGTCAGGTAGTCGGTGAAGTAGCGCGGGTGGATCGAGCACTCCAGCTTCACGAACGCCGTCTCCGGTCCGGAGAAGTCGACCGATACGATGCGGTCGGTGCGCTGCAGGCCTCGCGATTGCGGCGATGGCCGGCTCTTGACGAGGTCGAACCAGGCCGCACGAGGCACGTCGTCGACCACGCCGTCGCGCAGGCCGTAGAGGTGGCTCACCTCGTGGAAAGCTTGCGCCAGCTTGCCGGTATCGCCTTCGTAGAGGCCGTCGAGATAGGTCCACACCACCTTTTCGACGGCTTCGATGTCACCAGACATGGGAGTCCTCCTGTTGCCGATCGCGGGTCCATCATTCGCGCGGTTTCTCGAGCTGCCAGTCGAGGTGTGCCTTCACCGTCGGCCACTCCGCGGCGATGATGCTGTAGACGCAGGTGTCGCGCAGGGTGCCGTTGGGCGCAACCTGGTGGCTGCGCAGGATGCCGTCGAGCTTGGCGCCCAGCCGCTCGATGCCGCGCCGGCTCTGATGATTGAAGAAGTGCGTGCGAAACTCGACGGCAACGGTCCCGAGCGTCTCGAACGCGTGCGTCAACAGCAGGCGCTTGCAGTGCGTGTTGAGCCGGGTGCGCTGCGCCGCCTTGCGATACCAGGTCGAGCCGATCTCGACGCGCTTGTTGGCGGCGTCGACGTTCATGTACGTGGTCATCCCCACGGCCTTGCCGCGGTCGTTGTCGATCGCGGCAAACGGCAGCATGGAGCCCGCTGCCTGCAGGCCCAGGCGCCGGTCGATCTCGGCAGCCATCTTCTCGGGTGCCGGGATCGAGGTGTACCACAGCTTCCAGAGCTCGCCGTCCTGCACGGCAACGGCGAGGTCGCCGCAATGGCGCTGCGCCAGCGGCTCGAGCGTGACGCTCGCACTGCGCAGGGTGACGGGTTCGGGCCATGTCATGGTGTTTCGATCCTTGCGGCGGTCCTGCCGGATGTGGCGGGCCTGGCGGATATCATAGCCGGTCGGTCTTCGCGACGCCGCTCTTGCGTGCCGGGCGTGCCAGCGCGCCGAAGGCAATGGCGGCAATCACCAGCGCGGCGCCGGTTATTCTGGGCCAGCCGATCGCCTCGCCGAGATAGAGGGCCGATACGGCCAGCGCCGCGACCGGGACAGCCGCCGTGGCAAGGCCGGCGAGCCAGGTCTCGACATAGGGCAGCCCGCGGTACCACAGCCACAGGCACACCACGCTGGAGGTGAGCGTGTACCAGAGGCCGAGCGCCCACGTCCCCGCGGCGACCGTGGCCGGCTCGAAGGCGGGCAGCTGCGGCAGCGCCAATGGGATGGACAAGGCGAGCCCGACCAGATTGGCTCCGAGCGCCAGCCGCAGCGGCCGGTAGGGCGGCGCGAGCCGCTTGCCGAGCAGGACGAAGCTCGCCTCGCCCAGCACGGCGCCGCCGATGAGCAGGTTGCCGACCAGCGTGGCGGCGCCGGAGGCCGCCCCGGACACCTGCACCAGGGCGATCCCGACGACGGCCAGCACGATCGCGAGCCGCTGCGGACGCGGGGGTCTCTCCCCGGCGAACACCGCCCCGAGGACCGCTGCAACCGCCGGCAGCGTGGCGGTGATGATGCCGGCGTCGGCCGCCGCGGTCCGCTTCAGGCCCTCGAGCATCAGGACCGTGAACCCCACCATGCCCAACAGGGCCATCAGGGTGAGGTCGCGCCACTGGGCGGCTGTCATGGCCGTGAGCCTGGGGCCCGGCTCGTAAGGGGCCAGCACGGCGAGGGCGAGGCTCGCCACGGCAAACCGCAACAGCACGAGCACGTAGACGGGGATCTCGGCGACGATGGCCTTGGCGAAGGCCACGTTGGCTCCGGTGAGCGTCATCGCTGCGATCAGGGACAGCGTAGCGGAGAGGCGCAGAGACGGCGGCATGGCTCCGTGATGCGCCGAGAGAGGCCGGCACGCAAGGGCGACGCCAGGATCGGACTGGCTCCACCAAAATCCGGTGCGCGCGGATTGCGCGAATCGACGCGCTCCCATAGTCGCGCTCAACCAGCTGTACGCAACTCTGGGGGCCGCGATGCCCGAGCTTCCGTCCGCGTTGCCGGAGCTTGCCGTTCCGGTCGTGGCTCTCCTGCTCTATGCGGCGCTCTGGTATGCGACGCGCGCCCTGCCGGGCTTCGCCAAGGTGCTGGCGCGCGCCGCACCCTTTGCCGTCGTCGCGGGCCTCGTGGGGCTGTCCCTCCATCTGGCGCCGCATGCGGCGCAGACGGGGCCCGCGGCAAGCGCGCGCCCGCCGCCCTCGGCCGATGCCAAGGCCGAGCGGCGCCACGTCGATGTCGGGCCCACGACCTTGGCCGCGGCGGGGCCGAACGGCGAATGGGACGTGGTGCCGGTCCTCTACGGCACCGACCGCGTGCGCAAGGACGGGCCGCGGCGCGTCACCTACGGGTCGGAGCGGGCGCGCCAGCTCGGGCTCGGACGGGCGCTGGTGACGGTCCCGGCCGCGCACCGGGTGCCCACCATCGAGCGGCCGTTCGCGCTCCGCGTCCCCTACTTCCAGTACGTGCTCTACGAGCAGCAGGAGGACCCCAAGCGGCACTTCACCATCAAGGAGCTGAAGCCCCTCTCGCGCGAGGAGTTCCTGGCCCTGGCGCGCGAGCGCATCGCGGCGAGCCGCGCGTTCAAGGACCAGGCGCTGGTGTTCGTGCACGGCTTCAACACCGCCTTCGATCATGCCCTCTACCGCACGGCGCAGCTCGCCTACGACCTCGAGTTCGACGGCGCGGCCTTCCTCTACAGCTGGCCCTCAGGCGAAGGCGTGAGCGGCTACAGCCGCGACCGGGAGAGCGCCACCCAGGCCGAGCCCTACCTCAAGGAGTTCCTCGAGCTCGTCGTGAGGAGGAGCGGCGCCAGGAGCGTCAGCGTCATCGCCCACAGCATGGGCAACCTGCCGCTGCTCGAGGTCCTGCGCCAGCTGGGGCCGGCCTTGCCCGACGGCGTCCGCCTCGACCAGGTCATCCTGGCCGCGCCCGACGTCGACCGCGACGTGTTCGCCAACCTGGCGTCCGTCATCAGGCCCTACGGCCGCGGCATCACGCTCTACTGCTCCGCCAACGACCGGGCCATGAGTGCCTCGCGCCGCTTCGCCGGCGGCGTGCCGCGGGCCGGCGACGTGCCGGCCGAGGGGCCCGTCATCATCGCCGGCATCGACACCATCGATGTCACCGGGACCAGCACCGACCTGCTCGCGCTCAACCACTCCGTCTACGCGGAGAAGAGCGCTCTCCTCAACGACATCGCGCTGCTCCTGCGAACGGGTGAGCGCCCGCCCGGCAAGCGCGTGCCCATCCTCAAGAAGGTGACGACGGCCAAGGGCGAGTTCTGGCGCTACCCGTAGGGTGCACCCGTCATCCCGGAAGCCGAGCCGCAGGCGAGGCTGTCCGGGACCTCGTGAAACGAGGTGGCCTGCCTAACGAGGTCCCGGATCGGAGCGCTGCTCGCCAGCGGCTCGCATCGCTCCGTCCGGATGACGGGTGGAAGGATGACTCTGCGGTACCTCGCACCCTACGACAGCGGATAGGCTGCCTCCACGGCATAAGGCCCCCCGCCCGAGCCCGGGCGGGCGGAGAGGAGCACGAAGCGCGTGACCGGGAACGGCTCGAGGCGCAGGCCGCCGTGCTCGGCGAGGAAGCGGGCCACCGCGCCGGACCGGGCGCCGCGCATGCGCGCGAGCGTCACGTGCGGCCTGAAATCGCGAGGATCGGGCTCCAGGCCGGCGGCGCGCGCCGCGCGCTCGTTGGCCCGGTAGAGCGCGTCGAGCTCGGGCCCCGCCTCCACGCCGGCCCAGAGCACGCGCGGCTCGCGCCCGCCGTAGGCGCCGCAGTCCACGATGCTGGCCATGAAGGGCGGGACGCTCACATCGGCCAGGACATCGGCGAGGTCGTCGGCGGTGCGCCCGTCGATGTCGCCGGCGAAGCGCAGCGTGATGTGCATGTCCTCCGGCTTCACCCACTTGGCGCCGTTGATGGGCGCGCGCAGGAGCGACAGGCGCATGCGCATGGCCTCGGGTATCTCGATGGCTGTGAACAGACGCGGCATTCTCAAGGTCCCGGTTTCCGAGCAGGGCTCGTCGTCGGCCCAACGCAAGCTATCAGCGGATCGGTTTACCCCGGAACGTGGCGCGCGGGACCGGGTCTCATGTGCGACATCCCGACATTTTCCCGGCCGCCGCGGGCCGGCTCGAGCGGTGCGGGCCGCGGAGGGTGAACTCAGGGTTCGCCCCGATGTCCCTTGCCCGACGGGCATGGCACCTTTCGTTCGATACCAGATGCTGGAATTGATCGGCCTCCCGCTTTTGCGCATCGGAAGCAGCCGACGACTTGAGGTGCGCTGCGTGCACGGTGGCTTTTCCGTTCTGGAGCTATCGACCGGATGGAGAAACACATGCCCAAGCCATGGTTGGCCATCGCCGTTGGTGCAGTAGCGGCTTTCGGGATCATGACGCTGGCCATTGCCGGAGCGGAGAAGGTCGCATTCCCCCGTTACCAGACGCACGTGCTCTACGATGTGCTCGATCAGCCGGAGAACAAGGAGGTTCGAGAGCTGTACGTGAACCCCGAGGCCCTCGCGAGCCTCAAAGCAGGGCAGCCCCTGCCGAGCGGTACAGTGCTCAGCGCTCCGACTTTCAAGGCGGTCCTCAACGACAAGGGCGAGCTCGCGAAGGATGCCAACGGTCGCCTGGTGCGCGGGCGCCTGGACCGGGTGGTCGTCATGGAAAAGCGGACAGGATGGGGTGCCGAGTATCCCTCCGACCTTCGCAACGGAGAGTGGGAATATGCGCGCTTCGGCCCGGACGGCGCGCCGAGCCCGAACGTCAAGTACGACGCCTGCTTCCAGTGCCACAAGCCCAAGGCCGACCAGGATTTCGTGTTCAGCCACAGTCAGCTCGTCAGAGCCGCGCAGCGATAGGACAGTGAACTACAGGCGCACCCACTGAGCTCGGCTGCCCCCGTCGCGACCCTGGGGCAAGGGCCCACGCATCCTGCGTTGCACAGAAAAGCGGCAGCGAATCAGGTCAGCTTTGTGCCGCCCGGGGCGATCACGGATTCGAGAGCAGCGGGCCTGCGCATCAAAATGTCGGGCGCCGGCAAAGTCGCTTCGCAGGCCGGGGACGGAAGGCTAATACCTTCAGCAGAAAAACGATTTTCGACATCCGATGGCGGGATGGTCCGGCGCGCTCCGGATGTAACATGCTGTAACACAACACGAGATCATCTCGACAAGGCGTACCGTGCCCGCAAGGATTTTCCGACGCACGGGCCAGCGCCCGTGCAACCACCACGTCGCGCAGTCACGGTCCGGTATTCGCGCGTCATGCCGTGGCGCCCCATGATGACGATCGAAGATGAGAGCTGAGATGACCAACACGACCGAGGCGACCAAGACGACGTTCCTGTCGACACTGCTGTCGACGTTGCGGTCGATAGACCTCCGGGACTTTGCGGTGCGCTACCGGACCGCGCTTGCGGTGCTGGGTGTGCTGGCGGTGGCGCTCGCCGCCTACGCTTTCTGGCCGCGCACGGCCTCCACGACCATCGCCACTGTCACCGCCCCTCCCGCTGCAACCACCCCCAACTGGACGCGTGTCTGCGTGGGCGGCGTGTCCTACCTTCACTTCGCGTCCGGCGTCAGCGTCGAGTGGACGGCGGCGGGCCGGGTCAAGACCTGCACCGAGCCCCGATGAGCCCGTGGCGGGCCGCCGTCGGGTCGTGAAGCACATCTGAGATCGGGGACAACCCTCCTCTTCCCGCAAGAGCGGGAGAAGCCTCGGTCGGGTGCGCATCTCTAGCCGCGCTTGCCGGCCCCCTCGCGCGCCCGCACGCGCGCGATCAGCTGCTCGACCAGGGGCAGGATGCGCCGGGTGATCTCGGCGACGCCGGCCGGGTTGGGATGCAGCCCGTCGCCCAGATTGAGCTTGGCGTCGAGGGCCACGCCGTCGAGGAAGAAGGGATAGAGCAGCACGCCGTGCTTGCCGGCAAGCTCGCCGTAGATGGCATCGAAGCGGCGCGCGTAGTCGTCGCCGAAGTTGCGCGGGGCCAGCATCCCGGCCAGCAGCACCTCGGCTCCGCCCGACTTCAATTTCGAGACGATGGCGTCGAGGTTGGCCCTGGCGCGCCCGGGGTCGAGGCCGCGCAGGGCATCGTTGGCGCCGAGCTCGACGATCACCGCATCGGTCCCTCCCGGTACGGCCCAGGCGAGCCGCTCCAGCCCGCCGGCCGTGGTATCGCCGGACACCCCGGCGTTCATCACCACGACGGCATGCCCGCGTGCCTTCAAGGCGCGCTCCAGCTGCGCCGGAAAAGCGTCGGCGGTCCTGATCTGGAAGCCCGCCACCAGGCTGTCGCCGAGGACGACGATGCGCACGGGGCGGGTTTTGGCTTGCGTCTGGGCCTGAGTCTGGGCCTGAGTCTGGGCCTCGGTCTGGGCTTGCGTCTGGGCGGACGCCGCGCCGGCGAGCCCCGCGACCAGCGCAATCAGGAGTGCGGCAAGCAGCCGATTGCTTAGGACGACTCGCGCTACCATCTTTGCGGGCATTGGGCTAGGTGGCAGTGTCTGCATGCATGCTCTCCGATCGCGACAGCCGTCGTCTCGCCCGTCATTTCGACTGTGCAGCACAAACTTGCAACTCCCGGGGCAGACCCGGGCCGGACCCTGTGGGGGAGAAGTGATCGAGCCTGTCATCGCTCTGAAGGACGTGTCGCTGACGCTCGGCACGCGCGCCGGCCCGGTGGAAATCCTCAGGGGTGTCGATCTCTCCGTTGCGCCCGGTGAATCGGTGGCGATCGTGGGTCCCAGCGGGTCGGGCAAGACCTCACTCCTGATGGTGATCGCGGGCCTGGAGCGGGCGAGCCGTGGGCGTGTCGCGGTCGCGGGCCACGAGCTGGGCGGGCTCGACGAGGACGCGCTCGCGCTGGTGCGGGGCGCCAACATCGGCATCGTGTTCCAGTCCTTTCATCTGGTGCCGACCATGACGGCGCTGGAGAACGTCGCGCTGCCTCTGGAGCTGGCCGGCAGGACGGATGCATTCGCCGCGGCGCGGGCGCTGCTCGACGAGGTCGGCCTGTCGCATCGCGCCGACCATTTTCCCGCACAGATGTCGGGCGGAGAGCAGCAGCGCGTTGCCGTTGCAAGGGCGCTGAGCCCCCGGCCGCAGATCCTGCTCGCCGACGAGCCGACCGGCAACCTGGACGGCAAGACCGGCGAGCACATCACCGATCTCCTGTTCGACCTGCAACGGCGGCGCTCCGCCACGCTCGTCCTCGTCACGCACGAGACCGCCCTCGCCCGCCGCTGCGGCCGCATCGTGCGCATGGCCGACGGCGGCATCGAGCGCGAGGCGGTGGCTGCATGACCGCCACGGCTCTCGACCGCGGCGAGGCTACCGCAAGGGCCAGCGTGCTGCCGCTCGTCCTGCGCCTTGCCCTGCGCGAGCAGCGCAACGGGCTCAGGGGCTTCTACGTCTTCATCGCCTGCGTGGCCATCGGCGTGGCGGCTATCACCGGCGTGGGCGCCCTCGGCGATGCGCTGCGCGCGAGCTTCGAGCGCCAGGGCGTGCTCCTGCTCGGCGGCGACGTGACGCTGGCGCGCCCGCACAAGCCGGCCGAGGACACCGAGCGCGCCTGGCTCGCCGGGCAGGGTGCGCTCAGCGAGACCGCGACGCTCAGGGCCATGGCGCGACGCGCCGACGGCAGCGACCAGACCGTGGTGGAGCTCAAGGGCGTGGATGCCGCCTATCCCCTCATCGGCGCCGTGACGCTCTCGGATGGGGTGTCGCTCGACGCCGCCGTGCGCGGGGAGCCCGGCGCGGCGGTCGATCCGATGCTGCTCGAGCGCCTCGGCCTGAAGCTCGGCGACATGCTCGTGCTCGGCAGGATCAGCGTGCCGATCCGCGCCGTCATAGCGACCGAGCCCGACCGCATCAGCGAGCGCTACAACGCCGGCCCGCGCGTGCTCGTCTCGCTGGACACCCTGCGGCGCTCGGGCCTCGCCGACCCCGGCAGCCTCGTGCGCTGGCGCTATGCCCTGCTGCTCGCCGACGCGGCCGGGAAGTCGGATGCTGTGCTGCTGGCGTTCCGGAAAGCCGTGGAGAAGACCCTGCCCGAGGGCGGCTTCACCCTGCGCGACCGGCGCGATCCCTCGCCGCAGATCACGCGCACGCTGGAGCGGCTGCGCCAGTTCCTCACCCTGGTCGGCCTAACCGCGCTGCTCGTGGGCGGCGTCGGCATCGCCAATGCGGTCGCCACCTGGATCGAGCGCCGCCGCCGGGTGATCGCCACCTTCAGGAGCCTTGGCGCTACCACCGGCGTGATCTTCGGCGTGCACCTGCTGCAGGTGCTGCTGTTCTCGGCGCTCGGCGTCGCCATTGGCATCGGCCTGGGCCTCCTTCTGCCGCTGGCGCTCGCCGGGGCCCTGGGCGACGCCCTGCCGATCGGCGCCGACCTCACGCTCACGTTGCGGAGCCCGGCGACGGCGGCCGCCTACGGCTTCCTGGTGGTGCTCCTGTTCACGTTGTGGCCGCTGGGGCGCGCGGCCGAGGTCGGGGCCGCTGTCCTGTTTCGGGACGAGGTGGCATCCGAGGGCCGCCGCCTGCCCGGCGTTCCCGTGCTGGTCTCCACCCTGGCGGCCGCCGCGGCACTGGCGGTGCTCGCCATCCTGAGCGCCGAGGCGCGCCTGCTGGCGCTCTACTACTGCCTTGCCGTGGTGGTGGTGTTCGCGGCCTTCTGGGGGCTCGGAGCGGGCCTCACATGGCTCGCCCGGCGCGTGCCGCGCCCGCCTCGGCCCGAGCTGGCGCTCGCCCTGCGCAGCCTGGGCGCCCCCGGAGGCCTCACCCGGTCGGTGGTGCTGTCGCTCGGCACGGGCCTCTCGCTGCTCGTGACGCTCGCCCTCGTCGACCACTCCATCGTCACCGACCTGACGGGGCGGATGCCGGACCAGAGCCCCGACTACTTCGTGCTCGATCTGAAGCGCAGCGAGGCCGATGCGCTCGAGGCTCTCGTCAAGCGCGAGTTCCCCTCCGCCACGATGCACGCCGCGCCCATGTTGCGGGGCCGCGTGGTGAAGCTCGGCGACGTGCCGGTCGAGCAGATCCTGGAAGGAAAAAAGGCTGCTCCCGAGGCCGCCTGGGTGCTCACCGGCGACCGTGGCCTCAGCTACTCCGTCGGGGTGCCCGAGGGCTCCACGGTGGTCGCCGGGGAATGGTGGCCGGCCGACTGGGCCGGCGAGCCCCTGGTCTCCTTCGACGCCGACATCGCCAGGGGCCTGGGGCTGAAGCTCGGCGACACCGTCACCGTCAACGTGCTGGGCCGCAACGTCACCGCCCGCGTCGCCAGCCTGCGCGACGTGAAGTGGGAGAGCCTCACCCTCAATTTCGTGATGGTGTTCTCCCCCAACACGCTCGCCGGCGCGCCGCACAACCTCCTGGCAACCATAACGCTTCCCAAGGACGCCAGCCTGGCGGCGGAGGCCAAGCTCGCCCGCGAGATGGGGAAGATGTTCCCCTCTGCCACGGCCATCCGCGTCAAGGATGCCATCGCGGCGTTCAACGTCGTGTTTCAGCGGGTCATGACGGCGGTGCGCGCCGCCGGCAGCGTGACCCTGCTGACGGGCACGCTGGTGCTGGCGGGTGCCCTGGCGACGGCCCAGCGCCGGCGCATTAAGCAAGCGGTGATTCTCAAGACGCTGGGCGCCACCCGCCGACGCATCCTCGCTTCGCACCTCCTGGAGTACGCGATCCTGGCGCTCCTGACCTCGGCCATCGCGCTCCTGGTCGGCAGCGCGGCGGCCGCCATCACGGTTTCCCGCATCATGGACTTCAGCTTCGCCTTCTCCGCCGCGACCGCGCTGCAAGCGCTTCTATTGGCTTCGATTTTGGTGGCTGTCCTGGGGGGGTACGGCACCTGGCGCGTGCTCCGGGTCCGCCCGGTGCCCTACCTGCGGTCGGAATGAGCAGGTCACAGGCAGTCAGAATGCGGTAGCTGCCACTTGTGCTGCCGCAATCTCATGCTTACCTCATCCACCGACGTTTGAAATGATCGGCCGAGCAACGGCGGGCCGGTCTTGCCAGAGCGGGGGACGGCCGCCATAATTGTGGCGAAGCGACTGGTTCGCCTCTGTCGAAGGGAAGGATCAAATGGCTGAGATCGACAACAGGTATGCGCAGGTCGGTGCGGGTGCGCGCACCGATGTCGCAGTAGACGAGGGTCTGCGCGCGTACATGCTGCGCGTTTACAACTATATGGCGGCGGGCATCGCGCTGACGGGCTTGGTTGCGTACGTCCTTTTCACCTACTCGGTGACAAGCGATCCGACGCTCGCCGTTCAGGCCGCCGGACGGCCCGTCGCGCTGCAGCGTGGCATGTACCTCACTCAGCTCGGGCACACCCTGTTCGTGTCGCCGCTGAAGTGGGTCGTGATGCTCGCGCCGCTGGCGTTGGTGTTCTTCCTGTCCTGGCGCATCTACCGCATGAGCGTGGGCGCGGCGCAGATCGCCTTCTGGCTGTACGCCGCTCTCGTGGGCGCGTCGCTGTCGATCATCTTCCTGGTCTTCACAGCGCAGTCCATCTTCCAGATCTTCTTCATCACGGCCGCCGCGTTCGGCGCGCTCAGCCTGTGGGGCTACACGACGAAGAAGGATCTCTCCGGGTGGGGCTCGTTCCTGATCATGGGCGTGGTCGGCATCATCCTCGCCAGCATCGTCAACCTGATCTGGCCCTCGGGTGCGCTGCGGTTCGCGATCTCGGTGATCGGCGTGCTGGTGTTCGCCGGCCTCACCGCCTACGACACCCAGCAGATCAAGGACAACTACTACGCCGTGATGGGCGACGCCGCTGCGATGACCAAGGGCGCCATCATGGGTGCGCTGAACCTCTACCTCGACTTCATCAACATGTTCGTCTACATGCTGCAGCTGTTCGGCAGCCGCGAGTAGCGATCGATAACAATGCCAGTGCGAGGGCCCCGCGTCGCCGGGGCCCTTTGCTTTTTGGGCACCCATCGGCCAAGCTGCGGGACGTTGCACTTGTCTCGACGGGGAACCCGATGACACAGCCGAGCGTGCGCGCGGCCACAGCCGGCGACGTCGCGGCCATCGCCGCCATCTACCGGCCGGCGGTACTGACGGGAACGGCGAGCTTCGAGATCGAGCCTCCTGACGACGCCGAGATGATGCGCCGCTTCGAGGCGATCGCCGCGGAGGGCTACCCCTACTTCGTCGCCGAGATGGACGGCCGGGTCGTGGGCTACGCCTACGCCAGCGCCTATCGCACCCGGCCCGCCTACCGCTACACCGTGGAGGACTCCGTCTATATCGCGCCCGAGGCCCAGGGCAAAGGCGCCGGCCGGCTGCTGCTCGAGGCCCTGATCGACGCCTCGGCGGCCCAGGGGTATCGGCTGATGGTCGCCGTCATCGGCGACTCCCGCAACTACGCCTCGATCACGCTGCACCGCAGCCTGGGCTTCACCTTCTGTGGCACCATCCACTCCGTGGGCTACAAGTTCGGCCGCTGGCTCGACAGCGTGATCATGGAGCTCCCCCTCGGCGAGGGCGACACGTCGGCGCCGCGGTAGGGTGGATCAGGCGATAGCCGTAATCCACCGATTGGCCTGCGCAACGGGGCAAGACCGGCGGATTACGGGCTTCGCCCTCTCCGCCCTACGCCGTCAGACCGCAGCCAGCCTGATGTCGCGGTCGAGCACGGCGAGCACCCGCCGCAGGTCGTGGCCGCGCTTCATGATGAGGCCCGTAGCGGTCACCACGCCGTAGGCGCCCTGGCGGCGCGCCAGCCGAGGGCACTTCTCGATGCGGTAGAGCGGCACCTCGCTGGTGCGGCGGAACACCGAGAACACGGCCTTGTCGCGCCCGAAATCGAGGGCGTAGTCGCGCCACTCGCCGGCGGAGACCTTGCGGCCGTAGATGCGCAGGATCTCGGCGAGCTCCTGGCGGTCGAAATAGATTGTCGCATCAACTGGGCTGGAAGCAGGGCCAGCCGCGCTTGCAACGCCCGAGTGCAAGCGCGGGCGGAAAGCTATGGGCTCAACGTCGCTCAATGGCGCCTCCCGTTGTGAGGATTGTCATAAGATCATCACTTTGTACGGTGAATTGCAAGGTGCCTACCCGTCATCCCGGCCGGAGCGATGCGCGCCGAAGGCGGGCAGCGCTCCGAGCCGGGACCTCGTGAGGCAGGGTTCCGGCTCACTCGACGAGGTCCCGGATAGCCTCGCCTGCGGCTCGGCTTCTGGGATGACGGGTGTCGCCGCCGCGCTTGGCTAAGGGCGGCGCAGGCTCTATCACGGGCCAGACTCGAGGAGGTTCGCGCGCCAGCTCGTGCTGGGGCGGGGAGAGTCCTCGGCGCGAGGAGCGAGACGACATGGATATGACCGGCGAGGAGCGCATCGGCTTGAGCCGCGAGGCGGTGTGGGCCGCGCTCAACGACGTCGACGTGCTGAAGCGGTGCATACCGGGCTGCCAATCGCTCGAGCGGCAATCCGACACCGACATGGCCGCCAGGGTCAAGCTGCAGATCGGGCCGGTGAGTGCCACCTTCTCCGGCAAGGTCAGGCTCTCCGACCTCGACCCGCCCAACGGCTACCGCATCGCCGGCGAGGGCAGCGGCGGCGCGGCCGGGTACGCCAAGGGCCACGCGGTGGTGCGGCTCGTCGGGGACGGCGCCGGCACGCTGCTGCAGTACGAGGCCAAGGCCGACGTCGGCGGCAAGCTCGCACAGCTCGGCGGGCGCCTGATCGACGCCACGGCGCGCAAGCTCGCCGGCGAGTTCTTCCGCAACTTCAGCGCGGCAGTGGCGCCGGCTGCCGCGGCCGAGCCGGCCGCGCAGGCCGGCGCCGGCTCGGCCGAGCCCGCGAAGAAGGCAGGCCTGCTGAAGCGGTGGTTCGGCAGGAAGGGGGTGGCTTCCGGGGGAAGCGAGCCTTCGAGGTAGGGCCGCGCGGGGGAGCCAGCCGCCGGCGAGCGCCGGCGGCGCATCCCGCGGCCACGCCGCATCGTCATTCGCCCTGAATGGGCCCGAGGGAGCCGACGACGCCGTCATGCCATTGCAGCCCCTGTGGGCAAGCCCACGCACCGTCGCGCTCCTCGTTGCCGGATATCTGCTCGTCCACTTCGGCGTACGCCTCTGGATGGGGCCGACGCTGGGCTTTGACGACGCCGAGCAGGCGCTGTTCGCGCAACACTGGCTGCCGAGCTACCGGCTGCGCGGCCCGCCTCTGTTCACCTGGGCTCTGCTCGCGATAAGCCCGGTCGCCGGCTTCGGCATGGTGGCCATCGGCCTCCTGCGCTACGCGCTGCTCGCGATGGTGCTCGGCTTCTCATGGGCGGCCGCGCGCCGGCTGATCGGCGATCCCGTGCTGGCGGCGCTGGCGGCCTTCAGCTTCACCGCCATCTACGTGTTCGGCTACTACAGCCATCACGACCTCACCCATACCACGGTGCTCTCCGCGTTTCTGGCGGCGAGCTGGTACGTGTTCGTGCGCCTGTGCGAGACGCCGAGGCTCGGCTGGTACCTGGCGCTCGGCCTCTGCTTCGGCCTCGGGACGCTCGGCAAGTGGAACTTCGCCATCTTCGCCGTCGCGCTGCCGCTCGCCTGCCTCGTCCATCCGGGCTACCGCGCCCTGGTTCTGAGCTGGAAGATCCTCCCGGCGGCACTGGTCGCGGCAGCCATCGCCGCACCGCCGGCGCTCTGGATCCTCACCGTGGGAGCGGCGGAGGGCGACGGCATCGGCGAGGTCCTGGGCCAGCAGAGCGGCTCGCCGCTCCTGATCCTCGCCAAGGGAACGGCGAGCCTCGCGCTCGCGGTCCTGGCCTATCCGCTGCCCTTCCTGGCCATCTTCCTCGCCGTCTTCGGCACCGCCGCCTGGGCCGGCCTGCGGGCGGCGGAGCCTCCGGGGCAGGAGCTGCAACCCATCCCCGACGTGCGGCTGATCGGGACGGTGATGGCCATCGCGCTCGGCCTGCACTGGCTGCTCGTCCCGATCGCGGGAGCGACGCAGTTCCCGGAGCGGCTGATGCAGCCGGCGCTCCTGATCCTGCCGATCTGGCTGTTCATGCTGGTGGAGCGCAGCGGCCGGCCGCTGGCGCGTGCGGCGGGCGTCTACGCCGCGGTCCTGGCCGTGGTGGCCGGCACCGCCCTGGCCGTGCGTATCGGCGTGCATGCGGCCGGCGGCGACTACTGCCGCCGCGTGTGCCGCGATCAGCTGCCGGCCGCCGACCTCGCCGCGGGGCTGCGCGAGGCCGGCTTTTCGGGCAAGGGCACCATCGTGGTGCGCGACATGCACCTCGGCGGCAACCTCCGCGTTGCGTTTCCCGAGGCTCGGGTGGTCGATATCGGCTATCCGCCGAGGGTCTGGCCCAGGCCCTCGGGGACAGGGCAATGCCTGGCGGTCTGGACCGAGTACGGCGGGCCCGTCGAGCAGGCGCGCAATCGGGTGTATGGCTACGCCGGCAGGGAGCTGGGCGTGGCCGCGGATGCGCCGAAGCGCGAAGGAGAGGTCACAGCCCATCTGCTTCGCGCCAGGACACGCTCCTACCGTCTCTACTATGGCCTCTACGACGGCCCGCAGGGAGAATGCCGATGAGCCAGCAGGCCGCCATCGTCTCGCGCACCGGCGCCGCCGAGGGAGGTGTGCGCGCACGCGACGTGAGCGTCGTGGTGCCGGCGAAGGACGAGGAGCAGTCGCTGCCGCTGATCGTCGCGCGCATCCACGAGGCGTGCGCCGCCAACGACATCGTACTGCGCGACATCGTGCTGGTCGACGACGGCAGCAGCGACGGCACCTGGACGGTGATGTCGCGGCTCGCGGCCGACAACGCCGTCGTGCAGGCGATCCGGCTGCGGCGCAATTTCGGCAAGGCGACGGCGCTGATGACCGGCATTGCCGCCTGCAGCGGCGACATCGTGATCACCATGGATGCCGACCTGCAGGACGACCCGGACGAGATCCCGCGCTTCCTGGAGACGCTGGACGCCGGCTACGACCTGGTCTCCGGCTGGAAGAAGGACCGGCACGATCCTTTGTCCAAGACGCTGCCCTCGCGCCTCTTCAACCGCGTCACCGCGCGCATCAGTGGCGTGCGGCTCCACGACTTCAACTGCGGCTTCAAGGCCTACCGGCGCGAGATCTTCGACTCGGTCGAGCTCTACGGCGAGCTGCACCGCTACGTGCCGGTGCTGGCGAGCGCGCTCGGCTACCGGGTGGCGGAGATCCCGGTGCGCCATCACGCGCGCCGCTTCGGCAAGTCGAAGTACGGGGTGGCCCGCTTCACCCGCGGCCTTCTCGACCTCCTGACGGTCGTGATGATCACGCGCTTCGCGTATCGGCCTGGGCACCTCTTTGGCGGCATCGGCCTCCTGTTCGCGCTCGGCGGGGGGGCGGCGCTCGTCTACTTGACGGCGCTGAAGCTCTTGACGGGGGCCAGCATCGGCAGCCGGCCGCTCCTGCTGTTCGGGGTCATGGCCGTCATCGTCGGCATGCAGCTCGTCCTGTTCGGGATGCTGGCGGAGCTCATCATCAGCCGCACCCAGCGGCCGGTCGAGGCGCGCAACCTGGTGGCGCAGCATCTGCGCCGATCGCGGCCATGAGACGCCTCCTGCCGGCGCTCCTCGCGCTCGGTGTCACCGCGGTCTGCCTCTGGTTCCTCCTGACGCCGCAGATCCTGGCGTCGCTCGCGCGCCTCCTCGCCGAGGCGAGCCCGCTGCCGCTGCTCGCTGCCTTCGCCCTGGTTGCCGTGATGCAGGGGCTGCGCGCATGGCGCTTCGCCGTCATGATGACGGGGCGGCTCGCCTTGCCGGGCGCGGAGCTCGTCCGCATCGCCTTCCAGCTCAACTTCTGGAACTTCGTGCTGCCCTTCCGGCTGGGCGAGCTCAGCTACCCCGTGCTCATGAACCGGCGCCTGGGCTACGGCCTGCTGCACGCCACGGGCGTCCTGCTCATCGCCCGCCTCTTCGATCTCGCCGTCGTCGCCGCCATTCTCCTGGGCGCCGCCGCCGCCCTCGACCTGTGGCCGGGCCCCGGGCGCATCGTCCTCGCCCTGGCCGCTCTGGGGTCGGCGCTGGCGCCCTTTGGCCTGGCCGTCGCCGGGCTGGCCCTGCGCCCGCACATGGCGCGCCTGCCGCGCATCGGCGATGCCGCGGCGCGGCTGACCGCAGGCTTCGAGGCCATCGGCGGCTATGCCGCAGGCCTCGCCGCGGTGGGCCTCAGCCTGGTGCTCTGGCTGGTGTTCGGCCTCGCCGCCATCCTGGTGGCCCAGGCCGTGGTGGCGACCGTCCCGCCCGCCGCCGCCATGCTGGGAGGGGCCGCCGGCAACGTCGCCTTCGCGCTGCCCATCAACGGCGTCGCCGGCATCGGCCCATCCCAGGCCGCCTGGGTGGCGGCCACGACCCGCGCCGGCGTCCCCTGGGACGACGCCGTCATCAGCGCACTTGCGCTGCACGCCGTCGTGCTCTCCAACGCCCTCGTCTGCGGCGCCCTGGCCATGGCCACGTCCCGCAGGCCGCAGAATAGGGCCTCCACTGCCGGAAATTGATAGGTCGAAGCATATTTTATCCAGATATCGATACGCTTCTATATATCACTTCTTGATTGACTTGATACGGCAAACTATATCAATTCACGCTCCTGATACGTTGAAGCTCATCATGTACAGCACAGAGCACGTCATCCGGGCCTTGAAGCTGGCGCGGCAAGAACGGGGTCTCAGTCAGCGTCAGCTCGGCGCGAAGGCTGGAGTCCCGCAAGGACACATTTCCAGGATCGAGAACGGCACCGTCGATCTCAAGCTCTCCAGCCTGGTTGGGCTTGCCCGCATCCTTGGCCTGGAGGTCATGCTGGTGCCGCGCAAGCTGCTGCCAGCGGTGGAGTCGCTGGGGCACAGCGGCCGACCCGAGCAGGCGTTGCGCCCGGCCTATACGCTCGACGAGAGCGACGGCGATGCCTGAGGTCTCGGTGCTCGAGGTGCTGCTCCACGGCGACCCGATCGGGACGCTGACCTTGGTCCCGGGTGACAGGACGCTCCTCACCTTCAATCGGGAATACATCGCCAACCCCGCCCGGCCGACGCTCAGCCTCTCGTTCAAGGATCGGCTCGGCGGACTGCTGACCGACTTCAAGCCGGTGCAGACGCGTGTGCCGCCGTTCTTCGCCAACATGCTCCCCGAGGGCAGTCTGCGAGAGTACCTGGCCGGCCGCGCCGGAGTAAATCCGAGTCGGGAGTTCTTCCTCCTGTGGGTGCTGGGCAAGGACCTTCCCGGGGCCGTGGCAATCCGCCCGGCCGACGGTGAGGATTGGCCTCCCGATGCCGAGCATCGCGAGGAGGAGGAACGGGAGGCGCATGCCCGCAGGGCGCTGCGTTTCTCGCTTGCCGGCGTGCAGCTCAAATTTTCGGCCCTTGCGAACGCTACCGGCGGTCTGACCATCCCTGCGCACGGAGTCGGCGGCGAGTGGATCGTCAAGCTGCCTTCCCTCAGGTTCGAGGCTGTGCCCGAGAACGAATACGCCATGATGAGCCTCGCCGGGGCGATCGGCGTGGACGTGCCGGAGCTGAAGCTGGTCGCCACCGAGGAGATCGAAGGCTTGCCGCGGGACCTGGGAGCGCTGAAGGGGCAGGCGCTTGCGGTCCGCCGCTTCGACAGGTCGGACGAAGGGCCCGTCCACATCGAGGATTTTGCGCAGGTGTTCGGCGTCTTCCCGGAGGACAAGTACAAGCGGGCGAGCTACCGCAACATTGCCGAGGTGATTGCCGCCGAGTCCGACGAGCGCGACATCGCCGAGCTCGTCAGGCGCCTCGTTTTCAGCGTCCTGATCGGCAATGCCGACATGCACCTCAAGAACTGGTCTCTCATCTATCGCGATCGCCGCACCACCCGTCTTGCTCCGGCCTACGATCTGCTCGCGACCGTCGCCTACATTGCCGACAACAAGGCTGCCTTGACGCTCGGTCGCAGCAAACGCATGGACGAATTCACCCTGGACGAGGTTGCCTACCTCGCCGGCAAGGCGCACCTGCCCGAGAAGCTGGTGCTGGACACGGCCAAGGCAACTGTGGCGCGCTTTCACGAGCTGTGGCGCACAGAAGGGAGGGAGCGCCTGCCCAAGGGGCTGATCGCTCCCATCGAAGAGCACATGAGGACGGTCCCCATCGCCAGAGCGTAGGGTGCAATAAGCCGAAGGCGCATTGCACCATTTCGACGGGTCGATCGGTGCAATGCGGCTGACGCCTTACTGCACCCTACGCCCCCACCTCGCGGCCCAGGTACTCCACCGCCGCCTGCACGCCGCCCGCCCCGTGGGGGATGCGGAGCGCCATGAGGCCCATCTCGACGGCGCCCAGGGTGCCCAGCACCATGGGTGCGTTGACATGGCCCATGTGGGCGATGCGGAAGGCCTTGCCCTCGAGCGCACCGATGCCGACGCCCAAGATGACGCCGCACTTGTCGCGGCAGTAGGCGCGCAGCATCTCCGGGTCGCGCCCCTGCACGAGGACGCAGGTCACCGAGTTGGCGCGCTCCTCCTCCCTGGCGATGTTGAAGGCCAGCACCTGGCCCTCCGCCCATCGCGTCACCGCCGCGCGCGTCGCCTCGGCCAGCAAGGCGTGCCGGCGCGACGCCGCGTCGAGGCCCTCGGCGAGCAGCATGTCGAGGGCCTTGCGCAGGCCGAACAGGAGGTGCTCAGGAGGCGTGCCGCAGTACTTCTGGTAGTGCACCTCGCCCTCGCGGAAGGTCCAGTCCCAGTAGAGCGTGCGCAGGCCCGCGGTCTCGTGCGCCTTGCGCGCCCGCTTGCCCGCCGCGACGAAGGCCAGTCCTGGCGGTGTCATCAGCCCCTTCTGCGAGCCCGACATCGCCACGTCGACGCCCCAGGCATCCATCTCGAACGGCATGCACCCGAGCGAGGCCACGGCGTCCACCATGAGAAGCGCTGGGTGCTTCGCTGCATCGATGGCCTTGCGGATGGCGGGGATGTCGTTGACCACGCCCGAGGCGGTGTCGATCTGCACCGCCAGGACCGCCTTGATCGCATGCGCCTTGTCGCGCTTCAGCCGCTCCTCCAGCGCCGCCGGGTCGACGGCCCGGCGCAAGTCGCCCGGCAGGATCTCCATCTCCGCGCCCAGCATCCTCCCCATCTCGCCCCAGCCGATGGCGAAGCGGCCGCTCTCCAGGGCCAGCACCACATCGCCACGCGAGAGCACGTTGGAGAGCGCCGCCTCCCATCCGCCGTGGCCGTTGGCGGCGTAGATGTAGGTGTGCCCCTCGGTGCGGAAGATCTTCTTGAGGTCGCTCAAGCAGCTGTCGGTGATGCCGATCATCTCGCCGGCGTAGATGTCCATGGCGGGGCGATGCATCGCCGCCAGCACCTCGTCGGGCACGTTGGTCGGGCCCGGGATGCTCAGGAGCTGTCTGCCGTTGCTGACCGTCATGGAAGTGGATGTCCTTTCCCGGCGGCGGCGGCCTCGGCCGGCGCGCAATCGAACCATTTGTCCGCCGCATTGCACAGATCGCAGACGACGCAGGCATCGCAACGCGGCTTGCGCGCCTGGCACACATAGCGGCCGTGCAGGATGAGCCAGTGGTGGGCGTGGCGCATGTACTGCTGCGGGATAACCTTGACGAGGCCCTGCTCGACCTCGTGCGGCGTCTTGCCGGAGGCGAGACCGAGGCGATGGGCCACCCGGAACACATGGGTGTCGACGGCGAGTGTCGGCTCGCCGAAGGCGATATTGAGCACGACATTGGCGGTCTTGCGGCCGACGCCCGGCAGCGCTTCCAGCGCCTCGCGCTCGTGCGGCACCCGGCCTCCATGCTCGGCGATGAGCTTCTCGGAGAGCGCGATCACATTCTTCGCCTTGTTGCGGTAGAGCCCGATGGTCTTGATGCGCTCCTGCACCGCCGCCTCGCCCAGCGCCACCATCTTCCCGGGGGTGTCCGCCACCTTGAAGAGGCCCCGCGTCGCCTTGTTGACCCCCTCGTCCGTCGCCTGCGCGGACAGCACGACGGCGACCAGCAGGGTGTAGGGATCGGTGTGCTCCAGCTCGCCCTTGGGCTCGGGATTGGCCGCCGCGAGGCGGCGGAAGATCGCCTCGACGCGCCCGGGCGACGGCCGTGCCTGCTTGCGCCCCGGCTTTGGTCGCGTGCGGGCGGCCTTGGGCGGGATGCGTTGAACGGTTCGGGGCATTGAGGCTTCGCGTCGGCCGCTGGGGTTTGCTAGGATGGCGACATGAACGGAAATCCCGACCAAACGCAAGCCGAGCCCGAGGCCTTTCGCGTGCTGCTGACACCGCACCGGTCGCTCGGCCCCACCGGCTTCCTCATCCTGATGGCGGCGCTGGGCACGGCCAGCTTCGTCGCCGGCATGGTCTTTCTCCTGATGGGGGCCTGGCCGGTGCTCGGCTTCTTCGGCCTCGATGTGCTGATCGTCTACATCGCCTTTCGGCTCAACTACCGCTCCGGGCGCCTCTACGAGACGGTGGAGCTGACACCGGCTCGCTTCACGCTCACCCGCGTGCATCCCTCCGGACGGCAGGAGCGGTTCGACTGCAACCCCTACTGGGCTCGCGTAAGCCTGCGCGAGTGGCACGACGGGCGTACGGCGCTCAGCGTCGTCTCGCAGGGCCGGGAGCTGGCGTTCGCCCGCTTCTTGACCGACGGCGAGCGGCGCAACCTCGCCGAAGCCCTGAAGGAGGCGCTCCTGGCAGCCCGCGGGGGCGTCAGGATCTAGCGAACCGCCATTCACCAGCCAGGGGGGCGACGATGAGCCAGATCGACATCCTGCCGACGATCCGCCGCCTCTACGACGCTGCCACGGATGCCGACAAGTGGCCGGCGTTCCTCGAGGAGCTGGCCCGCGCTTTCGAGGCCGACGGCGCGCACCTGATACGTGTGCAGCCGCACGAGCGGGCGCTGAGCTTCTCCGTGCTGCACGGCTACGACGAGTTCGTCCGAAAGCACTACGATGCGGCCGACGGGGGCTCGAGCGCCGCGCTCGCCCGCTTCGAGCGGCACTTCTCCGAGCTGATGCCCACCGATCCTCGCGTGCAGCTGGCCTGGAGGTTCCCCAGCCGTCCTTTCTCCTGCCGTCTCGCCTTCGGCGACGCCGAGCTGCACGGCTCCAGAATGTACCGGGACATCCTCCTGCCTGCCGGCGTCGAATATTCGCTGGTGGTGAGCATTCCCGAGGACGACGGCACGCTCATCATGTTCGGCACCTTTCGCGGCCGGCAGTCGACCTGGTTCAGGGAGCAGGAGGTGGAGGCGTTCGGCGCGCTGATCCCCCACGTCAAGCAGGCCGTGGCCTTGAGCGAGCACCTCGCCCGCGTCGATCTCATCAACCGCATCGCCTTCGAGGCGCTCGACGGCATATCGATCGGCATTCTGCTGGTCGACGAGAACGCCCGCCTGGTGCATGCCAATGTCACCGCGAGGCGCATCGTGGAGATGGGTGACGGCCTTTCGCTCCACAACGGCACCCTGGCGCTGCAGGCCAGGGACGAGAACGCCGCCCTGCGCCGCGCCATCTGGGAGGCGGTCGCCGAGGTCAGGGCCGGCCGCATCGCGAAGGGGGAGGCGCTCGCCGTCACCCGCCCGTCGGGTGCGGAGCCGTTCCCGGCCCTGGTGGCGACGCTGTGGGGCAATCATTTGCGCTACGGCCTGGGGCGCCTCGACCGGCCGCTGGCTGTCGTGTTCGTAACCATACCCGAGGCACCGCAGGAGGCCCCCGCCGAGCTGCTGCGCCGGCTGTTCGGCCTCACCAACGCCGAGGCGAGGCTGTGCGAGCGGCTGGTGCTGGGGCGCACAGTGGAGGAGGCGGCCAAGGACCTGGGGATCGCCACCGACACGGCGCGCGTGCACCTGAAGCGCATCTTCGACAAGACCGGTGTCGGCCGGCAGGCCGAGCTGGTCGCCAAGATCCTGGCCACCCCGGTTTGGCTGCGCAACCGGCCGCGCGATCTGCCAGCGCTTCCCGTAATCTAGGTCCGCCTACCCCAAACAGGGTACGTCACGCGGGGTGGCCGGCGCCATAAGCGGCCATTGGAGTACCGTCGCGCTTTCGGGCATCCGAGGCGAGCGGCAAAATACAGGTGCAGGTGCCGGGCGCAGCGCGCGACGGTCGCTCCATTCGCCTGCAGCTCGCGTCGGCCCGTCCCCTGGCTGCCGGCGAGGCCTGCCGGATTGCCCACGCCCCCGCCCTTGATTTTCCTCGCCGTCCTGGACAATGTTCGCCGCCAATGCAGCGATCGGAGCCGGGGCGGATGACAACGACGCGCGGATTGCTCGGCGTGCTGAGCCGGACGGACAGCCCACGCGGAGAGACGTTGAGGGCCGAGTTGGCGCGGACCAAGCCCGCCGGGCGCCGCGGCGGGCACAGGCCCAAGCTGGTGCTCGCCAGCGCTTCCCCGCGCCGGCTCACGCTGCTGGCTCAGGTCGGCATCGAGCCGGACGCGCTGAGGCCGTCCAGCATCGACGAGACGCCGAAGAAGGGCGAGATGCCACGGGCCCTGGCAACCCGCTTGGCGCGGTCGAAGGCGCTGGAAGCGCGTGATGCCATCGCCAACGACAAGGACATCGCCGACGCCCACGTGCTGGCTGCCGACACCGTCGTGGCGGTCGGGCGTCGCATCCTGGTGAAGCCACGCTTCGTCGAGGAGGCGGTGGCGGCGCTGCGCCTCCTGTCGGGGCGCTCGCACCGTGTGCTGACCGCGATCTGCCTCGTGACGCCCGACGACCGCGTGCGCCTCAAGATGGTCGACACGCGCGTGCGCTTCAAGCGCCTGACGCACGAGGAGATAGACGCCTACATCGCCTCGCGCGAGTGGCGCGGCAAGGCCGGCGGCTACGCCGTCCAGGGCCTCGCCGGCTGCTTCGTGCAGAAGATCAACGGCTCCTACACCAACGTCGTCGGACTGCCGCTCACCGAGGTGGTCAACATGCTGGCCGGCGAGGGCTTTCCGATCCACTTCAACTGGCTCAAGCTGGGGCAGGCGGACCCCGAGTAGGATGCACCCCGAGGTTACCGGCAGCGCACGCGGCAAATGCCCGATCTGCGGGCGCCTCGGCGCGCCGGCGTACCGCCCGTTCTGCTCGCGCCGGTGCGCCGACGTCGACCTCGCCCGCTGGCTCGGTGGCGCCTACGCCATCCCCGACCGGGGAGAGGGCGAGGAAGCCGCCCCCAAGGGCGCGGACGGCGACACCGGCGAGCTCGAGCCGGGGGCAGACCGCTCGTAGTAAGTGGGGGTCAGACCCTCGCGCCCCACGGCCTTTGACGCCTCGACCTTGCCGGCGAGGGGGCCGACCCCGTGCCTGCGACGCCTACATAACCGAGGGCGTGCACCTACATGACTCCACGCGGTGCAAGGCTCAGCCGGCATTGCGTACGCTCCGGGAGGCTGAGCGGCGGCCCGCCGCGACGGGGTTACCCCGCGCGCTGGACCGCAGAGTTCCCAATCGCGCCGGGAGGCGAGGGCCCCGCCCCGCTCTCCAGGCCTGCAAACGATGGAGGTCATCGATGGCCGACAAGCCGTTTCCCACCGGTCGCGAGCTCGATCCGTTCCGCGGGTTCAGAACGCAGCTCGACAGCCTGTTCGAGGACTGGTTCGGGCGCAACATCGGCGGCACGCTGGCGCCGCGCATCAATGTGAGCGAGACCAGCAATGACATGACGGTCACCGTCGAGCTCCCCGGGATCGAGGAAAAGGACATCGATGTGTCGCTGTCCGGCAACCAGCTGACCGTCAAGGGCGAGAAGAGATCCGAGCAGGAGGAGAAGAAAGACGAGCAGGGGCGCGCCTTTCATCGCGTCGAGCGGTCCTACGGCGCGTTCCAACGCACCGTCACTGTGCCCTTCGAGGTCACGCCCGACAAGGTGTCGGCCGGGTTCAAGGACGGCGTGCTGACGATCAGCCTGCCCAAGCCGGAGAGCGCCGCCGTGGAGCCGAAATCCAGGCGCATCGAGGTGAAGCGGGCGCCGTAGCAACACCACCCGTCATCCCGGAAGCCGAGCCCCGGACTTGATCCGGGGCGAGGCTATCCGGGACCTCGCGAGGCGAGGCGACCCTTCCTTCCGAGGTCCCGGATCGGAGCGCTGCTCGCCTGCGGCAACCCGGATCAAGTCCGAGGTCCGTCCGGGATCACGGGTGCAACGTCATTTCGCTGTTGCGTGCCCGGGGATTGGGCCACAATCCTGGAGGCGGCAGCACCCGGGACGGGGAAGAGGGACCCATGAAGCTCATGACCTTCGAGCGCGACGGCCGCACCGGCTATGGCGTGGTGGTCGACGGCGGGATTGTCGATCTGGGTGCTCGCCTCGGGCGCGACGCGCCGACCTTGCGGGACCTGATCGCCAACGATCTCACCGGCCGGGCTGGGGATATCGTCGCCGAGGCGAAGCCCGACTTCACGCCCGACAGCGTCAGGGTGGAACGGCCCATTCCGGCGCCCGGCAAGATCCTGTGCGTGGGGATCAACTACCTCGACCGCAACGCGGAATACAAGGACGGCAGCGAGCAGCCGAAGTACCCCAGCGTCTTCGCGCGCTTTCCGGCCTCGTTCGTGGCGCACGGAGCACCGCTCGTGCGCCCGCCGGAGACCCGGCAGTTCGACTACGAGGGCGAGATCGCTCTGGTGATCGGCAAGGGCGGGCGGCGCATTCGGCGCGAGCAGGCGATGGATCGTCTGTTCGGCTACACCATCGCCAATGAAGGCACCGTGCGGGAATGGACGCGGCACGGCAAGTACAACGTCACCCAGGGCAAGAACTTCGACAACTCCGGCTCGCTCGGCCCCTGGATCGTCACCGCCGATGCGATGCCGCCGGGGCCGCTGCGGATCAAGACCCGCGTCAACGGCCAGGAGCGCCAGAACGACACCACCGACCGCCTCTTGTTCCCCTTCGACTTCCTGATCAGCTACCTCTCGACTTTCACCACGCTGGAGCCGGGCGACATGATTCTCACCGGCACCCCCAACGGCGCCGGCGCGCGCTTCGATCCGCCGAGGTGGCTCGTGCCCGGCGACGTGGTGGCCGTCGAGGTGGAGGGCATCGGCGTGCTGTCCAATCCGGTGGCCGACGAAGCGAGCGCCACGCCCTGACATCGGCGGGCCGGTCATCGCGCCGGGCGTCGGGAACCGGCCGGCGCCGAGGCGTGGGGCCGGCTGTTTGTCATGGAACGAGCACAAGTGCCCGCTTCCGGCCCCGTCAGGTGTCTGATAATATCCTGCCCATACTCACGCTGGGGTTGATGGTGCCGACATGGACGATGTGCCGGCACGAGGATTGAGCAATCATAATTGGAGGACCTATGCTCACCATGGTTCTTGGAAGCCTTGCTGGACGCCTTGCGGGCAGCCTGATCGCCACCGGCGCCGTTCTCTCGGTGCTCCCTGCCGCAGCGGCGGCCCCGCTGAGCGGCGATGCGATCCGCGGCCCGACTGGCCTCACGAGCCCCGCTGTGGAGCTGATCCAGTACCGACGGGGCGGCTACTGCGACACACTGCGGCGCGCGTGTCTTTACAAGGGCTCGCTGGGCGAAAGGGGGCTCGGCAACTGCAGCCGGTACCGCGCGGAATGCCGGGGATACTCGGGCTATCGGGAACGGCGGTACTACAGAAGCGAGCGGACCTACCGCTACCACCGGGATTACTGGGACTATCAGGACTACCGGCCGTACCGGCGCGATCGGTACTACGACTGAGCGATTCTACCCGTCATCCCGGAAGCTGAGGGCGCAGCCCGAAGCTATCCGGGATCTCGACAGGCAAGCTGAACTGACACCCTTCCGAGGTCCCGGCTCGGAGCGCTGCTCGCCTTCGGCTCGCATCGTTCCGGCCGGGATGACGGGTGCAGTTCTCCAGACCCGGCCATGAGATGCCCGAGGGGAGGTGAGCCTGCCCTCGCGGATGGCGGGCGGTCGATCGGCGCAAACCTCGATTAACCATCCGACCGCCGATCGTCTGGACATGGTGACACTGGTTTGCTATGATTTTGTCATCCTCCACAGTTGCGTTTGCACTCTCCCGGCCCTGCATCGGCTGGGAGTCGGGCGCCATTCCGGCCGCCTTCCCCGCTTGCGTTCAGCTGCAGGTATCAATCCATGAGTTCGGAACACTGGCAGGGAGAGGAAGGCTCAAACCGAGGGGCCGCCTTCGAAGCCGAAGCGCCGCTTGATGCGCCGGAACAGCTGGTCGCGCACGCCGCGGTAGGCGTCGAGGACATGCTCGCGGCTCGCGTGCCCGATCATCATGGTGGCGTCGAAGGTGGGCCAGTACTCCACGTCCACCGCCATGGTGCGCGTCAGCTCCAGCGCCTGGTGGTGTGCCTCCGGCGAGAGGGTGACGATCAGATCGAAGGAGGTGTCGTGCAGCTCTGCGAGCGTGCCGGGCCGGTGGCCGGCGAGGTCGATGCCGATCTCGTCCATGACGGCGATCGCGAATGCATCGTGCCCACCGGCCTTCACCCCGGCCGACTCGACATAGATGCGCCGGCCCGCCAGATGGCGCAGGATCGCCGCCGCCATGGGTGAACGCACGGAGTTCATGGTGCAGACGAAAAGCACCGCGCCCGGCAGGTCCCGATCCCGATCTGGGCCCCCCACACGCGGCACCTCTCATCCTTTCCAATGCAGGGCGCAGATGAGCGTGAACAGGCGCCGTGCGGTGTCGCCGTCGACGTTGATCTTGCCGTTCAGCCGTTCCAGCAACACGCGGCTGCCCTCGTCGTGCAGCGCTTTGCGGCCCATGTCGATCGACTGGATGCGCGAGGGCGGCGCGGTGCGGATTGCCTCGTAGTAGCTCTCGCAGACGATGAAGTAGTCCTTGATGAGGCGCCGCAGCGGCGTGAGCGAGAGCACCACCGTGAAGGTATCGTCTCCTCCCTCCTGCGCAACGGCGAACACCAGGCGGTCCTCGACGAGGCCGAGGTTGAGCACCCAGGGCCCGCCGTCGCGTCCTTCCAGCTCGAACTTGTTGCTCTCCAGAATGTCGTAGATCGCCACCTCGCGCTCGTGCTCGATGTTGGAGTTGGCGCGCCTTATGGAAGTTTCGTCGAGCGTGATGGCGACGAGGCGGGCCTTGGAGTTGGGATCGACGGGGGGCTCGAACATGGACGGCCGCCTCATGTCTCCTCGTCGTGCGGACCCGTGCGCGCGGTGACAGACCGGCGGTGCGCCTCGAGGCCCTCCGCGCGCGCCAGCGTTGCCGCCGCCGGCGCCAGCCGGGCGAGCGCGGCAGCATCGAGCTTGAGGAGGGAGGTGCGCTTCATGAAGTCGGTGACGCCGAGGCCCGAGGAGAAGCGGGCGCTGCGCGCGGTCGGCAGCACGTGATTGGAGCCAGCCACGTAGTCGCCGATCGCCTCCGGCGTATGGCGGCCGAGGAAGATCGCCCCGGCATTGCGGATGCGCGACGCCATTCCTTCCGGGTCCGCCGTAGCGATCTCGAGATGCTCGGCGGCGATGCGGTCGGCCAGCGCCGGCGCCTCGTCGAGCGTGCCCAGCACGATCACAGCACCGAATGTTTCCCAGCTGGCGGCGGCGATGTTGCCACGCGGCAGTCGCTGCAGCTGGCGCGCCACGGCGGCCCCGACGGCCTCGGCAAGGCCGGCGTCGTCGGTCATGACGATGGCCTGCGCCGCTGCGTCGTGCTCGGCCTGCGCCAGCAGGTCGGCGGCGATCCACTCCGGGTCGTTGTCCCTGTCGGCGATCACCAGCACCTCGGAGGGGCCGGCGATGGCATCGATACCCACTGTGCCGAACACCTGCCGTTTCGCCGCCGCCACGTAGGCGTTGCCGGGGCCGACGATCTTGGCGACCGGCGCGATGGTCTCGGTGCCGAAGGCGAGCGCGGCGATCGCCTGCGCGCCGCCGATGCGGTAGATCTCCGCGACACCTGCCAGCTGCGCAGCCGCCAGCACCAGCGGGTTGATGCGGCCGTCCGGCGAGGGCACCACCATGACGACGCGCGGCACGCCGGCCACCCTGGCCGGCACGGCGTTCATGAGGACGGAGCTGGGGTAGCTCGCAAGCCCGCCGGGCACGTAGAGGCCGACCGATTCCACCGCGGTCCAGCGCCAGCCGAGCTCGGCGCCCAGCGCGTCGGTGTAGCGCTCGTCACGGGGCAGCTGGCGCCGGTGGTGGCTCTCGATGCGGCTCCTTGCGAGGTCGAGCGCCGCCAGCTCCTCCGGGTCGCAGGCAGCGACGGCCGCCGCAATCTCGGCTGCGCCGATGGCCAGGCCGGCCTCCGCGGGGTCGAAGCCGTCGAAGCGGCGGGTATAGGCGGCAAGGGCCTCGTCGCCGTCGCGGCGCACGGCGGCGATGATCTCGCGCACCGCCGCGTCGACATCAGGGGCCGTCTCGCGCTTGGCCGACAGGAAAGACGCGAAGGCGCCCTCGAACGCGGGGTCGCTGGTCTTCAGATGGACAGGCATCGGTGCTCCGCACTTGTTCCGCCCCTCAGGAGCCCGGGGTGCCCCCGGCCTTGGACGGCTCATCGGGATGCGTGGGCCGCGACTTCGCCTCCCACACCGGACCGAGGTCGCGCAGCTCCGTCTCGATGCACTCGACGTGCAGCCTGATGGCGCCTCCGTCGGCGAACTGCAGGGTTATATGCCCCTCCGGGGCCTCGCCGGGCTCGAAGGAGATCGCGAGCAGCGACACCACGTTCCCCTTCTTCTGGAGGTCGAGGCCGTGCACCTGGGCGCCCAGGACGCGCTCGAAGCGCAGCGCCGCCTGGCGTCTGGCGTAGCGCTTCTCCCTGGTGGCATCGCCGCTCAACGCCTCGACCCAGTCGAAGCGGTTGGCCACGGCAGCAAAGCGCTTCTCGCGCGGGCGATAGGCCATGTCGCCGACCTTCAGCACCGCGTCCTGTAAATGCGCGGAGACGACCGCGAGGTCCTCCGCATCGAGGGCAATGAGCTTCAAGTCGGGCATGGGTACGCTTGGGGTCCTGCGACAGAGGGCAGTAAGGCAATAGGGCAGTAGGGCAACAGGCAGGCCTACGACTTCTTACTGCCTTACTGCCTTACTGCCTTATTGCCTTAATGCCCTATTGCCTTACTGCCAAGTGGCCAGACCCGCAGGGTCTGATCCCTTAGCCGCTGACAATGCGCTCGATAGCGGCGCCGCAGCCGGCGAGCTTCTGCTCCAGCCGCTCGAAGCCGCGGTCGAGATGGTAAACGCGGTTGATGGTGGTCTGGCCCTCGGCCATCAGCCCGGCGATGACGAGCGAGACGGACGCTCTGAGGTCCGTCGCCATCACCTGGGCCCCACGCAGGGACTTCACACCGCGCACGGTGGCCGTGTCGCCCTGCAGCTGGATGTCGGCGCCCAGCCGGGCCAGCTCCTGCACGTGCATGAAGCGGTTCTCGAAGATGGTCTCGCGGATCACACTGGTGCCCTCGGCCTTCGTCATCAGCGCCATCAGCTGCGCCTGCAGGTCGGTCGGGAATCCGGGGTAGGGCTGCGTTTCCACCCTGACCGGCTGCAGCGCCCTGCCGTTGCGGGCCACCCGCACCCCGCCCTCCGTCTCGGTGACGGCGACGCCGGCCTGCTCCAGCGCACCGAAGGCGGTCTCGAGCAGGCTCTTGCGGGCACCCTTCAGCTCCACCTCGCCGCCGGCCGCGGCCGCGGCAAAGGCGTAGGTGCCGGTCTCGATGCGGTCGGGCAGAACGGTGTGCACGGCGCCCTCGAGCCGGTCGGTGCCCTGGATGCGGATCGTCCTGCTGCCCACGCCCTCGATCTTGGCGCCCATCTTGGCGAGGCAGTCCGCAACATCGCCGATCTCGGGCTCGCGCGCGGCATTCTCGATCACGGTCTCGCCGTTGGCGAGCGCCGCCGCCATCAGCACCGTGTGCGTGGCGCCGACCGAGACTTTGGGGAAGGTCACGCGGGCGCCGCTCAGTCCGCGCGGGGCCCTGGCGACGACATAGCCGCCGTCGATGTCGATCGCGGCGCCGAGCGCCTTGAGGCCGATGAGATGCAGGTCGACCGGACGGGTGCCGATGGCGCAGCCGCCGGGCAAGGAGACGCGCGCCTCGCCGCGGCGAGCGACCAGCGGGCCCAGCACCCAGAAGCTCGCGCGCATGCGGCTCACCAGCTCGTAGGGGGCGGTCGTATCGACGATGTCGCGCGCCGTGAGATGGAACGTCTCGCCCAGGTGCGGGGAGGGATTGCCGCGCTTGCCGTCAATGGTGAGATCGACGCCGTGGTTGCGCAGGATGCGCCCCAAGAGGGCGACGTCGGCGAGGCTCGGCACGTTCTTCAAGGTGAGCCGGTCGGGGGTGAGCAGGCTCGCGATCATCAGCGGCAGGGCTGCGTTCTTCGCTCCGGAGATGGAGATCGTGCCGTTGAGAGGCTTGCCGCCGACGACGCTGATGCGATCCATGGGAGGCCCCGTCCGTTGTTGCTCCGGTTCAGCTCAAGGCAGGCTTCAGGCGGGCCTTCCCTCCGGCTCGCCCGGGCCTTCAAGTTGGTCCTCAGTCGCGCTGGCGGCGCCTCTCCGGTCCGCCTCATCGAGGCCAGCGGTCGCGACGGCCGCGCGCTGAGCGCGACGCCGGGCCTGCTGCTTGCGCTTGCCGAGGTTCGACCGCAGCTCGGCGGCCAACCGCGCCTGGCGCCCTCGCGCCGACGCCTTCTCGCTGGTCATGCTCGATCGCGCCACTGGGCCTGCTGGCATTCGCCCGACAGCTTACGTGTGTCGCCCGGAGCGCGCAAGATTTGCGCGGGGCCGTGGTTGCTCCGCGCGGGAAGCCGCGGGCGACGGACTGTTGCGCCCACCGGAGCGATGGTCTAGACCCTAGCCGGCGCCGAGCTTGCCGCCCTCCGGGGAAAGCGAGGAGGCGCCAATCGGCGAACTCCTGCTGCCGTAGCTCAGTGGTAGAGCACTCCCTTGGTAAGGGAGAGGTCGTGTGTTCAATCCACACCGGCAGCACCACCAGGTCTCCCGAACAATCCAGGCTTCCTCTCCGCCCGGTCATCCATCAGACGCGCGCCAAAACGCAATAACGGCTCACGAACCCGCACTTCATTCGGCAGCCCTTGACACGCGCCGTTCCTGCTAGTGTTATGACCCATTTATAGGATTCCCTCGATCCTGCAAATCAGTGTATAGAGAGGAATGCGGGACATCGAGGGATGCCTATACGTCGGGCCCAGTGATCGGGCGACACTGGAACGGCTCGTTGCCGATGGCAAGACGCCGCAAAAGCTCGCCAAGCGCGCAAGCATCGTGCTGTTGTCGGGGCGCGGTGTCGGCACCAACGCGATCTGTCGCGAGGCGCGCGTCACCAAGCCGACCGTGTGGCGGTGGCAGAAGGCGTACATGGAGGGCGGGGTCGAGCGCCTCCTGAAAGACAAGGGCAAAGGCCCGCACGCCGGCAAGCCGCGTATCAGCGAGGCGGTGCGGCTCGCGATCGTGAGGCGCACGGCCCAGGAGAAGCCCGCCAACGCCACGCACTGGAGCGCGCGCATGCTGGCCGAGGAGATGGGCGTCGGCCACACCACGGTGCAGCGCGTGTGGAAGGAGCACGGCCTCAAGCCGCATCTGACGCGCACCTTCAAGCTGTCGAACGACCCCAAGTTCGCCGAGAAGGTGGTCGATGTTGTCGGCCTCTATCTCGATCCGCCCGACAATGCCGTCGTTCTGTCCGTCGACGAGAAGAGCCAGATCCAGGCGCTCGACCGCACCCAGCCCGGGCTGCCCATGAAGAAGGGGCGCGCCGAGACCATGACCCACGACTACAAGCGCAACGGAACCACCACGCTGTTTGCGGCCCTGGTCGCCGCCAAGGCCAAATCGGTGACGGAGCTGGAGCTTGGCGAGGTGATCGGGGAATGCATGCCGCGC
>Ga0209382_10000421_pt1 | contig 70019 bp, 62 predicted proteins | sample SoiMetdeltSBSDD5_FD_187599 | JGI IMG/M metagenome (GOLD analysis project Ga0209382, IMG submission 187599) | Bulk soil microbial communities from a Populus tree surrounding site in Tennessee, USA - Soil MetaG P. deltoides SBSDD5 (SPAdes) (version 2) | ecosystem: Environmental > Terrestrial >...
CCTGACTCGCCGCGAGCGGGAGATCGCAGTGCTGATGGGAGCGGATCTCTCGAACAAGGAGATCGCCACTCGCCTCCGCATCGAGGTCGCGACCGTCAAGAATCACGTGCACAACGTGCTCGACAAACTGCAGGTCCATCGGCGCTCCGACGCCGCGCGGCTGCTCGGCTGCCGGGTCGAGTCTACTTAGTGAACTGTCCCTCTTGATGGATCAAATCCCAAGCTCCAAATCCCAAGCTCCAACCCACTCCCAAATCCCAAATCCCAAAACCAATTCCCAAACCAATTTCCAAGGTTGGGTATTGGATTGGGCTTTGATTTGGGATTTGGAGCTTGGGAGTACGTTGGAGCTTGGGATTTGGAGCTTGGGATTTGACAGTCTATGAATCAACAGGCCTAGTCCCCCATCTGGACCGAAAGTAGATCCCGTTCTCTATTCACATCACCCGCCGAAGCGATCACGATCCGGCACTCGGCGAGCACTGATGGCAACAATCCTCCTTCGCGCTCTGCCACGCATGCTGCGGTCCATCCTCACGGGTGCCGTGACAGCGCAGCCGGACATGCGGCTGGTCGAGAACATGGAGAGCGCGACACTCGAGGAGGCGGTTGAGCGCAATGCCCCCGATGTGCTCATCGTCAACGACGAACCGGAGCGGCCTGAGGCCACGTTCCGGCAGCTGCTCGTCGGACATGCGTCTCTGAAAATCTTCGTGCTGACGCAGGGAGGGCGGGACGCGACGGTGCTCGAGCTACGGCGCGCGCACCTCGCCGACATGTCGCCGAGCACGCTGATCGAGGCGATCCGGACACTCTTGTCACGAGACGCGAACGCCGAGGAACTGTGACCGCGAGACCGCACTGACGCAAGGAGCCACCGATGCCAGTTGCCCTGACCTTTCCTGGCGTGTACATCGAGGAGATCCCGAGTGGAGTGCGCACGATCACGGGCGTAGCCACGTCGATCACGCTGTTCATCGGCTGGGCACCGCGGGGACCGACGGATCGGGCGCTGCGCCTCACCAGCTTCGCCGATTACGAACGGCTGTACGGCGGGCTCGATCGGCGTGCGCTGCTCGGTTACTCGGTCAAGCACTTCTACGACAACGGTGGCGCCGACGCGTACGTGCTCCGCATCGCGGACAGTGACGCGGACACCGCCGACGCCACCCTCGGCGACCTGACGGTGACCGCGACGTCACCGGGCGCCTGGGCCGGCGACTATCGCATCCGCCTGACGCAGCGGACCGACGACGCCACGCGCTTCAAGCTCGAGGTGCTCCATCATCCGAGCAGCGACGCCGTCGTCGAATCCTTCGAGAACCTGTCGATGAGCGATGCCGATTCACGGTTCGTCGAAACCGTGGTCAACGGCCGCTCCGCGATCATCACGACAGCGGCCGGAACGACTACGACGCCGGGCAACGCCACGGTCGCGCTCGACGCCGGTACGGCGGGCGATGACGGGACCGTGATCGGGCCAGGCGATGCCTCGTTTCGAACGTCGCTGACGGCGCTGTTCGGCATCGGCACGATCACCGACCGCATCGACCTGTTCAACATCGTGTGCGTGCCGGGACTGACCGACGGACCGACGATTACGACGCTGCAGGGCCAGTGCCGGCGCCGCCGGGCGTTTCTCCTCGTCGACGCCGCCGAGGACGAGACGGTTGCGAACGTTCCAACGACGCTCAGCGCGCTGATCGGCGCCGATGCGCTCAACGCCGCGCTGTACTTTCCCTGGGTGCGTTCGGCCGATCCGCTGCAGGAAGGCGCGCTGCGTGCATTTCCGCCGTGCGGCTACGTCGCCGGGGTGTACGCGCGCACCGACAGCACACGTGGCGTCTGGAAGGCGCCGGCCGGCAGCGAGGCCGGGATCAACGGGGCCGCCGGGCTGGCCGTCACGATGAGCGACGCCGAGAACGGGCAACTCAACCCGCGGGCCGTCAACTGCCTCCGCACGCTGCCGGTGTTCGGCTCGGTCGTGTGGGGCGCCCGCACGCTTCACGGCGACAACGATCGGGCGTCCGAATGGAAGTACGTGCCGGTTCGCCGCATGGCGCTGTTCCTCGAAGAGAGCCTCTACCGCGGGACGCAGTGGGTGGTGTTCGAGCCGAACGACGAACCGCTGTGGGCGCAGATCCGGCTGAACATCGGCGCGTTCATGCAGAACCTCTTCCGCCAGGGGGCCTTCCAGGGCACCTCGCCGCGCGAAGCCTATTTCGTGAAGTGCGACAAGGAAACCACGACGCAGACCGACATCAACCTCGGGATCGTGAACATCATCGTCGGGTTCGCGCCGCTGAAGCCGGCCGAGTTCGTCGTCATCAAGCTGCAGCAGATCGCCGGAGAGATTCCGACGTGACGGCCGTGACGGTCACGGATCAGGAGAACACGTATGGCGCAGTTTTCCGTCAACCCGGAGCGTTTCGATCCCTATAAGAACTTCAAGTTCCGCGTGAAGTGGGACGGGCGCTATGTCGCGGGCATCAGCAAGGTGTCGGCGCTCAAGCGCGCCACCGAAGTAGTGGAGCACCGTGAGGGAGGCGACCCGTCGACGTCGCGCAAGTCGCCGGGCCGCACGAAGTTCGACCCCATCACGCTCGAGCGCGGGGTCACGCACGACAAGGAATTCGAGCAGTGGGCGAACAAGGTCTGGAACTTCGGGTCGGGTCTTGGATCCGAGGTGTCCCTGCGGGATTTCCGCAAGAACGTGATCATCGAGCTCTACAACGAGGCCGGGCAGCTGGCGATCTCCTACAAGGTGTTCCGCGCGTGGGTCTCGGAGTTCCAGTCGCTCCCCGATCTCGATGCGAACGCCAACGCGGTGGCGATTCAGACGCTCAAACTCGAAAACGAGGGCTGGGAGCGCGACGTGGACGTCGTGGAGCCGTCCGAGCCGAGATTCACTGAACCGGCATGAGGCTCCAGTTCGCCACGCGCGAGGCCTGCGAACGGCTGCTCGCGCTCTGGGAACGCGGGCTGGCGCGTCCGATGTACGAGCGCGCCGGAGCACTGCTGGCCGCGAACGGCGAACCGCCGCCGCGAACGCTCGGCGAGCAGACGGTGCGCCTCCTGGGGCTGCACTCCGCGCTCTTCGGCACGGAGGCCGACCTCCTGAGCCACTGCCCCGCCTGCCGATCGGTCGCGAGCTTCGCCGCGGACTGCGACCGATTGATCGACGGACTGCAGAGGCCTGCCATGGGGGCGTCGCACCGGCTGGATCTGGACGAGGTCGCCATCGAGTTCCGCCTTCCCGAGGCGGCCGATTTGGCCGCGGCCGCGACTGAGGACACCGACGAGGGGTTCGCGCGGCGGGTGCTCGATCGATGCGTGCTGTCGTGCACCAGGCACGGCGAGCACGTGCCGGTCTCCGGCCTGCCCGATGCCGTCCTCGACGCGGTATCGGAGCGCATGGAAGCGCTCGACCCGGCGGCCGCGATCTCGTTCGCCGTGGTGTGCCCGGCGTGCGGCGCGGGTTGGAACGCGCCGCTCGACGTCGGCCGGCTGCTCTGGGAGAAGGTGCAGCTCTCGGTGGAACGGCTGCTCCTCGACGTCGATGCGCTGGCACGCGCGTACGGATGGACTGAGCGCGAGATCCTGAGCCTCAGTCCCGGGCGCCGTGCCGCATATCTCCAGATCGTCAGCGCCTGAGGGCAGACGGATGATGGACTTCCTGCGCGGCCTGGCGCCGCACCACGGCAACGACGCGACGAGAGCCGTGGCGGCAGTGCCGTCACGGTTCGAGTCCGATCAACTCCTTCGGGCCGTCCCGCCGCGGCCCCAGTCTCGCGACCTCGCCGAAGAGCCCGAAACCAACGGCGCATCGCGGACAACCGTACCGAGAATCTCTTCTGAACTCGAGCCGATCCGCAGTGACGCTTCGGTCCAGGAATCTGGGGCGTCTGCGGGTGCGGTGACCGTGACTCCTCGTCCCGCCAAGCCTTCCGACAGGCCACGTCCGCTGCCGCCGGCAGAGCTCAGCGTGCTTCCTGCGCCAGCCGCGGATGTCGCCCGACCTCAATATTGGTGGCGGCCGGTGGCAACGGAACTCGCGGCGGCGCCGAGGTCCGCAGCCCAACCGCTTCGCGACCGCGCCGACCGTGAGGTGCCGGCGCCGGCGGTGGCATCGGCCGTGGTGCCGGCGGTGGCGCCCCGGCACACCACCGCCGTTCCCGAAGGGCCGTTGTCGCGCCAGCGCGTCGAGGCGCACGTCGAGCAGCGCGCCGATCGGCGGACGGTCGTCCACGTCACGATCGACCGAATCGACGTGTCCGCGCCGTCGGCGCCGGACCGAACCAAGCCGTCCGCCCGGTCGCGCCGCGTGACCCCGAGTCAGCCGCTCACCGAGTACCTGCGCGCGCGGCATCCGGGTCAGCGGGGAGACGCTTCGTGAGCTCGCCCCTTGCGATCGGCGCCGTGAGCGCGGTGCTCAAGAACCTGCTCGACAGCGGGTTCATCGAGCAGGTCCCGCCGATCGGCACGACGGTGAACGTCACCGCGATCGCGCCGGACGCGATTCGCCTCGACGCGCCGGAGGACCCACCACAGCTGAACGTGTTCCTCCATCAGGTCACGCCGAATGCCGCCTGGCGGAACCGCGACCTGCCGGCGCGCTCTTCGAACGGCGAGCGGCTGACGAACCATGCACTGGCTCTCGACCTGCATTACCTGATCACGGCGTACGGACGGAGCGACTTCCAGGCCGAGATCCTGCTCGGCTATGCGATGCACCTGCTGCACGAGCGTCCGGTGCTCGATCGCCCGGCGATTCGACGGGCACTCGACCCCAGTCCGCTCGATGCGTCGATGCTGCCGCCCGCCTTCCAGGCGCTGACTGCGTCGGATCTGGCCGATCAGGTCGAGACGATTCGCATCACCCCGATTGTGATGCCGGCCGACGAGATGTCGAAGCTGTGGGCGGCGATCCAGTCGCACTATCGGCCGTCGGCCGCCTACCAGGTGTCGGTCGTGCTGATCGACACGAGAGGGCCGTCGCGGCTGCCGCTTCCGGTGCTCTCGCGCGGGCCGGTCGACGCCGTGTCGGGCCGCGATCGAGGCGTCGTGGTCAACGCCGACATGCTGTCGCCGCTGCCGACGTTGTTCGATGCCGACCCGCCGGCCCGTCAGGTCGTCGCGCGCCTGGGGGAGACGATCACGGTCTCCGGCATCAGGCTGGCCGGCACCGGCTCGACCGCACTCCTGGTCCATCGTCTGGTGACCACCCCAATCGAGCTTCCAGTCACTCCGAACGCGTCCGGCACGGGCTTCACGGTCACTTTGCCCAATGACACGGCAGCACAGACCGGATTGGTGCCGGGGCTGTGGCAGCTGAGCGTTCGACTGACGCCGACCGGCGAACTCGTGCCGCGCGAGACGAACGGGATCGGCCTGCCGATCGCCGCCGATCCCGTCATCGCCGCCGATGGCGGCCTCGGGCTCCCGGCTGCGACGGTCGTGCGCGGCGGAGTGCCACCACGGGTGACCGTCACGCTCCACTCGCGCCCGCAGGTGCGGCTCGGACAACGTGCCACGCTCACGCTCGATGACGTCGGAGCGGAGGCCAACCCGCGGACGGCCGCGTCCGATCCGCTCGTGTTCGTGTTCCCGAATACCATTCCCGCCGGCAGTCGCCGGATCCGGCTGCGCGTCGACGGCGTTGACAGTCCGCTCGTCCGGCGGAGCGGTCCCGCCCCCGACTTCGATCCCACACAGCAGCTCACGGTGCCGGCATGACCTCTCTTGCAGCCGCCGCACCGGACGAGACGCTCGCACGGGCATGGTCCGAGCGCAACCAGCGCTGGCTGTCGCGCCGCCTCGCGTTCTGGCGCGAGCGCATCGCGGCTTATGCGGCGGACGGCGCGACGGCGTCTCCCGAGGCGCCGGGTGACGATCCGGAACAGGACTTTCAACCCGCCGCCCTGCGGCTGAAGGCGTTGTTCGGCCTCTCGCCATTCGAGACCGAGCTGCTCGTGCTGGCCGCAGGCGTCGAGATCGATTCGGCCTGCCGTGCCGCCGTCGCGAAGGCCCAGGGGACGCCGCCCCACGACCCGGTCCGGCTGAGTTTTTCCCTTGCGCTCTCTGTGCTGCCGCAGGCGCACTGGGATGCCGTGTCGCCGCTCGGTCCACTCCGGCACTGGTCCCTTGTCGATTTCGACACGGCTCCGGGCCTGGTGCAGTCGTTGCTGCGCATCGACGAGCGAATCCTCCACTACCTCACCAACGTGGCGGCGTTGGACGAGCGGCTCACAGGGATCGCGGAGCTGGAGGACCCGCCGTCGGACGCAGCCGCCGACGATCTCGCATCGCGTATCGCTCGTGAGCTGACGCGCGCGGCCCAGCCGCTCGCGTTGCTCGTCAACGCGACCGCCGACGCATGGAGCTGCCGGGCGGGGCGAGTGCTGGCGCGCGCGGCCTTCCACCGCCTCGGCCTGCGCACGCTTTGGGCGCAGGGCGCCGCAGCGGTCACCGACAACCGCGGTGTCGCCGAATTGGCACGCCGGGTCGATCGTGAAGCAGTGCTGACGCAGGCCGGGGTTGCCCTCGTCTTTGGCGCGGACGCAGCCCACGTGACGGCGGCCGTCCGACTGGTTGCCGCGCTGCGTGCGCCTGTGATCGCGTTGGGCGCGCCGGGCGCGCAGGATCTCGTCGACCTCGGCGAGCGGGTGCCGTTGCGGTTCACCATTCCCGCGACCGAGGCGTCGCTCCGCCAGGGACTCTCCCCGGCTCTGCATGCGGCTGGCTCACGCGCACTGCGGCAGTTCCGCGTCGACCCCGCGCTGCTCGAACTCGCGCTCGCCTCGGCCTCCGACACAAACGAGGAGGCCGTTGAGGAGCAGGTCTGGGTAGCGCTGCGTGAGTCCGCGCGGGGTGGGCTCGACGCGCTCGCCCAGCGCATCGACAGCCGGGCCACGCTGGACGATCTGATCGCGCCCGCGGCGGTCATCGCGCAGCTGCGCGAGATCGGCAGCCAGCTCCGGCATCGGCAGCAGGTCTATGGCGACTGGGGATTCGGCGCACGCGACAATCGCGGGCTCGGCATCGCCGCGCTCTTCTCGGGCGAGAGCGGAACCGGCAAGACGCTGGCCGCCGAGGCCCTCGCCAACGAGGCCCGGCTGGATCTCTACCGGATCGACCTGGCCTGCGTGGTCAGCAAGTACATCGGTGAGACGGAGAAGAACCTGTCGCGGGTGTTCGATGCCGCCGAGCACAGCGGCGCCGTCCTCCTCTTCGACGAGGCGGACGCGCTGTTTGGCAAGCGCAGCGACGTGAAGGACAGCCACGACCGCTATGCGAACATCGAAGTCGCCTACCTGCTGCAGCGCGTCGAGTCGTACCGCGGCCTCGCCATCCTGACCACGAACATGAAGAGCGCGCTCGACCGCGCCTTCCTGCGGCGGATCCGCTTCATCGTGCAGTTTCCGTTTCCGGACGAGGACGCGCGCGAGCAGATCTGGCGCCGCCAGTTTCCGGCGGCGGCGCCCCTTGACGGCCTCGATTTCCGATCGCTGGCCCGTCTCCAGCTCTCGGGCGGCAGCATTCGGAGCGTCGCGCTCAACGCGGCGTTTCACTCGGCCGCGCGCCGCACGCCGATCGGCCAGGACGCCGTGCTGACCGCGGTGCGCGCGGAGTTCGCCAAGCTCGAGCGCAGCTTCACGCCGCCAGGAAGGGCGTCATGAGACGTGATACCGGGCCGGTGAGCGAGGTGCACGTCCACGTGAATCGGCTCGTGATCGATGCGGGTGCGGTCCCGGCCGCGGGCGTTCATGACCTGCGCGATGGCCTCGCCGATCGAATCGGCCCGCGGCTCGCCGATCGCCGAACCAGCGGTTCCGAGCGCCCTCGCCATGTCGGGGACGCCATTGCCGACGCAATCGCCGCGAAAGTCGCACCGACGCTGCGCGGCGTGAAGGGGACGCGATGAACCGGGTCGCCGCGTCCGTCGCACCCGCACCACGCGCGCCGGCCCCGCTGATCCAGCGGTGTGCCTGCGGGGCAGCGCGGAAGGGTGCCGGACGCGATGACGCCCGGAGCAATCGAATCCGCGGCGACGCCCGGGACTCGGGCACTCGCCATGATCCCGCCTGGTACGGTGCTAAGGATTTCTCCAACGTTCGCCTCGCGCCTTCATCATCGTCAAGCGAGGCCGGGAACGCATCGCGAGACGACGCAATAATCGCGGGCGGGGTCGTCGGCGGATTGCTCGGAGCCGCCGCGGGAGCAGGAATCGGGTTCGCGATCGGAGGCCCGATTGGAGCGCTGGTCGGCGGCCTGATCGGCGGCGCAGTCGGCGCCGGCCTGGGGGTGGGGATCGGCGCCGCCGCCGGAGGACGCGCCGGGGGATCCGCGGGGAACGCGAGAAGCGTGGACCTGCAGCCGGTCGTCTTTCGCACGGGACCCGCCGATCCGTCTCCGACCGGTGGCTCGTGGGTGCGCCGATTCGGCCCGAGCAACACCATCTGGGGCAAGCTGGGCGTGACCTTCAACGATGCGTCGCCCGTGGTCATCGACAACGCGGCATTGAAGGGCGCGGGATCGGACCGTGCCGAGCGGGACTCGATCCGGGCGACGCATGCCGACGCCAGCCGGGTCTGCGTGTTCCTCACCGACAACGATCTGGACGATGCGGGAGGCGGCGGCACGGTCGGTGGCGGAGCGGCCGGGGCGAAGAACGCGCTCTCGGATCGCGGCACCAGCAACACGCTCCTGGCGCACGAGCTGGGCCACGTGCTGGGGCTCGGCCACCCTCCTGCGGACGCCGACGACAACACCGTCATGAGCCCGTCGTCATCGAACAACGTGGACAACCCGACGCGCAACACACTCGGCAACTACAACCGCATCACGTGGCCGGCGGCCGGCGGGCCAATGACAGTTCATCCAGATCCGTAAAGGTTAGCGTGAACGCATACAGCTACGTCGGGCTCGTCGAACACGGGCGGCTGCGGGTGCTCCTAGCAGAGGACGGCCGCACCGGTGTGTTCCAGCTCACCGCGGCGGACGTAACGCAGTCGCCCGAGGCGATGGACGTGTCGGTACTTGAAGACCACGTGGTTATGCTGCGCGGCCTGTCGCGCGGTGAATGGATCCATTCGGTGGTGGTGGTCGAGCAGGCGAGCCCGCTGCTCGCCCTCGTGACGCAGCTGGCGCTCGGGCAGAAACCGCGGTTTCCGCAAGGCTGACGAGAGCATTCCATGCCTCTGACCGCATCACCCAGACTGATCAAAGGCGGCCTCGTCGTGCTCGACCCGGCGAGCGGCGCGGTGAGGCGCATTATTGCGCTTCAGTACAACCCGGACTCGATCACGCGCTCCTACCAGGTGCAGGGCGTGGGCGGCGAAGGAGGCGGCGAACGGGCGCAGCCGTTCCGGCTGAAGGGTCCGGCCATCGAATCGATCAAGCTCGACGCCGAAATCGACGCCACCGATGCGCTCGAGCACCCCGACCAGAACGCGAACACCGTGAGATTCGGCATCGCGCCGCAGCTCGCGGTGCTCGAGGCGCTGGTGAATCCAACGACCGCCGAGCTCGACGCGCTGAACGCGCTGTCGAAGTCGGGCACGCTGGAGATCCTGCCGGCCGAGGCGCCGCTGGTGCTCTTCGTCTGGAGCCCCAGCCGCGTGGTCCCGGTGCGGGTCACCGACTTCTCGATCACGGAAGAAGCGTTCGACGCGCAGCTGAACCCGCTCCGCGCGAAGGTCAGCCTCGGCCTGCGCGTCATGACGACCGACGACCTGGGCTTCGATCACCGCGGCAGCAGCGTCTTCTTGAGCCATCTCCGGACGCGCGAAGCGCTGGCGACCAAGACCGGCGCGGCGACGCTGGAGTCGCTCGGGCTCACGAGACTGCCGCAGTAAAGCGAGGGCACCATGATCGATCCGGTTCAGCTGCTCATCGACGCAGGCGCGATTCCGAGCTCGCCGTTCGATCAGCAGAGCAGGTATCACGGCGTCGCGCTCGCGGTGCTGCAGCGTCGGCCGGGCGAGCCCGGAATCGCGTATGTGAGGCGGCGCTTCATCCCGGCGCTCGGCAGTCTGCCGGCCGCCGGCCGCCACATCGTCAGGGCGCAGGATCGGCCGGATCTTCTGGGCGCGACGTATTTCGGCGACGCGCTCCTGTACTGGCGCATCGCGGACGCGAACGCGGTCGTCGATCCGAACGAGCTCACCGACACGCTGGGACGGCGCGTGATCATTCCGCTGCCCCCGGGGATTTAGACGACGTGCGACAGGGACTCAAGCTCTCGCTGTTGATCGGTCCGGTGCCGCTTCCCGCCCCGGAGTTCGTGATCGAGGCGCTGACGTCCGCCCGCGTCGAGGCCGGCTCGGGCGCCACGCAGTCGGGCTTCGAGCTGACGTTCGATCTGCCGGCCCGATCGCCGCTGCGGACGCTGTTTCTGCTGACCGGCGGCGGCAGCCTGCCGCTCATGCGCGTGATCCTGATCGTCCAGATCAACGGCCGCGCCGAGCCGATCATCGACGGCGTCACAACCAACGTCGAGACGCAGCCGGGAGAGGGCGGCGTGAGCAGGCTGGTGGTGAAGGGCAAGGACCTGAGCGCGCTGATGGACATCATCGAGCTGACGGGGTTTCCGTATCCCGCCATGCCGCCTGCTCTCCGGGTGCTGCTCGTGCTCGCCAAGTACGCGGCCTTCGGCGTCATCCCGCTGGTGATTCCGAGCATCGTCGAGGATCTGCCGATTCCGGTGCAGCGCATCCCGCAGCAGACCGGCACCGACTACGCGTACGTGAAGCGGCTGGCGCAAGAGTGCGGGTACGTCTTCTACCTCGAGCCCGGCCCCGTCGCGGGCACCTCGAAGGCGTATTGGGGACCCGAGATTCGCGTCGGAGAACCGCAGCCGGCGCTCTCGACCAACATGGACGCGCTGTCGAATGTCGAAGAGCTCAACTTCAACTTCGACAAGGAGCGCAAGACGATGCCGATCGTCTTCTTCCAGGAGCCGTTGAGCAAGGCGCCGATCGGGATTCCCATCCCGGACGTCACCCCGCTCAATCCGCCGCTCGGCCTTGTCCCGCCGCTGCCGCCGAAGATCACCGCGCTGTCGAACACGGCGCAGATGTCGCCGCTGTCCGCGCTGATGACGGGTCTGGCGTTCGCGGCACAGAACAGCGACTCGGTCTTCGGGAGCGGGCGGCTCGACGTCGCGCGCTACGGCCGGCTCCTGAAATCGCGGCAGCTGGTCGGAGTGCGCGGCGCGGGACAACCGTTCAACGGGCTGTATTACGTCAAGAGCGTCACGCACGTCATCAAGCGGGGTGAATACAAGCAGAGCTTCACGCTCGCCCGCAACGGATTGATTTCAACGGTTCCAACGGTGCCGGTATGAGCGCAGGTCCATTCTTCGGCAAGTACCGCGGCACGGTGATCAACAACGTCGATCCCTTGCAGATCGGCCGCATCCAGGCGATGGTGCCTGACGTCGGTGCACTGCTGCCTTCCAGCTGGGCGATGCCGTGCATTCCCGTGGCTGGCATCAACATGGGCCTGTTCACGGTTCCCCCGATCGGCTCGGGCGTGTGGATCGAGTTCGAGCGCGGCGATCCCGACTACCCGATCTGGGTCGGTGGATTCTGGGGCAGCGCCGCCGAAACGCCGGCGCTTGCCAAAGCAGTTCCCCCCGGGCTCGCCGGCATCACGCTGCAGACGACATTGAAGAACGGCATTGTCGTGAGCGACACGCCGGGACCAACCGGCGGCATCCTCATCCAGACGACGACAGGCGCGATGGTGTCGGTGAGCGACGTCGGCATCATCATCTCGAACGGCAAGGGTGCGGTCATCAACATGACCGGTCCGACGACGGACGTGAACCTCGGCGCGCTGACGGTGATCTAGTGTCCCGACCGCGTAATTCGCGACATAACTCCCGGGCGGGGCATCCCGCCTGGCTGCGTTGCTCATCGCTCACTTATGCCCAATAAGCTCGCTCTTCGCGCCTTGCCAGCCGGGCGCCGCGCTCCGGGATTTATGCCGCGAATTACGCGGCCGGAACACTAGAGCACGCCGATGCCTGCACCCATGCTTCACCTCGGCGCCACGGTGCTCTGCAGCCATGCCGGCCAGGCCACACCGGTCGCGCCCTTCCCGCGGGTCACCGTGTCGGGGCAGCCCGTCGTGACGCTCGCCAGCCCGTACGCGATCGCCGCCTGCGGTCTGACCGGAACGCCAACTCCCCCGTGCGTCACGGGTCAGTTCATCGCCGGGGCGACGCGGGTGCTGGCGGGAGGCGCGCCCGTGGCAACGCTGATCAGCCAGTCGACTTGTATCCCGACCGGTACGCCGATGATGCCGGTCGTGGCCCAGACGCGAACGCTTGCGACCTGACGGCATCATGGAAACGCTGGACTATCCGTATCGTTTCGACGGCAGAGGCCGGACCGCGACCACCGGTCCAGCCGACCACATTCGAGACCTGATCGAACAGGTCCTCTTCACGTCGCCCGGCGAGCGTGTGATGCGGCCTGACTTCGGAGCGGGGCTGCTGAGGCTCGTCTTCGAGCCGAACAGTACGACCCTCGCCGCGACGACGAAGTTCCTCGTCCAGAGCGCGCTGCAGCAGCACCTCGCGAACCTCATCGCGGTGACGTCGGTGGACGTCGACAACGTCGACGCAACCCTCGAAGTGAAGATCCAGTACACGGTGCTGGCGGACGGTACCGTGCAGCAGGCCACGTTCGTGGCACCGGGTGGCGCATGAAGTTCTTCTGCTGCGAACCGCGCCGTCTCGACGTGATCAAGCTGTCCGGGACGGCGAACGGCATCGAGTTCCTCGAGGTGCGGGATCAGCTCGAGCCGGTGCAGGCGCTCCGGCAGCGAACGCTGTTCGTCCGCCTCTTGCGACCGGGCTTCATCCTGACGCCGGACAACGTGCGGATCGACGGCGGCGAGCGGTTGCCTGTCGTGCCGATCGAATGGGTTGCAGCCGCGGACAACCTGCCGCCCGGAACGGATCCCGGGCTGGTCGACGGGATTGACGACCTGCCTCGCACGCTCGTGGTCCGCACCACGACCTTCGGCGATTTCTCGCGCTACACGCTGCGCCTGCTCGCCAACTCCGGGAGCGATCAACCACCGGGCGGGTTCGATCCCCTCCTCTCCAGCATCGAGTTCTCGTTCAAGGTCGAGTGCCCATCCGACTTCGACTGTGCCGAGCAGGTCCACTGCCCGCCTGAGCAGCTGACGGCGCCCGAGATCGATTACCTGGCAAAGGACTACCCGGGCTTCCGCCGCCTGATGCTCGATCGATTGAGTTTGCTGGTGCCCGGCTGGACCGAACGTTCGGCTGCCGACGCCGGCGTCGCGCTGATCGAGCTGCTGGCCTACGCGGCCGACAACCTCTCGTACCGCCAGGACGCGATTGCGAACGAGGCCTATCTGGCCACCGCGCACAAGCGCGTCTCGATCCGGCGACACGCCCGCCTCGTGGATTACGCGCTTCACGAGGGCTGCAATGCGCGGGTGTGGGTGCACGTCGCCGTGCAGTCCGACTTCACCCTGCCGGCCCGCACGATGCTGCTGACGCGCACCGGCGAGCAGCCGGTGCAGCTCGTCCCGGACAGCAACGATGTCCGTCGCGCGCTCGATGCAGGCGCGGTCGTATTCGAAACCGTGCGTGCGACCGAGCTCTTCACCGATCTCAATACCCTGTCGATCTACACGTGGGGCGACCTGGGCTGCTGCCTGCCGCGCGGGGCGACCCGCACGACGCTGCGCGGTGAGCACCCGGATCTCCGGGTCAACGACGTGGTGATTTTCGAGGAGGTCGTCAGCCCGACGACGTTCAAGCCGGAGGATGCCGATCGGGCGAAGCGCTGTGCGGTGCGGCTGACCGCGGTGCGGCCGGGGGTCGATCCCTCCGGTCAGCTTTTCGACGAACCGCCGGTGGACGGCGCGCTGCCTATCACCGAGCTCGAGTGGGACACGAGTGATGCCCTGCCCTTCCCCATCTGCATCTCTGTGAAGGAGCGGCCAGGGTTGGAGATCAGTGTTGCCCGGGGCAACGTCGTGCTCGCCGATCACGGCGCCACGGTCAGTGAAACGCTCGGCACCGTACCCGAGACGCTCCGGCGGTGTGCGCATTCGTCCCACGACGCGCGTTCCTGCTCACACCCTGCGGGCGATCCGATTCCGCCGCGCTTCCGTCCTGCTCTTGGCTCCGAGCCGCTCGGCTGGGGATTCGATCTCGCGGCGGACTTGCGGGTGCCGCTCTCCGACGAGGAGCGATGGCGCTCGGCGACGATGATGATCGCGCGCGACCCGCACGAGGCGCTGCCGCTCGTCACGCGTCTGACCGGGACCCTCGGAACGGTCGTCACTTCCTGGACGCCGCGCCGCGATCTGCTCGCGAGCCAGGGGAATGCCACTGACGTCGTCGTGGAGATCGAGAACGACGGGCGCGCGGTGCTGCGGTTCGGAGACGACGAGCATGGGCGGCGCCCGAATGGCGGCACGGAGTTCACGACCGCGTACCGCGTCGGAAACGGCTCCGCCGGAAACGTCGGGGCAGAAGCGATCGGACACGTGGTGATTGGCGTCTCGGGTGTCATTACGAACGTCGTCAATCCGATGCCGGCCGCCGGGGGGATCGATCCCGAAGAGATTGAGGCGGCGCGGCGCGACGCGCCTCAGGCATTCAGAACGCAGGAGCGCGCCGTTACCGAGGCCGACTATGCGGCAGCGGCCGAGCGGCGGCCGGACGTCCAGCGCGCGGCGGCGACGTTCCGGTGGACCGGGAGCTGGCACACCGTATTCGTGACCGCGGATCGCCTGGGCGGCGCAGCAGTCGACGCCCGCTTCGAGACGCGGCTGCGGCGCCACCTCGAACGCTTCCGGATGGCCGGGTACGACCTCGAGGTGGACGGTCCGATCTATGTTGCGCTCGACATCGCGCTGCACATCTGCGTGAAGCCGGATCACTTCCGGAGCGAAGTCGTCCGCGCGGTGCGCGAAGAGCTCGGCACCGGCGTCCTGCCCGACGGCCGCCTCGCGGTGTTCCATCCCGACAGCTTCTCCTTCGGCCAGGCGGTGTTTCTGAGCCGCATCGTCGCGGCGGCACAGGCGGTCGAGGGTGTGGAAGCGGTCTGGGTCCAGAAGTTCCAGCGCATGGTCGCGCCCGATCCGGCGTCGCTCGAGAACGGCTTCATTCCGATCGACCGGCTCGAAATCGCGCAACTCGCCAACAGCGCGAATTTCCGGGAGCGCGGACGGCTCACGATCGAAGCCGGAGGCGGCAAATGACGAAGACCCCGCTCGCTCCCGGAACCGAAACCTGCGGGTGCTGCGCCGGCATCGACGCGAGCACGCCGCAGGCGGTCGACAATCGCATGGGGTTGAGCGTCATCGCGTATCGCATCGGCCAGTACGGCGAGTTCAGGGAGAGCATGCTCGCGGCGCTCTCCTCTCCGGAGTTCTCGAAACTCCTGGCGCTCCGCACGCGCGAGGACGACGATTTCACCATCGGCGCGATCGACGCGGTGGCGTGCGCCGCCGACGTGCTCACGTTCTACCAGGAACGGATCGCCAACGAGTCGTACCTCCGCACGGCCACCGAGCGCGTGTCGCTGCAGGAGATGGCCAAGCTCATTGGCTATCGCCTGCGCCCAGGCGTTGCCGCGGAAACGTGGCTCGCCTTCGGCCTCGAGCCGCCAAGAACGCCGCCGCCCGGGCTGCCCCCGGACCCGGGCGCGTTCGTCACCGGCATTCCGACCTCGTTGACCCTGCCCACGGCGCTCACGGTGCAGAGCGTGCCCGGGCCCGACGAGAAGCCGCAGACGTTCGAGACGGTCGAGGCCATCGCCGCGCGCCCGGAGTGGAACGCGATCAGGCCCTGGCTCTCCGAGACACGCGCGCCTGGATACGGCGCGACGGAGACGTTCCTGCAGGGCGTGGGCAGCAACCTGAAGGCGGGCGATGCTCTGCTCCTCGTCGGCCAGGAGTTCCGCAACAGCCCGACGACCAACAACAACTGGGATTTCCGGATCGTCGACTCCGTCGATCCGGATCGCGAGAACGATCGAACGCGGATCCGCTGGAAGCGGGGCCTCGGCTCGGTGACGCCGTTCTCCAATCCACCGGTGGCGCCGGAGGTATACGCGCTGCGCAGCCGGAACGGCGCCTTCGGCCACAACGCGCCGCTGTGGCTGAGCATGAATCGGCAGTTCCGGCGCGACTATCCGGGTGGTGACCTGACACTTCAGGAGTGGCCCGATTTCACGATCTCTGCGCTGCCGACTACGGGATCCGGAGGCTACGTCGACCTCGACGCCATCGTCGCGGACATTCTGCCGGGTGGGTTCGTTGTGCTCGCGAAGGGTGAATTCAATCGGCCGGACGAAAACTACCCGAGCGGCACGTACGTCGAGCTGTACATCGTCAGCAGCACGAGGGAGGTGTCGCGGGCGCAATTCGCGCTTTCCGGCAAGGTGACGCGTGCCGGCCTCACCGGCCAGAACCTGCAGTCGGAGTTCTTCGATTCTCCCCGCGAGGTCAGCGTATTCGCGCGATCCGAGCGGCTCGCGCTCGCCAGATATCCCGTGACCACTGACGTCAGCGGCGCCGTGCTGCCGCTGGCGATCTCGACCGATGGCCTGGAGCCGGGACGCCGGCTGATAGTGACCGGCGAACGCGGCAACGGCACCCACGTCGTGCACCAGGCGCGGCTGGTTCAGGTGCAGGCCGCCGCGAACGGCGCGCTCATCACCATTGCCCCGCCGCTGCCCTTCGCGCTGAAGCGCGAGACGACGATCGTCCATGCGAACGTCGCGCTCGCCAGGCACGGCGAAACCGTCTCGCAGATTCTCGGCGCGGGCGACGCGAGCAGGAGCTTTCAGCGCTTCGAGCTGAAACGGCTGCCGCTCACCTACCGGAGCGCGGCGACTGAAACCGGCGCGGACAGCGAGTTGACCGTTCGCGTCGGCGATGTCGAGTGGGCCGAGCGCAGCACGCTCTTCGAGACAGCGCCTTCGGATCGAGCCTACACGCTCGAGCCCGACGAGCAGGGCCGGCTGTGGGTGGTGTTCGGCGACGGAGTCCGCGGCGCACGTCTCCCGACCGGACAGAACAACGTGCGCGCCACGTATCGTCAGGGTCTCGGCGCCGAGGGCAACGTGCGCAGCGACACGTTGACGCAGCTGACGACGCGTCCGCTCGGCCTGAAGAGCGTCAGCAATCCGGTCGCCGCGGAAGGCGGCACCGATCCCGAACCGCCGGATCAGGCGAGGCGGACGATGCCGCTCGGAACGCGCACACTCGGCCGCGCCGTATCGCTGCTCGATTACGAAGACTTCGCGCTGGCATTCACGGGCATCGCCAAGGCGCAGGCCGATGTACTGCAGCTCCCGGCGGGGCCGACGATCGCCATCACGGTGGCCGGCCAGAACGGCGCCGCGGTATCGGGCGCGAACCCGGTGCGCGATGCTCTGCTGCTCGCGCTTCGCGACAACGGCGATCCCTTCGTCCATGTGACCCTGCTTTCCTTCCAGCACAGCACGTTCCGCGTCGGCCTGAAGGTCAAGCGGGATCCCGCGTACGAGATCAAGCAGGTCCTTGCGGCCGTCGAGGAAGCGCTGCGCAAGCACTATGCGTTCGACGCCCGCAACCTCGGGCAGCCGGTGCTGCAGTCGGACGTGATCGCGGTCGTTCATTCGGTTCCCGGCGTCGTCGCGGTCGATCTCGACTTTCTGTACGGCGGCACCTTCCCCTCGTCCCAGGTTCCGAAATCACGGCAGGTCCGGCTCCTCGCGTCCCGCATGCGGGTCGGCGGCAGCGTGGCGCTGCCCGCCGAACTGCTGACGCTCCATCCGGGCCCGCTCGAACGGCTCGAGGAGATGGCATGAGCAGCCTCACCGCCGAACGGCTGTACACGCTCCTGCCCGCGGTGTACCGCATCCGCGACGAGCGGGAAGGCAGACCGCTGCACGCGCTGATCTCGCTCATCGCGCGCGAGATCGAAGCGATCGAGGAGAACGTCGAGCAGCTCTACGACGATCAGTTCATCGAGACGTGCGACCGGTGGGTGCCGTCGTACATCGGCGATCTGATCGGCTATCGAGCGCTGCATGCGGTGGCCGCGAACGTCAGATCGCCGCGAGCCGAGGTCGCGAACACGATTGCGTATCGCCGCCGTAAGGGAACGGCGTCGATGCTCGAGCAGCTCGCGCGCGACGTCACCGACTGGCCGGCGCGGGCGGTCGAGTTCTTCGAGCAGCTGGCCACGACGCAGTACATGAATCACGTGCGGCTGCATGCGCCCGCCACGGCGCCGATCCGATCGACGGAGCGGATGATCCGGCTGGGCGGCCCGTTCAATACGGTTGCGCATACAGCCGAGATGCGAAGGCCGGAAGGCGGCGCCGGCCGCTACAACATCCCGAACGTCGGCATCTTCCTGTGGCGGCTGCAGCCATTCCGGCTCAGCAACGTGCCGCTCACACCCGATCCCGGCGATGCGACCGGGCGCCGATTCCGATTCAATCCGCTCGCGGCCGATCAGCGCCTGTTCCGTCATCCCGTGACGGAGGTGCAAATCTCGCACATCGCCGAGCCGGCAAACGTTCCCGATCCGATAGATCTCCGCTTGATGGCAGCGGCCATGCGGGCAGCGGCGGCCGATCCGGACGTGCCGGACGATTACGGACCCGACGAGAGCATCGTGCTCGCGCGGCCGGCGGCGAACCCCGCCCTGCCTCCCGTGCCGATCGGCGCGGCGGAGATTGACGTCTGCGATCTCCGCGACACCGCCGGCGGATGGGCGCACGAAGGCACGGTGGAGCCCGACGAGATTGCGATCGATCCGCGCCTTGGCCGGGTCGTGTTCGGCGCGAACATCACCGGTCCGATTCTCGCGACGTTTCATACCGGATTCTCCCGTGCGATCGGCGGCGGTGAATACGAGCGCGACCTGGACGGCGGTGATCTGCCGGTGCAGCGCACCGCGGTGCGAGGTGAACCGCTGCAGCCTCACCTCGACGCGATCGCCGGCGGCGGCCGGCTCGTCATCGAAGACAGCGTCACGTACTCAGAGACGCCAACCTTCACGGTCGACGGCGTGACCGCGTCTGGCGCGCCCGGACTCGAGGTGGTCCTCACCGCGCGAAATGGCGCACGCCCGCTCGTCGCCGCTGCGGGGCCGATCCTCCTCGATATCGGCGCGCGCGGCCGGCTGGTGCTCGACGGCCTGGTGATCAGCGGCGCCGAACTGCAGGTGCTCGCGGCCCCGGACGACGAGCCGCGGCACCTGGTGCTGCGTCACTGCACGCTCGTGCCAGGGCTCACGCTGAACCCCGACGGGACAGCCGCGTCACCGGGTGCGCCGAGCCTCTCGGTCGCCAGTCCGTTCGCCACCGTCACGCTCGAGCAGTGCATTGTCGGGCCGCTGCAGATCGACACCGATGCTGTCGTCCACGTCCGCGACTGCATCGTCGACGCCGGTTCGCCGGAAGGCGTGGCGTTCGAGGGGACCGTCGCCGGCGACGCCGGCGCGGAGATGACCATCGAGGAGAGCACCGTGATCGGCAAGATGCACGTCCGGCTGATGACGCTCGCCTCCGACACGATCTTCTTCGCGCGTCTCTCGACAGGAGACACCTGGCTCGCGCCGGTGTGGGTCGATCGAAAGCAGGACGGCTGTGTGCGGTTCTCATTCGTGCCCGCGGGGTCGGTCGTGCCCAGGCGCTTCCGGTGCGTTCCCGACGAGCGGCACCCGGACGTGCTGCCCCACTTCACCTCGCTGCGGTACGGAGACCCGGGATACGCGCAGCTCCGCCGCGCGACCGACAAGGCGATCCGCGAAGGCGCCCACGACGAAGGCGAGATGGGCGTGATGCACGCGCTCTTCCAGCCGCAGCGGGAAACGAACTTGCGCATACGCCTCGACGAGTACCTGCGGTTCGGGCTGCGCGCAGGCATCTTCTACGTCACCTAGAGAGATTGAGGGCCAGCATATGGGTGCCGATCTGTCACGCGTCCGCAGCAACCCGCTGCTCGATTTCGCCGGCGTTGAACTCAAGCAGGGGGGCGTCCTGCTCGACGCCGACTTCAACGAGCTCGTCGCCGTCATCGATCGGCGCCTGCGCGCGGTCGCGAGCGATGTGCTCGGGCGCAACACCGCGTCCCAGACGACGCCCGACGCCTTCCGTATCCAGGTGGTCGCCGGTGCGCTCGAGATCGGCAAGGGGCGCCTCTACGTTGACGGTTTGCTCGCGGAGAATCACGGGCTGCTGTCGGACGAGGCCGCCGACAAGCTGTTCGATCCGCTGATGGCCGAGGTGACCTTCGCCGATCCGATCGTCTATGGCACCCAGCCGTACCTGCCGAACCCGCCGGCTCTGCCCACGGCGGGGCGCCATCTCGTGTACATCGACGTCTGGGACCGTGAGGTCACGCACATCGAACGGCCGGATTTGGTCGAGATCGCGGTCGGCGTCGAGACGAGCTCGCGGAAGCAAACGGTGTGGCAGGTGCGGGTGCTCGACCCTGGCGCCGGCAACGCCACGTGCGAGACGCCGGACGCGGAGGTCAACGGATGGTCTTCGCTGATTGCTCCGTCCACGGGCCGCCTGACGACCGACACGTTCGACGTGCCGCCGGAAGACGATCCGTGCGAGCTGCCGCCGACCGGCGGATATCGTGGACGCGAGAACCAGACCTACCGCGTCGAAATCCATGACCCGGGCCAGCCGGGCACCGCGACATTCAAGTGGTCGCGGGAGAACGGGAGCGTGGCGAGCCGCGTCGCAAGCATGGTCTCGGGCACGGAGCTCGAGCTGCAGTCGCTCGGCCGCGACGACGTGCTGCGGTTCAACACCGGGGACTGGGTCGAGATCACCGACGACGTGCGCGAGCTCTCGCAGCGCGCCGGCGAGATCCGGCAGATCACCGTCAACGAGGCGGCGCGGCGGATCACCTTCACCCCGGCGCTGCCGGCCGAGATGATTCCCGGAGCGTTTCCCGACTCGGACTTCCCGCGGACCCGCAACCTCCGCGTGCGCCGATGGGATCAGAAGCACGAGGTGCTGCGCGTGGCGGCGGACGGCACGACGCCGGTATTCCAGGATCTCGACGCGAGCGCCGCGGGCGTCATCACCGTTCCGGCCGCGGGGACCAGGCTGCTGCTCGAGAACGGCGTGACCGTCGCCTTTGCCTCGACGGGCGCCAAGGGCTTCCGCGCCGGCGACTACTGGGTCTTTGCCGCGCGGACCGCGGATGCATCGGTGGAGCCCCTCGACAACGAGCCGCCGCGCGGGATTCACCATCACTACGGCCGCCTCGGGTTCTGGGACGTTGCTGCCGGCACGGTGACCGATTGCCGCGGCCACTGGCCGCCCTCGGGCGAAGGACACGATTGCAGCTGCACGGCCTGCGTGACCGTCGAGACGCACAACAGCGGAGCCTTCACCATCCAGAACGCGGTCGATCAGATCCGGGAGACCGGCGGAACGGTATGCCTTGGCGTCGGCCAGTATCAGCTTCGCGAGCCGGTGCGGGTCAACGGTGCGCGGTCGGTGCGCATCAAGGGTCAGGGCCCCGCCACCGTCCTCGTCACGGCCGGCGGCGCGTTCGAAATCACCAACGGCATGGCCATCGCCGTGGAGGATCTCGCGATTCTGTCGCTTGGTCGAGGCTCGCCGATCGCCGTACGGACCGTGCTCGGACTGAGCCTGCAGCGCCTGGTCGTTTTCGTGCTCGCCTCGCGCGATTTCAATCCCGCCGCGATTACGCTCGCCGGCGTTGTCTTCGGCGCGAACATCCGGGACAACGCCGTCCTTGCGCCGACCGGTGTGGAGGGGGCGCCGGTGGTCGGCGACGATCAGGGGGTGCTCCTGACCGCCGCCCTGCGCATCGACAACAATGTGCTCTGGTGTGAGCGCAGCGCCGTTGCACTCGCCGGACGCGTATTCCACGTGATGGCCGCGCGGATCGACGGCAACGACGTCGTCGCCTGCCGCCGCGGCGCGATCAACGTGCTCGGCTTCTGCGGCCCCGGCGCCTCGATGCGCATCAGCGGCAATCAGCTCAATATCGCCGGTCCAGGCGTGAGCGCATCGGTCGACGGGCTCTGGATCGAGCGCAACAAGCTCGATGCGGGTGCCCGCCGCGAGGACGCGCAGGTGACCGACGTCGGCATCCAGCTCCGCACCGGGCTCGATCCGAACGGCGCCGATCAATGTCAGATCGTCTCGAACCAGATCTCGGGCTTTGCCGGCGCCGCGATCTCGATCCAGTCGCCCGTCCGCGACCTCATCGTGAAGCTCAATCAGATCGAGCGATGCGGCAACGGCATCATCCTGGAACAGGCCGCCGAGTCGGCGACCGTGTCGATCGAGAACAATCACCTGACCGACATCGGCGGAGCGGACGAGCGGGCGACGTTCGCGGCCGGCATCCTCGTCTTGCGAGCGGTCGCGGCATCGATCTCAGGGAACATCATGCAGCGGGTCGGCCAGCAGGTTCTTCGCGGGACCCTGCGCGCCGGCATCGCCGCGGCAGCCGTTCAGCGGCTGCTCGTGATCGGCAACATGGTGACCGACCTGGCGCCGCCGGGCGACTTCATCGGGCTGGCCGCAGGCATACTGGTCCTGGCGCCGGCGGCGGAGATCGACGTGCGCCAGAATCATGTCGCGCGCGAACTGCAGCCGTCGACGCAGGAGCCATCCCGCACGCCGTGGTCCGCGCTGGTGATTTCACAGCCCTCACAGCAGGACGTGGTGAGCCGCGCCCACACCTTCGCGGCCGTGCCGCTCGACGCCTCGAGAACGCTGGTCTTCGGCGGCGCGCGGCCATTCCTCGCAACGGCGCCCACGATCACCGACCCCGCCACCGGCGCCGCCGTCGTCCGGGCGACGAGTTCGAGCGTCCTCGGAAACGTGCTCGAAGCCCGCGGCGGCAGTCCCGCGGTCCAGGTCACGTTGTCGGGCGACTGCGTCTTCAGCGACAACCGCTGCGAGCTGCTGGCCAACGTCGGCACGGCTGCGGTGCGGCTGGCCGGCCGGACCGCCATCGTGAACGCGAACCGCGTCCGCGGCGGAGAGTTGTCGATCGAGCTGCTCACCAGCCCGGACCGCATCACGGTGCTCGGCAACATCACCACCGGGGTGATCATCGCTCAGGGTGGTGCGCTGGCCGATCCGTGGGCCAGGCTCAACGTCCGGGCGTGACCCCGGGATCTGCGGAGGAGCGGTCTCATGCGTGTGAAAGTGATCAATTCGCGTTCGGATCTGGAAGCGCTCGGATCTGCCGTCGGTCAGGAACAGGCGGCCAAGGGCATCGAGCAGATCCAGCAGCTGAACCCGCACCTCGACGTGAAGAACATCAAGAAGGGTACCGTGGTGCTCGTCCCGGACGCGCCGGGCGAGCGCGACGCCGAGAGCCGATCCGTTCAGGGTGACGCGTTCGCCGACCTGCGCACCCAGGTGAACGCGGCGCTCGAAGCCAGCCGTGCGCGCGTTCGGCGGGGCTACGGCGCGCTGAACGACAGCGCGAAAGAGGTCACGACCGTCCTCAAGTCCGCGGCCGTGAAGCGTGCGCTCGAGGCGCAGCCGGATCTCAAGGAGCAGGCCGAGGCCGCCACGCGGGTGTTCAAGCAGGACGCCACGGATGCCAAGGCCGCCGAGCAGACGCTGAAGGAGATCGGTGATCGGTTCGAGCAGGAGCTGGAGGCGCTGGCGAAGCTGCTCGGGTGAGCGGCACGCGTGAGCGAGCCGGTGGCGATCAAGGGATCGTCACAGCCGGCAGATCCGCCGCGATGTCCGCTTCCCACGACGCTTGCACGGCCGCGTCGCAGCCATGCGTCGTGCCGTCGTAAGCCGCCTGCTGGGCGGTCATTTCGGCATTGAGCCGGGGCTGGACCGTGGCGCTCGGCGTGCCCGCCCGGAGCGCGTCGTTCGCCTTGTTCACGAGCACGCAGCCGAGGTTGAAATGCCCCTGCTCGTGCGCGAGCAGCCGCGCCGACTCCACCTGCGCCGCCGTATCGCACGCCGCCCCGATCACCGTGTCGCACTCCCCCGTCGTCGTGGCAGGCGCCGACACCGGCTGGACCGTGGCTGGACACGGGTTCGCGGCCGGCGGCGTGAAATTCCAGTCGCCGCCCGGGTGACTGTTTATCCACGCCGTGCATTGCGCGACGAGCGGAGCGCAGCCATTGCTGGCGCGCGTCGCGGCGTTGCGGAACTTGGTCTTGACCGACGAGGTGTTCTGAAGCTGGAGCTGGAACATCTCGTTTCCCTGCACGGTGACCAGCGGTTGCAACAGGCTGGTTCGGGCAGAGAATCCCGCACCCGCCGGCATCGTGGCCGGAAAGTCGGCCCACGTCAGCGGGCGGTCCGGAATACAGCGCGGGATCCGGATGATCTGCATCGGTGTGAACGGTAGCGGCCCGGTCAGCTGCGGCTGGCCCAGGCTGAAACCTGGTCGCGGGCGCGGACTCACGAGCGGGCCCGGGTCGAGCTGCGGCGGGGCCGGAAGCTCGGGCACGACGAGCGCCTCGGGGATCGATCCGGGCTGGATCAGCGGCGGCGGAGGCGGCGGCCGCAACTGCAGATCCTGATCGAGCAGGCGCGGACGTAACTGCGCCTGTGGACCGCTCGCACCACGAAGGGCCGGTGCGGCAGGCGCGGCCGTCGACACGACCTGTTGCGCGATCCGATCGGCCTCGTGCTCGAAGGCGTCGCCATCCCGGCTCGCATGCGGCTTCGTCTGACCGCTCGGCGTAGCCCCCTGCTGGACGACGTGAACGAGTTCGTGGGCGAGAAGTCTGGCACCGGCTGCGGAGTGCGGGTTGTACAGGTCAGTTCCGAAGACGATGTCGGATCCCATGGTGTAAGCGAGCGCGCCGGCATCATTGGCCGACGCTGCGGCGTTGCTGTCGGCGTGCACTCGCACCTGGCTGAAGTCGTGCCCGAGCGCTCGCTCGAAGCCCTCGCGAACCGTGGGGTCGAGCGAACGCCCACCCGATCGGTGTTGTCCGGCGACGTTGCCAGTCCGTCGCTTGCGCGCGGAGCACGCGGCGCACTCGTGACCGTCGACGATCGGCTTGCCGCATGAGCAGCGGTGGACCGGGCCGCTGCTCGCCGCGCGCTTCATGGTCTGTTGACTCAGCGAGGGCATTGCGCGGCCAGTATGCGCGCACACCGGGCTCACGTCAACGGACCGAAGCGGTCAACACATTGACGATGAACAATCAGTTTTCAGTGCGGCGTTTGGACAACGTCACCGGCTCTCCACGGGCGTCAGCCAGTCGGCTGGCACTCTCGTCAGGCGAGGCCCAGGCTGGTCCACGGAAGCGGTGGCGCTCGCTCACGAGATACCACACACCCAGCAACACCGTGAGCCCGGCAATGGTTTTTCCGGTGCGCATCCCGTCGGGAATGCTCAGCACGATCGAGATGAAGGCCACCCAGAGCATGGCGACGAGGTTGATGGCAGGCCCGAATCGCCCCAGGTGCCACGGCCCACGCGGCACCGGCTCGCCGCGGGCACGCACACGCCACGCAAGGTACACGGGAATCGTGTAGGAAAAGTAGAGGCCGATGACGCTGATCGACGTGACCACCGCGTAGGTACCAGCGCTGATCGTCGCGATGAACGCGATGACGACGCACAGCCAGACCGCGTGAGCGGGAGTCTGATGAGTCGCGCTGACGCGTCGCCACACGGCCGAAGCAGGCAGGCCATTGTCACGCGCGAACGCGTAGAGCGTGCGCGAGATCCAGGTCACCGCGGACAACCCGCAGAACCACATGGCCATTGCCGCGAGCGCCGTGAACAGGCTCCCGGCGCGTGCGCCCAGCGCGGCGCTGAAGATCGCAATCACCGCAGGCACCTTGTTGCCCGAGCTGTCCCGCGCGTTCAGCACCGAAGGAATGTCGGTGATCGCGAGCGTCAGCGCCAGCAGCAGCGCGTAGCCGACCACCGCCGACACGACCACCGCCATCACGATGCCCCACGGCACTCGTCGTCGTGGATCGACCGTTTCCTCGGACACGCTGGCCGAGGCGTCGTAACCCGTGTAGGTCCACTGCGCCTGCAGCAGCCCGATGACGAACGCAAACCAGTACGGCCAGCCTTGATCGTTGAACGTGACCCGCTCGAAGACGTATCCGAGCGGGTGCTTCGGCGCAAAGAGCATCAGGGCCCCGACGATGACGACGACACCGACCACGTGCACCGTGACGCTGAGGTCGTTCAACCGGGCGACGAGCCGGATGCCAAAGTGATTGAGCAGCGCATGCGACAGCAGAACCGCCGCGTACACGATGAGCACTCGCTCCGTCGTCATCGGCCAGCCAAACAGGGGCGTGAGGAACAGCGCGCAGCCGTAGTCGATCCCCGCCAGCGCGGCGAGCTGCCCCGCGATGTTGAACCACGCCGTGAACCAGCCCCAGCCCTTGCCGCCCAGTCTCGAGGCCCAGTGATACATCGTCCCCGACGTCGGCAGCGACGAGGCGAGCTCCGCCATGCTCAGGGCGACCGCCAGCGTGAAGAGCGTGACGAGCGGCCAGCCGAACGCCATTTCGGCCGGCCCCCCCATGACGAGGCCGTGCTCGTAAAGCGTCACGGCGCCGGTCAGGATCGAGATGATCGAGAAGGAGATGGCGAAGTTGGAGAACCCGCCCATCGTCCGGAACAGCTCCTGGGCGTAGCCGAGCGCGTGGAGGTCACGGGCGTCGGCGCGCCGCTGGTGGTCGTCAGGCGGTGGGCGGGAGGTCATGAGGGCCGGAAGTCGACGCAGATACTACACGGTCTCGCGCCTCTCGGCGGCGCCTCCGTCAACCCTGTCGCGCTGGTTCGAACAGCTCGATCGGGTTGCCGTCCGGATCTTCAATCTGAATCTGACGCCCGCCAGGTCCGGTTTCCATCTCGTTTCGAAAGCGGACGCCGGCGCTCTCGAGTGCGGCGATGCAGCCCACGAGGTCCGAGACTCTCAGCACGATGCGGTTCCATCCGCCGGGCTCTTGTGGTTGCCCGTTCGGCATTGGCCGCGAGCCTGACGCTCCCGGACCGCTCAGCAGCAGGTGGGACTCGCCGAGCGACACACTCGCGAACGCCGGAAGTTGCTGATGCTCCACCTTGAAACCGAGCTGCCGGGTATAGAACATCACTGACCTGACGACATCTTTCACATGATAGCGAACGCCGTGAACACTTCTGATGAATGTCTGTGCGTCTACGTGCGGGGTCGCGGCGTGCGGCATGGTGACGCTCCTTTCTACACAATCGATCTGAATCTCATGAGTCGTCTCAGGCTCCGGCTGAGCCCCCCAGGAGGAGCCGGGATTGACGTCACAGACTGCGCAAGAGGTCGCCTTCGAACCCAGCGACAGGCTGCTGGCGCGACACTCTGTTGCTCTGAGCTGCGGCAGACGACGACTCTCGAGAACCGCAGTAAGCCTCAGCGATTCACGACGCTCAGGATGTTCCCGTCCGGGTCTTTGAACCAGGCCACTCTGATGTCGCCGGAGACATGCACATCGTCCTTGCGCGTCGTTTGCGGCAAGTCGTAGTGTTCGAACCTGACGCCTTTGGCCTTGAGCGCACGTACGACGTCCTCGACATCGTCCACGGCCCAGGTGACCGCCGTCGCTTTGTTGCTGCCGGCGAAGCCGGAACGGTACACGTTGATTTTGGTATCGCCGCTCTCGAAGACGAGAGACTCGTGATCTTCAGCACCGGCTCGACTGAGCCCCAGCGTCTCCCCGTAGAACTTGGCGGCCACGCTGAGGTCTTTCACAGCGAGTGTAGCGACGGCGTCTGTGTCTCGTAGCATGTCGTTCCTCTTCAGTTGCGTCGTGCATTGGCAGGCGAGCTCGTGTGAGCCTTCACGGTGTTATCGATGCAGGAATCGTCCCAATCTGACTGATGTGCTCGGACGCCCGCACGACTGAGCAGGAAGCCGGAGCTCGAATCGGCTCCGAGCCCGGCCGCCTCTGAATCACCGCCCACCGCCGCGGCACCAGCTTACGAGCCGCTTAGCGATCCTCTATCCCTGTCGCTACTTCGCTGCAATCACGTCCTTGGAGTTCATGTCGATGGTGAGGGTCCACCCCGAGGTCCCCTTGAACTCGAACGGTGCTGGCTTGGGCCCGCGCCGATAAACGAGCTGTTCGACGGGCAGGATATTGAACCCGTCGTTTCGGGTGGCGGCGAAGTAGCGCATGTTCCGGATAACGGAAGTACCTTCACCTGTGGCGCCGGAATACCGAGTCAACACCACTTCAGCCGCCTTTCCCCCATCGAGCCTGGCCTCGGCGCGCACCGCCTCGGCTTTCCAGTCGATCTTCGCATCGGGTCCTTCGGTGAGAGACGTCCACTTCAACGGCAGGAAATGCGACAGGAACACGCGGATTGCCGCCCGCTGCTCCTTGGTCGCGGAAGGCTCGAAGGTGAGTTCGACAGTCTTGGCGTCGCCCTTGTCTCCCGCGAACCAGAACTTCAGCCCGTCCAGCTTCACCTTGTCGTGATGCCCCGCATTCACGCGAAACGCCTGGTTGAAATAGCAGGACCTGCGTCCCGCATGCTCGTGGGTCGCGGCTGAGCCGACTGTCGAGGGCGAGCCGAAGATACACGGACACAGCATTCGGCAGCTGCAGCCATCTATGATCGTCGCATTCATCGCCCAGTCGACCGAGCCTTCTTTCGCGAACGCCTGCACGTAAACGCTGGATCCGGCGACCGCTGTGCCGAGTGATGCATACGCAGCTGCTTTCGCAAAATCGCGCCGAGAAATACGCGTCGACATGGTCCCCCTCCTGTAAGCATTTCGAGGTCGCTATACGACGTCGAACGTTTTCCTCACGTCCGCCCGGACCCTCTTACGTTCCTTGCTCCCGCGGCCAACTTCCGCGGTTGTCGCTGTCGTCACCGTGTCCTCGTTTCTCGATGGCCCATCGGACTACGGTGGGCCGCCGGCGGTAAAGTCAAGAATCTGGACTTCACAACCGAAGGCGGGTGCGCAACACTGGCGTTGTGAGGACATACGGGCAGTACTGCCCCATCGCTCGTGGCGCCGAGATCTTCGCCGAGCGGTGGACACCGCTGATCATCCGCAACCTGTACCTTGGCTGCGGAAGCTTCAGTCAGATCCTGGAGGGCGCGCCCGGCCTCTCCCGTACTCTGCTCTCACAACGACTCAAGCAGCTCGAACGGCTCGGTATCGTCGGATCGGCACCCAAGCCCGACGGGCGCGGGCACCACTACGAGCTCACGTCTTCGGGCCACGACCTGTTCAAAGTCTGCGTGTCGCTTGGCGAGTGGGGGGCACGGTGGCTCGAGATCGCCCCGGAGAACCTCGATCCATTCGTGGCGCTGTGGTCGATGTGCAACGCACTCCGCCGAGACCGGCTTCCGGATCGACGCGTCGTCATCCGCTTCGACTTCCTTGCCCGCCGAAGCGCAGCGCGCGAAGGCGGGAACGGCCGCGCGCATCGTGAACGCTATTGGCTACTCATCGAACTCGGAGACACCGAGATCTGCAAGACGTGCCCGGGCGTCGATGAGGACCTCTACATCACCGCGGACGCCGAAGCCTTCGTCAAATGGCACGCCGGCCAGCTCACCTGGGCGCAAGCTACGCGGGAGGGCCGCATCCAAGTCGACGGCCTCCCGTCGCTGGTCAGAGCGTTCCCAACCTGGAACGCCCGAAGCATGTTCGCCCACATCAGGCCGGTCTCCCGCACCGCGACGAGCCACGCAGGCTGACAACCTCGATCTGGGCCTGAGGTCTAATCCTCGATTGGATCGCTGTTTGTCCAGAATGGCCAAATGGGCCATAATGGCCTATGGCTACCATGACCGTCGCTGAAGCCAAGAATCGATTTTCGGATGTGCTCCGTCGCGCCGAATACGGTGGCGAACGGGTGATCGTCGAACGTCACGGGAAGCCTGTCGCGGCGATCGTCTCGACAGAGGATCTGCGGCGGTTGGAAGCGGCCGACGATGCCGCCGATCTGCGGGACGCGCAGGCCGCACTCGCCGAGGCCCGACACGCCGGGACTGTTCCTCTCGAGACGGTTCTGCGGAAGTACGGACTGGATCGTCTGCTTCCCGAATCGCCGGTGCGGGTCGCTCGTCCGACTCGGGCTGCACGAACTCGCGCCAGTGTGAAGCGTTCTCGAAAGACATCCCCCAATCGTCGCCAGCGATAGGTGCGGCTGAATGGCTGCATACCGCGTCCTCTTGACGCCTGCTGCCGAGCGGCAATTCGCAAAGCTGTCGCATCAGGCGCGAGAGATGATTGCGGCAGCGCTGGTGGCGCTCGGCGGCAATCCTCGTCCTTCAGGATGCGCAAAGCTCGCGGGCGCCGAGGACCTCTGGCGCATACGAGTCCGACAATACCGCGTCATCTACCAGATTCTCGACGACCAGCTGATTGTCACCGTCGTGAAGATGGGCGATCGGAAGGACGTGTACCGGTGACGCGGAACCCAGAGAGCGGAGGGCTAGGCTGATATGGAATGACCCTCTGTCAAGCCCCCTCGTTTTCGATGGTGACTTGGCATCGGCCGACAAGGGTCAGCTTGGCGGCATAAGAGCGTCCTCGTCAGACAGCGAGCACGGGGTCCAGGGGCGCCGAAGGCGCCGCCTGCAGGGCGCGAAGCCCTGGACGCCGTGTTCGCTGTCTGACATCTCAGGTGCGGGCCGCGAAGACGACGGACGGTCGAGGGCGCTTCGACGACGAGTCACGCTGATATACGGTGGTTACCACAGTCGCCTGCGGCAGAGCACACATGACAGTGCTTCGTCGGGAGGACGTGCATTCTAGTGTCGCGAGTTGGGACGAATGTCCGTATCGCATGCCTAGCCCGCCGATCCTCGCAATCGTGCCTCTGAGCATCCGCCGTCTTCGCGGCCCGTCACCGGTCCGCGTAACGTTCCGTCAGCCGCCTTGGTTGTGCCATCAGTTCACGGTCGCCGGCGCCGGCTGTAACGCGGCCCACAGAAAGCCGGCCAATTCGCGCGCGATCGCGACGGCGATCTTCGGTGCGGGCTTATGAGCTGCGGCCAACATCCGAAAGCGTCGACACAGACGCTGCTGGGCCCGATCCGCGATCGCGATGACACGCCCGGGCTGCCCCTTGCGTCGTCGCGTCAAGGCGACGCCGATGCCCGGACGATGTTGATAGTGCCAGGCCGCTTCGACCAGCAGGCGCCGGACCAGCGCGTTGCCTGTGCGCGTGATGGGGCCACGCCGATGCTTCTCCCCAGTCGAGTCTTCGCTCGGCACCAACCCCAGGTAGGCCATCAACGCCCGGGCCGAGGCAAACCGGCGAAAGTCATGCAACTCGGCCAGGATCAACATGGCCGTCAAGGTATCGATGCCCCGGAAGCAGCGCAACCACCCGACCGGCTCGCGATACGGCTCGCACTCGGCAATCTCCGCCAGACGGGCGTCCAATTCGAGCAGTCGCGCCTCTGTGTGATCGATTGCCAGCCGATAATCGTCGACGACCACCTGCTCGGCGCGTGCGTCCACGTCAGACTCTCGATCCACTGTCGATGCGCCCGCGTCCAGTTGCGGCCAGCGAAGTGGAGGCCGCGGCGCAGCAACAACTTGCCCAGCCGATGCCGACATCGTTGCAAATCTTCACGGGCATCATCCCGCGCGCGCGCCAAGTCGCGAACCGCCTCGTCTTCAAGGGTAGGCGGCTGGACCGCCGTCAGCAATCCCGCGCGTCCCAGCTCCGCCAGCTTGCGCGCATCGCGGCGATTCGTTTTCACCCGCTCCCCGGGTTTCCGTGGAATCAGCGCCGGCGCGACCACCTCGCAGCTCACACGCGAGGTCGTCACTTGCCGTTGCAACGCGTACCCACATGGTCCGGCTTCATAGAACACACGCACAGGCCCCGGCGCGGCGCGCTCGAGCTTCCTCACCAGGCGCTTCACCGCCTTCGGCTCGTTCGGCGCCGTCCAGCTCACCGGCGCGGCCCCCGTGCCCACGAGCATCGCGAGAAAGAGGTCCTTCTTGTGCGCATCAATTCCGACGTACGTAGTAACCTGTTTCACGACCGGCTCCTATCGATGCGGCTCTGGCGCCGCGAGGCGTTAACCCGCGATTTCGGTGGCTCACACCACCTTGTCGAGTGCGACAGCACTACGACGTTACGATAGCGGGCCGGTCATTCCATATTGTCTACTGGGCGGTAAGCGATTTCACTGGCCGCCTCGCCGTACGAATTTGAGAGGCTCGGCCCTCGCTGCTGACTGGCGCCGCCGAACAAGCACACGCAGGATCGCATCGAGTACGGCATCTAGTTCCTTGCCTACGTCTTCGGCAAGAAAGCGCAGCACGAAGTAGCCGTTCTCCTGCAGCAACTGATCCTTCCGTCTATCGCGGCGATACGCGACCGGATCCGCGAGATGCTGTCCGCCATCGAGTTCGATGGCTAAGCGCGCGTCGGCGCACAGCAGGTCGACTTCAAGTGTTCCGAAGCCGTCGAACGGGATCGGCAGCGCCACGTTGACACGGAAGAGTCCATTTGTCTCCCGCAGCGTCTCGAGTCTCCAGTAGAGGAACGCCTCCGTTGCACTTCTTGCCCGCGCGGCACCCTCGGCGTCTTCAGGCATCGCCCGAGCGGAGTGCAGGAACAGGCTCGCCAGCGGCGTGTCGACGCCGTCTCGAATGAGCCTTCGCACGCTACCGGAGTAGTCACGCTTCCAGACCGGATCGGACGGAAGAACGACATCGGCGGGCCATCCTGGAACGGCGCTGGCAGGAAGAAGGATCGTGTAGCCGATAGCCTCATACCCGCGACATCGGCGGTCGAACATTCGCGCCAGCATTGGCACGTTCAGATCGGCATAGTCGTAGATGCGGACCTCGCGCTTGCCGTCGTAGAGACGATGCAGTCGACCGGCATACTGCGCGACCGTTCCTCGCCACGAAACAGGAAGCGTCAGAAACAACGTGTCCAAGCGCGGATCGTCGAATCCCTCGCCAATGTACTTGCCAGTCGCGAGGATGACTCGCCCTTCGTGGCGCGGGATGGCTGCGAGACGCTCATTGACCGCCTGCCGCAACTTCTTGCCTATGCCGGCGCGCAAAACCACGACGTGTTCGACGCGCGTCGCAAACTCCTTTTCGAAGCAGTCGAGATGATCATTGCGCTCAGTCAGTATCAACGGAGAACGCCCATTGCGAACCGAGTCGATGACGTCCTCGCAGATTCGCCGCGTTCGCGCCTGGTCATCGATCAACTCCTGATACAAGGTCTGAAATTGGATGCGCTTGTCCGGATCAGGGTTTCTCGCCGGCTGGAATGCTGTGGGCTGAACGAGTACGAAATGCTCGAAGGGGCGAGACGCCGCCTGTGCGCGGGCATTTACCTGATGTCGAACCGGACCGCACTGCATGAAGATGATCGGATGGTGACCATCCTTCCGTGCGACGGTTGCCGATAAGCCAAGGACGAATCGGGCCTTGGCCTGGCGTGCAACCTGTTCGAAACTGTGCGCCGACAGATGGTGGCATTCGTCGATGATCACGTGGCCGTAATCGGCGACGAGGTCAGCGACTACACCCTTGCGGACGAGACTCTGAATGATGCCGACGTCAATCTTTCCAGTTGGTCGACTTTGGCCTCCGCCGATTCGGCCGATCGCTTTGGCAGGTACATCGAGGAACGTCGATAGCCGCTCGACCCACTGATCGAGCAGCTGGCGCCGATGGACCAGCACGAGCACGTTGACACCGCGTTGCGCGATGAGCCACGCGGCGACGACGGTCTTGCCAAATGCGGTGGTTGCTGCCAGGACGCCAGTCTCGTGGCGCAAGATGGCGTCAGCTGCGGTCTTCTGTTCCTGCCGCAGCTGGCCGTGAAACTTCACATCCAAAGGACTACCGTCGTGGCGTTCGTCGCGAATGACCAGGCGGACGCCAAGCTCGCTGAGCACCTTGCGTACGTCATCGAGGCAGCCACGTGGCAGCCCGATGTGATGCGGGAGATCCTCGGCGCACGCGACGACGCGCGGCTTGTTGTACGTCGAAAGCCGCATCGCCTGCGCTTTGTAGAACTCGGGGTTCTGAAAAGCAGCCAACCGCAACAAGCGATTCCGAAGCCCGGGATGCAAGCCTTCTTTGGCGATGTAGATCTGATTGCCCAACACAAGTTCCAACGTCGACGGCAGTTCCCCGACGATCGGCGATTCCTTGCGATGACGTGACGGAGGTGCGGTCCAAGGCTCTGTTTCTCCGTCATCTTGCGGTGGCAGCCGCACGCCGAGAATGCGGCCTCGTCGTTCAGCGTCCTCGACGATCTGTTCAATCTGCGGCCTGCCGATCTTGCGCAGACTCGAAAGAAACGCCCACTGGTCGACCCATGGAACAAGGGTGCCATCAAGAAAGACTGTGTTGTCTTGTTTGCGCGCTGCCCTCTGGAGCGGCAGAGCAATCAGGTTTCCAAATCCTCCATGCGGCATCGTGTCTTGATTCGGAAACAGCCGGTCGTACGAATCGAGACCGATATCTGGACGCCTCTCCATGGTCTCGGTGAGGACATGCGATCCCAGTCGTCGGACGAGCGCGGCTGGAATGGCTTCTTCGAAGAAAAACCAGACATGCGCGCCTCGCCCTGAGCGTGATCGTTCGAGCGCGGCTGAGAGGTCGAGGTGGCGACAAGCTTCAAGAAACGCGGCAGCATCGTCGCGCCAGCCGGCCTTGTCGAAATCGACGGCAAGGAAGAAGCAGGTCTCGTCCTGAAGCAGCGGGTAGACGCCAGCGACGAATGGCTGACCCTCAGCGTCGCAACCTGACAGGTGCCAGCGAATGACGTCGTCAGTGACCGGAAGAAACCGACGGTTGGGACATTCGGCGCACTTGATGCGCGGCTTCTCGCACACGCCACGGACCCACTCGTTTGCACAGGCAGGCGCGTAGCCAGACCTGCCCGTTTTGCGGCTCTCGAATCGCCGCGGGTACACGTCTTCGCGGCCCCGGAAGAGCGACCGGAACAGGCCGATCTTCGCCTGCGGCGACGATGTCTGATCGAGAGGCTCCGCGATCAGGTCCATGAGGTTGATTTCGTCTGCTCAACGACGAGAGCCGCCCAGTTTCTCCTCTTCAGTCCCTGCCTTCGAGCCCAGTGTACGCCCCGCTTCTGCTGGCAGTGTCGGGGAAGTTGGTGGAGGCTGATCGGCGAGCAGGGAGCTCGATACGGCGGAGCGTGCCGACCGGCTTGCCTCAACCATGGATCCGACCGTCAGTGGTTGGTACGTTTGGAAGGGCGGGGTGACCGTCCGAGAGCGCGCTATGGAATTGGATTCGAACCGGCGACCCCCTGCGCCCCAGGCAAGCTGGGGCGGCCTCGGAAAGTGCTGGTTTCGAGTGATTTGCGGCCTGAAAAAACCGTGGGCCCAATTTTGGGCCCACCCATGCGACCTCGGAGCGTCCCTCAGGGCATAAGGGGCACACTGGCCTCTACGTTCCTGCTTGAAGGTACGCCGTGGGACAATGGAATGGAGCACGCGGCGTCGGCCGCAGGGTGTTCACGCACACACTTTGATGCCGGTGTTGAACTCGTCGTGAAGATCCGCGACATCGTCAAGATGCTGGAGGACGACGGATGGTCGGTCGTGCGACAACGCGGGTCGCATCGACAATTCAAGCACGCTACCAAGCCCGGACTGGTCACGGTGGCCGGCAAGCCGGGCGACGACGTAGCGCCGGGAACGTTGAACAGCATCCTCAAACAGGCTGGTTTGAAGCCATGAAGTACCTGATCGTCATCGAGCAGACCAAGACCGGCTTCTCGGCATACTCTCCGGACGTTCCGGGTTGCATCGCAACGGGCGACACGCGCGACGAAGTCGAGCGAGAGATGAAAGGGGCGATTGCCTTTCATCTCGACGGCCTCAAAGCCGAGGGCATCTCGCTCCCTAAACCATGCAGTTCCTCGTCGTACGTCGAAGTCCCTGCGTAGCGTCCGTAGGGATCCGACGAGCTCGATAGCTTGCCTTCTCCCTCGAGCAGCTTCTCGAGGGCCGCGCGGCCGACTTCGGATCGCGGTGCACTATCCCCTGTTCGTGCGCGGCTTCGACCGCTTCTGCCAGCTGCTTCGCGATCGGCAGCGCGTTGTGGAGCGGAACGCCCCGTTATTGATTCGATCGGCGAGCGTGGCGCCGTCCACCAGCTCCAGCGCGAGCCCCTGGACGCCATCCGATTCCTCGAAGCCGTGAATAGCCGCGATGTCCGTGTGGTTCAGCGAGGCGAGGATCTGCGCTTCGGGTTTGAAGCGGGTCAGCCGATCGGCGTCGGCGGCGAAGAGCCCGGAATCTCGAGAGCAACAGGAGGGTCAGGGCGCGTATCGCGAGCCCGATACACCTCGCCCAGCGCCGGCCCCGATGGTGCCGTCTCATTGGGTCCGGGGCGGGCGCCTGCCGGGAAGCACATCGACGACGCCGAATTGTCACACGTTCGGGGGCAGTCACGCATCAGGGCGAAGTACAATCTGGACGGCAAGCACTATGGTCAGCAAACACAAGCATCACGACGAACACGACGACGAGAATGCCGAGGCACCGCGCAGGCTGCTGAATCCGGTGTCGTGCGACATGAACGTCACGCCGCTCATCGACGTGCTGCTCGTGCTGCTCATCATTTTCATGGCCGCGCTGCCGCTGACGCAGACGGGCGTGGACGTCAACCTGCCGCTGGAGACCAAGGCCACGCAGCAAAAAAGCGACCAGCCCCAGGTGGTCGTGGAATTGACCGCCGACCGCAAGCTGGCCGTCAACAAGGTGTCGCTGCCGATGGCGAACCTGGCGGATTACCTGCGCAACCTGTTCGAGAGCCGCACGGACAAGACGATGTTCATCATCGGCGCGCCGACCGTGAGGTATCAGGAGATCATCGACATCATCGACGCAGGGGTGGCCGCAGGTGCCAAGATCGGTATCATCACGGAGGGCATGCAGCGGGAAGCCGCGGCCGCTCGATGACGTAGGGCCGGACTGCGCACGTCTGCCTTTTGCGGTTGGGGCGCTCTGGATCACCGGCTCGCTACGCCAGGCCGCGAAGGATCGCGCTGTAGGTGACGCGGACTGCGGGGTCCTCGCTCACCTCTGGCCTCGCCCCGCCGGCGCGCCGTTCCAAGAATCGCGGGCTGTCTCCATGACGCCCACCTTTCGGCGACAGCGGCCGCGATGAACTGATTCCGCGACACGCCATCTGCCTTTGCCAATCTCGCGGCCGCCGCTTCACCGACATCGGCAGCTTCAATGGATACGTGCTTTTGCTCATTGGGGTAGCTCCTTCAGCACGTCTCGAGGAAGTACCGCTCGGAACCGAGCTCGAGGTCCAGGTCAGAGAGCCGGCCACGACCCACCGCATCACCATAGTCCAGACGAAACACTTTGGGGGTCAGTTGCGGCGAACCCAGCTGCTGCCGGGTGTAAGGCGAATAAAAAGCGAATATAATGGCGCCACCGCCGCATCGGAGGCGGCCCGTAATCAGTTCCGGTCGTGGCACATGCAGCTAGCCAGTCCTTCCGAGCCGCTCTCGCAACTCGAGGTGCTGGTGGTCGACTGCCAGGCCACAGCCGCGGCTCCGCGAGGTCATCTCCTCGAGATCGGCTGGGCCCGCGTCCGCGGCACGACAATCACGCACGCGCATACGTCCTTGATCGCGCTGCCGGATGGCGAGCCGATTCCGCCGGCTGTTGCGCGGATCACTGGAATCTCCGCGCCCATGATGCGGTCCGCTGTCGACGGACGCTCCGCCTGGCGCGAGCTGACTTACCAGGCCGCGAGCCTCACGCAGCAGCCCGCGCCGACGGTCATCCACTTCGCTCGATTCGAGCAGCCGTTCCTTCGCACGTTGGCCGCCGGCGTGTGTCCGCTCGACGTCGTCTGCACGCGGGACATCGCCAGGCGCCTTCTGCCCAATCTGCCTCGCTGCAGCCTGCGTGCCCTCGCTGGATACTTCGGTCGCGCGGTTGGTGCGCTCCGCCGGAGCGCCGATCACGTCGAAGCGACAGCGTTCGTCTGGCACGAGTTGGTCGGCCTGCTCGAGAGGCAGGGCGTGTCGACCTGGGGCGCGCTCCACGACTGGCTCACCGGATCTGCAACACCGATACGGTGCCGACGCCGCATCTGGCCGATGCCGCGGGACGAGCGGCTGTCCTTGCCGGCTGCGCCCGGGATCTATCGCATGCTTCGGACGGACGGCAGTGTCCTGTACGTCGGCAAAGCCGCGTCGCTGCATCATCGGGTCAACAGCTACTTCCGGAAGCAGGCCGGCGTGCCCGAGCGGTTGCTCGAGATGCTGTCGCAGGCACGCGCGATCTCGGTCGACGTCACCCCAAGTCCGCTCGAGGCCGCGCTCCTCGAGCCGGATGAAATCAAGCGGCACCGACCGCCGTACAACATCGCGCTGACGACGGCGAGTCGCGTGTTGTGGTTCACGTCGCCGGATCTCAGCGCGCGTTGTCGACAGCCGTCGCCACACTGCCCGTTCGGGCCATTTGCGTCGGCCGACACGCTCGATCAATTCGCGGCACTCGCCCGGGCTGGGCGCGCCGCTCTGACGCCCGGTTCACGAGGCCCAGATGACGGCACGTTCGCCGCCGGTTACGACCGGCTGTGCGCCACGCATCCTGAACTGTCGCGCGTCGACCTCTCGGACTCCGCGAAGCTGCTGCGGCTTGGCACACGCCTATGGCGAGAGGGTCGACGAGACCGCGATGTTGATGAAGACGATGCCAACGACACGCATCGTGGTGTGACGGTCTGGACCCCGGAGTTCGTGCAAGTGTCGCTGGAGTGGCTCGCCTTGCGGGCGGCGCTTGCCCGTCGCCGCGCAATCTGGTTGACGCGATTGTCCGATTCGAGCCTGGTGTGGCGCGAGCCCACTGACAGCTCTGCGCGGCTCATCGTGATCGAGCACGGCGAGGTGGTCTTGCGCGAGGCCGTGGACGCGTACGCGACGCCACCGATTCCCCCGGGTCACCGCCGTCCGGTGGCCGCACGTCGTGAGGCCTTCACCCTCGGCTCCTTCGATCGCCTACGGGTCTTGACGACGGAGCTGAAGCGCTTGACTGCAGCTGGCGCTCCTGTGGCGCTGCGCCTGGGCGTCGGACCGGCACTGGACGAGGCGCGACTCGCGTCTGCGCTGTGGTGGGTGTGAGGAGTCAACGAGATGGGTTGCACAGCCACCATTCTCCATGCGGACCTCGACGCCTTTTATGCGTCCGTGGAACAGCTGCTCGACCCTCGCCTGCGTGGGAAGCCGATGGCGGTCGGCGGCGGCGTCGTGCTCGCAGCCTCCTACGAAGCGCGGGCCTTCGGCGTACGAAGCGGCATGCCCGGATGGCGCGCGCGGCAACTGTGTCCCGACCTCGTGTTTGTCGGCGGACATTTCGAGGAATATCAGCGGCTTGGTGACGCCGCCATCGGAGTCCTGAGCGATTTCACGCCTGCCATCGAGCGCATCTCCATCGACGAGGCATTCGCCGACGTGGCAGGATGCACGCATCTCTTTGGTTCGCCGGAAGAGATCGCAAGGACGGTTCGGACTCGCGTGCGCGCCGAGCTGGGCTTGCCGATGTCAATCGGCGTGGCGCGTACCAAGCACCTGGCCAAGATCGCCTCGCAGGTCGCGAAGCCGGATGGATTGGTCGTCGTCGATCCAGATGCTGAACTCGAGTTCCTTCACAAACTGCCCGTGGCGCTCATGTGGGGCGTGGGCCCAGCCACCGAAGCGCGGCTCGCCAAGATCGGCGTCACCACCATCGGTCAATTGGCTGAGAGCTCTCCTCAATCCGTGGAGCGATTGCTTGGGCACGCGGTGGGAAGCAAGTTGACGGCACTCGCGTGGAACCGCGATCCGCGGCAGATTCAGACGCGCCGGCGCGCGCACTCCGCCGGCGCACAATCGGCGCTCGGACGACAGCCCGCGATCGAACGGGTCTTCAAACCGACGCTCCATCACCTCGCCGACCGCATCGGCGCGCGGCTCCGCGCCAAGTCGCTGGCGGGCCGGACGATCACGGTCCGCGTGCGCTTCGCCGATTTGCGCTCGGTCACGCGCTCGCTCACGCTGTCAGCGCCGATTTCTGCAACGAGGACTCTCGCTGAGATCGCCGAGGACCTGGTGCGCGGCGTCCTTGCGGATCACCGTGACGAGAGGACGATCTCGCTGCTGGCGATCGCCGTCTCACATCTCGAAGCGCACGCGATCGTGCAACTGGAGCTGCCGCTGGGGCTTGCCGACGAAGGACGCCGTCCTGGCACCAAGCAAGGCCTGGCGCGATCGCGCGCAGACCGCGCCGTCGATGTGATCCGCAAGCGCTTCGGAGGAAACGCGGTGGATTACGGGTCGGCATCGGGGGGCGGGCGCTCCGTCCCTGACGAGTTCCGCCGCCTTGCTGAAAGAGAGCTCTGAATATCGACAACGACCTGCGCTATTTCTCGACGTGGTGCATCTCGCCGACCTCTGGCGTTGAGCCCGTCAGAAATCCTTTCACGACCTCGTACAAGACGACGGGCTGCGGGTTGGTGACCTCGAGGAACGCCGCCGCGTGCACGTCAACGCCAATGAGCACCATGCGCGGATCGTCCGCAGTGCCGTGCCGCGGGTCACCTTCCTTCGGGAACCAGGCCTTCCAGTCCGGGGCATACAGCTCTTGGATCTTCTGCCGGTCGCACGTGATGCTCGCGATTCCAGACACCGACACCCACTCGCGCGTGCGGTCTTTGTAATACGAGAGGTTGATGTGCGGATCCGTCGCGATGTCGCGCAGCTTCTGTCCGCCTTCCAACGTGACGAACCACAGATCCGCGCCCTCCGCGCGCTTCTGCGTGGCCATCGCCCGCGATTGCAGATGCCCGTCAGGCCGCCGCGTCGTCATCATCGCGATCTCGATGTCGTCGATGTGTTCGTAGAGTTTTTCGAGTTCAGCTTTCATCATTCTCCCCCTGCTTCCGTCTTGTTTTTTGTTTCGCGCGACCGCCATTCGGAACGCGAGACCATAGAACGCTCCTTCGAGTGCCATGCGCGACGGCTCCGTTGATCGAAACCGTCGCGCACGAACTCAGCTCACGCTGCGACGATCGGTGAAGTCGGAGCCGAGCTGTTTCACAAGCTTGTTGTAGAGGCCGAGAATCAGTAGCGTGGGCGCCCATTGCCCGACGAAGACGCTCGAGTGCCGGTTCCCTATCAACTGGAGCGCGGCGGATGCCACGATTGACGCGCCGGCTGCCCACAGAAAGGTGTCCGACGGAAGTTTCGCGGTCTGCTCTTCAATCGTCCGGGCGACGGTGCCTTCGGTGTGGTCGTAACGTGCTGGTGCCGAGGGTGCCATGGGTGTTCCTCCTCGCGATACTCCATTCACGTTGGGCGCCACACCACCGCGGCAGCGCACGTCGTTTTCATGTGCGGAAAACGGGACGGGCGAGACATCACCGTCAGGAAAACGAGTTTCAGCTGGAGTGGACGGCGCGGCTGCGGAGGTCGAGCCGCCAGCTGATTGGTGTTGGCGTGAAGACTGTTGGTTAGGACCGGTCGGCAGGCGGCCTGAAGAGGCGCGCACCAACGTCACCCCGTCGTGACGACCAGCGCGCAGCACGCCTTGGCTCCGGACTTGCGATATGCGTGCGGCACGGTGGCATCGAAGTAGATCGAGTCGCGCGCCTCCAGCGTGTGCTGTTCGTCGCCGAGATACAGATTGAGCGTCCCTGACAGCACGTAGATGAACTCCGCGCCAGGATGCTGGTGCCGCCGCAGCTTCTCTGGGGCGACCGCGAAGAACTCCGCGAAGTAGCTGTTCAGCAGCCGCTGCACGGCTGGAAAGTCCAGCGACTCGAATTCGTACGCCTGATCCTTGCCGCCCGCATTCCCCGGAAACCGCAGCCGATCCTGATGGCGTGAGATGCCGACCACCGGCTTGTCGCGGTCTGCCGCAATGAAGTAGTCGAGGCCGACACTGAACACCATGGCGATTCGCAGCAACGTCGGCAGCGTCGGAAACAGCTGTCCACGTTCGATCTTTGACAGCATTGCTGGCGACAGTCCTGTGTGCTTTCCGAGCTCCACGAGCCCCATCTTCTTCTTGAGTCGAATTGACCGGATCTTCGGGCCGATGGCGTAGGCCTTCAAACCGTCTCGCAGTGTGGGCGACAGCATCGACATCCTCTTCGTTTGAGCCCGGCTCAAACACCTGCCGGTTGTTTTCTCTTCAGGAACACGATCTTTATCACAAGTGGAATTTTATCTCGGTGAAAGTGTTTGTGCTTGATAGTAGATAGCGGTCGCCGGTACGCCTGGCGGCCAGAAGGGAGTGAGAGATGCGACAGGTGGACGCAATTGCGACGACGTTGCTCGTCGTCGGCGCGCTGAATTGGGGTCTGGTCGGCTTTGCCCGCTTCGATCTCGTCGCCGCGCTCTTCGGCATGGAATTCGGGGAAACGTCGGCGCTGACGTCAGTGATCTACGGACTGGTCGGGATCGCGGGCGTGTATCGCGCCGTCGTCTGGAACGGCAGTCACGGCCGGACCCTGCCCCTCGCCACGAGGTAATCGGGATTGTTCACGGTAACAAGGAGACTATTCATGTTCAGACAGAGTGCAATCGGCGTCGTTGCCGCCGCCATCATCGCCTCGACAGCGCAAGCACAGCCCGCGACCAAGGACATCGTCGATACCGCCGTCGCCGCGGGATCGTTCAAGACCCTGGCGAAGGCCCTTCAAGCCGCCGACCTCGTCGGCACGTTGAAGGAGAAAGGGCCGTTCACGGTGTTCGCCCCAACCGACGAGGCGTTCGCCAAACTGCCGCAGGCGACGCTCGATGACCTGCTCAAACCCGAAAACAAAGCCAGGCTTCGCCGCATCCTCACCTACCACGTCGTCGCCGGCCGCGTCACGGCAGCCGATGTCATGAACCTGAAGTCGACGAAAGCCGTGAGCGGCGACACCATCGACATCAAAGCGACCGGAGGAAGCGTCATGGTGGACGACGCACGAGTCATGAAGACGGACATCAACGCGTCGAACGGCGTGATTCACGTCATCGACTCGGTGATCCTGCCCGATGGCCCAAAGTAGCCGAACGATTTCCCATACGCGCGCGGAACGGGACTTGTCTCGTCCTGCGCGCGTCTGATCGAGACGGGTGCTTATGCGCTTCTCAAAACACGCCGCCAATCTCTCACGGTTCCTGACCGCCGATACCCGCCCACCGCAGAACGTCGAACGTCTTCATCGCGACCTCATCGTGTCGGCATCGCTCAGCGAGACCTTCGCGTTCTTTGCGGATGCGGCGAATCTGCAGCGCATCACGCCGCCGTGGCTGCACTTCTCCACTCTGACGCCGATGCCGGTTCAGATGCAGAGTGGGCTCGAGATCGCCTATCGCATCAGGCTCTACGGGTTGCCAATCCCCTGGCGGTCTCGGATTGACGTGTGGCAACCAGGCGGGTGCTTCGTGGACAGGCAGATCGTTGGGCCTTATCGATGGTGGCGGCACGAGCATCGATTCGAGAGCGTGCCTGGCGGGACGCGCGTGATCGACCATGTCGACTACGCGCCGCGTCTCGGTTGGTTGAGCGGCGCGGTCGTGCGGCGCGATCTCTGTTGCATTTTCGATTACCGCCACGAGGCGCTACGACAGATCTTTCCAGGAGGAGCGGTGAGACAAACAACGCCGCCGTGGACGAGACAACATGTCGGATCGAAAGCGGGCCGTTCGTCCTAGGATTCAAACGAGGCGAGTGACCCGTGCGGAAGATTATCGTCGGCGCCCAGGTCTGAGTCGGCCGACGCCGGGAACATGAGCGCACCTCGCGCACTTCTGATCCGAAACGAACGGCGTATGACCTCGCCTGTCACCACCTGTCGTTACGATGGGGCATCAGGAGCACAGGTCCATGGCCGGCAACAGCGAAGTCATTCGTCAATGGGAGATCCTCAGGGAGATCGACGGCGCGCGCGTCGGCCTCACGATCGCCAAACTCGCCGGCTCGCGCGGTGTGCACCCGCGCACGATCCGGCGCGATATCGAGGCGCTGTCCGCCGCCGGTTTTCCGCTCTACGACGACAAAATCAACGGCTCCACGGTCTGGAAACTGAAGACCAGGCCTTTTCGAGCGCTCGAAGAGACAGGACTCAGCCTCATCGAGTTGTGCGCGCTGTACTTCAGCCGAACCCTGCTCACCACAGTGGCAGGGGTTCCCCTCGGAGAAGACGCCGAGCGTGCCTTCATCAAGATCGAACGAGCCCTGCCGGCCTCGTGCCGCCGTTTTCTGGATACGCTGCCCGTCATGCTCAAGGTCCGAATCGCGGGACGGAAGAAGCAGGACGACCGCAGGGTGCGAGAAATCCTGAACCGTGCCCTCGATGCCTCGCTGACCCACAAACGCGTGACGATGCGGTACCACTCACGCGCGTCGGCCCGGACGAGGGAGTACATCGTCGAGCCATTGCGTCTCTCCTACGCGGAGGGCGGACTGTACCTGACGGCCTGGGTGCCGGAGTACTCGGAGATCCGGACCTTCGCGGCCGAACGCATTCAGACGCTGGCGGTGACGGACGAACGCTTCGAGCCGAAGCCGCTGCCCAGCCAGCCGTTTGCGAACTCGATTGGCGTGCATACAGGCCCCGCCGAATGCGTGGAGATTGAGTTCGACGCGGCGACCGCGGATTACGTGATGAACCGCGACTGGCACCCGACGCAAACATTCGACCTGCGCGCGGACGGATCCGTGCTGATGCGCATGCAGGTCAGTGTCGATCGACCGTTGCGGAACTGGATCCTCGGATTCGGCGCAGCCGCGCGCGTCGTCGCGCCGTTGCGGCTCGCGCGGGAGATCTTCGAACAGATCGAAGACACGCGGGAGCGATACATGCCGCAGCTGAGAGCGGACATGCTTCGGATGGCACTGCCTGAAGGTCGGATTGGATCGCAAGCGGGGCGCGTCTCGAGCCGGGCGTCATAGCTGCCCCCCTGTTGAAGGCGTGTCACGCGTCGACCCTCGCTGGCGCCTCGACTCTCCCAGCCCGGACGTCCTCGATGAAGTTCCGCAGGTTCAGCGTGATTTCGCTGTTGGGGTCCAGGTGCTCCGCGCTGGACCTCACGGAAGGCGCCATCCAGATCACCCCCGATGACGAGCGCGTATCGGAATAGACACACGATTCGCTGAAGTAATCGCAGCCAATTGGGGTTTCGAGGATCGGCGCCGAGTTGAGAACAAGATATCCCGAGTCATCAGTCGTGGAACTCGGTTCCGGGCCATGTTCAAGCTGATGACTGCGGCCGGCCTCGCGAAAGAGATCATCGACAGTCGAAGGCACGTCGTAGGCCGGCAGTCCATCGATCTTCACGACGCGTTGTTCCCAAACGTACGTCTACGGCTATACACTGCGTGGATGACACCCAGAAAGCTAACGGCCCTTCGCTTGGACACCGACTTGATTGAAGGACTGGAGCGGGTGAAAGAAAGAACCGGCCCTCCGAGCGCGGAGCAGGTGAGGCGAACGATTCAGACATGGCGGGACGCCACCCCCACGAGCACAGACCCGACCGCCCCCCACCTCCGCGTGCAACGCACGGGGATCCGCTTCCACAACGTCGACCCAGAGCACGTCGCGATCGAGATCGAGGTCGAGAACCGCGGACCTGCGACCTCGGAGCCCGCTTCGCTGCGCCTCGAGGCCGCGCCGTTCGGCGCCTTCGTGCGCTGGCGTCCGCTCGCGACGCTGGTCGTGCCCCCCATTCCTCCGCGGCGCACGCAGGTCCTGCGCATCGTGGTACAGCAGCCGCGTCCTCAGCCGCTCGGGAGTTTCTCCGGCCTCCTCCCACCCGCGCTCCGGACGGCGAGCGGGTTGGAGCCTGAGCGCCGGCGCGCGATCGGGGGGCAGCTCGCGCACCTACAGGCCATGCTCCGCGCGCGCGGCGCGATCTCTGCGCGCTCGACCGCGCTGCCGCCTGACCTCCTCGACCTGCTCGACGGCGCTGGTCCGCACTGGGCCGGGAACCTGAACGTGTGGATCGGCAGTGAGCCGGTCGAACGCCACCGGGCGCCGCGCCTGCGCATCTACCCGGGGCATGCGAACTTGGCCGCGTTCTGCGTTGGGGATCGGCCGGATCGCTATGCCTTCCGCGTGAAGTGCGCCGCCGCCGAGTGGGGCCTGGCGTTGTACGACGTGGCGAGCGGCGCGAGCATCGAGTGCAGCCGCGAGCCCCGGGAGGAGCCGCGCTGGCACGCCGTGCCCGGCCTGAGCTACGTCCTGCTCGTCCTCCGTCCGCCGCGCGACTGCGCGCGCGGCGAGGCGCTCGTGCACGTCACCCAGTGCTCGTCCGAGAAGACGGCCGTGGTCGAGTTCGACCTCGATCCCTCGGCGGCGGGTCCGGGCTGCTACAAGCTCTGATAGTCAGTGTCCACCGGCGGGAAGACATCCGGGAGCACCGACGACCGGGCGGACACTCATTGCCAGGCGTACGGAGAACATCGCCCCCGCGCGCATCACGCGGAAGCTGACACATTCGTTTGACTTCTATGGTGCCGGTCGCCGAAAGGACGGCCTCTCCGGATGCCGAGTTGACCTGCCAGAATCGTACGGCCAAGCTGTGACAGGGGGGCACACTTCGCTTCGAGTCACTTTCTCCACGACTCCTCGGTCTTCTCAATCACCTCGGAAACAGCCTGGAACCATGCCGTGAGTTCCTCGATCGTCGGCGGCAGTTCATATGGATGGAAATGCGCCGCACGACTGAGGGACGTCCAGACCTGGTTCGCGCGCCGGGCGAACGCTTCATCCGAGACATACGATCCCAGACACAGGAGCTGGGCGCGTGTCGAGCAGTCCTCGACGCCGGGGGCAGCCGCGCTCCAGTAGGTCTTGAGCGCCACTTCGAGGGATTGGCGCGCAAGCAGCACCGCGACACGCGGCCAGAGCCCGCGGGTATCCACCGAGGCACGGTCGATGAGCTCGCGCGCGGTAGTGAGCAACTCGCGGGCGACGCTGTCTTCGCCGGTGCTCATGACAGCTCCGCGATCTTCAACGCGAGCCGATGAGCAGCGTCAATCGTCTCCTTCAGATCGCCGTCATGACTCGTGTGCGCGCCCGCTTTGCATCGGTTGAAGACGTCCACCGCCCACTGGCCAAATTTCTTCAGCCGCGGCAGGACGTCCTCGGTACGCTTCTCATCGTCGAACAACGCGAGCGCCATCAGCGGGTGCGTACGCGTGTTGGCGGTCAGCAACTCCTCCACCTGCTCGTGCGGTTCACCGCGAGCCAGGCGCCGCCGCCGGACTCTCTCCATGCAGGCGGCTTCGATTGCCGTACGGCAGAAGCCCGGGACGACGCGTGCGGCGACACGCTTGGGCAAGTCTTCGGTGAGCGCCACGGCCCGCGCATCGTCCAGCAGGCTGCCGACGGGATCCGAGATCGCCCTGACCTCGACTACCGAACGGGCGCGGCGAGTCACGCCCATGATGCTGGCCGCCAAGCCAAGACGGCGAACGGCCTCCGGCAGCCTGTCGTCGTGCGTGAACACGATGACCTGCCGCGTGCGCGCGGCATCGGCGAGCGTGCGCGCCAACCCCTCGACCCGGGCGGGATCCATCGATTGGACGGGGTCGTCGATCGAGATGAAGCGGAACGGGCTCTCGGGCAGGGTGGCGCGTGGAAGGAACAGGCTCAGCGCAAGCGAGTGGAGCTCACCCTGGCTCATGACGCCCAGCGCCTCGGCGTCGGTCCCGTCTACGGTGACTTGAAGCGTGACACGGCGGCGCTGCGCGGTTCCTTCGAGGGCGATTTCGCCGAGGTTGACGTTGCTCAGCAGGCGAAGCTGGTTCCAGACCGTGAGCGCCCGCTCCGCGATCGGCGCGAAGCGCTCGTCGCGGAGCACACCGCTTGCCTCCTTCCACCAGTCCTCAGCCGCCTTGAGTGCTTTGACCAGTTCACGGTTTCGCATGGCTTGTCGACCCAGCGGCAGCCAGGCGGCGATATCAGCTGCGATCGGACGCCAGATGTCCTCGCGCTTTTTCAGTTCCTCCCTGGCCTCTTCGACGAGCCGACGAACGGCTTCCACGAACGGGCGAACGTGTTTTTCGAGATGGTCCGCCAGTGCTGGTGCGCTGGTTAGCGCCGCTCCTTCCGCCCAGGCGAGCCACTGCCGGCGCGCTTCCGGCAGCCCGGCCAACCCGAGATCGACCGCTTCTGCAAGAACCGGCGGCGGCGGCGTCATGAGCCGCTTTGCAGCTGCTATCGCCTCGGCCAGTGCGCGCTGAGCGGCCCGGTAGGCCGCGGCCAGCTCCTTCAGGCGCAAAATCTCGGCCCGCGTTTTATCGACCCATTCCGAATTCAGTTGGCCCTTCCTGCACACGGGACAGTCGTTCGCCTCGTGCCTCGCGTGGAACTCAACGGCCTCCTCGAGAAGATCGGCGAGGTCGCTCGCGCGCTGGACGTCCGTGCCCGCCATCTCGTCGAGCGCGCGCTGCGCGCTGCGCAGGCGAGCCACCGCGGCGGCGACCGCGTTCTCGTCCGGGAGGCCGAGTGCTGCGATCTTTTTCAGTATTTCGATATCCCTGGTGTCATCCTCCCCGGCATCGTCCACCAGCCGGCGAATCGTTTCGAGATCCCACGGCGGGCCTTCCAGGAGCAGGCTCGCCTGGGCCAGGCGGCGGTCGACCCCCGCCTCGTCGAAACGGGCAATGCGGTCGCGAAGCTCCGCGGCACGCCGCTTCGCCTCGTCGATTTGCGCGTGGCGCTCCTTCCGTACTTTCGCGAGCAGGTTCTGAATTCCAAGCAGGTCTTCGAGACCGAGCACGCTACTGAGCGCGTCGTACAGCTTGGCTGGCCCTTCATCGAGCAACGATCCGAGCTCGTTGTATGAGAGGAACGGCCGGAACTTCGCAAGCGGCTCTTCCCAGCCGAGCGAATTCAGCGGCTGCGCCGTTCCGGCCTTGATCCTGAGGACTGGCGCCGCCTTCGGGAGGTCCTCGCCTGCCTTCCACTCGCGGGAAACCGTGAGCGTTCCCTTTTGTTCGACCAGCAGCTCCGCCTTGATCGCCGCCCGGTCGGCATGGTGCAGATTCCGCCAGCCCTGGACCCAGACCTTCGGCCGGTCGTCCCACCGGTAATTGGCACCGGTCAGCAGGAATTCGAGCGCCTCCGCGAAGCTGGACTTCCCCGATCCGTTGCGCCCGACGATCAGTGTGAGGCCGGGACCCGGGCGCAACGGCAAGGTGACGGCTGGCCCGACGCCCCGGAAACCTTCGACGGTGATGGATGAAACATAGGCGCCGGGCGGCTCGACGAACTTCGGACCCGTCGGCCCAGCCGGGGGCGAGGGCTTCGCGACCGGGTGCGCTCCGTCCAGGTGCGATCTCAGGCGCTCCTCGCCTTCAAGCGCCGCAACGATCAGATCGGACCAGGGATGATCGACGGCGCCGCTGTCCAGCAGCCGCGCGATGATGCGGTCGTGGAGTTCGGGAGTCATCGCGATCTATGGCTCATGCCGCCTTGCTGGACGGCCCAACCATCTCCATTCTCAGCTCGTGACGAAAGGCCTCGACAAAACTGCCGTCGTCCAGGTCGACGCCAATCAATGTGCCTTCATCGACTGGCTCGCACTCCACGGACACGACCGTCCCGAGTCCGCTGCTGCCGTCAGGGTCGGAATCCTCCCAGAATACGCGGTCACCGATCCTCATGGCTGTACCTCGCTTAAGTGGCGACATCGGGGTGTTGTGCATTCGTCGTTCCACTCACACCTGGGCGCGTGGTTCAGAATTGACCCGTTTCCAGGTAACTGGCGCTGGCACACTCGTCGTTTGGTGCCAACATTTCGTCACGTGTCGCGTCATCTGCCAATCCGGGAAGGGACACGCGCAATCGCTACGGAAGCGACTATGGGCTCGACGCTGACTCGGGGGTAGGTACGAACCTGCTGCGCCTACTTCCGCAGCAGCACGTAAACGGCGCCCGAACCGCCGTCTGACGCCGGCGCGTCCGCGTATGCGAGGACCGACCGGTGCGACCTGAGGTACCCCCGCACGCGCGCCTTCAGGATCGGCTGGTTGCCTGTTGAGTGCAGCCCACGGCCGTGGATGATGCAAACACATCGATGGCCGCGACGCCGGCTGGTCCCGATGAACCGTCCCACGCTGGCGAGCGCGTCGGCAACCGTCATGCCGTGCAGGTCGCGCCGGTCGCGGACGATGTATTCGCCTGTTTTCAGTTTCCTGATCTCGCGCCGATCGACGCCATTCGCGACGAAGTCGTTGTCTGATACGTCCGCATGTTCCGTTCGTTGCGGTGAGTGACGCGGCAGACTGATTGGTGCAACTCTGCGCATGCGGCCGCGCGGGTCGGGTTCAAGCGGGACGACGTCCCGCATCGCCCGAGCAAATTCCTCGGCGTCGGCGGCTGCGTCAGCTTTGTCGCTCGCTGGAAGCTTGGCGCTCCGTTTTTTCACGGTTCCATCTACCTGACGTGCGTCCCGACCGCGCGTCGAGCGCTCGCTATGATGCTGCCCGGATCGGTTCCTCTTCCTCGGGCAGTTCAAGGAGCGCAATCGGTGGCAGGGCCGGCACCAGCCCCTGCAGGTCGCCGTACATTCCGGAAACGTTGAAAGTGACCGCATCGATCTGACGTGCGCGGCGCGCCCACTGGCGCTCGGCGGCCCGGCGCTCCTGGTCCAGGTCGTGTCGCATGGCCGTGAACGCCTCCACGACGGCCTCCACGCGATGCCGGAATTCGACACCAGACAAGTATCGGTACAGGAGTTCCAGACTTTCTTCCTTGCTGATCGCGGCGCTCCGCGTCTGCGCGAGCTGACACAGGTGTGCCCGCAGGACCGCCGCCAGGCTGCCGGCGCAGGCGAAATCCGTCACCATGACGCCGTCGATGAGCGCAAACCTGGTGCAGCCCTTGGGCAGGGTGGCCGTCACCAGAACCGTGACGTCAGCGTGCAGCGACCGCTGATCCTGTTTCAGCTTCGCGATCCACCCGTCGCTCCAGTTCCGCGTGTTCTTGCACTCCCACAGGATCGCGCCGCTCTTCCGGCCGCGGGCGTCGAGGACGACCTGGTGCACGTCGGCCCCACGGACGCCCGGGCCGATGGCGCTAATCTCGTCTGACGGGAAGGTCGCCCGCAGGAGCGCTTCCAGTTCACCTTCGCCGGCTTCACCCTGCAGCTGCTGCGAGCCCTGTTCGGCCTTCCGCTTGAGATCTTCGATCTGACGACGCATGTCGCCAAGCTGCCGTTCCTTTTCTGCGTCTTTCAGGCGATGCTCCTCCACGAGACGCTCCTGCGTCTCGGTGACCAGCCGCGTGCGTTCCTTGTCGATCTGTCGGGCGACGGTCAGCTCGAGCTCGTGCTGCTGTCGTTCGAGCTCTCGCTCCTTCTTGCGCATCGAGAGTTCGAGGCGTCGAGCCTCTTCGAGATCTTTGGCCTGATCCTTCACGTGGCTCTTGAGCGCCGCGAGTTGCTGCGCGACGCTTTTCTCCGCCTGCTTCGCGGCATCCGCCTGCGCGCGCTGGAGGTCCGCCGCCAGCCTGGTCTCGTACTGCGCGCGCAGCTGGCGCTCGCGGTCTTGCAGCGTTTCGTCGAACTGCTGCTTGAGCGACGCCTCGATCTCCGCGCGTAAGGCGCGCGTCAACGGGATCTTTTTTCCACAGGAAGGGCACGAGATCGACTGGTCGGCTATGGAACCTCATTCGCCGGGCAGTCACCGGTCCCGGTCTGCAGTCGACTGTAATGCGAGCGTGTGACAGGGCTGGTCATACGCCTTGTTTTCGCTGCAGGTCGGCGCGTGTCGCTGGCAAGCGGCGCCAATCGGCTTCGGGTCCTTAGCAGAAGCAGGCGCTGTGTCCTGCACAGGTTGCGCGGGTGATCGCCTGCGCGATCTTCATCCCGCCTTGCCCGGACGGCTCGATCGGGTTCGCATAGTCCGCCTTCTCGCCGCACACGAGCCGCAAGTCGATCACCGAGGCGTGATGTTCGAACGCCACACGGAGGATCACGTCGTTGAACAGCATCAGCGCGACACGCGCGCGAGCGGCGTGGTCGGGATCCTCAAACGCCCCGTTGTAGATAGTGCAGGTGGTCAGCGGAAGTCCACGGTCGATCAGCGGCTGCACGGCCGAGCGATAGGCAGCCTCGAAGCGATCTACGGTATCGCCAAAGAGCCGCAAGGCATCGGCGGTCGACGTCGCGGGAGCGTCGAGCAGATCGGTATAGCCAAGTGCGTCATTCCCGCCAATCGATACCACCAGGTGCGTCGCGTCTGCGGGGACCCTGGATACCTGTTCCGTCAGCTCCCCCGTGGTCGCACCGTCGACGGCCAGCAGCGTCGCGCGGACGCCTGGCGGGAGCAAGGCGCGAAGGTGGGTCACGACGTCGGGCTGGCCTCCCGTGTACGCCGAATTGTCGAAGATGGAGTCGCCGAGAAGAGCGATAAGCATCGTGTCTAACCGTTCAGGGGAACTCCGCAACAAGGCGCTCGAGCGCAGCATCCGCCTTGCCAGCGCGCAGGCCGGTCCCTGGGTACAGCTCTTCGAACCAGTCCGTTGCCATCGCTCAGCCGCCCGCCGGCTCCACGGTACCCAGGCTTCGCCGGATCCCCGCCCAGCCAAGGACCAGCGCCGCCTGCTCGTCTGTCTCCGGTGATCGCCAGCCCCGATCGGGCGTGCCGAATCGAAGCTCCGCGATGCGTTTCAACGCTGCCTTGCCCTCCAGCGCGCCGTGCTCCACCAGCCAACAGCCAACCACTGTGCCGGTTCGACCGATACCGCCCCAGCAGTGAACGTAAGAAGGAGTGCCGCGATCGACATTGCTCTTGAGAAGCGACAGCAGCCTTTGAAGATCGGCAGCGCCCGGCACCCCCGCATCACGGATCGGGACCCGATCGTATGCGACCGATAGTCCCCGGTCGTTCGCAAGGTCTCGCAGCAGGTCCTCATACGGCGGCAACTCCCCTTCCTCCGTCAGATCGAAGAAAGCGCGGATGCCTGCGTCGAGCAAGGCTTCGAGCTTGGGACGTGCCCTGGCTGGCGTAGAAGCGCCGGCGTATTCACCGGCTAGCAGCAGTCCATCGACGACCCAGTACGAGGCGGGAATCGGTCCGTGCATCAGACCTTATATACCGTTCAGAATGGTTATACGTACATGGAGAACGCGTCGGCGATCAGAAAGGTCATCACGAGACCACCGCAGTGAGATCCACTGCAGTGACTGCATCATCGACAGCGTCCATGTAGTCGCCAGGTCGGCAGGTGAAGACGACTACTTGATGGTTGTGCGTGCGGGACGACTCGCGGAGAGACATCTTGAACCATTGGAGCCGCGCGCTGTCACTGTGCACGAGCTGATCGTCCAGGATGATGGCGGTTTGCAGATATCCGGCGATTGCTAGCCGGAGCAGAGTTGCCAGCTGCTCGCGCGTACCGACTGAAACATGCTCCAGAGCCCTCGCCCCTCCATCCGCCTCGACATGCTCGGTCCTGAGGTCGGGCGCCAGCGAAATCGTACCGTACCGTCCTCCGGTGAGGGCTCGGAACGCTTCGGTGATGGGGCCGGCCAGCGCACGCCCAAGATGCGTCGCGCGTTCCGCCTCGGCGCTCTCAATCTCGCGCAAGAGCCTGAACGCTGCGCGTTCCGCGCGTTCACGTTCAAGGACCTCCGCATGCGCCAGATTGACGGCCTCTTGCTGCTGCGCGAGGCGCTCTGTCCCGACGTGGCCGGCAATCAAATGCAGCTGCCCCCTGGCGTGGTTCAGGTCGTTTGTGCATCGGTTCAACTGTTGCTGCAGACGCTCGACAGTGGCTCTAGCGGCGGCCACATCGATCTGGGGGCCATCGGGAGGCTCAAACACAGGATTGCTGGTAGCCTGATGCAGCCTTTGCTCGAGACCCGGGCGGTTGATGACGATAAGCTGCCCCCGTAGCGCAGCGGCCTCGTTGTCAAGCGTCGCCAGCGCCGCCTCTGCGTCCGTACGTGTGTTCGCCGCTGTGTCGAGAGTCGCGGTCGCGCTCGAAAGCTGCAGTTCGAGGCCGGCGTGTGTGCGCTTGGCCTCTTCTAGGGCCACTGCTGCCGAGGCAAGGTTCGTGGTGCGGGACGTCTCCAGACTCGCCAGCTGCCCCACGATCTCGTCGAAGCCGAGCTGCGCCCGCTGACGCGCGAGCAGCAAGTCGCCCCCCAGTTCAGCCACGACGCGAGCTGAACGAGTCTGCAGTTCATCGAGCCGCGATCTGAGGCTGTCAGCTAATGCCGACGCTTCGGCTTGCCTCACCCTTGTCGCATCCAACGCACTCGACGCTTCGGCAACGGTGCAGTGTGGCGCGTCGCCTATCTCGGCGAGACGCGATCGTAGTCGAGCCGCCTCTTCGGGCCTGCACTGCTCCCGCGCCAGATTCAGTGTGGTTTCGGCCGCTGCCAGCTCTCTTGTTGCAGCGTCGCACTCTGCCTGGCGCTCGCGGCGTTGTTCGAGCGCACGAGTCACGACTGCGCCCGCATCCACCTGGAGACGTGCACGTGCGGCCTCGCGAGCTGTCCGCACTTCTCCGAGCCGCAAGCGAACCCTGTCCAGATCGCCACCGTGTGCCTGTGCCCGTTCCGCAATAGCAACGGCATCGGCGATGGGCCGCTCGCGCTCCAACCGATCAAGCTCGTCTCGACGCGAGTCGAGGGCGGCGGCCCTCCGCTCGGAGTCGCCGGCGTCGAGGTCGTCTCGGTCGGCCTGGTTCCGTACACGCTGAGCCTCAACCTTCTGGCGTTCCAGATCGGCTATGGCACCTTCGTAGTCCGACAGCTTCGCAAGGTCGGCTGCATGTAGTCTGGGCTCGACCTCCTGCGTCCACCGGTCGCGGCGTCGCGCCCTTTGTTCGTCCTCGGCCGACTGCGCACGGACGCGGCCTTGAAGTCCGGTCCACGCCAGCCCACCAGCCATGGCCGCGGCCACAAATCCGGCAAGCAGGGCAGCAGTTAGCGACCAACCCACTCCAAGGCGCATGCTGGTGGCCACGACAGCGAACGTCACCACAGCCGCCAAGGCCGCGGGAATCAATGGCGAACGCTGCGCTGTGGGTGCCTGGCTGGAATCACTCTTCAGCTCGTGATCGAGCTCTCGCCATGCGGCAATCTGCTCCCTGGTCGGCAGCGCTCGGCTGGCGACACTACGGTCTATGTCGGATGCTTCCAAACGTCTGGCCAGGGCGCTGGCGCGCAGCGTCCGCGCCCGCTCGGCCGCCTCCTCCAGCGCACGCACATCTGCGCGGAGTCTCGCGATGGCGATATGCGATTCAACCGCGCGCAGTAGGAGCGTTTCTGCGTCGGCGTCCTTGAGGTCCTCGGACTGCAGCTCCAGCTCGCCGCTATCGCGACGACGCTCGGCGTCGGCTACCGCGGCGGCCGCGGCGTCAAGCTGGTCGCGCGCGGCCTGTTCCCGGCGTTGCGCGTGGCCAAGCTGCTCAGTCGCGCGGGTGGCCGCCTCCTCACGCGCAAGCAACTCGTCGAGCGCCGTGCGGGTCGTGATGTGTTCCAGCACACGCTTCGCGTCGGTCGCGGCAGCCGCGGCCAAGCCATGGGCCGCGGATGCTTCGTTGCACTGCTGCTCCAATAGTGCCGATTCCGCAACGGCTTGGTCGCCTCCGGCTATCTCACTGAGTCGAGCCTCCGCAGTGGTCTTGGCCATCTCGAGCTCCGCGCGTCGCTGAGCGAGCGCGGCGTCGTTCACCCGTTCGGATTGCTCAGCGGCTTCACTCGCTCGTGCTACGGATGCGGCGGCGGCCTGCACCTGTCCGCGTATGACTTCCAAAGCCGACGCGGCGGCACTCTCTGCGTCCTTCAGCGTGACGGCGTTCGCTCGTGCACCAACGATCAGTCCCTCGACGAGCATCAACTTTGACGCCAATGCGTCGGCGTGTTCGAGCTGCGCCCGCACGTCGTCGATTTCGGCCTGCAGGGTAGACCTTAGGCGAGCCCGTTCAACCTGTTCCTTCGCTGCAGTCCACGAAGCTTCGGCTGCCTCCACTTCGCCCAGCAGACGCTGACGGTCGTCTTGAAGTCTCACGACTTGCGCTTGAATGCCGCTGCCCCTTGTCTCGTCCGCCTGAAGCCGTTCGAGAACGTCACGCTGCGTCCGCAGATGCTGCTGCAGCTGCACCAAGGGAGAGTCAGCGGCCGTCCGGAACCCTCCGTTCGCGTTGAACACGGCAGCGACGCGCGAGCGAAGTGTGTCGAGAATCCGGCTAACGAGTGGGTCGTTGTCGAGGGCGCCCAAGGCCCTGGTCACCAGGGACTTGCCAGCGTCATCGCGGTCGGCGTCGAGACTGGTGCCGAGGATCGTCTGTACCTCGCCCTGCCGGCCCAGCAAGGCAGTCAGCAGGAAACTCTCGGCCTTGGCTGCCGCCCCCCTTCCCCCGGGCGGGGCGATGCCCCATGCCAGCATCTCGCGCAACTTGCCGTCGACGCCCCTGCCGCTCACCACCTCGCGGAACTGCTGCGACACCACCTCGCGTGACTCCAGCTTGGCCTCGGCTCTCCGGCCAAAGCGCTTCGAGACGCGCCACAGTTTTCCTTCGTGCTCGAATGTCAACGTCACGCAGGCTGGCGCCGAACCGCCCCACGTGATGTAGTCATGGCCGGCCTGGGATGTGGTCGGCACGAACAGCGCCGCATGAATCGCCTCGACGAGCGTCGACTTGCCCAGTTCGTTCGGGCCGTGCAGCACCGTCACGCCGGGTCCGAAGGCAATCGTTGCAGTCTGGACGCCGCGGAAGTCCCGAACCTCCAGGCTCTCGAGCCTCACGCTCGCGCCTCGCTCAGCATGCGATACAGGAGTTGAAGCCCGCGTCTCGCTTCGTCATCCGCTCCCGCCGTGGTGGCGAGCTTCGCGGCAACGACCGACAGCGTCTCTGGCGCGCCCTGCATCAGTTCGCTGACGTCTCCAACTTCGACTCGCAGGCCGGTTCGGTCGAGAGCAAATGCCCCAGCCCTTCCGGAGTTGGCGGCGTCGCCCCTCAACTGTCGTATCAGTTGGTCAACCGACTTCTCGTCTGAGACCGACACGCTCATCTCCAGCCGCAGGCGCAGGACGGTGGTCGAGAGGTCCTCGCTCACGAGCCGTCTCAGTGATTCCAGGCTCGTGACCGTCTCGTCTCGCCATGCCCACCGCCCGACAGCGATTCGCTCGACGACTGGGCGGGCTCCAGAGCGAGAAATGGCCACGAGCGCCACCTGACCGGTTCCCGACTCGCCAAAGCGGGTCTGCTCCGGCGCTCCCGGATACACAATCGGCGCCCTGCCGCTGTCGCTGATCACTCGAAATGCGTGCGTATCCCCGACGGCAAGATAGTCAAGACCTCGTTGCTGAGGCGCGTCGCGCGCGATAGGGAAAGTTGTCTGGTATCCCTCCATGTCGAACGTTGACCCGTGTACCAGGCCAATGCGGATTCGACCGTCACCGTCCGCCCGGCACGGCAGCGACAACGCGAGGTCTTCTGCGCCCGCCATCGATCGGCACGGTGCCGCCAACAGCACGGCGTCATCGCCCAGCGGAAGCTCGAACGTGTCCGAGTCCACCACGTGAACCCAGTCCGGCAACAGCGCTCGGAAGGCATGGTCCGCGTGGTAGACAGAGTTCATTTTGACGGGGTCGTGGTTGCCGGGAAGCAAGACGACGGGACGGGTCCAGCCATGGCGAGCGGTGAGCACCTCGGCAAATCCCCGCCACCAGTCTTCGACCGGTTCGGGCGTGTCGAAGATGTCCCCGGCCCACAGCACGGCATCGACGGCATACTGCTCGGCCACTGACAGGATCGCTCTCGCCACCTCCAATCGTGCACGCGCCAACCGGCGTCGCGCGTCGGCCTCGAACTGAGCCGACTCGAACCCGAGGTGCAGGTCTGCGGTGTGAAGCAGCTTCAGCATCACACGCCCGCGATTTCGAACCGGACATCGAGTACTCGCATCACTTCCGGCCGGCCGTAGCGGCGCGCGAACAAACGGTCGCGCCACTCGCGATACTCGTCGTCGCCACCATCCTCGAGGGCGGCGATCTTTCTTTCGAGCTGCTCGCGCTCTCTCAGCAATTGTGCGATCCGTGTGTCCGTGGTCTCGCTGGCCTGCACGCCGAGGGTGCGGTTGCGCCGCTGCTGCAGCTCCTCTATCTGCGTGTTCAGCCTGGCTTCCTTGCGCCGGATGATCAGGATCTGATCGGCGAGGTAGTGATCCAGCTGGCGGAGCATCTGCTCGAACCGCGCCTGGTCCCGGGCAGACATCGCGGCCTGATCGGCGAAGACCGCCGTGTCAATCGCGTCGTCGAGAAAACGTGGATTCGCGGGCTCCGCGACCGCGCCGGTATCCCGCATTGGCAGCGTGAGAAGCCTCTCGACCTTCCCAAACGGCAGGGGTTCATCGTCCGCGTCGAGGACCGCAGTCACAAGCAGGTTATCCACTCGCTCGATGCCCCGATGCGACACCATCGTGGCAACGAGCTGGCCCCGACGTCCAACAAGACGGCGCAGATCGTCCGATGCACTGGCGGCAGCCTCGAACACCACACCAATCGGGGCGTTCGTCGCCTGCCGCGCCGCCGCGACGGCCGCCTGGACTACGGGGTGGCCAACGTGCAGCGCCTCACCCTCACTGATGCTGCGCGAGTCGCCGACGCACGCGACGAAGCCTTCGCGGTATCCCTCAGGCAGCGAACCGGATGCGTCCACTCGATACGCGACCCGACCTGGCTGCTGCTCGCGGGCATACGAAATGGCGGCACCATCGAAATAGGCGCGCGTGATGAGGTCGACGTCTCGATCCAATCCCTCCAGCTCAGAGGGCAGGCTGCTCTGGTAGCTCGCCAGCACCTGCCTCACCGCATCGTCAAGGCGCGCCTCGATGAGGCCAGACGCCCGCTCTTGGACCTCGTCGAACGCGCGGCGCCGGTTCTCCATGGTGTCGCGGAGGTGTTGCAGATCGGCCGTCACATCGTCGAGGGAACGTGCGCGGCCGTAAATGACGCGAAGCTCCTTCTCGAAATCGACGCCGACACTTGCGACCAGCGACTCCGGTGCCGCGTGCGACGGCTCGTAGAGCACCGCGTCAGATGCATCGAGCACCGTGCCGAACAGGTCGAGCTTCTGGGTGAGGATCTCGAGCGTGAGACGCTGGGCGACGTTGCCCGCCGCCAGGAAGCTGATGACGGTTACGCCACGCTTCTGGCCGTAGCGATGGACGCGGCCGATGCGCTGCTCGATCCGCTGTGGGTTCCACGGCAGGTCGTAGTTGATGATCGTGTCGCAGAACTGAAGGTTCAAACCCTTGCCGCCGGCTTCGGTTGAGATGAAGACTTTCGACCGGTGCTTGAACTCGTGCACCAGCGCCAGGCGGATCGCGACATCACGGCTCGGCCGATGGGCAGCAGCGATCGCGTGTCCTTCATCCACCTCCCATTGCGCTAGCGCGCGCTCGGCGTCCGGGCCGACGTTGTCGCCGCGAAACATGGTCACGTCGCCAGGCTCGTAGCCGTGTTCGAGAAGCAGGCTGCGCAGGTAGTCCTGTGTGGTCAGCGACTCCGTGAAGATCACGGCCTTGCCTGAGCCCAGGCCCTGTGCCCCTCGGTTCTGGACGAATCGCAGCGCTTCGAGAAGTCGCCGCGCCTTGCTGTCGTGCCCCAGCTGTCCGGCGCGTGCGGCAAATCCCGCAACCACTTCGAGCTCGGCTCTGATGCCTTCGTCGGTCTCGGTGATCGGTGTTGGCTCATTCGAAGTCGCTTCGGGATCTTCACCATCAATAGAGACCGCAGGATCCGCGTCTTCCTCGAGGTCGGCTGCCATCTCCTGAAGGAACTGTGTGTTGTCGTCGGATACCACGTGCCCACGGCGAGCCAGCCGATCGCGAAGACGCTGGGCAACCCTCTGGAGGCTTTCTGCCAATGCCCGCAAAGACGAGGCCATCCGGCGATGGAAGCTGATGAGCAGCAGGTGACGCTGCCTCCCGCGGAAGGCATACAGGTGTTCGCGCATCAGCCAAGCCGTCACGTCCGCGTACAGCGCCTGCTCCTCGGGGCTCATCGCGTACTCGAAGACACGGGAATGGCGTTCGACGAACGGGATCTGGAGAAATTGCTGCGCCTGGCGGCGAAGCGTTCGTTGAAGCACGGTCTGCAGGCGGCGCCTGAGTTCTCCCGCCTGTTCGGGCAGCACCGTGCGATCGCCAGCTTCGCAGAAAACCTCGCGGAAGGTCGGCAGCCGGCCGAGGAGCGTGCCGGTTGGCTCGACATACTGCACCAGGCCCCAGAGCTCGGCGAGCGAGTTCTGGATGGGAGTGGCTGTCAGGAGGACGACCGGGGACCCGCTCCGCTTAATCACCTCGCGCAGACGTCCGGCGGTCTGCGCCTGATGCGAATCCTGGTCGTACACGCCGTCCCTGCCATAGCGCTTGTAGATCCCCGAGAAGACCTCATGGGCCTCGTCGACGACCACCAGATCAAACGGATCGACTGCTTTGAGAACCGAGGCGCCCTTGGTGCCGCCCGCCAGTTCTCGATGCGTCAGGAACACACCGGTACCGGCGAATGCATCGGGGTCCAACTGACCCTCGAGAGCGTCAATCCCGAACAGCGCGTAGAGTTCGGTCTTCCACTGGCCAAGCAACGACTTCGGAACGACGAGCAGCACTCGCCGCATACCTTCGGCCATCAACTGCGAAATGATCAGCCCGGCCTCGATGGTCTTGCCCAGGCCGACTTCGTCGGCAAGGATGCAGCCCCCCTCCGGAATGCGCCGCAGCGCGAATACGACGGCATCGATTTGATGAGGGTTGGGATCGACGCGGCCCTGCCGCTGGCTCGACGCATAGCGCCGCTGCTCGTCCGGCCTCCGCAGTCGCACCAGATCTTCGGCCAGCAGCCGACGCTGAATCGGGTTGAGGGTCACCGTCATTCCACTCGGAACACCTTCATCACCTCGTCGCCGAGGTGGTTGATCACCGTCACGGCAATTCGACCGCTCGTCGGCACCGGGAACGGACGGGAGATGTCGCTGTTGAGCGTGGCCCAGGTATCGGCGTCGATCTCCGCCTTCAGCGTCGTCTTCAGCGCGCCGTACGGGTCGTTCTGGCCGAGGAAGTAGGCGTGGCGGACGAAGAAGCTCTCCTCGTTGTAGTCGGTGTCGATGAACCAGCAGGCGATGCCGTCGGCAGCGTCGCTCCGGACCTCTCCAGTCGTCGGGTCGAACACGTCCACGCCCTTCACGTGGACCATTAGGCGCCCGTCGCCTTCATGAAACACGTCGATATCCGGCTCGCGAAGACGACGAAGAGGTTGCCCTCGCCAGTGGCGCGCTCCGGTGGCCGGACCGTCTCGACGAGGTACCCCATTGAACACACGCGAACGATGTCGCCGGTGCGAGGGGGCGTGTCGACCGCCAATGTCATCGAAGTCGCCTCATGATCTCGGCGGCAGGGACTCTGTTGCCGCGGCCGGCCACGAACTCGCGCGCGAGGATGTTGCGAGTCTGCTTCACCATCTCCTTGCCCGGCGCGAACAGAAAGGCGTCTGGGTCACCGACAATTATCAGCTTGCCCTTTGCCCGGCTGATCGCGACATTGCACAACCTGTCACCGCCATCTCCTTGATACAGGCGCCCAATGCGAAAGTCTCGTGTGTCAACCAGGTCCCAGACAATCACGTCCGCCTCGGAGCCCTGGAACGCGTGAACGGTGCCCACCTTCACCCGGTGGTGCTGGTCGCGCGGCAGATCCAAATCCTTCAGCCGTCGCTTGATCTCTGATACTTGCCCGCGATACGGCGTTACGACCCCAATCTCGACTGATTGATCGGCGCCCAGAACGCGCTCCACCAGAGCGGTCGTCACTTCGGCCGAGCGTGGGTTCACTCGCGAATGTCCAGATGTCTGCTCGACCACGCTGCCATCGCTCGACAACAATTCCACGAGGGTGACGGAACGGCCCCTCAACGGTGGAATGGACGCTGCCCGGGCAGTGGCGCCGTTCGTGGCCGTCTTCAGCTTGCCTAGGTAGAAAGGCCCGTTGACGAGACCGCAGATATCCGAGTGCATCCGCCGTTGCACGATGAGCATCTGCAGGGCCGGGTGGCTTGTGGTCGCCGAGATCCCCGTCAGCGAGAACAGGTCCTTGTGGAGCCAGTCAAGAGCGTGCTTCGTCTGGGAGATCGCAATTGGGCCGAGCTGGCGAAAATCCCCGGCCACGACGAAGTGTTGTTGCCCGAACATCCCCATGCACATCGCATACGGAATCGGCATCATGCTCGCCTCGTCCACGATCATCATGTCGAATCGAGACTCGGTGAAAGCGGGTTCCATGCAGACTTGCACTGCGGTGGTCAGCACGACGGCCGCCCGGTCTATCGCGTTCTTCGTCACTGCCCTCAGGGCCGCGGAGATGTCGTTGACCTGCTTCTGGAGCCGTGCACGGGCCTGAGCGTCTCTCTCCGGGAGACGGCGGTGACGCTCCCTGACTTCGCGCAGGGCCTTCCGAAGCTCCTGAGCTTCTGCCTTGTCGGGAAAAAGGCGTCTCTCGCCAAGCACCTCGGGCAGGCGCGCATGTCCGAATCGAAGCACGCGCCCCTCACGCAGGAGCCGCTCGCCCGCAAGCCCGCTCCCCTGCAGCGCGAGGACAACCCGCTTCGCCAGTTGATCTACCGCGACGTTCGCAATAGATGTCGCGATCACGCGTTTCCCGCTCAGCGCGGCTATCGCGATCAGCCTGGCCAGTGTGTGGGTCTTCCCAGTGCCGGGCGGGCCCCAGATGAAGGTCAAATCCCGCGTCAGGGACGCTCGAATGGCCTCGCGCTGGCTCTCATCCACATCTGACGCCTCGAACTCCGCCGACGCCGCTACGGTTTTCGGCCTGGCGCCATCGTTCAGGACGCGCCAGGAGAGCGCCTCCTTGCGCTGCTCCAACGTTTCGAGCTTCCCCTTGACGATGAGCAAGAGCTCGTCGACGCAAGGAAGAACCGTGAATGGCGTGTTCTTGTGACGGGGCTCCAACGGTCGGGCGACTTCAAAGATGATTCGCGACGAGAGCTGGTCGTAGCTTAGAAGCGTTCCCTCGAGCAGCTGTTGAACATTCCCAGACCACCGAAGGCGGATCTTGACTCCCTCCGGCATTGGGACATCCGAATCGTCCCTGAGGTCCAGTACGGCCTCGTAGAGGAAGCTTCCGTCGCCACTCACGTCGAAATCGACGGCTCCCAAGGCGAGGATCGGATTATTGAGCATCTCAGACCGCACGGCGCTGATCTCGTCGTCCAGCGCCCGCTTCATCGCTGCCAGAGGGCTCAGGCTTTCAGTCGTCGGGCCCAGGAACTGCGGGTGATCCTCGTGAATCCTCGTCCAGTTGACGCGCCACTTGTGGCCGTTCTGCGATGGTGACTGAAAGTACCTCCCGAAGCTGGTAATCGTCCTGCCCACCTTGGCGGCATTCTGCGCAGTCCCGCTACCGAGCGCCAAGCTCGCGATCTGGTTGAGCGTCAGCGCCTCCGCCGGATCACGGCGGATCTTCCAGACGTCGATGACGCGCCGAAACAGGTCAAAGCCTTCAGGTGCGTGATTCACGGCGGTTCGCAGCTCGTACTTAGGTCTACTCGCGTGACTTGAAGTGCTCGAGCGTCGAACCGACGGCGTCAGACAAGGACAGCGCGTCCTCGATCGTCGCGGCACGTGTGCGCCCGGTACCCGGGCACGCCGCGGCACACCCTGGATGACTGCGCTCGAGTTGATGACCCCCGGTTATCGATGCTGTTCGGTGGACCGAATAGCCGGCCCGAGAACGAGACCGAAGCCAGCGCAGAACGTGCGTGGCGGGGAGTTCTTCTAATAGGGAGCGCAGTGATTCTGACATGGACGATCTCCGCAAGTCAACGGAATTATTAGTGAAATCGATGATTTTGACTTGGCGCACAAAAGACATCCAGAACGAAGGACAGGGCCGGGACTAAGCGATAGCGAAGGCTGAGAGATGAACGACCCGGCTCTCGCGAACGAGGGCAGCGGCGGTAACGGCTGGCGCAGCCAGGCGAAAGTCCTCGCCGAGACCGACGCCAGGAGTGACGCTCGACGGCGCGTCGCTGACAGCGGCCAGAAACAGGTCCGTCGAAAACGTGACGGTTCGCTGCAGCGAATCCGCGACTCGCGAGAACGCACGCGCGCCGAGGTGGTCCCCGCGCGGTCTCTTCGCACGCGCGTAAGGTTGGCCCCCCTCCTCTACCCCTTCTGATCTTTGAAGGGGATAGAGGAGGGAGAGCAACATGCCGAAATCAAAATGCACCATCTGCGGCCGCCAGTGCTGGACCTGCCGTGCCTGCAACAATCGGACGTATTGCGAGTTCTGTAACCACTGCAACCTGCACGGGCAGGAACCGCCCCCGGCTGACGTGATTCGGCGTCCCCGTCACGAGCGCGGACGCCTCTTCGTGGTGAGCGTGACGTTCCTGACGAGGCGCGGGTGGAGTTACGACCTACGACATCCGGGTTCGATCGCAGGGCCTCACCGGCGCGATCTGGAAAGGAGTCCGTGAGGCGAGGCGGACGCACCTGGCCCGTCGCACTCACGTACAGCAGGCCCGAATCTCGGCCGTCGGCGCGTAGTTGTGCGAACTCGGAACTGACTGGCAGTCGGAAACGGAGACCGACAGTCGATCCCTCCTAACTCAGAGATAACCCAACAGTGGCAGTGCTTCGCGAGATCGACGCCGAGCACGGGCATCGATCCCAGAGCTCGCCGATGCCCGCACGTGCGCCAGCGGACCATACGGCGCGATCTCGATTTGACAACTTATCGGAGCTGCTGCATGCGGTATGGGAAACACAAGAACCCAGTCCTCGGCGAGGGCTGACGTTCTGATCTACGCTCAGATGTATGTATTCCGATGTGTCGTTACCGACTGGCCAGTATTCGACGTGCGTCTGTTGCGCGCCCTGAAGTACTCGATGCCTCTTTTCGGAGTGTGCCTCGATGTGCGATGTCTGCTGTCGTGAAGCGAACTCGGCATAGAAGTGTCTCGGATGCTAACCACAGGGATCACCCCTCCCCGCGAGCCGCATTCAGGGTTGCCTCTGCTTTCGCAAGACGTTCATTGAAACTCTTCAACGTCTTTTCCCTCCAACGCCGGACCTCCAGCATCGCAAGTCGCACCGGCTCTGGAGAGTGCCCATCCAGCCAAGGGAGGTGTGTTCTGTAGGCGTCAGGCTGTCCCTGCAGGAGCTGCTCGTACACTTTGAGCGCGCCTGCAAATCGGCTCTCCAGACGCCGAAGTACCCGATCTGTGTAGTACTGTGCAAGCCCCTCTTTGAGCGCCGATTCCGCTTGGGCGAAGCACTGCGCTGGCCAGCGCCGCCCTTCGATATCCGCTCCCAACTGCGTATAGGCGTGAGCGAGCTCGTGTGTCAGCACTACGACTGCCAGGTCCTCGACCGAGACGCCCATCAACTCGGCGACCAATCCAATTACGCCCCAATACAAGCGAATCGACGCTCGGTTCGCGGCGTACTCGTCTTCGAACAACGTACCGATTTGGTATTGATACACACCGAGAAAGTCTTCCTGGATCGCCAGCACCGTCTTGACTGGGTCGTGCGCTTTCAGATCCCGCAACAACGAATCCGCCCACGAGAGCACGGCTTGCAAGTCGCTTTCTTTGACAGGAGCCCATTTAGCACCATCACTCCGTTCGAACAACTCCTTCCGCAGCCCTATCAATCCCCGGACGCCGGAAACGGTCTGCTCCAATGAGGCCCGATACCTTCCCAGCAGGAGTATGCGTTCGAGTTCATCGGAGAATTCAATGTTGTTCAATACTGCCGGGTGTCCTGGAAGGATTTCGACCTGGACTTGTGCACCCGGCTCCCTGTTCTCAGTCTCGGTGTGAGGGCGCATCACGAGACGACACTCGGCTCTGAGCGCCTCCTGGAGAACTGAGCGCGACCGATCCCTCACTCGCTTGACGCGGTCTTCGACATCTGCAGGGACGCGTTCCACCAGATCCGTCAGCTTGATTGGCACTGATCTGTTTCCTCGGTAATCGGGATGGGTTCTCGCTTACGACAGCGGCAGTACTCGTCCTGGTCGACGGGCCTTTTCACGCACCTTGGAATGCGCATAGGCGAAGTGTCGCGGCGAACTTTCACTTCAGACACATCAGTGCCGGAGTACGACAACCCGTACGCCACGAGGAGAAGGCTGCGTCCTCCCCGAAAGCTTCAGCGACGGCCATTCACACAGATATGTGGGGAAGCCGGCCTCTCGGACCGGTCGCTCAGACAACTGACCAACCCAGATGGACTGCTGCAGCTCCTGGACGACGGGAGACCTTGCTGCACCCCCGAGCACAAACAAATGAGCTCCGCGGGCGGAGCGCTTGTCCAGGGTCGACCTCTCGAAGGGGTCGTTCGTCCGGATCGGAACCGGCTCTTCAGTTCTGCACACTGATGAGCTTAGACCAGTTTACAGGCGGCCGCGCCGATCGGCAATAGTTTGTTAACGGAATCGATCTGCAAAGCCCGGGTGGAATCGCTCAGGACTCCGATGGCGGCGTCGCCGAGTGTCATCAAACGTGTTTACAGCGGGGCCGACGACGAGTTCCTCAAAGGTGACAATCTTCACTACGTGCGCATCGACAAGTTCCTTGACGCGGTCGCATGCTTTCCGGCCCAATTCCGTCGGTCTCGAGCTGGTCGGATTGCGTCGCCGACGACAACCCGATTGGGAAGTGCAGTGATCACCGCGGCCGCCTTCGGCGTGGCCGCGAGAGGTTGCGTCGGACGTCGAGTACGTCCGTGAGCGCTTCGGAGTGGAAACCTACGACTTCATGCAGGGCCTCTACCAACGGGCGGATGAACTCAAGAGCGAGCGCGCCGAGCACGAGTCTCCCGACGATGACGATGGGATTGGTGGTCGGCAGGTTCCTACGTTGATGATATTCACGGAATGTTCGATGGGCTAGAGAATGGACTCAAGGAGGGGTGAGGGGGCTGCGGTCGGACAAAGGGGCGGCACGCCGCGCTGGGAAACGACAAAACCCAACGGCAGCAGGCCGCCGAAAACAGCGGAGCGGATGATGCATCCGCAGGGTTGCCGAGGCGCGGCTCAGGCTCGCGCAGCATCCTGCCTGCGCAAAGCCGTTTACTCTGACCCGATGTCGTCTCGTCTTCGATCCCTTCCGCTGCTCGGGAAACCCGACAATGCGCTCGACGCTCGATTGCGGGAGCGTCTAGTCGTGGAGGGTGGCGACCATTGCCGGGTTGGTGCGCGCCCATTTGGCGAGGTCTTACACGAACCGGCCGCGCCACAGAGCGCCATCGGTCGAGTTGGGAAGGCCGGGCAGAACGCCACAAATCAAAATTGGTGAACGGATTCGAACGACGTGATGAGCTCCTGGGTGACGTAAGGTGTAGGTCAAGATTGAGGAACCGAACCTGCTGCCGGCGTCATCCCGGTGTCACCGCGGAACTCGAAAGTGGTCGGGGCGGTTGGATTCGAACCAGCGACCCCCTGCGCCCAAGACAGAATTTTCAGGTTTTCCAAGGCTCACCAACGCTGACCATCTGGTGTCACAAACGCGATATTTCCTAGTCAATTCGGCGATTCTAGCTGTTCAACGCTCGCCGACCCATGCTACGCTGTCATCGTCATTTTGTGACCTATACGTGACCTACAGCGGGCTCCCTGTCCCGCGGCGCATAGGAGATCGCAGATGCCGGTGCACCACCTGACGGATCGATCCATCGCCGCACTTCCCCTGCCCTCAGAGAGCGAACGTCAACGCGACTATTGGGACGACAAGCTGCGAGGCTTTGGTGTCCGCGTGTCGTACGGCGGCAAGCGCGCTTTCGTCGTTCGGTATCGGGTTGGACGACGCATGCGTCGTTTGACCCTCGGGCCGTACGGTCCGCCTCCAGGGAAATCTCTCGCCGACGCGCGCAGCGAGGCGCGATCAGTCCTTGGGAAAGCGGCCGACGGCGAGGATCCTGCGCAGGACAAACGGGACCAACTCAAGGGAGAGCTGTTCCGGGATCTCGCCACCGCGTACCTCGAGATGGCTGAGAAGCGCCACCGCAGCTGGCGTGAAGAGAAGCGGATCATCGACAAAGACCTGCTGCCTATGCTCGGATTTCGGCGACTCGTCGACATTCGTCGGCGCGATGTACGCGAACTCGTGGAGGACATCGCGCGGAAGCGTGACGCGCCGATCATGGCCAATCGCACCTTGGGCGTGCTGTGCCGAATGTTCAACTTCGCGCTCGATCGCGAGTGGATTGAGGCGAATCCGGCATCGCGGATTCCGGAGCCTGGCGAAGAACAGTCACGCGATCGCGTGCTCAGCGACGAGGAGCTGCGCGAACTGTGGGCCGCGCTCGAATGCCTCGCCAGCCATGACGAGGAAGAGACCGACGAGGCGGCGCAGACCCTTCGTCGCGCAAAGGCGCGGGTGACGCCCGCGACGGCACAGGCCTTTCAAGTGCAGCTACTGACGGCGCAGCGGCCAGGTGAGACTCGAAAGATGCGGTGGGCAGATGTCGACCTCCAGAGCGGTTGGTGGACAATTCCCGCCACCGTCGCAAAGAATGCTGTGGCCCATCGCGTGCCGTTGACGAAGCCCGTCCTCGAGATTTTGGAGCGTCGGCACGAGCTCGCCGGCGACGGTGCGAAGGTCGTGTTCGAGAATCGCTGCGGCGCTGGCTCCATCGCACACCGCGGCAAGAAGGCCGCGTCGATTCTGTGCCGCGGCCTCTCATTCCAGTTCCGCGCGCATGACCTTCGGCGGACCGCTTCAACTGGGATGGCCGAAGCCGGCGTCCCGCGTGATCACATTGCGAAGGTGCTCAACCACGTTGAAGGCGGCCCGGCTGCAACACGGATCTACGACCGCTACGCGTACGACAAGGAGAAGCGCGACGCGCTCGAACGCTGGGCGCGGCGGCTACGGGCGGTCACAGAGGGCAAGACGCAGAAGATCGTTCCAATCGCGCGCTAGCGGCGCGGTCGCGAGCGACGCGTTACGCTTCTTGCGCCTTGCAAACCACAGCGCGGTATGCTGAACACGACGCGTCACCGCGACACGGCTGCCGGCGGGCGTCGCGCCTCGCGCACGTGTGCTTAACCCAAGAGCGAGGACAACGTGATCAGCCAAGATCGACTCGCCGAGCTGTTCGACACATTCAAGACTGACTTCGTTCAGTCAGACGAAGGTGCCAGGCACTTCTCAAAGTACGTTTCAGGTAGAGATTCTGGCCGGCGCAACTTCGCGGAAGTGCAGGCCGCCGCAACAGGTGGCGGCGACGTTACAGACCTGGTGCTCCTCAAGCTGCTTCCTCACATGGATACCGCCCACAATCGAAACCGAGGTGCGTGGTGCCACATCGCGCCGGCGGTGACCAAAGACATCAGAACGTGGTTCGAAAACGTGGGTTGGACGAAGCCCGAAGATTGGCCCGTCATTGCAAAGCACGTCTTTGCCTTCGTCACAGCTGCCAATAATGATCCTGGGCATCTCTCGGAAGCATGCGACGAGATCGCTGCGAAAACAAAGGGCGTGCAAAGCGCCTTCCTGTCGCCGATCCTAAATGCGCTGAATCCGGCCGCTTTTTTGATCGTGAACTCTAAGACGCTGAAGACTCTGAAAGCCGTCTGGGGCCTGCAATTCAAAGCCAAGATCACGTCCTATCCTCGTTCGAACGCCGCGCTGTTGGAATTAGTCGAGGTGCATCGTGATCGACTGGCAACGATCAGGCCAGGCGCAACCCCTGCCGACGTCCTAGACGCCTTCTGTCATTGGTTTATCGCGTTGAGGAACAAGGAACAAGAAAAGGACGACGAGAAATTCGGTGTCGACTCGGTCGATCGCGACTCGCCGGAATTCGCTCGTGCATGGTGGAAGCGCACATTCCCGACTCTGGAGGAACGGACGATTCTCATGAGAGTCCTGGCGGATGCGATCTCCTGTGTGCACCCGCATGGGGCAGCGCGATGGTCCGTAACGCTGATGCGTCGCAGTCTTCGACTCAACGTTGGTCGTATCCGTGCACTGCGATTGCG
>Ga0209382_10000422_pt1 | contig 69964 bp, 60 predicted proteins | sample SoiMetdeltSBSDD5_FD_187599 | JGI IMG/M metagenome (GOLD analysis project Ga0209382, IMG submission 187599) | Bulk soil microbial communities from a Populus tree surrounding site in Tennessee, USA - Soil MetaG P. deltoides SBSDD5 (SPAdes) (version 2) | ecosystem: Environmental > Terrestrial >...
GGTTTTGCGCTGTCCACAAAATGCCGGTTTTCAACTGTCCACCGAGGCCTGCGAACGCCCTCGTATCGGCGGGTCACGGCAGAGGAAGTGGCGCGGTATCTCCGCATCCGCCGACGTGGACTATCAGCGAGAGCGAGAGCGCGGAAGTTTGGCCGTAGTCACGCGACCGTCAACAGATGGTTGACCCGTGATTCCTCTGAATTCGTCACCGCGATTGCTGTCAGTCAATGACCTCCGCGTTCACGGCAGTCGTCTTCTCTCGTGGGCCATACTGACCCGCATCGAATGCGGTAGAGTTTCCTGGCGCGTAGGCGAACGAAGAAGGGATGCCGGTGATGAGACTATCCGTCACATTGGTAACGATTGCATTCGGGTGCCTCCAGTCAGTCGCGGCCGCTCAGGCCCGTTCTGCGGGCGCAACCGTCGAGGACATCTACATCGCCCGGTCTGTGCGAATTACGCGATCAATGCCGACAGACTTCTGCGCCGAAAGCCGCGTTGGGTTTGCTGGCGACGCGTTCGAGGACAGCTACACCTTTCACGCTACAGAGAGCCGCATGTCTGATGGCAAGATGACGAACCCTCACGGAAACAGAATCGGCCAGATGCGTGCCTGTTTCGGCGCGACGCCCAACCCCCTCAAGATCAACTTCTACGCGGAAGGCGATCTCGCTGCCGTCTCGTTTATTGGTAAAGGGGAGTGTGAGCTAAAGGCGGACTTTCCTGAAGCAGGCATCACCGTTGGCCGGTGCTTCCTCGACCTTACGAATCTGCCGCGTGGGTATACGGGAGGATTGCTGACGTCTAACACCATATTGTCCCGCAAAGCGTTCGGAGAAGCGTCCGACCCTCCAGGTTATGTGCAGGCCTCAATTGCAACCGTGCGGCTGTGGAAGCAACGGTAAGATGCGACGACAGCACCGTTGCTGGAAGAACGCGCTAACCCGGCCCCACCGATGCTGACCACGGTCTACAGGATGGTCTATAAACCAGGGTCAACACTGCCGCGCGGTTTCGGATTTCGCGGAACGCACTTTCACATCGGCCCATCGCTGTCGATGACAACGTTGGGTGGGCCGAATTGGTTCAACTTTTTGGCTGGGATCAAGCTTTCGCGGAAGTGTTTTTCGTCTTCGACCCACTCGTAGGCTTCAAATAGGGAATCTGGCACGTCCAGCGCCAGTAGCACATCGCCTCATCCACACTCATCGGCCTCCAATGGAATATCCGAAACCCAGACGCCATCCCAGGCCGAATCCGTCATGTAGATTCCCCCCGTATCTCGAAAGCCTTCGCGGAAGACGTTGTTCGCGATGCTTACCGACGTTCGATGAAAAACGCGCACGAGTGCCCCCCCCTTGGTTTAGCCCTATCACAGCAGCGCCGATCAGCACCGAAATGATGACGACGGGATGGTAACTGACTTCGATTGCCCGCAAAAAGTTGTTTGTCCTGGTTTCGTCGGGACAATCGAGCGTCTGTCCCTGCTGTCCCGCCTCGTAAGCCGGTCACGGTCTTGCGGGCGAAAGTCGTGTGATCGTCAGAAGGATTTGTCCGAAGCTTCGGCAAGAAATCGGACAGAACAATCACCTGTGCCAGTTTGCAGTTCCAACGTGCTCGATATACTCGTGCATTCCGTCGTCGTATTCTGGGCTCGCCTCTTCTGTCCTTTCGGCTTCCCGCTGCCGAGCGTTTTCTTCTTCTACTTCGATCCGAGCGAGACGCTCCTTTGCGACAACGATGTGCTCAGGCTCGCTTGACAGACGAAGGAGCGCATCCACTGCGATTCTGTTTCCGCTTCCCGCTTTGACCAGTTTGAGGAGGGGCTCTATAGCGCGCTGATCACCCAACTTGGCGAGTGCCTGTGCGGCCCTATCACGAGAGACTGGGCTATCCAACAACTCGACGAGCACCGCGCCGAGATCGAAGGCTGTCAGTGTCTCGACAAGAGCCGAAGCAACGTCGTTCCTCGTCCAAGCGTTCCGATGCTGCAGGCCATGTCGGAGAGCGTCGATTTCTTTCCTGCAAAGGTCGCCAACACTTCGTGCGGAAGAGTGGTCAAAACCATCAGCCTTCAAAGCATGAATCCATGCGCGAACTAGGCGGGGCAAGTCCTCCTGTAGTTTCCGGAGGGCGGCCTTCCGAGAAGCAACCGATTCAGAGCGCAATCGACGGATCGTCCAGAAGAACATGGCGACATCCTGCGTTACAGTAAACCAACCGGCACGGGGAAGCACTCATTGCGCCAGGGATTTCTGGCGAGCACGACCCCAACGAGCGCGTTCCATTAAACACCTGATAAGTGAGACGGGGCGCAGGTTCGCACCCCCGAAAACACGTGAGGATTCTACAGGCTCTGGAGCGTCGATTCCGAGGAGGTTTTCTGAGACAGCCAACGGTGGGCTGTGGCAGGTGAGACGCCCAGACGCTTGGCCGCTTCTCGACCGGCAGGCCCCTGACCGGTGCCAGAGTCGTTTCAGGGACGTTTCTTTCAGGTCTGCCCAACCGCTGGCCCTTTGAACGAACTCGCGCCAGACCAGCCACGACACGCTCTCGAATCCGTTCCCGCTCAAACTCCGCCAGGGCAGCCAGGATGTGGAGTTGAAGCTTGCCCGCTGGTGTCGTGCAATCAGTATGCGGCCCAGCGTGCGGACGTGCCGACCGGGGTTCACATCCTGCGTCACACGTTTTGCTCGCACCTCGCCATGCATGGCGCGGCGGGGAGGGCTATTCAGGACCTGGTGGGGCACCAGGATTTGACGATGACCCAGCGTTACATGCACCTGAGTCCGAACGCCGTGGACACGACTATTCGGCTGCTGGAGCGCGGGCGACCAATGCTTCCGAGTGGAGACATTGTGGAGACGGGCACCGCCGGGAAAGAGAAGGTGGCGGGTAGAACAAGTTAAGTGGCTGGGAGGCAGGGATTCGAACCCCGATAACGGCGTCCAGAGCGCCGTGTCCTACCGTTGAACGACCTCCCAGTACTGATCGTGACCTGACGAAGGCAGGAAATTTCAATTGTACCGGCTGGCTCACGGACCACGCAAGCCGCCCTGCCTGGAGTCGCCCGCGCGTAAGCTAGAAGCCCAATGAATCTTCTCGAGATCGCTGGCTTCGTGACCGGCGCGCTCTCGGTCTGGCTGGCCGTGCGGCAGAACCCGTGGAACTGGCCGTTCGGCGTCGCCAACGCGGTCTGTTTTCTCGTCCTGTTCTGGCAGGCGCGCCTCTACGGCGACATGGCGCTGCAAGTGTTGTTCATCGCGATCTGCCTGCTCGGCTGGTATCGCTGGCTGTTTGGTGGCGAGGGCCATTCACGATTACGCGTCAGGCACCTGACCGTGAACGGCGCCATCGGCTACGCGTGCGCCGGAGTTGCCGCGACCGCCGTCTTCACGCCGTACCTCCGCAGCGTCGGCGACGCCTCACCGCTCCTCGATGCGTTGACGACGGTGTTGAGCGTTGAAGCGCAGTACCTGATGACGCGCAAAGTCATCGAGCACTGGTGGGTGTGGATGGCTGCCGACGTCATCTACATCTGGCTCTATGCGAGCCGGCACTTGTATCTCACCAGCATCCTGTACGTTGTCTTCTTCGCGATGTGCGTCGTTGGGTTGCGCGACTGGCTCCGTGACAGCGCGACGCAGCGAAGGGTGGCCGCGTGAACGCAATCAAGCGCGTTGTCGTCATCGGCTCTGAGTCGAGTGGAACGACCACGCTCGCCCGCGCGCTTGCGGAGCACTACCGGACAACGTGGGTGCCAGAGTTCGGTCGCACCTACTCAGAAGGACGCGTTCACAGCAGTCAATCCTGGCGCAGCGATGAATTCGAGTTCATCGCGAGCGAACAGGCGCGAATGGAAGACGCGCTCGCGACGCTGGCGAACAAGGTTCTCATCTGCGATACGGATCCCTTTGCCACGGCAATCTGGCACGAACGATACATGGGACAGGGCTCTGCTGCCGTTCGAGCGATCGCCGACAGCCGCAACTACGACCTCTACATCATTACGGACGTCAACATTCCGTTCGTCCAGGACGACATCCGGGACGGCGAGTCATTCCGGCAGTGGATGCAGGAGCGCTTCATCGAGGAACTGTCGAAGAGTGCAACGCCGATGATGGTCGTGTCCGGTCCGCATGAGGTGCGATTCGCAGCCGCCGTGAGTCGGATAGACGAGCTGTTCTCGAAATGAATGGACGCGACAGAATGTTCGCCCGCTCCGTTCGCATCCGGGATCCTCGGTCCCATGAGCGGATATCGATGAGTCCCTCACTTGTCGGTTTTCATGTTATCCAGGCTGGCACATCCGTTGATAGTCGGTAGGCTCGCGCCCATCGATTCATGAATAGGCGACGGTTTCTCACGGTCGCGGCAGGTGCGATTGGCTCCGCAGTGATACCCGTGTCGGCCGGGCAGCGCGGAGACGCCGTCGCGACCGGCGACTCGTCGAGATCGTGGTTGACCCGACTGCCGAAAGCGGAGCTCCACCTGCACATTGAGGGTGCCATCCCGAAGGCGGCGCTCTGGAAGCTCGTCGCCAAGTACGGCGGTGACCCAAGTGTGCCCACGTTTGAGGCATTCGAGCGGCGGTTCGAGTACCGAGGACTGCAGCAGTTCTTTCAGACCTTCGACTGGGCGACGAGTTTCTTGCGCGAGCCCGATGACTTCACGTTCGTCGGGCAGGAGATCGGACGTGATCTGGCCCGTCAGAACGTCCGTTACGTCGAGGCTCACTTCTCGCCGACGGTGTTCAGACGGCAACTGACGCCGCAACCGATTGCCCAGGCACTACGCAAAGGACTCGACGCGATTCCGTCGGTCGACGTCCGGCTTATCGCCGAACTTGGGCGCAATCTCGGACCGGCAGGTGCCATGCGGACGCTCGACCAGGTTGCCGAACTTCGTGAGCTGAAAATCATCGGAATCGGGTTGGGCGGATTCGAGCCGCAATACCCGAACGAATTGTTCGGCACGGTCTACGAGCGTGCGCGCGGACTCGGGTTTCGGACGACAGCGCATGCGGGCGAATCGGCCGGCGCGCCAAGCGTCTGGGGCGCGATCCGCACGCTCCGCGTGGACCGCATTGGGCACGCCACGCGAGCCGTCGAGGACCCCGAGCTGATGCGTCACTTGGCGGAACAGCGGATTCCCCTGGAGCTGTGCCCGCTTTCCAACGTGCGAACGGCGGTGGTCGCCTCGGTGGCGACCCATCCGCTCCGCCGCTACTTCGACGCGGGCATCCCGGTGAGTCTCAACACTGACGATCCGCTGTTTTTCGGGAACTCGTTGGTGGACGAGATGATCGCAGCGCAACAGGCGCACCGGTTTACTCGCGACGACATCAAGCGGCTCATCGTCTCGGCCGTCGAGATGTCGTGGTTGACAGCCGGAGCGAAGGCGGCGCTTGTGAAGCAATTCCGCAGCATGAGCGTCTGGAATGAAGTCGCGTGATCGTTCAGGGCGAGACGCGGGCAGCAAGAAATTCCAGTAGTTGCGCCAGCCGCGCGCGAACGCGATCGCGGCCGAGCCACGCGAGCACTTCGAAGAGACCAGGGCTCTGCGTTCGTCCCGTGACCCCGACGCGCGTGGCATGTATGAGCGCGCCCGCTTTGAGCCCGCGCGCCGCAGCAGTGCCGCGAACAGCGGCTTCGACCTGTGCCTCGTCGAAAGTCGCCGCAGCATCCAACGCCGCCACGAGCGATGCAACATGACTCGCAAGATCGGGTGACGACAGATGCTTCTCGATCGCGTCGGGCTCGTATTCGACCACTTCATTGAGCAGCGGCCCCGCCTGATCGACGAACTCAGTCAGCCGCTTCACGCGCGGACGAAGCAACTCGAGCAGCCGGTGAAAGGCGCGCGGCTCACTCACGAGCGGATGTGACGCGACGCCTGCGTCTTCGAAGAACGGCCTTGCCGCGGCGGCGAGTGCCTCGATGGGCATTCGGGCGATGTATTGCCCGTTCATCCAATCGAGCTTTTCGGTGTTGAACACCGCGTTGCCGCCGCTGATGCCCTCGAGTGCGAAGCCGTCGATAAGCTCCTGCACGGTCATCAGCTCACGATCGTCGCCCGGCGCCCACCCGAGCAGCGCGAGGAAGTTCACGACCGCCGGCGCAAGGTAGCCCTGCCGCTGATATTCCATCACCGACGTGGCGCCATGCCGTTTGCTCAGCCGCTTCTTGTCGGCTCCCAGGATCAGTGGCACATGCGCAAACCGGGGCACCGGAGCGCCGAGCCCCTCGAACAACAACACGTGCTTCGGCGTGTTGGAGATGTGATCGTCCCCGCGAATCACATCTGTGATTCCCATGTCCGTGTCGTCGACCACGACCGAGAGGTGATAGGTCGGATACCGGTCGGACCTGAGGATCACGAAGTCCTCGATACTGGCTCCGTCGAACGCGATTCTCCCATGTACGGCGTCATCGAACGCAGCGCCCGACGCCGGCACCTTGAAGCGGATGGCTCGCGGCGTCCCTGCGGCCTCGAGTTCGCGAATGCGCTCGGCCGGCAGGTCCAGGCACGTGCGGTCGTACTGCCAGGCTTCGCCTCGTGCTTCCGCGCGCTCGCGTTCGTCGCGCAAGCGCTCGGGAGTGCAGTAGCAGTGATACGCGTGCCCTTCCTTGAGCAGGCGATCGGCCGCAGCGCGGTAGCGATCGAGTCGCTCCGACTGAAAGTACGGCGCGTGGGGACCGCCGATCTCGGGCCCTTCGTCCCACGCCAACGCCAGCCACCTGAGACCGTCGAGGATACCCGTGACCATGTCCTGCGACGATCGCTCCACGTCAGTGTCTTCAATTCGAAGTATGAAGACGCCTCCGTGACGTCGCGCATACAACCAGTTGAAGAGAGCCGTACGGGCGCCGCCAACATGCAGGTATCCAGTTGGAGAAGGCGCGAAGCGAACGCGAGGAGCCACGATGACTATGCTAACGTGATCGCCTTTAACGGCTATGGTGGCCCAGTCCGATTATCAACGCGAACCGCCCGCCCTCTCGACGCTCAGGTCGATCCTTCTCTGGACGCTGCTGCTGGGTGCGGCTGGAATGATGGCCGAGCTGCTCCTTATTGGTCATGTCGAGTCGGCGGCGCAGTTTATCCCGCTCGTGCTGCTCGCGACGGGCGTTCTGGCGGCCATCGTGCTGCTCGCTGTGCCTTCGAAAACAGGCTTCACGGCGCTCCGGATCCTGATGATTCTGTTCCTGGGCAGCGGCATCGTCGGTATCGGACTTCACTATCAGGGCAATACCGAGTTCGAGCTCGAAATGCATCCGTCGCTTTCGGGCATTGAACTTCTATCGAAGACGCTGACCGGCGCGACACCGGTGCTGGCGCCCGGATCGATGTCGCTACTCGGAGTGATTGGCCTCGCATCTACGTATCGCCATCCTCTTCTGCGCGGCCACGCGCCGGAGAGCGCTGAGGAGACGCACTCATGAATCACTTACTGATCGCATCACTCGCCATCGCCCTTGTTGCGATTGCCAACCCCGCCCGCGCGCAGGTCGGGAAATCCGTGACCGTCGTCGATGCAAATACGATCGCTGAAGCCGATTTGGCCAAGCTTCCTGCCATGACCCCTGCGATTGCCAAGAGCCTGGTTGCTAAACGGCCCTTCCTGTCAGTGACCGCGCTCGACCAGGCCCTCACCGGCACCGGGCTGACGCGCGAGCAGATCACGGCGCTTTATGGACGAATCTTCGTACACGTCAATCTGAACGCTGCGTCGAAAGAAGAGATCCTGCTCATCCCCGGCGTCGGCCAGCGCATGCTGCACGAGTTCGAGGAGTACCGCCCCTACGCCGCGTTGGCGGTGTTTCACCGCGAGATCGACAAGTACGTGGACGATGCCGAGTTGGCGAGATTGGAGCAGTACGTCTTCGTGCCGATCGACCTGAACACGGCGAGCGATGCCGATATCCTCACCATCCCCGGGCTGGGGAATCGGATGCTGCGCGAGTTCAAAGAGTATCGACCGTACGACGGCATCGAGCGGTTCCGGCGCGAGATCGGGAAGTACGTCAGTAAAGAAGAAGTCGCGCGGTTGGAACGCTACGTCACGATCGGGAAGAAGTAGTGTCCAAAGAGGGGTCTAAAGACCCGCCTCTACATTGCGAGAACGGCTTTTCAGGATCTCGTCGATCAGGAACAGATCGGTGAGCATCGCGCGCACGTGGATCGACGCGTTCAGGTTATCGATTGTCTGTGAGCTAATCGACGGTTGGGCAATCACCAGTTGAAACGCGGCGAGCGCATCGCCGCCGTCGCGATCGAGTACTCGCAGGAAGGCGATGTACTTTTCCGCTGGTTCCAATCGATCGCGCGCCACCACTTCACGGAACGCATCGGCCAGGCCGATCAGCGCGGCTTCGGCTCGCGCGAGGAGCGTCCGCAACTGGGCTGCTGACTGGCTGCCGGCCTCGTCGAGCACGCCCTGAGCGGCGTAGGCGAGCATGAACTCGTAGCACTCCTCGATCGCATCGCAACGGGTTTTCAGATCAAAGGGGTCGGGAGTCATTTGTTCTGGACACTCTCACGACGATGATTATCCCCGACTGTCCTCAACAAATGGCTCCCGACCCCATTAACCCCCAGGTCAGGAGGTCCATGAATTCTCCGTTCCTCGAACCGCGCGCCTGACGAGGTTTCGCAGCATCGGCACCTTGTAGCCGTTGTGTTGCAGCGGCACGGTGCCCACAATGGCCAGTTCGCCGGCGGCAGTCGCGGTTGCCTCGTCACGCTTCTTGCCGCGGACCGCATTTTCCACGGCCGGCAGTCGAAGCGGTGTGGCTGCGACACCGTTGACGGCGATACGCATGCGCGCGATCGTGTCGCCTGACATCACCGTTGCAGCCGCGACGTTCACGAGCGGGAAGTCCCAGACATTCCGATCCGCGACCTTCTCGAAATAGAAGTGCGCACCAGCCCAGGCCGCAGGGAGGCGAACGGCGGTCAGCAGCTCCCCGGTGCGAAGCACCGTCATCCGAGTGATGTCGACACCCGGGCCGACGAAATACTCCTCCGCCGGGACAACGCGCTCAGAGCTGCTGCTTCGAATGACCATTTCCGCTTCCAGCGCGATCAGCGCAGGTGAGGTATCGGACGGATTCACTGCGACACAGCGGTCGGCGTTCAGGATCGCGTGCTCGCGATTGATGGCCGTCGGCGTGTCGGCGTAGCAAATGTTGCCGCCTGCCCGATAACACGACCATCCTGCGCGGTAGTACCAGCAGCGAGTGTCCTGCGATACGTTGCCGCCAATGGTTCCCTGATTCCGAATCTGCGGAGAAGCGGCCGCCTCGGCCGCCGTCATCAGAATGCTGTAACGCTGCTGAACGATCGGATTCCGCACGACCTCTGTCAGCGTCGTCATCGCCCCGATCTCGAGCCCGTCACCCGCCTGCCGCACGCCCTTCAGCTCCGCGATGCCGCTGAGGTCGACGACGGCACTCGGACGCTTGATGCGGTCCTTGAGCCAGTCGAAGCTATCGAGGCCGCCGGCCAGGACCCAGGCGCTCGCGCCGTGGCGATCGAGCAGCGCCAGGGCGGCATCTATCGAGCTCGGTTGAAAGAGCTCGAACGCCGGCATCACATCTCGGATCACTGCCATAAGGAACTCTCGTTCTGATTTAGAGATGCGTTCTCAAGGGCTCGTGCATCCGTCGTCCATGCTCGAGCGACATCAGCACGATGTCCGCGGTCACGGGTGCACGACGAAACGCGTCGACGCCAATCGCATCGGCAATCGCGTTGAGCACCGCACCGTAGCCGGCGCCGACCGGGGGCTCGCCCACGCCGCGCGCGCCGACCGGGGTCTCGGGATCGGGAAGGTCGAGCGCCGTCGCCTGCAGATGATTCGGGATGTCGAGAATCGTCAGCGGTTTGTTGTAGTGGAATCGACGCGCAAGCGTGACACCGTACTGTGGATCGATGACCCACTTCTGACAGAGCGCATGCGCGATGCCGAGACAACTGCCGCCGTTGAGCTGCGCCATCAGGCTGCGCGGGTTGACCACTTTCCCGACGTCCCCGACGGAGAGGTAGTCGACGAGGGTGACCTTCCCGGTTTCCACGTCCACTTCGACTTCGGCGAATCCGACGACGAAGGAGAAGGTGTTGCCGTCGCGGGGGAAGGTGTCCTTTGCGACGCCCATGAGCCCCAGTCCCACCAGCGCGGCGGCGGATGTCTTGGTGATCTGGTGCACGTCTTCAGGAACCGAATGACCGTCAAAGCGTCCGCCGAGCTCGATGGCGCGCTTCGCTGCCTGGGCGTAGCTCAATCCGCGACCCGGGTTGCCGCGACGATACACGCGCTCGTTGCCAAGCTCGTAGTCGTCCGGTGAGCCGCCAAGATCGAGCGCCGCGATTTCCTGCAGCTTCCGCTTCGCATCCATCGCGCCAGCGTGATTGGCGCGCGTCATCGCGTGTGTCGTCTGGCTGCCGACGGACAGGCAGGTATTGGGCAGATGTTTGCCGGTATTGCCCCAGATGACTTCGACCTTTTCCCACGGCATCGCCAGTACGTCGGCGGCGGGGCGCGCAAGATCGAATACGGAGTGGGTTCCGAGGTTGCCGACCCCCGACTGCACGTAGAGCTTGCCGTCGGGACGGATGGTCATGATGGAGTCGAAGCCGACCGAGCCGGCGCCATGAGGACCGACCGCCACGCCGATGCCGCGGACCTTCGGACCACGGCGCTGACCGCTGCGCGCCTTGCGTGCCTCCCAGCCAAATACTTCGACGCCTCGGTCGAGCGCTTCCTTGACGAACGCGCTCGTCACATGGGGACGCATACCATTCGGGCCGGCAGGACCGTAGATCGCCTTCCCCTCAGGCGCGTTGATACGCCGGATCGCCACTTGATCGAGACCGAGCTGCTTGGCTGCCTTGGTAACGATCGGTTCCATGATGCCGTCGGCCTGCATCGGGCCCGGCGACCGCTGCTGTGACCGCGGCGGTGTGTTGGTGAGGACGTTGATCGCCCGCCACCTCATCGCGCCTGGCTGATAGATCAACGAGGCTGCGTTGCCGCAGGAGCGATGGTCGCCCATCGGCCCGTATGCACCCGAGTCCTGCACGAGGAACAGATCCAGCGCCGTGATCTTGCCGTCCTTGGTGAATCCGACCCGTGCGCGGCCGGACATGTTCGTGCGCGCGCGACCGATGTAACTCTCTTCCTCGCGGCTGATGCGCATCATCACCGGCGCGTTCGCCTTCTTCGAGAGCAACGCTGGAATGGCGCTCGAGACCGCTCCAGCGCCTTTGCTGCCAAACCCGCCGCCGGTGAACTCGCAAATCAGTACGACGTCCGCCGGCGTGATCCCAACCCAGCGAGCGACGCCCGCAACCGTGGCGGCGACGCTCTGCGTGGACGCGTGAAGATACAGCTTTCCGTTCTGCCAGTAGGCCATCGCGCTGCGGGTCTCCATCGGGTGGTGACCCGTGGACTGCACGATGAAGGTTTCATCGAGGACGAGGTCCGCATCGGTGAAGCCGGCTTCGAGATCCCCGAACGACCATTCTTCGAGAGCACGTCCCATCGGTAAACGAGTGCCGTCGCCTTCGTCATCCGCGAAGTCCGCCTCGGTCCACTTCACCAGGTCGGTCGCCGGCGGGGGAGGAGGACCCTGCGCGCCGGGCGCTGGTGGTTGTGGCGCCGCCCAGACGTTGCCGCCGCGCCTCGCGTTGGGACCTCCCGGTCGAAGACTGTCGAGTGGATCGACGACGAAGGGGAGCGGTGCGAGATCGACGTGAATCGCTTCAATTGCTGCGGCCGCCGATGCTTCGTCCACGGCCGCGATCGCCAGAATGGGCTCGCCTACGTACAGCGGCTCATTCGTCAACGCTTTCTCGGCGCCGTTCAGATCCGGCAGATCATCGGCGGTCAGAATCGCTTTGACGCCGGGAAGCGCGAGGGCGCCTTCCTTGTCGATGTAGAGGACGCGCGCGTGCGGCATCGGACTGAGCAGCAGCTTGGTGAAGAGCATCCCGTCAGCGCGGAAGTCTTCGGCGTACTTCGCTCGCCCGGTGACCTTGGCAATGTGGTCCGGCGGGAGATAGTTGGTGCCGACGAGTTTCGCGTCAGGCATTGGACGCTCCTCGTGTGTACTCGACGCCCTTCATCAGCGCGGTGAGGATCTTGTCGTAGTCTTGACAGCGGCACAGATTGCCCGAGATGCCGTGCGCCAATTCCTGGCGAGTGGGGTTGGGGTTGACTTTCAGGAAGCCGACGGCGGACATGATGAATCCCGGCATGCAGAAGGCGCACTGGAATCCCTGCTCGTCGAGGACGCCACGCTGAACCGGATGCAGCTCGCCGGTCGGGCTCTCCAGTCCTTCGATTGTCACCACGGCGCGCGACCGGACGGTGTGCGTCAACACCGAGCACGAGTAGTGCGGCACATCGTCGATGAGGACGGTGCACGCGCCGCACTCGGCGCGATCGCAGCCCAGCTTCGTTCCAGTGAGCCCGAGCTTGTAGCGCAGCGTCATGGCCAGCGTTTCCTGCTTCATGACGTCGACGCGGCGCATCTGACCGTTGACGTTGAGCGTAATCAGGCGCTCGACCGCTCCCGGTGCAGATGGTGTTTGTCCGAGCAATGCGCCAGGCCCGCGAAACAGGTAGCCGACCGACGAGGCGGTCGCGCCCGCGGCAATGACGGTCTTGATGAAGTTGCGTCGTGTAACCGGATCCATAGGCGTATCGAGCGGACTGTAGACCCGCCCCAGGAGCCTGTCAATGATCTCTTGGGGTGCTCTCTTGGGGTGCTGTGCCGGACGATCTCGTCGCTGACGCGCTCAATGATAAACTCCGTCGTGCCAGCCTGCCCGGTTCGTCGGAGCCAGCATGTCCACTCGCGTCCTCGGCGGACGTCCGAGACAGATTGCGCTCGTCGCCGTATGCGCCCAGCTCGTGGGCGGGCCGATTACGGCGCAACAGTCCACCGCACAGGACCAGCCGCGGCCGACGTTCCGTACCGAGGCCAACTACATTCGCGTCGACGTGTATGCGACGACGCGCGACGGCATGCCGGTCACGGATCTGCGCCGCGAGGATTTCGAGCTCCTCGAAGACCGCGCACCACAGACCATCGATCAGTTCTCCTCCATCGAGATCCGCACGGGCAATGTTCCACCGACGCGGTCCGACCCGCGCACGTCCGAGGACAGTCGTCAGGCGGCCACTGAACCGCGGGCGCGGGTCTTCGTACTGTTCCTCGATGCGCTGCATGTCGACGGCATCGCCTCGCAGCGCATCGCGACGCCGCTGACCAACGCCCTTCGTCGTTTCATCGGCCCCGACGATCTGATCGCGATCGTCGATCCGCACACGACGACACGGGCGATCACGTTCACGCGCCAGGTCGACAACGTCGAAAGCGCCCTTGGACGCATGTGGGGATTGCGCGATCGCGACGACTTCATCGACGATGTCGAACGACGCTACGCGCAGTGTTACCCGGGTATGCCGAGGAAGCCGGGCGAACGCGTGGCTCCCGATCTCGGCATCGCACAGGAGATGATTCTCCGCCGTCGCGAAGAGCAGACGTTCGACGCGCTCGAGGAGCTGATCACCTATCTGCGCGATGTGCGTGAGGAGCGGAAGGCCGTCATCACGGTCACCAACGGATGGCGTGTGTACGCGCCGAATCAAACGCTGGCGCGCGCAATCAACGATCAGCTCCCATCGGCACCGCGGGCCGGGTTCGATCCGCAGGCGGGCAAGTTATCGTCCGACCCGCTCGTGACCAACGATCCCGGAAGCGCCTGTGACGGCGATCGATTGCGCTTGGCGCAGCTCGATTACACCCTGCGCTACCGCCAGATGCTCGACAGCGCCAACCGCGCCAACGTGTCGTTCTATCCCATCGACCCGCGCGGCATCGTCGTCTTCGACGACGACATCGTGCCAGTGGCGGGTGTCGGTCAGAATCCCACGATCACCCCTGCCGAGGACAACCGTCGTTTGGGCGAGCGTCATACGGCGCTGCGCACGATGGCGGAATCGACGGACGGCGTCGCCGTACTCGACACCAACAACTTCGCCCCGGCATTACAGCGAATGACCGCCGATCTGACCTCGTACTATCTGCTCGGCTACTACTCCACGGGCAAGCTGGATGGGAAGTTTCACGCGATCAGTGTCCGCGTCAAGCGACCGGGCGTGCAGATTCGAGCTCGACGTGGATATCTCGCGGCCAACACGCCGACAACACCGCCGCTCTCGCCGGCGGAGAGCGCCATCAGCGCCGCTGCCGCGGCCGAGAGTCGAGCGGTATCGAACGCCCTGGCGACGTTGAGCGGGACCGGAAAAGAGCCGTCGATCTTCGTTCAGGTGGCGTTCGGATGGGCGGCACCGGACACTCCAGCGGTCTGGGCCGTCATCGAACTTCCGCGCGCCACCACATCGGGAACGGATTGGTCGAAGGGCGGAGAGGCCGATGTGCTCCTGATCGATCCCACCGGCAACAACGCCGGTTCTTCTCGTGTCACCTTCACGCCCGCAAGCGGCGGTGTGCGAGCCGTCATCTCGCCCCGCGCGCTGGTGCCTGGCAGTTACGAGGTCCGTGTGCGCGCCAAGAGTGTCAGCGCGGCAGCGACCGCCAACGAATCGATTCGGGTCACCGTGCCGTCGTCGGCGGATGGGGCAGGCGTGATGTTCTTCAGGCGCGGCCCGACAACCGGAAACAAGGAAGTTCCCACGGCGGATCTCCGCTTCCGCCGGAGCGACACGCTTCGAGTGCTCATGCCGGCGTCGCCAGCGATGGCTGCCGAGAGCGCGAGACTGCTCGACCGGACCGGAAAGGCGCTTGCCGTTCCTGTCACCGTGGAGGCATCGCAGGACCCTGAAGGTTCGAGGTGGTTGAGTGGCCGAGCGATGTTGGCGCCGCTCGCGCCTGGGGACTATCTGGTCGAGATCGTCGCCACGGCAAGCGGCGCTCAGCGCCGCACGCTGACCGCGTTCCGCGTCGTCCCCTAATCGCCCCCCAAGATCAGCGCGGCGTCGCTGTCCCTCACCTGCACGCACGATGCAACCATCCCGCATTTATGCAATACTTTTGAATAAATGAAGAAACAGGGCCTACTCGGAGGTTTCGAGTTGTTGGTGCTGCTCGCACTGATTCGGCTGGGCGACGACGCCTACGGTGTGCCGATTTCCAACGAGATTGAGGCGAGCAGCGGCCGCGGCGTATCGATCGGGAGCATCTACATCACGCTCGACCGGCTGGAACGGAAGGGGCTTGTCTCATCGAGTCTTGGTGAACCGACGGCGGCACGGGGCGGCCGCGCCAAAACGTATTTCCGCATCACCGCCAAGGGCCTCAGAGAAGTTCGTCAGGCGCGACGCACGCTCGTCCGCCTATGGCGAGGTGTGCCACAGCTCGAAGGAGACCAGATATGAAAACGTCGGAGCCACCGCGCCTGTCGACCTCGCTGCTCGTCCGACTGGCACCTCGACACCGGCGGGAGTCCCTCGTGGGTGATTTGCTTGAGCAACTCCGGCAAGGCCGTTCCGTGTGGTGGTTTCGGCGCCAGGTCCTCGCGACCATTCTCGTGGGTCTCGCCGCGGATGTCGCCGCTCACAAGCTGCTCGCCGTTCGGGCGCTCGCTCTCGGCTGGTCGGCCATGTTGGTCGTGTACCTGTTGATTGGACCGTTGATCCAAGAAACGCGGATGACACTCTTCCGTCGTTGGGGATCGGTGCTGTGGGGCGATTCCGAGATCTTGCGTCAGCTGTGGGTCTATTACGGTCTGCCGTTCCAGCTCGTTTTCTGCCTGATCCTCATGGCAATTGGCTGGCTGGTTGCCGGGCTGCACCGTCGCCGCGTCCCCGGCATCGTGATTGTGTTCGCGGCGACGCTTCTAATACCGGCTACTTTCCAGGCGCTGGAGATCCGCCGGCTGCTCGAAACGGAATTGTGGCCGGGTTGGGGATGGGGCTCGTTCCGCTGGGCGCTACTGTATCAAGCCATGCTTGCGTTGGTGGCGTATCCCCTCTGCATCCTGATCGGCGGTCTGTGCACGGCGCGGTCTGACGGCGACGCGCTAGTCGAAGGACCATCTTCTTAGCCGCTGGAGATCGCCCATGCCTGCGCGACCCTCGTCTGATCCGAAACAGTTTATTCAGGGTGCGGCAGTGCTGCACGTGCCTGACGTCTTGGCGACGGCGGCGTTCTATCGTGATGTGTTGGGATTCACGTGGGACTTTGGTGACGAAACATACGCGGTGGTGTGGCGCGACAACTCCGCGATTCACTTTGTGAAAGAGGCCGAGGGTCCTCGGGGCGTTCACCTGTTTCAGTGGGTCAACGATGTTGATGGCTACTACCGGGAGGTTGTCGATCGGGGCGCCAAGGTTTCAACGGAGCCCACAGATCAGCCGTACGGAATTCGCGAGTTCGGCGTGTGCGACATCAATGGCGTGGGCATCGTGTTCGGGCAAGACATCGAACAGGGGTAAACGTTGCGTCTGATCTCAATCGTGTTCCTTTGCGTGGTTGGCACGAACGGCGCGCAAGGCGTCGCGGAGCTGCCGTTCACGGGACAGTTCAGCGCATGATCCCCATGAAGAACAGGACCAGCTCGAAGATCAGGATGAGGACGATCATCACCTCGAGCGCCTCGCCGCGCGCCATGCCGGTCTGTTCGACCGCGAAGCGATAGATGTCGTCCAGCGTCTTTAGCTTCTCCTGAACGTTCGCCTTCCACTGATCGAGGCCGAGGCGCGATCCGGTGAGTGTCAGCACTCGCGCGGTGTAAATATCCCCGGCGACTCGCAGCGCGTTCTCTGCCCGATCGGTCAGCTCGTTGACGTCGATGAAGAGCGCGTGGACCTGTTGTGCCGCGCGCGTATACCGGCGGCCTCCCCATCCCCTGAACCAGGCACGGGTCTGCAGATCGGCGTAGATGCGCGAGAGCTCGCGGGCGAGCAGGTTGTCGTAGTAACGAAACTCCAGCAACTGCGAGTTGGCGAACTCGACGATCTCGGCCGCGGCCTGCGCGCCACTCTCGTTGTCGTACACGAACGCGGCGTTCCAGGTCGGCACGAACAGGTCATGCTCCAGGTACGAGATCCGATGGCGGAGCACTTCATCCCGCTCTTGCCGGCTGAGAGGCTCGCGCTCGCCTCGCAACAGTCGAACGATGTCGTCACCGCGCTGCTCCACCAGCGCCTGCCCCGTCGGCCGGTTCTCCAGAGCAGTGAGCGAGAAGACGATGTAATCCTCGGTCACCAGTTGCTCGCGTGGCGATGTCATCGCCGGCCTCAGGCGCGCGATCAGATCGCGGGTGAGCGACTCGCACGTGGCTCCCAGGCGCGCGTCGTCCTGCATCGTGATTCCGCAGTCGACCAGCTCGGGCCACGTACTCGGAATGGGACGCGTGAGCGCCACTGAGATCACGCCATAGTCGAACAGCTTGAAACGAACGGTGAAGCCGAGCGCCTCCGGCAAGGCGATGGCGCTGCCGTCGATTGTCAGCGGCGGCTGCTCGTACTGCACGTACGAAGGAGTGGCCGTTTTGGGTGTGAGCTGAACGCGACTGGTTCCGCCGATCAATGTCGCAACAGCGGCAAGGTCGATGACCTCAGCGGCGTCATACAGAAAGAATGCGGATACGTGACCGAGCACAATCGCGAACCTCGACGCCTAGCGTACTCCTCACAGCCGCTGTAAGTCGTCAACAGGGCATGACACCGGCGACTGCTCAGGGTTCGACAAATCGAGTTGGTCGGGGCGATTCGATCGCCAAAAAGCACTCGAGCGCTGAGTCTGATGCTGAACTGTGGGCCTGTGATGGCGGGAGCTTTGCTTCGATCGGCTGTGTTATGACCAAACGCTCTAGCTTCGACGTGGCAACCCTACCGTACTGGATGGACTCAGCGTCTTTTCCGACATTCGCCAAGATCGAGCGCGATATCGATGTCGATGTCGTCGTCGTTGGTGCTGGCATCACGGGATTGACCGCGGCGTACTTACTGCTCACGTCTGGTAAGTCGGTCGCCCTCATCGAACGTGAGATGTGCGCCACCGTCGACACCGCCCATACGACCGCTCACCTCACGATGGTGACCGATACGCGATTGGGCGAGTTGGTGCGACGCTTCGGCAAGCCCCACGCGCAAGCGGCGTGGGATGCCGGGCTGGCTGCCATCAATCAAATCGATGACATCGTCAGCGAGCACGACATCGATTGCTCATTCGAATGGGTCGATGGCTACTTGCACGCGCCCGCGTCCGAGGCGGACCAGGGCAAATCGTCGGAAGACGATGCCAAATCGTTCCAAGAGGAGGCAACGCTGGCGAGAGAGCTCGGCTTCGACGCCGACTTTGTCGATGTGCCTTTCATTGGCAGGCCGGGTGTGCGCTTCGCGAATCAGGCACGGTTTCATCCGCGAAAGTACCTGGCTGGTGTAGCGGCGGCGGTGCGCGAGAAAGGCGGCCAGATCTTTGAGCACAGCGCCGCCGACCAGTTCTACGACGACCCGATTCGCGTCAAGGCGAACGGGCGACGGATCCGCTGCAAAGACATCGTCATTGCCACACACAACCCGCTTGTCGGTGTGGCTGGCGCGTTGAGTGGAACAGTCTTCCAGACAAAGCTGGCTCTGTACTCGAGTTACGTCATTGCCGGGCGCGTTGCTCGAGGAACGGTACCCGACGCACTGTTTTGGGACACGGCCGATCCGTACCAATACCTTCGCGTGGATCCGCACTCGGATCACGACGACCTTGTGATCTTGGGCGGCGAGGATCACAAGACCGGTCAAGTGTCAGGCACCAACGAGTGCTACGCGCGGCTGGAGAGGGCGCTGCTCGCCAGGGTTCCGAAGATCGCGTTGAGTCATCGATGGTCGGGCCAGGTCATCGAGACACCGGACGGCCTGCCATACATCGGGAAGATGGCAGAGCATCAATATGCGGCCACTGGCTTTGCTGGAAACGGAATGACCTTCGGAACGCTGGCGGCGATGATGATCGCGGATGCGATCCACGAACGAAAGAATCCATGGACGGACCTGTTCGATCCAGGGCGCGCGGCCATTCGGCACGGCCTGTGGGACTATCTCAAGGAAAACACCGACTACCCGTACTACATGATGCGTGGTCTCGCCGGCGCCGAGCGCCGCTCGTTGCGATCGCTGAAGCCGGATCACGGAAAGGTCATTCGAGATAAGGGCACACAGATCGCTGCCTATCGTCGGCCCGATGGCTCACTGACGCTTCGCTCGGCGACGTGCACGCACATGGGCTGCACGGTCGCCTGGAACGATGCCGAGCATACCTGGGACTGCCCATGTCACGGATCGCGGTTTACTCCGGACGGGAAGGTGATTTCCGGCCCGGCACAGACGCCGCTCGAGGTCGTTGACTGACTTGCCTGACCTCACCGCACGGATCGGAAGGTAATCGAATAGCGGAGTGTGGTCACGGCGGGAATGTGGTGCTCGTACCCGTTCCGCGCCTCGCCCGTCATGAAGTACGCCGATCGCGGCTCGAGTGTGATCGCGTGTGTCGCCATCCGCTTTCCACCCACGCCCGGGGCGTGCGTACCCGGCCGAATGTACGGGCGAAACTTCATGCGGCATGTTGAAAGCAGCGAAATGCCGCCGACGATGTCGTATTGAGGCGCGTCGCGATGCCATCCGATCGGCGCACAGGGTCGATATTCGTTGATCAGCGCCATCGCGAAGTTCTCCGCCGGGATATTTGCCCAAGCGGCTATCCGGGCGCGCAACGGGACGAGAAACGATGGAAGCGGCGGCGAGACGGTGGCGCGATCGTACGACCGGCCAAAGAAGGCCACGCGGCGCCGCGCGACCACGCCTCGCATCTCGAACAGCGCAAACTCGACGCGTGAGAGGTCGTCGACCAACGCCGCCTCTTCTTCCGGCGTCACGAAATCAAGGCGATAGTGAAATCCTTCCGGGACCGGCTCACCAAAGAGTGGACGTGATAGCTGCACCACGTCCCAGTGTGGCACGCGTCATCCCGGAAGAGGTCACTCAACGGTGCGCCGTGGCAAACGTCGTGTCGGTGGTGGTGACCTCGCGTTTGAACTCACGCCATACCGCAGCGACGAGCATGGCACCAACGATGGCGTATGGCACGCTCATCACGACGCCTGGGTCGTACGCGCCTTTCAGAATTGATTCGATGACGTGGTGCGCTTCCGTCACGCCAAAGAGACCGAAGATGGCGGGGACGATCAATCGCGGAAGGCCGTCATGGAGCAGCGTGTAGAACAGCACTGAAACGAACGTCCAGACGATCGTGACCAGGAGCACGGTTGCGTGATCCGCGGCGGCCGGGTCGAACCACGCGTAGTAGCCACCGATCAGATCCCGAATCGAGTAGAACTCATCGATAGCAGTCAGCAGCTGCTCCGCCATGTGCAAGGGCCCGATGATCGTCAGCAGCAAGAACAACGTGCGAATTCGCGGCATGTGAGTCTCCTTACTCCGGCTGTGTGCGCTTCAACGCTCCGGAGTGTGCTGGCGGCGCGATCTTGCGGACTCTGTTCCGCTCACCGCGAGGGCGTGAGGTGGCCGACTTTTCGACGGAAGTCGCTGTCAGCGTAAGACTTGCCTGCTTGCTGAACAGGCCGTAGGACGCTCGAGCATTGATTCGATCCGGACAGGTGCTCCAAAGCGGACAATCAGGCGGCGCGGGATTAGACTCGGGGATACCGAGTCCCGGATGGAGTACGAACGAATGCTCGCACGTGAACAGGAAAGGCGTCGCAAGGGCGACAAGCTCGAGACGCTCCTGCTGACGATTGCCGAGGCACTTGATATCCGCACGGTCTTCCCGCGCATGTCCGACGTCATTCAGGACGTCATCCCTCATGTGACGGTCGCGCTCGCGTTGCTGACGCCGGATCGGCTCGGTGTCAAGATTCACGTGGCGTCCAACTACCAGGTCGATGACCTTCCCGTTTATCGCTTCACGAATGAGGGCGAAACGATAGGGCCGAATTGGCGATCGTTCATCGCCTACGATTGTGCTGTTCTCGAAGAAGGTGTCGTTCGCGCTCAGGTATCGCCACCGGACGCATCCGACCTCTCCTTCGTAGAGCTTCGTCCAGGTCCGACGTGGACGCGCTTGCTCTCGGACCTGCGAATCCGTTCGCTGCTTCGCGTTCCGGTGCGCATCAAGGACGAACCAATAGGAGCGATCTCATTTGGCGCTGACCGGCCGGCCGTGTATGAGGACGACGATGTGGAGCTGGCAAGGAGGATCGCGGATCACATCGCGCTGGCATTGGCTCACGAGCGGCTGGCCGAGGAGGCCGGTCGAGCAGCCCGTGCGCAGGAGCGCGCCAGCATGCTGGAGGAGCGGGTGAGCTCGCTCGTGCAGGAACTGGAAAGCCACGGTGCGCATCGTGCCCTTGGCGAGTCCGCGCAGTGGAAGCGTGTGCTCGTCGATGCAACGAAAGTCGCGGCAACCGACACCACGGTATTGATCACAGGGGAGTCCGGGACTGGGAAGGAAGTCATCGCGCGCTACATCCACCGCGGATCGCAGCGCGCACGCGGACCGTTCATCGGTCTGAACTGCGCCGCTCTGCCAGAACAACTGCTCGAATCCGAGCTCTTTGGCTACGAGCGCGGCGCATTCACAGGAGCGCACATCGCTCGGGCAGGAAAGATCGAGCAGGCCGCCGGCGGCGTGCTCTTTCTCGACGAGGTCGGCGAGATGACGCCGGCGATGCAGGCCAAGTTTCTTCGTGTCCTGCAGGAACGGGAGTTTCAGAGACTTGGGGGAACGAGAACGCTCAAGGCTGACGTCCGTGTGATTGCGGCGACGAATCGCGATCCTCGCGCAGCGATGGAGCGCGGGATGCTCCGCGAGGATCTCTATTACCGACTCAGTGTGTTCGAGATCGTGTTACCGCCCCTGCGCGATCGACCGGACGACATCCTGCTGCTCGCCGATGCGTTCCTCCAGGATGTCGCGACCAGCGTGGGACGTCCTGCCGCGGGCATCTCGGAGGATGCACGCGATCAGCTCGTTCGGCATCAGTGGCCCGGCAACGTGCGCGAGCTCAGGAATGCGATCGAGCGCGCCGTGATCTTGTGCGAAGGTGGTCTCGTAACGAGCGAGCATCTCCCGATTGCCGTCGCCGCGTCGCCGAACCCCTCGCGGGCAATTTCGGCGTCTCACGTCGCCGGCACTTTCCCCGCGGGCGGTGTCAGTCTTGCGGAGGTTGAACGCGATCTAATCCGTCAGGCGCTCGCCAATGCGCACAACAACAAGTCGCTCGCCGCGCGGCTCCTGGGTCTGCAGCGCGGACAGTTCTATTCCCTGCTCAGGCGTCATCGTCTGACCGACGCCCGACGGTAGCCTAGTAGGTTTTCAGTCCCGCCTTGCGGAACACGTCGCACGTCTGCTCCACGAGCTCGTGACTCGGTGGTTGCGTGTCCTCGAGTGTGTACTCGAGTCCAAGCTTCGCCCACTTGTACTGACCCATCTGGTGGAAGGGCAGGACGTCGACGCGCTCGACGTTTCCGAGCTCGGCAGCGAACGCGGCCGTCCTGGCGATGTCGTCCAGATCGTCGGTCAACCCGGGCACCAGCACGTAGCGGACCCAAATCGGTTTTCGACGCGCCGCAAGACGCCGCGCGAAGGCGAGCGTTGGAGCGTTGTCCATTCCGGTCAGGCTGCGATGCCGTTCAGGATCCCACGTCTTGAGGTCGAGCAGCACGAGGCTGACGGTTTCAAGCGCCTGGTCACTCAGTCGATCGCCGAAGTAACCATTGGTGTCGAGCGCCGTATGGATGCCCATCCCGGTGGCCGCCGCGAAGAGCTTTTCCACGAAGCGATGCTGCATCAGCGGCTCGCCGCCGCTCACGGTCAACCCGCCGCCCATTACCTTCAGGCCCTGGCGATACTTCCGCAGTTCTTCGACTGCCTTGGTCACGGTGACTGGAATTCCATTTGTCATCGTCCAGGTATCGGGGTTGTGACAGTAGCGGCAGCGCCACATGCAGCCGGCCGTCCACGCGACGACGCGGACGCCCGGGCCGTCAACCGTCGCGCCGGTCGTGAACGAGTGGAGGAATCCCACGTCGCCATTGGCAAGCGCCGTGCGGACATCAGCCTCGGGGACGTGCTTACCGAGATCGACGCGCAGCTCGAATGGACTGGCAGCTTCGAGCGTCGCGCCCGCGCGCGTTGTCGACACCGCCTGGTTCTCAGGCATGGCGGTCTCCTCCGTGGAACGTCCGGTTGATGACGTCCATCTGCTGTTCTCGCGTGAGCCGCACGAAGTTGACCGCATAGCCCGAGACGCGAATCGTCAGGCTCGGATATTTCTCCGGGTGCTCGACCGCGTCGAGCAACGTTTCGCGATTCAGCACGTTCACGTTCATGTGATAACCAGTGCTCCCGAAGAACGCGTCGAGCATGCCGGTGAGATTGGTGATGCGATCCTCCGGCACGCGCCCGAGTCCCTGCGGCACCAGCGACGTGGTCAGCGAAATGCCATCGGCGGCATCGCGGTACGGAATCTTGGCGACCGAGGCTGCCGACGCATGGATGCCGTGACTGTCACGTCCGTGCATCGGGTTTGCTCCCGGCGCGAACGGCGCACCCTGACGTCGCCCGTCTGGTGTGTTACCGGTCGCCTTGCCGTAGACGACGTTCGACGTGATCGTGAGGATCGACTGCGTGTGCACGGCTTTCCGGTAGGTCGGGTACTTCCTCAGCTTGTTCATGAACGTCGAGACGACCCAGGAGGCGAGGTGGTCAACGCGGTTGTCGTTGTTCCCGAACATCGGGAAGGTGCCTTCTGTCTGGTAATCCGTAACCAGCCCGGTCGCATCGCGTACCACGCGCACCGTCGCAAACTTGATAGCCGAGAGGCTGTCAGCCACGACCGACATGCCAGCCATGCCGAACGCCATCGTTCGCATCGGCGCATAGTCGTGCAAGGCCATCTCGAGCCGCTCGTACGCGTATTTGTCATGCATGTAGTGGATGATGTTCATGGCACTCACGTACACGCCGGCAAGCCAGTCCATCATCTTCTCGAACTTATCGATGACGTCGTCGAACTCGAGCACGTCGCCGGTGACCGGTTCGAACTGTGGCCCGATCTGGTCGCCGCTGATCTCGTCGCGGCCGCCGTTGATCGCGTAGAGCAGGCACTTCGCCAGGTTGGCGCGCGCGCCAAAGAACTGCATCTGCTTTCCAACGACCATCGGCGACACGCAGCAGGCGATCGCCCCGTCGTCTCCCCACGCGCGACGCATGATTTCGTCGCTCTCGAACTGGAGTGAGCTCGTGTCGATGGCGACCTGCGTCGCGAAGCGGCGGAAGCCGTCGGGCAGACGCGGCGAGTACCAGATGGTCAGGTTCGGCTCCGGCGCAGGGCCAAGGTTGTACAGCGTCTGCAGGAACCGGAAACTCGTCTTCGTCACGAGTGGCCGTCCGTCGTCGCCCATGCCGGCGATCGACTCCGTCACCCACGTGGGATCGCCGGCGAAGAGGTCGTCGTACTCAGGTGTGCGCAGGAATCTGATGATGCGCAGCTTGATGACGAAGTCGTCGATGATCTCCTGCGCGAGTTCCTCGGTCAGCGCGCCGGACGCGAGATCGCGCTCGAAGTAGACGTCGAGGAATGTCGACGTCCGTCCGAGTGACATGGCGGCGCCGTTCTGCTCTTTGACACCGGCGAGATACCCCAGGTAGAGCCACTGCACCGCCTCGCACGCGTTGCTCGCAGGTCGCGAGACGTCGAACCCGTAGCTCGCGGCCATCTGCTGCAGTTCCTTCAGCGCGCGGATTTGCTCCGCCAGCTCCTCGCGATCGCGGATGACCTCGTCGGTCGACTGAAGGAAATCGAGATCGCTCTTCTCTTCCTGCTTCCGTTCGATCAGCCGCTTCACACCGTAAAGCGCGACGCGCCGGTAGTCGCCGATGATCCGGCCGCGTCCGTAGGCGTCGGGCAGGCCGGTCAACACATGCGAGCTTCGGCATCGTCGGACGTCCGCCGTGTATGCGTCGAAGACGGCGTCATTGTGGGTCTTGCGGTACTTGCTGAAAGTCTCGACCACTTGAGGGTCGGGCTCGTACCCGTACGCCTTGAGCGCGTTGACGACGAGCCGGAAGCCACCGTTCGGCATAATCGCCCGCCGCAGCGGCGCCTCGGTCTGCAGGCCGACGATGATCTCGTTGTCGCGGTCGATGTAGCCGGGTGCGTGCGCGGTGATGGAGCTTGGTATCTGCGAGACGTCGAGGACGCCTTTCTTACGCTCTTCGACGAACAGCTTCGTGAGAATGTCCCAGATGTGTTCGGTCCGTGCCGTCGCGCCTTTGAGAAACGAGCCGTCACCGTCATAGGGCTCATAGTTCTGCTGAATGAAATCACGGACGTTGATTTCTTTCTGCCACAGGCCCGTTCGAAATCCCTTCCAGGGCGAAACCGCTCCCTCCGCTGTCTTCTCCTGCGAAACCATCGCAGCCATGCCGTACTCCTTGTAGTGGGGTCAGACCCCTTGATACGTGGCGACTCAAGGGGTCTGACCCCAGCTAAACCCGTTGTTCGATCAGGCCAAGCAACGCCGCCGTATGCCTGGCGATCATCAGTTCCTCATTGGTGGGGATTACCCAGGCCGATACTTTGCTGGCCTTGCGGGAGATGCGCGGCCCCTTCCGTTCGTTTGCCTCGGCGTCCATCTCGATTCCGAGCCACGCTGACGCCTGGCAAATACGTTTACGGATCTCCGCCGAGTTCTCGCCGATGCCGGCAGTGAACACGAGCCCGTCGATGCCGCCGAGCACGGCCGCGAGTGCCCCGATCTCTTTCGCGGCGCGGTAGACGAAATAGTCGATGGCGAGGCGCGCGGCCGGTTCCGAGCTCGAGATGAGCGCGCGCATGTCGTTGCTGATGCCGGAAATGCCGAGGAGCCCCGACTTCTTGTAGAGGATGGTCTCGACTTCTTTCGCAGAGAGCCCCATGCCCTGAAAGAGATGGAGGATGACTCCGGGATCGACCGAGCCCGGGCGCGTGCCCATGCACAGTCCATCGAGCGCCGTGAAGCCGAGCGTGCTGTCGATGCTCTTGCCGTTCTTCATCGCGCACATGCTCGCGCCACTCCCGAGGTGCGCGACGATGACGCGGCCGCCAGCGATCTCAGGCGCCACTGATGGCAACGCCGATGCGATGTACTCGTAAGACAGGCCGTGGAAGCCGTAGCGCTGGACGCCTCGATCCCGGATGTCGCGCGGCAGCGGAACGATTTCGGCAACGGCCGGATGACCACGATGAAAGCTGGTATCGAAACAGGCGACTTGCGGGACGTCGGGAAGCCGCTCCCACACCGCCTCGATCGCGGCGAGATTGTAGGGTTGGTGCAGTGGCGCCAACGGGATCAGCTCACGCAGATCCTTCATGACCTCGGGGGTGACGATCGTGGGGCCGGTATAGCGAGCCCCGCCGTGCACGATGCGATGGCCGACGCCGCGCACGTGAGCGCCGCCGAACCGGTCTCGCATCCACTCGGCCACGAAGCCGAGCGCCGTCCGGCCATCCTTGATCGAGCGGTCCAGTTGACGGTTCGCAATCGACTGCCCGCCGCCGTCCTTCGCGCTGAAATGCGGATCAGTACCGATGCCTTCGATCTGCCCGCGCGCCTCGAGCCGCCAGGCTTCCGCCTCGTGCCGGCGGAATACCGAGAACTTCAGGCTGGAGGAACCGGCATTGATGATGACGGCATAGTCGTCCATGGCTTCAACTCCGAATGGGTCCGCCTGAAGGCGGACGCTCCGTCATACCGTCGCCTGAAGTCCGCGGCGCCTCGCGTGAGCCGCGAGCACGGCAACGGCACAACTTGCGCCTCGCGCGCGGACACTGTCGGCGCGGCTCGTGAGGATGATGGGAACGCGCGCACCGAGCACGATGCCGGCGCAGTCGGCGTTCGCCAGAAACGTGAGCTGCTTGGCCAGGATGTTGCCGGCCTCCAGGTCGGGAACGAGCAGGATGTCAGGATCGCCGGCGACCTCGGAACGAATGCCCTTGATCTGTGCGGCCTCGCTGCTGATCGCGTTGTCGAAGGCAAGTGGGCCGTCGAGCATGGCACCGGTGATTTGCCCGCGATCGGCCATCTTGCACAGGCACGCCGCATCGATCGTCGCGGGCATCTTTGAGCTGACGGTTTCGACGGCGGCGAGGATCGCAACTTTCGGCGTGTGCTTGCCGAGCGCGATCATCAGGTCGATCGCGTTCTGGCAGATATCGACCTTATCTTCGAGTGTCGGAGCGATGTTAATCGCTGCGTCGGTGACGAGCAGGACCTTGTGGTAAGTCGGCACGTCCATGATGAAGGCGTGACTGATGCGGCGCGCTGTGCGCAGGCCGGTTTCGCGCGCCACGACCGCGCCGAGTAACTCGTCGCTGTGCAGGCTCCCCTTCATCAGCAGTTCGGCCTCGCCCTGCCGCACCAGCTCCACGGCCTGTGCTGCCGCCGCATGGCTGTGCGGTGCGTCCACGAGCCGAAACTTCCCGATGTCGATGCCGTGGCGTGCCGCGACGTCGCGAATCTTCGCGACTGGACCGACGAGGATTGGTGTGATCAGGCCCTTCGAATGGGCCTCGACGACGCCGGCAAGCGATGTCTCGTCGCACGGATGTGCGACCGCTGTCGACACTGGATCAAGGTTGCGGCACCTTGACAGGGCTTGTTCGTATTTTCCGGTTCCCGTTTCTCGCGTCATATTGCCTCGCGTGGTGCTATCGGGATCGACGCCGAGACCGTTCGCGCGGCCGGCCCCGTCTCTTTGAGGAGGAAGGTGAGAACGATCGCCAGCGCCACGCCGTAGAGCAGGGGTTGGAATGCCATCTGGTAATGATCGAGCGTCATTTGTGTCGCTCCACCACTGACCGTGACGAGTATCCAGCCGAACACCGGCCCGAGCAGCGCGCTGAACGTGAAGTTGAGAAAATTGACGACGCCTGTCGCGGTGCCGCTCATCGAGGGCGGGTTGGCTTCCTTGATGACCGTGTACGGCAGCATCGCGGCGCCCGACGCGATCCCTGCGAGCAAACCGAGTACGTATGGTGGAAACAGATCCACGCGGCCGAACAGGATCCACGCCAGGCAGGCGAGCAGTATCGTCGCGCCGGCCGCGATGACGGGTTTGCGCCTGCCGATGCGGTCAGAGATGAAACCGAGCAGCGGGCAGCCGATGATCCAACCCAGCGGCACCATCGATGAACGCATTACCGCCGATCCGTACTCGAAACCGCGCGCCTCCTGCAGGTACCGGACGCCCCAGACCATGTCGAAGATGGTGGTGGGGATGAACAGCAGGCCCGCGATCATGCCGCACAGGATCGACTGCGGGTTCAGGAACACAGTTTTCATCGCGCCGCCAGCACTTTTCAGCCAATCGTCGCGACGCGCTTTCTTCTCTGGCTCAGGCAGCAGAAAGAACAGCAGCGCGCAAATTGTGAGTCCGACGATGCCCATCACGATCCAAAACGTGCTCCATGAGACCCCGGCTGCGATCATCGGTCCCACGAGGACCTGGCCGGCCGAGCCGCCGGCCATACCGAACATCTGGGTCGCACCGATCAGCGTAGCCGCGCGGGATGCGGGAAAGTTCGCCGTCGCAATGTATGCCGCACCGACCAGGGCGAATACGCCGCCTGCGCCCTGCACGAATCGTCCGAGGCTCGCTGCTTCATTGTTGCCCGACCCGAAGAGCAGCGCGCCGATTCCGACCAGCGCTGCACCAACGGGAATGACTTTGCGCGGTCCGAGCTGATCCATCGCCACGCCCGCTACCAGGCTGAACGGTGAATAGCCGTAGTAGAAGAGCCCGACCATCGAAGCGACACCGAGCGCACTGAGGCCAAACGCGTCAGAGAGCTGCGGCATCATCACGGCGGGCGCCGAGCGCAGCGTGTACTGATAGAAGTAGTACACCGCCGTGATGAGCCACGCGATCGCCGCCGTCTTCATGGCGCGATTCATGATCGTGTGCGCAGTGTATAAGACGCGTCAGCAGAGCACGAGCGAGACGGCGAGACCGCCTTCCGACGTCTCCTTGTATTTCGCGTTCATCTCCCTCGCCGTAAGCGCCATCGCGGAAACGGTTGTGTCGAAATCGACCCGTCGATTGGTCGGGATCTCGTTGCTCGCGATCATGAACCCGGTCCACGCCTTCACGGCGCCGAACGCGCACCGCTCGATGCATGGCACCTGCACGAAACCCGCAACCGGATCGCACGTCATGCCGAGGTGATGCTGCAGCGACGACTCAGCCGCATTCGCGACCACCTGATGCGGGAAGTCGTGCGCTTGCGCGATGAACGCCGCGCCCATCGCCGACGCGACGCCGATTTCCGCCTGGCAGCCGCCCTCTGCGCCAGACAGTGTCGCGTTGTGCTTGCACAGGTAACCGATCGCCGCCGCAGCCAGGAAGCCATTACGGAGCTTGTCCTGCGGCAAATTGCGACCGCCTTCGCCCAGTGCGTAGACGAGCGCAGGCAGGACGCCGGCGGATCCACCGGTCGGCGCGGTCACGACGAGATGACCGCGAGCGTTTTCTTCCGATCCCGCCAACGCGTAGGCCGCGAGCACACCCACGCCGCGCTGCTTTTCGTAGTTGTCGTCCATCGCGCGCTTGTAGACGTCTCCCGCCTTGGTCTTCAGCTTGATGGGCCCGGGCAGCGTGCTCTCGGGCGCTTTCAGCCCTGCCTTCACGATGTTGACCATCGCGCCGTGAATCTTGTCGACGAATGCGTTGATCTCCACCTCGCTCTTGCCCGAGACGGCGACCTCGTTCGCCATCACGATTTGCGCGATCGACAGCTTGTTCTGGTCGGCGTGCGACTGCAGCTCCTTCATCGTCGAATACGGGAACTTGGGCTGTCCCTTCTTCGGCGGCTGATAGCCTTTCCATTCAATGAAGCCGCCCCCGACCGAGTAGTACTCCTGCTCCAGGAGGACGGTGTCGCCACCCATCAACCTGCACGTCATCGTGTTCGGGTGGGGGAACTCTCCCTTCGGCGAGTCGTAGACGATGTCCTTGAGCGACATCGTCAGCGTCTTGTCGCCGAGTTTCACAGGAAAGGTCTGGTCCGGTTTGGCGGCAAGGCCGTCGAGGAATTCCGGTTCGACCGTCGCTGGTTCCTTGCCGACGATGCCGGCGAGTGCCGCCCGCTCGGTGCCGTGTCCCTGGCCAGTTGCACTGAGGCTGCCGAACAGGTGCACTTTCATGCTGGTGACCTTGGCGAGCTGGTCGGCAGGCAGCTTGGCGCAGCGCTGATAAAAATCGTACGTAATGCGCATCGGGCCGATCGTGTGCGAGCTCGATGGGCCGGGCCCGACCTTGTAGAACTCGTCGATCGTCGTCATCACCGGCCCCTTCGCCTTCTTGACGACGTTCAGGTCTTCGGAAAGCGGCGGCGCTGCCGGGGGCGCGGGAGCTGGAGGCGCTGCGGCCACCTGTTGATCGGTGGGTGCCGCGCAGCCGGTGATGACCGCCGTCGCGCCGAAGATGGCGCTGCGCATCATGAATGCCCGCCGGTCAAGTCCCGCGGGTAGTTCCGCACCTGCCGGCTCCGTGTCAGGCAGAAGTTCCGTCTCCTGCCGTTGCTCTCTGGATGTCATCTTCGCGCCTCTCTGCAGGTGCCGAGTTAACTGGGTCGACGCCGACTTCGCGAGATGGGTCAGGAGCACGGGCCGTACCGGGGCAGGATCAGGTAGGGATATGCAGGAAATGGCCGAATCGATAGGAGTTCCGCGGATATCGGCCGGCTGGCCCGCGAATGGGAAAGGGCACAGCCTCCGAACCATCGGAGGTGACCCGGCTTTTTGGAGGTGTGACGTCTGTTACGACGGCAGAACGAGTTGACGCCGCAAGAGCTCCGCGAGTCTCGCGCCGGCCTGTTGCAACCGCTGCACCACTTCGTCGCGGAACTCGTCCTGATACGCCTGCCCCAGCGTGCGTCCGTGCGGAATCGAAGAGCACGTCTGCGCGCCGGCGACGTTACGCCAGGCACAGTACTGCGCGCCCAGTCGGGTGGCGAGAACGTACGACTCCTGTGCCCACGCGAGTGGTTGGCTCGCAATCCAGGTGTCGTTCTCGGGCGGTGTGATCTCGCGAGCCAGGCGGTCCGCGAAAAGCCGCCAGCCATTCTGGCCTACGAGCTTCCCGATGATGCCGGAATCCCACACGCTATGCATGTGAGACGACTCATAGAAGTTGCCGTCAATCGGTGTGATGTTGTTGCCGCCGCGATCGTCGGAGTAGCTGATATGGAGCGGCTGGTGGATATCTCCCACCCAGTGGCCCAGGAAGAACAACGCTTCCGCGCGAGCTTCGTCGGTGGTGGAAGTCCTCAGGAGATCGGCGTGCCGGGCAATGCCGGTGAGAACGCAGTTGGCGTTGCAGTGACTGTCCGCCACGAGGTGCGTCGTCCGAGGCACGTTGAGAAAGTGCCAGGCGTCGAATGGATCGAACTTGTCCCACCCCTTCATGTTGTCTCGGGCTTTTTGACGCGCCTCGTCCGGGAACAAGCAGCCATCGGTGAAGAACGTGAACCCCTCGCCGTTATTTGGCCGACGATATTTGCCGGTCAGGCGATTAATCTCCTGCTGCCGCGGCGCGTCGAGCAGTTGAAAGGCGATCCTGCAGACGATGCGATGACCGTCAGGGCCCCATGCGGACGCGTCCTGCGCATAGCCGAGTACGAGCGAGGCGCTGATTGCAAGGAAACTCCACCGAACGCTCACGTGGCCTCCAGAGTGCCGGGTCCGCAGAACAGGACCCGGCCTACGTCGTCGTTACGTGAACTCGATGACGCCAGTGATGATCGTGCGCTCTCCGGTGTCCTGGACGGACTGCCGGCTTTCATCGAGCTTGTAGGTTTTTGTGATGACCGACTTCGCATCGATGACGCCCTTCTCGATCAACTTCACATAGCGCGGTATGTCGCGCATGACGTGTAGGCCGCCTTGCTGACCCGGGTGGATCGTGCGCCCGAAGAGCGCCAGCGATGCCCCCGGAAACGAAACAGGTTGCAGCGTGAAACCCATCAGCATCACGTGTCCGCCCGCGCGCGTGCAGTCCCACGCCTGTTGCACGGTCTTCACGTTTGTGGGATCGGGTTGCGTCTCGACTTTCGGCGGATGCGCCTGATACCCGGCCGCTTCGACGACGAAGTCAGCGCCACGAGAGATGACGGCGTTCGCGGCGCGGCCCCAACTGACGCCGCCCGCGAAGCGTCGATCGTTGGGTCCCCGGCACAACTCGCGAATCCGTTCGACGATGCCATCGCCTTCAGCATTCGGATCGAGCGTCGTCGTTGCGCCCATTTTCATGGCGAACTCGCGGCGGTATCTGATGGGGTCGACGACGATGACCTGGGCAGCCCCCATGACGCGGGCAGCTTGAACGGCGCCCAGGCCGACGGGTCCGGCGCCGAAGACGACGACATCCGATCCTGGTTGAAAGTGCATGTCGGCGTGGCCGGCGGCAAAGCCTGACGCTAACTGATCGCCGAGCAGCGTGAGTTGTGCCGCCGGTAAATCCGTGAAGACCGGCACGCAGTACTCCTCGAATGCCGTCATGATCTCGCTCATCCCGCCGATTCCGGCCTGCGCATAAACCGGGGTGCCGTCGAGCATCTCGGCGAACGGCAGGAAGGGTTCCACGCCGGCCGCGTTCGAGAAGAACGTGAACTGGCAGTAGTCGGGGCGACCGTGCAGGCACTGGTAACACTGACCGCACTGGGACGTGCCTGCGACGACGACGCGATCGCCGATCTGTACGCGTTTCACCATTGCGCCCACCGCCTCCACCACGCCGAAGCCGCAGTGATTTGGGACCTCGGCGCGACGTATGGCGTTGGTGTTCAGCGCGCCACGGACGATGGTGTAACAGGGCGCCACGGCCAGAGAACGAATGACGACCTGCCGCGGATCGATCGCTCGAAGACGCATCTGTTGAACGTCGATCGTGCTGTCATGACGCACGAGGCCACGGAAGGTGCGTCCCGTTTGCGTATTGGTCAGCACGGCTGGCGCTTGCGCGCTCTGTGCACTGACTTCTGGCATGCCATTCAGAAGAGCTGTGCCGCCACCGAGCGCGGTCGCCCCTGCTTTCAGAACACGCCGTCGGGTCAGGCGCCCCTTGCCATTCGACTCGCTTCCCATGTGGTCCTCCGGTGGCGCGTATTGTACCGTCCGCCTGAACGCGAATTAATCACGAGTTCACACCGCGCTTATCTCACTACCCGTCCTACCTTCATAGATGGCAAACGTCATGGGGCGGCAATGGCGATTCACCGAAGCAAGAAGGCAGCAATTGTCGGAGGGGCGGCGTGTGTACTGCTGACGCTGGTAGCGTGGGAATGGGCCGAAGGTCGTGCCGATGTCGAGTATCGAACCGCGTCGGTCGGACGGGGTGACATCGATGTGACAGTCTCGGCGACCGGAAATCCCAATGCGGTTGTGACCGTCCAGGTCGGATCGCAGGTGTCGGGCAATATCCTGGGGCTGTTCGCCGACTTCAATACCAAGGTCAGCAAGGGACAGCTCATCGCACGAATCGATCCAGCGCCCTTCCAGAGCAAAGTGAACCAGGCACAAGCGACCCTGGATGCCGCGCGCGCGGCCGTTGCCAACAGCCAGGCGGTCGTCGAGCAGGCACGCGCAAACATCCAGGCAGCGACGTCGTCACTGGCCGCCTCGAATGCCAACGTGACCAAGGCGGACGCCCTCGTCGACGATGCGCGCGTGAAGGTCGATCGGCGCGTCGTCATGCTGGCGCAGAACGCCACCTCCAAAGAAGACCTCGAGACGGCGCAGACCACGTACACATCGGCCGTGGCCGATCGTGATGCACTCGTGGCGCAGAAGCAGGCTGCCGAGGACAACGTGAAAGTGGCCCACGCGCAGCTCAACGTCGCGAATTCGCTGGTCGCGGCAAACCAGGCCCAGGTCAAGCAGTACACGGCCGCGCTGCAATCAGCGCAGATCGACCTCGATCACACGAGCATTACCGCACCGGTCGATGGTGTGGTGGTGTCGCGCAACGTCGACGTGGGCCAGACTGTCGCGGCCAGTCTCTCGGCGCCGACGTTGTTCCTGATCGCGCAAGACCTGACCAAGATGCAGGTCGACACAAACGTGTCGGAGGCCGACGTCGGCCGCGTTCGTGTGAACCAGCCCGCGACGTTCACGGTCGATGCGTACCCGGGGCGCACCTTTACCGGCACCGTCACCTCGATCCGCGAGGCACCGATCAACGTGCAGAACGTGATCACGTACGACGCGGTGATCGGAGTCTCGAACCCGGACCTCGAGTTGTTTCCTGGTATGACGGCGAACGTGAAGGTGCTCGTCAGCCAGCGTCCGAACGTACTCAGGATTCCGAATGCAGCACTCCGCTATCACCCTGCATCGAATGTGTCGCCGGGTTCGGGGGCGGCCGGCACCTCGCGAGCGCAGGTTTCCTCGGAAAAAGCTGTGTGGATTCTCGATGGCAAGGACAAGCCCCGGCGAGTGGTCGTCGCCACGGGAGAAACCGATGGCTCGTTCACCGAAGTGACTGGCGGGACGCTGAAGGAGGGCGACCGTGTCATCGTCGCGGCCCTGTCGAAGGCTGCAGCGATCCCCGGCCGCAGTCCCGGCGCTGCCGGAGGCGGCAGAGGGCCGGGGTTCTGAGGTGAGCCATGGCCGCGATCATCAGCATTCAGAACCTGGTCAAGGACTTCCGCCTCGGTGAAGTCCCGCTGCGCGTCCTCAAGGGCATCTCGTTCGAGATCGAGCGCGGTGAATTCGTCGCGATCATGGGCCCCTCCGGCTCGGGGAAGTCCACGCTGATGAACATTCTCGGGTGCCTCGACATCCCCACGTCGGGGAGCTACACGCTCGACGGCATCAGCGTGGGCCAACTCGAGAGCGACGAGCTTGCGGACATTCGGAGCCGCAAGATCGGGTTTGTCTTTCAGCAGTTCAACCTTCTCGCCCGTACTAGCGCAGTCGAAAACGTCGAGTTGCCCCTGCTGTACACCGACACCCCTGCGGCAGAGCGGCGCGAACGTGCGCAACGAGCGCTGCTCGCAGTCGGACTCGCGGGTCGTGAGGAGCACCAGCCCGGTCAGCTCTCCGGCGGGCAACAGCAGCGCGTCGCCATAGCGCGTGCGCTCGTCAACGATCCCGGAATCATCCTCGCCGATGAACCGACTGGCGCGCTCGACTCGCGAATGGGCCTCGAGATCATGGCGATCTTTCAGCAGTTGAATCGCGTCAAGGGCATCACTCTGGTCGTCGTCACTCACGATGCGGAGATCGCCAGCTACGCGCGGCGGACACTGCATTTCAAGGATGGACGGCTACAGAAGGATGAGCGGGTCGAGTACCCACGGAATGCCGCAGCGGACCTGCAAGCCGGCGGATCTGACGACGGCGGGTCTGCCTTCGACACGGCTCAGGCCAGGAAAGACCCGCCGCTACGAGAGGTCGCCCACGCACGGAGCGCGTCATGAAGAAGCTGTTGACCAGTGCGCGCATTGCGCTGCGTGCGTTGCGGGTGAATCGGACGCGTTCAGCGCTGACGATGCTCGGCATCATCATCGGAGTCGCAGCCGTCATTGCCATGGTCGGCGTAGGCGCCGGCGCAACCGAACGCATCCAGGCGCAGATTCAGAGCATCGGCAGCAATCTGATCATCGTCCTGCCCGGCAGCATCAGCAGCAACGGCGTCCGGCTGGGTTCAGGCGGCGTCGCGACGCTGACGACCGATGACGCGAAAGCAATCGCCGACGAGTGCCCTTCCGTCGCGGTCACGGCGCCGACCGTCCGCGGCGGCGCGCAGGTGGTTTATGGCAGCAACAACTGGGCGACGGTCGTTCAGGGCGTGACCCCCGACTACATGACGTTGCGCGACTACACGATGATGTCGGGCCAGTTCTTCACGACGCAGGACGTCGACGCCTCCGCCAAGCTCGCCGTGCTGGGAGAAACCGTCACCCAGAATCTCTTTGGCGACAGCGATCCGACCGGTCAGGTCGTCATCATCAAAAACGTCCCGTTCATCGTCTCCGGGGTGCTGACGCCCAAGGGCCAGTCGCCCACCGGTCAGGATCAGGACGACGTGATCCTGCTGCCGATTTCCACGGCCACTCAGAAAGTCCTCGGCGTCAACAAGGCTAACGCCAAGGCGGTCGGTTCCGTGATGGTACAGGCAACCAGCCCGGAGGCGATCGACCAGGCCATCCAGGAGATGGAAGCGCTGCTGCGCGAGCGTCATCGGATTCTGCCCGGCCTCGAGGACGACTTCTCGATCCGTAACCTGACTGAAGTGTTCGCCGCCCAGGAGTCGTCGGCGCAGGTGATGGCCGTTCTGCTCGGCGCGATCGCATCCGTCTCCCTGATCGTCGGCGGCATCGGGATCATGAACATCATGCTGGTGTCGGTGACCGAGCGCACGCGAGAAATCGGACTGCGCCTCGCCGTTGGCGCGAAGCGTCGCGACATCCTGTCGCAGTTCCTGGTCGAGGCGGTGACGCTCTCACTCGCCGGCGGCATCATCGGCATCCTCGTTGGCGTGACCACGTCGTTCTCGATCTCATATTTCGCGCAATGGTCCACCGACATCGGCGTGATGGCAGTCGCGGTGTCGTTTCTCTTTTCGGCGCTGGTCGGTGTGTTCTTCGGCTATTACCCGGCTCGCACGGCCGCTTTTCTGAATCCCATAGAGGCCCTTCGCTATGAATAAGAGAGTGAGGCGCCACGGAGTAATGGTGGTGTTCGCCTGGACGGCGCTGCTGCTGTCGACGACGGCTTGTGCGATTGGTCCGAAGTACGCGCGTCCGCAAATGCCGGCGCCGCCCGCCTATCGAGAGACGCCACCGGAAGGGTGGACGAAAGCGCAGCCAAATGATGCGGCGGTGCGCGGAGAGTGGTGGCGGATGTTCAACGAGCCGACCCTCGATGAGCTCGAGGATCACGTGACCATTTCGAATCAGAACGTGCTGGCGGCAGAAGCGCAATACCGGGCGGCCCGGGCCGCCGTGCGTGTCACTGCGGGCGACCGGCTTCCAACGGTCACGGCGACGCCGTCGGCGACACACGCTGGCGGCAGTGCGGCGCAGCATCACGGTGACTTCTACGAGGTTCCTCTCGACGTTTCATATCAAGCGGACGTGTGGGGCAGCATTCGTCGCAGCGTCGCCGCCAACGCCGCCGTCGCGCAGGCCTCTGCGGCCGACCTCGAAAGCGCGCGGCTTCTCTATCAGTCGGAGCTCGCAGCCGACTACTTTCAGGTACAAGGCCTCGATGCTGATCGTGTATTGCTCGAGGAAACCGTTCGCTCCGACGAGCAGTACTTGCAGTTGACCCAGGACCGCTTCCAGGGCGGCGTGGTGTCAATGGCCGACGTGGCGCTCGCCCAGACGCAGTTGGAGGGCGCGCGCGCGCAGTTGGCAGACGTCGGTATCGCGCGAGCGCAGTTCGAGCACGCCATCGCGGTGCTGGCTGGCCGTTCGCCGTCTGAACTGTCGATACCTCCAGTGGCAGGGCAACCTTCACCGCCGGTTGTGCCGATTGGGTTGCCCTCGTCACTTCTCGAACGGCGGCCCGATATCGCGGCTGCCGAACGGCGGGTCGCTGCAGCCAATGAACAAATCGGCGTCGCCAAGGCAGCGTTCTACCCAGCACTCAGTTTGGGAGGCAGTGTCGGCTCGCAGGCGGTGGCCATTGCCGACTTGTTCGCGGCGCCAACGCGGCTGTGGTCGGTCGGCGCCCAAGTTGCTGCGACGCTCTTCGATGGCGGCAAACGGCGGGCGCAGGTCAAAGTCACGCAAGCCGCCTACGACACCACCGTGGCGAGCTACCGCGCAACCGTGTTGACTGGTTTCCAGCAGGTGGAGGACGCCCTGTCAGACCTGCGCATCCTGGCCCAGGAGACCGAAATCGTCGATCGAGCCGTCGTTGCTGCGCAGCAGTCGCTCGACATCTCGACAGTGCAGTATCGCGGCGGCCTGGCGAACTATCTTCAAGTCATCACCGCGCAAACCAGTCTGCTCCAGAACCAGCGTGAGAGTGTCGACCTCCGCACGAAGCAATTGATTGGGAGCGTGTCGCTGATTCAGGCACTGGGCGGAGGATGGAGTACGACACAACTGCCGACGACTCAGGAAGTGGCGCGAGCGGACCCGGCGCGCGCAGGCGCGCGGCGTTGATTGGATAGGTGAGGGCTCTCATTGAACGCCACGACCACGATGGTCCGATCGTCAGTCCAGTCCTCTATGTCTTTCGGTCCATGAGCGTCGCGCGCGCGCTCCATGACCGCATAACAGACGGCCGAAGCGGATCGTCCTTCTTCGCGTACCGCATCGATGACTACCGTTCGCGATGACCCCAGGCCGTTGTCGAACGCCTCAGTGATGCCATCCGTCATGAACGCGCAGACATCTCCATCGATCAAATCGAGCTGGCTCTCGACATATGTCGCACACTCGAACAACCCCAGCGGGGGACCACCTTCTGTCAGTTGGTAATCCTGACCCTCGCGAACCAGCATTCCCGGCGGATGGCCCGCGTTCACGTAGGTCAACGTCCGCCGGGCAACATCAACTCGAGCGATCACGCAGGTCACGTAGGGCGACCCATGCCATTCTTCGTGCAGGGCAGCCGACATCCGGGTGCTGAGATCGGCAAGACTCGTGCTGTTGCGGGCAAGGTGGCGGAAGGTGAAACGCAGAAGCGCCAACGCCATGGCCGCCGAGATGCCCTTGCCTGAAATGTCGGCGATGAGCGTGAGGCGAAGACCAGGGGCGGGCTCGACGAAGTCGAAGAAGTCGCCGCCGATCCTGCCCGCCGGCGCCAGTAACGCGGCCCACTCGAAGCCGTCGGCCGGGGGCGGTATCGCGGGAAGAAGCCGGCGCTGCATGGCTTCGGCCATCGACAGCTGCGATTGAATGATCACCTGCGCGCGCTCGTGCTCCGTCACGGCGAGGCGCGTCGCGCGCAGATGCAGCCAGAGGTAGATGGAGACGCCGAGCGCGCCCGAGAGCACAACGTCGCTAATCCAGTCCAGCTCCATCTCACTGGGCTGGAGCACACGAATCAACGCGGCCTCGGCGAGGCCCGCAACCGCGTAGAACGCGACTGCGACGGCGGCGGCGAGCGCGAGGGCTCGAGGAGCGAACGCCGCCGAGGAAGCCTTCGCCCCGTGTTTGTGAACGAAGGCACCGCTCGAACCCTCGCTTGCGCCGATCTCGCTAGTCATCTACTGCCTGCGAATCAGTAGACATTCAGCCTTGCGCCGGCGTTGGAACTGGAGCACTACTCTGGCCAGGGGCCAGCGGTTCCATGTTCTCGTTCATCTTGAAGGTCGAATCCGGCCGCGCATAGACGTCCTGCGTGATGGTTCGAAATCCCTCCCGGTAAAAGGTGATGCTGTGACCGCCAGGCGCGACGTGAAGACGCTTGAATGCGCCGTCGAAGTCGCTGACGCGACCGGCGTAGTAGCCGTCCACATACACCTGGGTATCCTTCGGGTTTACTTCGGTGCGGATGTTGGCCTGCCCGTAGACGTCATACGGATACGGGTACGCATAGGCGTAGGGACCCCAATACCACGGTCCCCAGGCTGGATCGTAAAACGGCCTGTGCACGACGACCCGGGGCTCCACGATCACCGCGTGGCGCGGTGACGCGCTGACGGAGATGGCCCCGAGCATCGTCAAGCCGGCCGTGAAAATGACGACGCGTTTCGTAACAGCACTCATAAAGCCTCCTACGGACGATGTCCATTGGCGAGCGCTTCTACTTAGTAGGACGCAACGCTGGGGAGGCCGATCTAACGGCTGGATTAATTCTGGTTAATCCAGCGTTGGCGGAGGCACCGAGCGCTCGTTCCAGGCGGGCCTGGCAAAGCTGTCGCCGTAATAGACGAGACCGATCCCGAGCGCCGAGATCAGCGTGACGATCGCGAACAGTGCGACGACGATCCACATGCCGATGTCGTGAAACACATCGTCGTTGACGCCGATGCCGGTGACCGACTGAGTGTGGACTGCCACGGTGGCCTTCCTTGCTGACCGCGGTACCGATAGCGCGGTACCTTCATTCGAGCACGATTGGCGAGGCCTTGGATGAAGCCGCGATTAACAGTACTTAATGGCGGCGCGAAAGCTTGTTCTACAATCCGTGCTTTCGACCATGAGGGGCTCTCAAATGCGGGTCGCGATTGCTGCCGTTGCCGTTGTGATGTGTTGCACGCTGACGATGAATACCGCCGCTGCGCAGGGTCGCGTCTCGTGCGATCGAACCTGCCTCACCGAGCTTCTCGATCGCTACCTCGATGCGCTCGTCGCCCGCGATCCCTCACGGCTGCCGCTCGCGCGCACGGTCAAGTTCACAGAGAACGGGCAACGACTGGATCTCGGCGACGGGCTGTGGCATACGGTGACCGGAAAGGGAAGTTATCGCCTGGATATGGCCGACGTCGAGGCCGGTCAGGCCGTACTAATGGGCACGATCCGCGAAGCCGAGACACCAGCGATCATCGTGCTCAGGCTTGGCGTGGTCGAGCAGCGCATCGCGGAGATCGAGACACTCGTCATTCGCAACAAGGACGCCGCGGAGAACCTGGATAAGATCGCCACACCGCGACGCGCGTGGTATACGGCTGTGCCCGAAGGCGAGCGACACTCGCGCGCCGATCTGGTGCGCGTCGCCAACATGTATTTCTCGGGCATCCAGTTGAACGACGGCAAGGGCGAGTATCCTCTGCGCGAGTCGTGCGCACGTCTCGAGAACGGATCGGTGACCGCCGGCGATCCTGCCCTGGTGCCGGGCGCACCGCCGACGCCGCCCAATCGCAGTCGATCGAGCTGCCTGCAGCAGTTTCAGTCCGGCGTGTTTTTCTACGTCACGCGGATTCGCGACCGACGCTTCGTGGCGATCGATCGTGCGCGCGGCATCGCATTCGCGTTTGCGTTCTTCGATAACGGGTCAGGCGACGCGCGCAACGGGACGCTGAGCGACGGCCGCAAGGTATCGTCGGGGCCGAGCACTCCGTGGACCTGGCAGATCGCCGAGTTCTTCAAGATCGAAAAGGGACTGATCGGTCCGGTGGAATCGGTGCTGCACCCGGTTCCCTACGGCATGGGCTCGGGTTGGAGCACTTGGGAAGATTCAATGTCCAGCCGGCCCCGCTGGCAGTGACCGCGACAAAGCGAACTCTGGCGTCGCATGAGAGAAGGTATCAGTGCTGACAACGGTTCAGGTGGCACGGATCGGCGCAAGTCTTGCCTCCAAGTTCCAATGCGATGCGCGTGCTTGCTCCGGAACTTCAGGATCAGCTGAGTCGGGCCCGTCAGCTGCTTGCGGATATCCGCGACGCGCTGGTTCGTTTTGGTGCGAGCGAGGATGATCAGCGCGCGCTGACCACGTCTGTTGCGCAACTCGACGAGATCTTTCTGCTGGTCGTCGTGGGCGAGTTCAACTCGGGGAAAAGTGCGTTCATCAACGCGCTCGTCGGCGACAACGTCCTGCAGGAAGGTGTCACGCCGACAACGGCGCAGATCCACCTGGTGAAGCACGGAGAATCCGGGCTTCCGCCATCTAGCGACGGCGCCGTTCGAGTCTTGACCGCTCAATCCGAGCTGCTCGCCGACGTTCACATCGTCGACACCCCCGGAACCAACGCCATCATTCGCGAGCACGAGCGGTTGACGACCGACTTCATCCCGCGGTCGGACATCGTGTTCTTCGTGACGTCCGCAGATCGCCCGTTTACCGAAACCGAGCGGGCATTCCTTGCGGCCATCCGGGACTGGGGGAAAAAGGTCGTCATCATCATCAACAAAGTGGACATCTTCAATCGGCCCGACGAGCTCGAACAGGTTCGTACGTATGTGGCCGATGCCGCGCGAGCCCTGCTCGGCTTCAAGCCTGACATCTTCCCGGTCAGCGCACGCCTGGCCCAGAGGGCAAAGCACGGCGATCCGGCGTCATGGAGTGCGAGCGGGTTCGAACCGCTCGAGAGGTTCATTCGCGAGACGCTCGAGGAGCGGAGCCGGTTTCGGCTGAAGCTGGCGAATCCACTGGGCGTCGGCCACGCCATCGCTGACCGATACGCGTCGATTGCCGAGGAGCGCCTGCTGCTGCTCCAAGAGGATGTCTCGCTGCTCGAGGACATCGAGCGGCAGCTGGCAGTGTATCGGAATGATCAGCGCGAGGGCTTCGAGCTGCGAATGACTGCAGTCGAGAAGGTACTGATCGAGATGGAAGCGCGCGGACATGCGTTCTTCGAAGACACGCTTCGCATTGGCCGCCTGTTCGACCTGATCAATCGCGCTCGTGTACAAAAGGAGTTCGAGGACCGGGTTGTTGCTGATGCGCCCCAGCAGATCGAACGGCGAGTCACGGATTTGATTGACTGGCTCGTCGATCAGGACTTCCGCCAATGGGAGGCTATCACCTCGCGGCTGGTGGAGCGCACGCGACGGCACGAGGATCGCGTGCTGGGCGCGCCTGACGTCGGCTCCTTTCACAGCGATCGGTCCCGTCTCGCGGATTCCGTCGGCCGCGAAGCGCAGCGGGTCGTAGACACCTACGACAAGCGTCGCGAAGCTGCTGCCATTGCTGATCAGGCACGCATGGCCGTGACGACGGCCGCCGCGGCAGGGGGCGCCGCCGTCGGTTTAGGAACCCTCGTCGCGGTTGCGGCGTCGACCGCTGCGGCAGATGTCACCGGGATCGTGATGGCGAGCGTGGTCGCGACACTCGGTCTGCTCGTGATTCCGGCCAGACGACGGAAAGCAAAGCGGGAGATGCGCGTCAAAGTGACCGAGTTGCGCCAACGCCTGGCGACGGCACTGCGGACCGAGTTCGAGCGCGCCCAGGAGCAGAGTGCAACTCGTATCGCGCACGCTGTAGCCCCCTATAGCCGTTTCGTACGGGCTGAGAAGAAGCTGTGGCAAGAGGCGCGCTCGTGCTTGTCGTCACTTCGAGACCGGGCCGGTGCTTTCAAGCGCGATCTGGCTGCCTGAACTTCCACGCGACGATCGATCCAAAAGAACCCAAATCGTGCCACCATCGACAATAGGTCGCACGTCTGGGAGTAACTTGTGCGGAAAACGATTCGCGACGTTGTCACTCACGTGCTCGCGGACCTGTCGAAGTCGTGGAGGCAACTCGCGCTCGCCGATCTTGCCTTCAAGGTGATCTCGTTTGCGGCGCTCACGCCGGCGACCTTGCTGCTGTTGCGGTGGGTGATCGCCGGCGCCGAAGGACAAGTTGTTGCCGACGTCGATATCGCGACGTTTTTTCTGACCAGACCTATTGGGCTACTGACGCTGGTCGTCGGTGGGGCGCTCGTCGTTGGCATCACCGCGCTCGAGATGACCTGCCTGATGACTGTTGGAATTGCCACGGCCACAGGCGGCTCGCTGACCGCGAGGGACGCTCTCGTCTTTGCCGTCGGGTGCGCGCCGCGTGTGCTGCGGCTCACGGCAAACATGGTTGCGCGCGTCCTGGCAGGCCTGGTTCCGTTCCTGCTCGTAGCCGGACTGGCTTATCTGGCGTTGCTCAGGAACTACGACATCAACTACTACCTGGCCGTTCGACCGCCGGCCTTCTGGACGGCTGCCGCTATTGCGGCAGTACTGCTCATCGCGCTCGCGGTTCTCCTGGTGCGAACGGTTGCCAGGTGGGCGCTCGCCTTGCCGCTCGTGCTGTTCGAGAACGTCGTGCCTCGCCGGGCACTCGGGGAGAGCAGGAGTCGGACGGCCGGGAGCCATGCGATTGTCGTCGTACTCCTGGCATCGTGGGCGGCATTCGCCCTGCTGTTGCTTGCCGTCGCCGCCTGGGTCCCGGAAGTCATCGGCCGAAGCCTGGCGCCCCAACTGGCCGGATCGCTGCCGCTCTTGTTGCTGTTCATCTCCGGGCTCGTGGTGCTATGGATCACCCTCGGTCTGGTGGCCGGCATCGTCAACGGTTCGCTGTTTGCGCTGACGATCGTGCGGCTGTATCTGCGTGCGGGCGCCCCGAAGGACCCGCGAGTGCCTCAGCCGGCGGCAGTGCAACGCGACTCCGTGCGAATCCGCAGGCCAGCGCTGATCGGCGTAACAGCGATCGCACTTCTCGCCGTGATTGGGCTCGTACTGGTCGTGGTTGCGACAACGCGGCGCAATCAGCCGGTGCTGGTAATTGCGCACCGCGGCTCGTCGTCGAGCGCGCCCGAGAACACATTGGCCGCCTTCCGGTTGGCGGTCGATCAGCGCGCCGATTTCATCGAGTTCGACGTACAAGAGTCCGCCGATGGCGAAGTGATCGTCGTGCACGACAGCGACCTGATGAAGGTGGGCGGATCTCCACTGAAGGTGTGGGAGGCAAACGCGGCGCAGCTGAGGGCGGTCGACATCGGATCCCGTACGGCGCCACGGTTCTCTTCGGAGCGAGTGCCGACTCTCGCCGAGACGCTCGCCGTGAGCAAGGGCGGATCGCGTGTCATCGTGGAGCTGAAGTCATACGGTCACGATCAACGCCTCGAAGAGAGGGTGGTCGAGATCGTCGAGGCGGCCGGAATGGTGAACGACAGCATCTTCATGTCGCTCGATCACGACATGGTGCGGAAGATCAAGCAGCTTCGACCGTCCTGGCGAGCCGGGGTCCTCGTGGCCAAGGCGATCGGTGATCTCACGTCTCTTGGTGCGGATTTCCTTGCCGTCGAAATACGCGTCGCCACGCGCGCGTTTGTCCGGCAGGCGCATCGAGCAGGACAGGACGTCTACGTGTGGACTGTCAACGATCCGGCATGGATGCTCAGGGCGATGAGCAACGGCGTCGACGGCTTGATCACAGACAAGCCTGACCTTGCCCGTCTCGTCGTGGAGCGGCGCGCGCAGATGACTGACGCGCAGCGCGTCGCGGTGGCTCTGCTGATCAGGCTCGGCGCGCAAACAGAGACGCTCGTGGCCGAGGACGCACTGAGACCCTAGTGGTCCGTTGCCGCTGCCGCCGCGCTGATCTCACTCGTCCAACGCAAAAACGAACAGCGAGAGGCCCGAAACCGTTACCACGTACTGACGGGTGCCCACGCGGTACGACATCGGGCCGCTGTTGATGGCGGCGCCGAGGTTTGCTTTCCAGAGCAGAGTGCCGGTGCTGGCATCGAGCGCCTGAAAATAACCTTCCCTGCCACCAGTGAAGAGCAGATTCGATGCGGTCGTCAGGATGCCGCTGTCGGTCACATCGGTCATGTTGAACTTCCACTTCTGGTCACCCGTCGCCACATCGAGGGCGATCACCGCACCGTGACCGGCTGCCTCCGTCCAGGTATTGATCGGAGCGCGTGAAAGACCGGGCGCGCCAGGGACCGGACCGAAAGGCCGCGGACCTCCTCCGGTGAAGTTGCGTCCTTCTTTGTATTCAACGGGCGACGGCCCATAGATGCTGGCGTAGTCTTCCCATGCGGAGACGTAGAAGAGATTCGTGCGCGGGCTGAACGACGGCGAATACCAGTTGGTGCCTCCCTGGTTCCCCGGATATGTCGGCTGCCCCGGCGGCTGCGGTGTCTGTATCGGCCGGCCGCGCTCGTCGAATTCGCTCATCCAGTTGACCTTCACGAACGGACGGCCGAGCAGGAACCTTCCCGTCGCGCGATCCAGCGCGTAGTAGTTGCCATTGCGATTGGCCCAGACCAGCGCATTGATCCCGGTTCGGCCCCAGTTGTCGACGAGCACGGGAACCTGGACGGAGTCGTAGTCGTAAACATCGTGCGGCGTAAACTGGTAATGCCACCTGAGCGTACCGGTATCCACATCGAGTGCGACCACCGAGTCGGTGTAGAGGTTGTCGCCCGGCCGCTGTGCGCCTGCGTAATCAGGGCCTACGTTGCCCACTCCCCAGTACGTCAGGTTGAGCTGCGGATCGTACGAGCCGGTCATCCAGATCGATCCGCCCCCGTGCTTCCACGCCTCCGGATCGCAGAACGAATCGGCCTTCGGAGGACAGGCTTCCCACGTCTCGTGTCCCTTCTCACCTGGCCCGGGAATCGTGTAGAAGCGCCACGCTTCCTTTCCGGTATTGACGTCGTACGCGGCGATGAAACCGCGGATCCCGTACTCTCCTCCGCCGACGCCGACGATCACCTTGTCTTTTACGATCAACGGCGCGTGCGTGATCGAGTAGCCCGACGTCGTGTTCGCCACCTCGGTCTTCCAGATCTGACGCCCGCTCTTCGCCTCGATGGCAATCAGGTTGGCGTCGAGCGTGCCCATGAACAGCGTGTCGCCGAGGATCGCGACACCACGGTTGTTGGCGCCGCAGCAGACGATGCGATTGGGATTCGGGGTGTAGCGATAGATCCAGAACGCGCGGCCAGTCACTGCATCGAGCGCGACGACGTCATTCGGCCGCTGCGTGATGTACATCACGCCATCGACCACGAGCGGTGTCGTCTGCCAGTTGCCCGCGACCGGCGACTGATACACCCACTGCAGCTTCAGATTCTTGACGTTGGCCGGCGTGATCTGGTCGAGAAGGCTGAAACGATGACTCTGGTAGTTGCCGGAGTACGTCAGCCAGTTCTGCGGCTCCGAATTAGCGGTGGCGAGGCGCTGGGATGTCACCTGTCCATGCACGCGCGGCGACAGGAGGCAGATCAGCGCGGCCGCGCAACACATCAGGAGGAGGCGACTGCGAGTCATCATGACGGCCCTTTCAGCGAAAGCAGGTAGCCGAGCAGGTCGGAGAGTTCCTCTGAACTAAGTGTGCCCTTGTAGGACGGCATCGGCGAAGTCTTCACGATCGTGTATTCGCGCAGGTCGCTCTTCAGGAACGACTGGATGCGCTCGCGCTCATCCATGACCTGAATGCTGTAGGTGTCCTCGTTGAGGCGCCTGCCGTTGATGACCGTCCCGTCCTTGGTGACCAGACGCACGGGGCGGTTGACCGGCATCATCTGGCTCGTCGGCTCGAGCAGCGATCGTTGAATGGAACCGGCGCTTCGAACCGATCCGATGTCGGTCAGGTTGGGACCGACGTGCGAGCCAACGCGCCCGACGCGGTGGCACTTCGTGCAGCTGCCTTTGCCCTCGAACACTTCCCGGCCACGAGCAACGTTTCCGGTCTTCACGGTGGCCGCGTCGAACGAGTTCATGTTGCGGAGGTAGGCGATGATGCCCGCCATGTCGGTGTCGTCGAGCGCAAACGGCGGCATCCCGGCGGCTTGCGACCCCACCCTGATGAAGCCCGCGAGGTCGCGGTCGGTGATGGCGTTTCGGAATTTGCCGCTGCGCAAATTCACACCGCCGACCGCATCGCCTTGAGCGCCGTGGCAGGGGGCACAACGCGCAGCGTAGAGACCCGCGCCGTGTGCGATGTCGACGTCGGGGTATTGGCTGTCGTGGAGCTGGGCTCCCTGCTGCGACGCCAGCGCCGTCGCACCGACCGCCGCTAGGACAGCCGCCAGAACCGCAAGGTCAATGATTTTCTGCATGAGCGGTGACACTATCCGCGCTTGACGGTGGGGCTGTCAAACGCCCGCCGGCGCTCGAATCCCACGACGCCTTCGAACCGTATCGGCGAGCAAACCTCAACCGATACACGGGTGTTACACTCAAAAATATGCGGGTTCGGCGGCTGCTTCCCGGAGCCTCCTCCCGCATTCAGACCATACGGACCATCCCAGCGTCGTTGTAAGTAAGTCACCGGTTATGGTCCGCCTTGACGTGGCATCGGAACCGGCTGAATCGGTTCGAACGGGGAGGCGGGTCGTGAACGGCATCCTGCACCATCTATGTTTGGTTTGCATCCTGATTCTCGGCGCCGCGAGTCCGCTTCGGGCGCAGGTTGACGACGATTTCAGTGAGTCACTGACCGGGTCGCTGGCGGCCGTGGTCGCCGATGTCGGGCAGGTAGTGACACAGCCCGAGGGCCCACCCCCGACACCACGCCACACCGGCATCAAAGCGCTGATCAAGGATCTCGGTCAGGACGTGATCCACCTGCCCTCCAAAGAGAATCTGTTTTGGGTCGGCGTTGGCGGGGGCCTTGCGCTTGCCGTGCATCCAGCAGATGACAACCTGAATGAGGCGTGGGTCAACAGCAACTTCGCGCATGACTTTTTCGCGCCCGGCAAGTACCTCGGCAGCCTGCCCGTACTACTCGGGGCGGCGACTGCGACGTATATCGTCGGCCGTTCGAGGGATCAGCCGAAAGTGTCGCACGTCGGGATGGACCTCATACAGGCACTCGCCGTCAGCGAGTTCATGACGCAGACACTGAAACACATCACGAACCGGGAGCGACCGGATCAGAGCAACAACACGTCGTTTCCGTCAGGGCACGCGGCCGATACGTTCGCATTCGCGACCGCGCTCGAGCGGCACCTCGGATGGAGGTACGCCGTGCCTGCTTACATCTTCTCGTCGTACGTGGCGATCTCGCGGCTGCCTGCCAATCGCCATTGGCTCAGTGACGCCGTCTTCGGATCGGCGGTCGGGATCATTGCCGGCCGGACCGTCACTCGACACGGACACGACTTTCCGGTTGCCGTTGCCACTGTCCCGGGAGGCGCCGCTATCGTGTACGTGCACCGCCCGCGCTCGTGATATGAGCTTCGGACGCCGGTCGCGGTATGTCGTGGCCGGAACTCATGCGCCGTGAGTGCGCTCACGTCAAAACCCACACCTGCGCGAGCTAACGTGAGAGTTGTCCGAGAGGTACGTGCGTCTCTGTTGGACGCAGTCCCGGCACGCGAGTTGCCCTGCAGCGTCGGGCGATGAATCTGCTGCTGCAGGAAATCCGGCACAACCCTCTTCTTTGGCTGCTGGTCTTCGTGCCGGCGCTATTCGCGGGGAAGTCAGTGGCGTCCGATGCGCACACGCTCCTGTTTGTGTTGTCGGTGCTGGCCATTGTGCCCCTCGCGGCGCTCCTCAGTCACGCCACCGAGTCGGTGGCCGCCAAAACAGGCGACACCGTCGGCGGGCTCCTGAATAGCACGCTCGGAAACCTGACGGAACTCGTCATCGCGGTTGCCGCGCTGCGTGCCGGGCAATACACCCTGGTCAAGGCCTCCATCGCAGGCGCGATCGTCACCAACACGTTGTTCATGTTGGGCGCCTCGTTCCTGCTTGGCGGGCTCAAGTATCACGTGCAGGAGTACAACCGCGTCGGCGCGCGGCTGCAAGCGGGTTTGCTCTTCTTGGCGACGGTTGCGCTCCTGGTTCCGTCCCTCGTCACCGCCGTCGATAGCGCAGCGATAACGACGTTCGTGCACGCGCTGAGCGTTGCACTGGCCGTGTTGCTGATCACCGCCTACGGATTGGGCCTGGTGTTCTCCTTGAAGACGCATCGCGAGTTCTTCGGCAGCGAGGAACATGCAGGCACCGAGGAGGAATCGTGGCCTGTCGGGTTGGCGTTGGCAACGCTGGCCGTCGTCACCGTCGTGGTGGCACTCGTCAGCGAAATCTTCGTCGAATCGGTTCAGGAAGCGGCGATTGCCTTCGGAATGACTCCCGCGTTCGTCGGCTTCATCGTCGTCGCGCTGGTAGGCGGTGCGGCGGAGATGGCCTCGGCGTTTTCAGGCGCGCGCAAGAACCGGCTCGATCTGAGCGTGGGAATTGCGCTCGGGAGCGCGTCACAAATCGCGCTCTTTGTCGCGCCGGTGCTCGTCTTGCTCAGTTACGTACTCGGTCCGACGCCAATGGACCTGCAGTTCTGGCCCGGGGCGGTCGTGATGATCCTCATCGCGACGATGACGGCATCCCTCCTGACCAGTTCCGGTCGCTCCGCCTGGTTCGTCGGCGTGTTGTTCCTGATGGTGTATCTGATCTTTGCGATGACCCTGTACCTGCTGCCGCCGCGCGCCGCATGAGTTGCAGCGGCGGGTGGTCCGCCGTAGCCTTGGCGAAGGCGGAAGACGCGCCGCTACGGATAAAGCATAGATGCCGTTACGGAGGTACGACCATGGTGACGCGCAGAGTGTTGATCGGAAGTGCCGCCGGTCTTCTCATCCAGCAGCTGGCAGGGGCGCAAGCCCCCGCGACCGCGCCGAAGGTCGTCTTCGAACACGATGTGCCTGATCTCACGATGAAGGGCTGGTCGGCCACGGCGGTCGAAGTCTCCTACGCACCAGGCGAGGGTTCACCTTCACATCGCCACCCAGGCATCACGATAGCCTACGTTCTCGAGGGTGAAATTCGCTCGAAAGTGGGCGACGAGCCCGAGAGGACCTACAAGGCGGGCGAGATGTTCCTCGAGACGCCCGGGCAGCTTCACGGGGTTTCGCGCAACGGGAGCAGCACGCGGCCGGCTAAGCTCCTGGCGATCTTGCTCGCCGAAAAGGGCAAGCCGCGCACGGCCCCTGCTTAGTAGCGGTGGGTCTTCAGACCTGCCGTCGATCACGTCTGCGATCAGACGGGCCTAAAGGCCCGCCTCTACGACTGGTGTTGCCGAGCGGCCGTACTTCAGGTACAGCGCCGGGACGATGAAGAGATTAAGCAGCGTGGAGGTCACGAGGCCGCCGAGAATCACAACCGCCAGCGGATGTTCGATCTCATATCCCGCGCGGCTTCCGCCGAGCACGATCGGCACGAGCGCAAGTCCCGTGGCCAGCGCCGTCATCAGGATCGGCGCCAGGCGTTCTTCCGAGCCTCGGAACACCAGCTCGCGGCCGAACGGAACACCTTCGGCTTGCTCGAGATGCCGATAGTGGCTTACGAGCATGATGCCGTTTCTGGCTGAGATGCCGATGACGGTGACGAGTCCGACGAGCGATCCCAGTGAGAGGACGGCCCCGGTGACGAGGGCCGCGACGATGGCACCGACCAGCGCAAAGGGCAGTGTCAGGAAGACGAGCGTGGCCAATCGACCCGAGCCGAAGTCGCCAAGCAGAATCAGGAAGATAGCGACAACAGCGCCGATCCCAAGAAGCGTCAGGCGCGTGGACGAGGCCTGTCGTTCCGCATACTCGCCCAGGATCTCGGCGTAGTAGCCCTGTTGAAACGAGAGGGAGGCAAGGCGCGACTGAATGTCACGAGCCACTGCGCCGAGGTTACGCCCGCGCACGTTTGATGTGACGTCGATCCTGCGCGATCCGTTTTCTCGCGTGATCTCATTCGGCGTTGGCGTCACCTCGACATGCGCGACGCTGCCGAGCGGCACCAGGCCGCCATTGGCAACGGGCACCTGTAACGCCCGCACTGCGTCCAGGTTTCGCCGTACCTCGGGCGCCCCCCAGACGACGACGTCAAAGAGCCGCTGGTCTTCGTAGAATTCGCCAACCTTGGTGCCCTGAACCAGCGTCGCGGCGGCGGTGCGAACCTGCCCAGGCGTCAGGCCGAATGCCGCGGCGCGATCGGGATCGAAACGGACTTCGACTTTGGGGACGACCACCTGTGCCTGAACGGTGAGGTCCGCAATTCCTTTGACGTCCGCAATCGCGGTCCGCACGGTCTGCGCCTGTGCTTGAAGCTGTTCAAGCTCGGGGCCGTAGACTCGCACGACGATCGTGGCGCTGGCGCCGGTCAACACTTCCTTGATGCGCTCGCGAAGATAAGTGAGGAGATCGCGGTACAGCCCGGGATAGCCATCGACGATGGACTGGATCCGTGAAACGGTGGCCTCGTAGTCGACGGACGGATCGAGGCTGATCCACAGCTCAGTGAAATTGGGGCCAACGACTTCGTCGGCGACCTCGGCGCGGCCGATGTGCGAGCCGAAGTTCTTCACGCCGGGCACGTCCATCAGTTCGCGGCTTGCGCGCTCGGTGATGCGCCGCATCGCCTCGAGCGATGTGCCCGGCTTCTCGACCCAGTGCATCAGGAAGTCATACTCTCGAAAATTCGGCAGGAACTCCTCGCCCAGAAACGGCACGGTTGCCCCAGTGAGGATGAGCATCACGGCGAGCGATCCGAGTGCCGTTTTCGGCCGATCGACGAAGGCGGGGAGCATCCGGCGATACCGCTCCTTGAGACCACCGACGAGACGAGACTCGCGTGCATGCAGATGTTGTGGCAACAGCAGCAGCGCCAGCGCTGGTGTTACCGTGAGCGCGACGGCCAGTGACGCGAGGATGGCAAGCACGTACGATAGAGCCAGAGGACGAAAGAAGGCGCCGGCCAGTCCTTCGAGCATGAAGACTGGTACGAACACCACAACGACGATGAGACTGCCGTAGAGGACGGCGCTTCGTACCTCCATCGACGCGTCGAGCACGACACGGATTGCCGACTGTGGGTTCGGCAACTGGCTGTTCAGCCGCAGCCGCCGCACGATGTTTTCGACGTCGATGATGGCATCGTCGACGACCTCACCGAGGGCGATGACCAGCCCGGCGAGCACCATCGTGTCGAGCGTGCCGCCCCGGTAATGCAGGAGCAGGCCGGCAGCGAGCAACGACAACGGGATTGCCGTGCTGCTGATGAGCGCCGTTCGCCAGTCGGCCAGGAAGACAAGCAGGACCAGGACCACCAGCACGCAACCAACCAGCAGCGCGCGCGAGAGATTCTGCAGTGACATCTCGATGAAGGTCGCCGGCCGAAAAATCGCGGGATCCACCTCGACACCAGCCAACGCCGGCTTGAGGTCCTCGAGCGCAGCTTCGACGTCGCGCGTGACCTGCAGCGTATTCGCGCCGAGTTGCTTTTCGACAATCAGCAACAGCCCGGGGCCATTGTTGATGACCGCATCCCCGATTGGTTGCGGGAATCCTTCGACCACCGTCGCGACGTCCCCGACGCGCAGGGCAGCGCCGTTCTTCGACGAAACCACGATGCCTTCGAGATCGCGTGCCACCCGAACGGACGCGGCGTGAGTGATCGCCAGACGTTGATTGGGTGTGTCGAGGAAGCCCCCCGCCTGGAGTGAAACCGCCTCACCCGTCGCTCTCACCACATCGTCCACCGTGACGCCGTGCGCCTGGAGGCGGCTCGGATCGACGAGCACCTGTATCTGGCGATCGCGTTGCCCCCAGATAGCGACGTTCGCGACGCCGGGGATCGCCATGAGCCGCGGGCGGATTGTCCACTTGGCCAGCGTGCTCATCTCGACCTGCGACAGGTCCTTCGACGTCATGCCGATTTTCATGACGCGGCTGAGCGACGACAACGGCGACAGCATGACAGGCGGACGCGCGACCGCGGGCAGCGTCGCTGCCGCGCGCGACAGCCGCTCCTGCACCATTTGCCGCGACCTCATGACGTCGGTCGATGGATCGAGAACAAGTACCACCGAGGACAGGCCGAGCACCGACTTCGAGCGAATCCGATCGAGACCGGGCACGCCGTTGAGTGCCGCTTCCAGCGGGACCGTCACGAGCGCTTCGACGTCATTGGTGGACAACCCGGGTGCTTCGGTCTGTACTTCCACGAGTGGAGGTGCGAACTCCGGAAACACGTCGAGCGGAGTTGTGCGCAACGTTCTCATGGCGGCGACGACGAGGAGCGCCGCCAGGGCGACGACGACGATCCGATTGCGCAGCGAGAGGCCGACCAGCCAGCGCATCAGTGTCCGGCTCCGAATTCCGTTCCGAACAGCTCCGCGGCGCCTGCCGTGACAACCTTCGCACCTTCAGCGATGCCACGCGCGATGACGGCGCGATCGCCCACATGCCGGGCAATCTGTACGCGCCGCCGCGCGTACGCATTGCCGCCAAGATCCTCATAGACCCAGGCGTCGCCGTGGATGTCGTACAACACGGATGCTTCCGGCACCACGAGGCCTCGCTCCGAGCCCCTGAGCGGCACCTCGACCATGACGCGCTCACCCGGTCGCAACGCGAAGCCGGTCGCTGGCAGTTCGTAGTAAAGATCCACCGACGCGGCTGACGGATCAGCCTTCAGGGGCGCGGTCACGCGTCTCGCAAGCTTCGGCGCGTCAGTGCTGCCGAGTCGCGACACGGCGACCGGCTGCGCCGGATCGATCTGGTCGGTGTCGCCGGCAAACACCGGTACCCGGACCCACAACGTACTGACTTGCGCGATCTGAAGCAGCGGGGCCGATGCGGCGACCGTTTGTCCCGGCGCCACCGAGATCGATTGAATGATGCCGTCGAGCGGTGCGGATATCGCGATTTCGCCTTGTTGCCCCACTGGTCCCTGTCGGATAGCGTTCAACCGATCGCGCGCAGCGTTCAGCGCGGCCTGGCTAATCTGCAGCTGCGCCCGCGCTTCCTCGACGCTGCGCACGCTGGCAGCGCCGTCCTTCAACAACTGTTCGAGACGCTGCAGGCGCAGGCGGGCAGCTTCGGTTTCGGCTTGCGCGGTTTCGACCGTGCGGCGTGCCTCGATGCTCTGGTCGCGCTCGGACGAAGCGAGTGGTGCGAGCGTCATGAGCGTTGTTCCGCTGGTCACGCGTGATCCCGCCAGGACTCCCGACACGGCGGACAGTGTGCCCGCGACGGGAGCGGTCACGGTGACGAGGCGGCCCTCGGGCACGGTGACCTCGCCACCGAGTGAGCGTGTTGCCGCAGCGGTGTCGACCTTCGCGACCGCGGTCTCCAGTCCGAGACGCTTCACTGCGTCCTGCGACAACTTCACCGTCGTGAGCTCGGCCTCCGGGCGCGGCGCCTCGACGTGAGCGGCGGCCTCCGGTTTCGCCGCAGTCGGAGCCTCGGAAGAGCAACCGACGCCAACGACGACGAGCACGGCAACGACGGGCTGCGACAGCCGCATGTATGACCTCATGGCGACGTGTGTTTACTGGCAGTAACGGCCGATGGCGCGTTCGAGGGAGATGCGTGCACGGAATAAATCCGCCTCCGCCTCGAGCTGACGCGTGCGGCCATCGACGAGCCGACGGCTGACATCCAGCACGTTGAACAAGGGAACTTCACCGGCGCCATAGGCACTTTCCGCCTGCCGCTGTTCCGTTTCGAGCGACGGCACGATGTCGGTGCTCCAGGCATCCAGGGCCTCCTGGGCCTGGGCGACGCGAACGCCGGCGGAGCGCACGTCGGCGATGACATTCGCGCGTGCCAGAGCATACAGCCGGCTCGCGCGCTCGATCTCGACGGTGGCGCGCGCCGTGCCTCCCTGATTACGATTGAAGACGGGGATGTCGACATTCATCCCGGGACCGATTTCGAACCCCTCACGCCCTTCACCGTTGGCGTCGAGAAGACCGATGAGACTGAACGCCCGCGAGCGTTCCCAGCGCGCGCGTGCCGCGGCTGATTCGATGGTCAGTTCCGCCGCCCGAACGTCGGGGCGCGAGGCCAGCGCGTCTTTCACCCGGTTGTCATCGACCGGGCACGGTTGCATATCGTAGGCGGCGGACAGTTGCGGTTGCAGTTCGGTGGGGGCTTGATCGAGACCGAGCAGCGCCGTCAGCGTGAGCCGCGCGAGATCGCGATCGTGTTGCGCCGCCCGGCGCACGACGTCGGTTCGCGACGCGTCGGTCCGCGGTGCACGCGCTTCCAGGTCGCTGATGTCGCCGGCCCGCAACCGCGCGTCGGTGATGTCGGAGAGCCGCCGTGTCAGCTCGGCGTTCTGCGTGGCCAACGCGAGACGTCGTTCGGCCGTGATCACGTCGGCATGCGCGGCTCTCACCTGGGCGACGAGCGATAGCGCATCCCACACGAGCCGCTGGCCAATAGCCTGCGCGTTGATCCGCGCGGCGTCGACCCGCGCGGGACGCTGCCAGAGGACTTCGAACGGAAACTGCAGCGTGAATTCCAGTTGCTTGGGACCGACGGGGAACAGCAGCGAGAGGATCGGATTGCGCAGGAGTCCGGCTTCGGCGAGGTCGGCGCGGGCGATTCCGAGATCCGTCAGCGTGACGAGAAATGACGGACTGTTCCACAGGGCGACGGCGACCGCCTCTTCCTGCGTCAGGCCGTCGGCCAGATTCACGTCGGGTGGAACGGCCACCTGGCTGTCCAGCCGAATGCCTGCCGCTGTCCGTCCGCGGATCGCATCGTCAACATCATTTCGCGTGGGAGCGCCATTCATCGAGGCGCACCCCGCACAGCCGAACGCCACCGTCATCACGATGGCGCGCCACGTTCGCGAGCTCTGGACCATTCGCGACCAGCGTCTCCTCGTGGGACAAGGGGGCCCACGCTCCCGCATCATTCCAGCTTCGTTATGAACGCACGATGACAACACCAGGCCGCGTGAACCATCGTGGGGAGCAGTTCATCGGACGTTCATGAGCACGTACATACGATTCCCATATGTCAAACGTAAACCGCGGTTACCAACTGCGCGCGGTACTCCTGATCGTCTTGATGAGTAGCGCAACTGCGGCTGCGCAGACGACCGAATCAATTCCTGACAACCCGCCTCAACAAGCGCCCGACACGCCACCCGAGCCGGCCGGAACCGCCTGGCGATCGCTCGTCAAGGAGACAGGGCGTGACTTCGCTGCCCGCCGGCGTTCCACCGGGGTCATGCTGGCGGCCGGCGGCGCCCTGGCGCTTGCCGTGCATCCGGCGGATGGCTACGTCGAGCAAGGGAGAATGCTACGCCTTTCCGTCCGGGCATGCCGCCAGTGCCTTCGCGGCCGCGTCTGTCCTCGAGCGTCACTTCGGATACCGTGCATCGTGGCCCGCACTGGCGGCCGCGACGTATGTGGGGACCTCCCGGCTCGTCGACGATCGGCACTTTCTCAGCGACGTGGTCTTTGGCGCCGCGCCGGCGAATCGATTGGCTGGACCATTGTTGGGCGCCATGGTCGATCGTCGTACGCGCTGCAGCGCATTCCCGTCCGCGGGGGGATGATGGTTGCGCTCGTGCGAGAGCACGACTGAGATGGCGCCACGGTTCATCGATTGTTCATGAACGCATTGGTACGATTTGGGAGCGTGTCGCCTGAGAGTGCCGACACATGAGGGTGCTGCTGGTCGAGGATGAACCGCGGGCTGCGCAAATGCTCGCGAAGGGGCTGCGCGAGCAGGCGTACGCGGTCGATATCGCGCACGACGGCAGGGACGCGCTCTACCAGGCGGCGATCACCGAATATGACGCCGTCGTCCTGGACGTGATGCTGCCCGTGCTCGACGGGTTCGAAGTCTGCCGGGAGTTGCGACGCGGCGGGTCGAATGTCCCGGTCCTGATGCTGACGGCGAGAGATGCGGTGGAGTCGCGCATCTCAGGCCTCGACAGCGGAGCAGACGACTACCTGATCAAACCGTTCGACTTCGGCGAGCTGCTGGCTCGCTTGCGCGCCTTGATTCGTCGCGGCCGGCTGCCGATAACTCCCGCGGTGCTGATGGTGGGCAATCTCGAACTCGATCTCCGAGCGCGTCAGGCTCGTCGACACGACCAGATCATCCGACTGACATCGCGTGAGTTCGCGCTCCTGGAATTTCTCGTCCTCCACGCCGGCGAGGTCGTTGGACGCGGCGCGATCGCCGAGCACGTATGGGACTCGCCGTTTGAATCGATGTCGAACGTGATCGACGTCATGATTCAGCGTTTGCGCCGCAAGATCGACGAGCCACAGGGCGCCTCCCTGATCACGACGAGGCGGGGTGAATGGTATATGTTCGCGGCCGTGAGCTCCACCTCTGAAGCCACATGAGACTGTCCATTCGAGCTCGTCTGACCGTCTGGTACAGCACCATCGTCGTCGCCGTTCTGGTGACCGGTGCCGCCGTTGGCTCGTACGCACAGTCGGGGTTTGCGCTACAACGCCTGGACGATGACCTCGTCCGCAGCATGGCCACGCTTCAGGGTGTCATGCGAACGGAGTTTGGCGAGGGACTGACGCTCGAGGGCGCAGCGGAGGAAGCCAGTACCGAGGTCGTCGTTCCCGATCGCACGATGGTCCTGGCCCGGCCCGATGGATCCGTCCTCGAGGTGTGGGGGCTCTTCCCCTGGATCGGACAGCGCTGCCGCCGCTCGGTGGAAATCGAGAGCCGGAGACCGTCGCAGCGCAATCAGGGGAACTCCGAGTGTTGAGCCGCGCGGTGGAGCACGCCGGCCATCGTTACCACGCCGCGGTCATCGCACCGCTCGCGCCCGTGCGCGCGCAACATGCCGAGATGCTGCGCGCGATGGGTGCCGGTGTCGTGATCGCACTCGTGGTGGCGGCGGTGGGAGGCTGGCTGATCGGGCGCCAGACGTTGAAACCACTGACCCGGATGGCCGAACAGGCGCGTCAGGTCAATGAACAGGATCCCAGGGAACGGCTGACGGCGCCGCCGGGTGACGACGAGCTCGGTCGACTGGCGGCGTCATTCAACGGCCTGCTCGATCGCCTCGCCTCTGCGTTGAACCACCAGCGCCAGTTCATGGCCGACGCATCACACGAACTGCGGACACCCGTGTCGGTCGTGCGCACGGCGACCCAGGTCACGTTGGCCAAGGAAGTCCGATCGGCAGACGAATACCGCGAGTCGCTCGTCATCATCGGCGAGCAGGCCGCCCGTCTCTCGCGCCTGGTGGACTCGATGTTCCTGCTCTCGCGAGCAGAGGCGCATGGAGTGCTGCTGCGTCGCGAGTTTCTCAACCTCGATGACATCCTCGCCGAAAGCGCCCGTGCATTTCGCGTGTTGGCGCAGCAGCGTGGTGTCACAGTGATGGCGAACGGGGACGAGGAGGTGCGCGGCACGCGAGTTGCCGCATCCAGATTCATGTTGTGGTCGAGGCCGTGCACGGGGCTTGAAAATCCACGCCGGTTGCTGATTGCTCATTTGACCCGAGCAACCTGCCTCGGCAGATCAGCGAGCCGGCCGCGGCATACCGTGGGAAACACGCAGTGACAGACCTTCAGCGACTGGTGCTGCTCGCCTTACAGGCGAGCGTCTTCTGCATCGTCTTCGGCTTCGGCCTGAAGACGGCGCCGGAGGATCTGGTGAGCCTGTTGCGGCGTCCAATGCTGCTCGCGCGGTCGCTCGTCGCCGTGTTCGTCCTGATGCCACTTGTTGCCATCTTGCTGTCCCGACTCTTCGATCTGCGACCGATGGTGGAGATTGCCTTGATGGCGATCGCGATCTCTCCAGTCCCTCCATTGCTGCCGCAGAGGCATTCGCAGGCGGGAGGCGCCACACATCACGCGCTCGGGCTGGTGGCTATCTTTTCGCTCTCTGCCATCGTGATCGTGCCGCTCGCGCTCGAAATCCTGGAACGCATCTCTGCGCGCCCCTTGTCGATGACGCCGGTCGCCGTCGCCCGCATCGTTCTTATCTCGTCGCTGCTCCCGCTGGCTGCAGGGATGCTCGTGCGCGCGACACTGCCGCGACTCGAGCCAGCGATCGAAAAAGTGGCCACGGTGGTCGCACGCGTTCTCTTCCCCGTCGCGGCGCTGGCGCTGGTCGCGTTCCTGGCTCCGGCAATGTGGGCTCTGATCGGTGACGGCACCCTTCTCGCGACGGCGATCTTCGTCGTTGCCGGCCTTGCGATTGGACACGTGATGGGCGGACGGGACGCCGAGTATTCCCGGGTGCTGGCGTTAGCGACCGCCTATCGGCATCCTGCCCTGGCGGTGTCGATAGCCGCGGCGAATTACCCTGGTCAACGCTTCGGTGGCGCGATCGTGCTGTATCTGATCGTTGGACTCATCGTCGGCTTACCCTACATTGCATGGCAGCGGCGGCTGTTGCAGCGGCAGTCCGAGCCGCTGCCATCTCCTGGCAGTCAGGCTCGCTGAGCCGACGCTGCCACTATCACCTTTGCGACGCAGAGGAGGCAGATCAAGGGCGCGTTCGTCGAGGTATTGGCATCCCGCGAGACTTCAGCGCCCTGACAATCGTCGGTGGGATTTCGCGACAGGCGCACGCCTTCGCGTGTGCGATGTGCCATGCGATCCGTTGCTCCAGTTGCGCGTTTCTGGGCATCTGATGCCGTGAGTGCCACCTGGCGTTGAGCGTTGGCATCGATTACGTTCGCGCCTGTTCGGGAGACGAGGCGGCCGCGCCTTCGATGCGCCACGCACGCTCGGCTTTCAAGCGAAGCCACTCATGCGCCGACTCCACTCGCCAGTCGTGCGCAAATACACCATAGCGGTGCCCGCCGATCTCGAAATCCGCCTCGCGCGCACGCCAGATGTGGATCTCGGTGAACATCGGTTCCATGAGGACGGGATCCGCCATAGCGACGAGGCACCACGCCAGGTTCGGGGCGATCCAACTCTGCGAGCAACTCGCCGCGACCAGTGTGAACACTTGCGAGAACGCCTGATGGCGCTCGCGATCCATCCAGAAGCGACCGTACCGGATGTGTTCGCCCGTGCGCAGTGGCCCATGCCGCTCGATGTAGGCGACCGCCTGCGCCATAGCCGGATCGACGGCGAGGTCCTCGGGCGTGACGGCCTCCAGCCGCAGATTCGCGTGGAACCCGATCAGGTCACCATCGATGCTCCGATTTACATGAAACGCGTCTGGTTGCCGTCCCAGCCAGTAGCGAGCGATCGCCGCCGACTCGCTGCCCTCATGCCGTTCGACCATCTCGACGATCGCCGCGTGATCATCGCTGGTCGCTGTCTCGGCATACGCAGTTCCGAATCCGCTCCACTCGAAGTACGGCCGCAGGCACGCGTTGTATCGCTGGACATAGAGGATATCGAACCAGAGTCGCTGCACGTCGAGCCCCACGGTTCGCTGAAGCCGTTCATACATATGCCCAAGGACGCGCTCGGTCACGCGGTACGCCGCGTCCGGATCGCGCCATCGGAAATCAGCGTACACAACGTCGCGCGCCAGATCGTGCGGGAAAAGGCCGTATGGGCCATGCGAGATGAACGACAGGTGTCCCAGCCACTCGAACAGATCGTGCGCGTCGGGACGATCGAGTGCGGCCGCAAGTAGCGGTTCGGTCGTCGCCCACACGGTGACGCAGGCGTGCAGCGCCAGGCGATGCTCCCGGCTTGGCACTTCCTGAACGAACTTCTCGAGCAGCAGGCGAACGACCGCAGGCTCGTTATCCAGGCGGCACGACGCGAAACGAGTGCCGCGCGTCAGTACATCGGCGATGAGCGACAGGGCCAGCGGATGCCCGCGTGTGAATGCCAGCGCCTCCTCATGATGCTCCGCCGGCACGCCGCATCGCTTGAGATACTCTCGGCTCTCGTTCGAAGCGAGGTTGCCTAATGGATTGATACGGGTGAGCGCCGCCCAGTCGACGTCCGTTCGCCACGCTGCCCCGGGCTCGTTGCGACCGGCGATGACGATGAGGCTCCGTGCCGGGAGTTGAGGGAGAAATGTCTCACGCAGCCAATCATCGAGCGACGCCAGCAATTCATAAGTGTCGAGGAGCAACACGCTGCCGGCCGGCCACTGGTCGAGAATGGCCGGTACATCGACGCGCTGGGCTCCGACCGCATGACTGAGCGCGGCGACGAATCCCGCAGGCGACGGTTCCGTATTGCGCCCGTCGATGCGCACTATCGGGCGCGCGGCCTCATGTGCCACGCGCGCGAACTCCTCCAGCAACGTCGTCTTGCCGACGCCACCCGCGCCGTTGAGGTGCAAGGCCACGAAAGGAGGCTCGTCAGCCATCAGTGCGGAGCGGAACATCTCCTTCTCCGCGTCCCGGCCAACGAAGCGCCACCGTCGCGCCGACTCCAGTCGATCGGCGATGCGCCCGCGCACGAGCAGGCCGTCATCTCGATTGAGAGGTGTCTCCCGGGCCGGCCTGGTGAATGGCAGCACGACCGGGCTTGGCTCCGCGTCGATATGTCGCGTCTCGTTTAACGCGTCGTGCGTCGCTGGAACCGAGCGCCGACCTGCCGGCGACACTGTCGCGACGAGCCGATATCCGCGCTTGGCGATCGTCTCGATGTACTGCGGAGACCGCTGGTCGTCACCGAGGGCACGGCGCAGATCGGCCATCGATCGCGTCAGCGTCGCTTCTGCGATGAATCGGCCGTCCCAAACGGCGTTGATGATCTCGTCCTTTGAGATCACACGACCGCCCGTGCCCGCGAGATACACCAGAAGATCCATCACTTGCGGCTCGAGGCGCCGCACCGTACTACCCTCGACGATGAGGTTGAGTGATGGCTGGGCGAGCCAGTTACCTACGTGAAAATCAGGCGGCGTGAGGGACCGAACCTCCTTACGGCTGGTTACTCGCCCGATTGTAGACTCATTCGAGCCGCTGCTGCGCACGCCACGTCTCCACGTTCCCTGATCTCAAAAGCTCAGCCGCGCAGAATCTTACGCCCTTGCAGCACGGCCTCGGTGACGAGCAACGGCACGGCCCAGCAGAACCAACTGGAGGCGCCGAGTTGCTCCTGTCGGGTGCCGACGTCAGCCATCTGCAGCGCGCCAAACAGCATTCGAAACATGACAAAAGCAAACGTCACGACGTAGCTGCGAATCATCCACTCGCGGTGTTGCTCGATCAGGCCCCGGCGAATCGCGACAACGGCGAGCGTTGTCGTCACCACCCACGCGACGCCCAGGCCTGTGAGACCGGCGCCGAACACCCACCCAAGCGAGGTATGCGTCGCCAGATAGAAGGCGGCCACCGAGCTGATGCCCACGCTCGATACATAGGTGAGGCCCAGCCGGCGGTGCGCCCACATCGCACGGCCCGTGATGCCGAGCCACAATTGAACCGGACCCGTTAGCAAGGCGACTGCGCCGCCGGCGATATGCACTAACAGCCACGGCCTCCGCGAGCCGTAGCGCGCCAGTACGCCCTGATCGAGCATCAAATACGGCAGCGCAAAACCGATAAAGAACCCAAGTGCGAGTAGACCTGCGACCGGGATTGTCGCGCGGTGCCACCAGCCTCCAACCGTCCCTGATTGTGGGATCGCAGCAACTGGAGTGACATTCATGAGCTGGTCTCCTGCCGCACGGCGGATACACCCGCGAAAAAGCCGCTGGCGCGTGCACCAGAGAAGGGCCGCGCGGCGAGGTCGACTATGCGCGCGGGCAGGATGGAAGTCCTTCGGAAGGCCTTGGGATTGCCCTCGGATCTCGCGGGGATGTCAGCTCACAATAGCGGAGAGGCGGGTCTTCCCTGGCCTGAGCCATGTCGAAGGCAGACCCGCCTTGTACCACGCGATCGTCTCAGAACGACAGTTGGGCCCCGAGTTTGAGCAACCTGCCTGGAACGATCGCTTGCGGGCGCGCCCATGCAGCACCATCGCTGCCATACGCGCCGTTCATCCGCAGCACGTTGTTCGAGTTGAACAGGTTGTACAGATCCAGCATCCCCTGCAGCCGCGCCGATCCCAGCCTGAGGCGCTTGGCGATCCGCATGTCGAACTGATTGGTGCGCCCTGGATACAACGTGCCCGCCTCGACGACATTGACCGTGACGTTGCCACCCGATGAAAGAGGCCGCCCAAGCGACGGCTGGATCTGCGCGCTGGTCACCACGTAGTTGGCAGGGAGACCGAAATAGTTGTAGTCGAAGTTCGCGCCGCCAACTGGATCGGGCACCTGGCTCTGGAAGGTGCCGCTGACCAGGAGATCCCACCAGGGAAGCTGGTAGCTGCCAAGCAGCTTCACTTGCGGCAGGAGCGCCGACTCCCGCTGACACTGGTACGGGCTCGGGCTATCGAGCTTGTCCACGACGTCGCAGTTGTCGGTCGTCTGACGGCCGAGACTCAACCCGCCTTGAATCGTCGCGCCACCCTGGAATCGTATCTGCGTCGTCGCGTCGATCCCGTTCCACGTCTCCGTCTGATCCCCGTACTTGCCCGCGTACGTGCGCAAAGTGTCGACCTGTCCAACCTTCGTCGGCTTCAAGTCGAAGAGGCCGCAGATCTGCTGCCCGCCCCCGTCAGGAAAACGCGCATCGGGTGGTGAGGTGATGCAGTACGGGTCGTAGTCGCTCGGGCTCACCAGCACGTTGTCGTTGACGATGAAGTTGCCATATGCGCGGCGGTTGTACGAAAGCTCGACCCCGACGCGCGGCACGAGCTCGTGCTGAACGCTGACCAGCATTTCCCAGTTGTTGGGTCGTGTGTTGAACCCCGTGGCCCAGTCGGGATCGAAGCGGAGCGTTGTCTGGGGCTTGCCGAAATTGGAGTTTGGCGACGGGCCGAGCTCGCCGTTGGCGGCCGGATTGAGTGGGTCGCCTTGCACGACGAAGTCTCGGTTGCCGTCGGTCCACGTGCGACTGACGTTGTTGGTGGCCGCGATCACGGGGTGGATGCTGTTCGTGTTGCCCTTGCCTTCTTGCAGCACGTATCGGTTCATCGAGAACTTCAACGCGGTGCGACCGGTTCCAAACAGGTCGTATGCGACGCCGAAGCGCGGCGAGACATCTTTCCAGTTGAGGACTTCCGCTCCCGGATAGTCGCGCGCCACGGGGAGCCAGCGCACCGGATCCAGGTGAATGGCGTCATAGGAAGTCCGGAACTGGTCGTAGCGCAGGCCCGCGTTGATGGTCCAACGGCGAATCTTCAACTGGTCGTGCACAAACAGCGCCAACGGCTTCAGGTAGAGCGGCGCGGCGTACGGTGTCGTGTAGTAGGTGACCTGGTTGGGCACGCCGTTCAGCGTGCGGTAGTTGACGTCGCCGATAGAGAAGACGACCGGATCCTTCGCGAACTCCCATTGATACGTGAAACCGGCTTTGAGGCTGTGCGCGCCGGTGACGTACGAGACCGACGCGCGATAGTCATCGACTGTCTGCGGCGTGGGGAAGTAGGTCGCGCCCGAACGAAATCGAAGATTCGTCGACTGCTCGAGGATGGACGGCTCGGTCGCGTCGGGCTGCGGTCGGCGCGGAAACGAGCTCAGATAGTGTGACGCGCCCGCCTCGACGAGCAGATTGTTCGACAGCGTCGATGTCCATCTGCCCTGCACGATGCTGCTGTCCCCCGGATTGTAGGTCGCGGCCTCCGGCGCCACCGTCGGGCTGATCGAGAAGTGGCAGAGACACAGATTGTCGTACGTCCCGAAGATCGAGAGCCGATTCTTTGGCGACATCTGCCACGTCAAGTTGAGCGTGGTGTCGTAGGTGACTTGATCGCTGATTGCCGGGCGAGAGAGATCCGCGGTGTACGTCCACGCGGCTGGTGTCGCGTTGTAATAGAGGCCGCCGACGTAATTGTCCGTAACGACGTAGCGGAACGCGGCATGGAACCAGAGCTTGTCTTGCCGCAGGGGACCACCGAGCGACGGATTAATGTCGATCATTCTCTTGGTCTTGTTCACGACCGTGAGCCCCTGGCTTTTCAGCTCGTCATCGAGGTTGTCGGCTTGAAAGTCCTCGTTGGCGAAGTTTGCGAACAGGTCGCCGCTGTACCTGTTCCCACCATCGCGAGGCAGGATGTTGGCGAAGACGCCGCCATACGCGATCTCCGCCGAGTGCGCCGCCAATTGCAGGCCGTACTCCTGCGCCGTACCGTCCGACCAGTTGGTGCGCGTCCCACCCGTGCCGGTGAGTGATGTCACCGACATCCCGTTCACCATCACCTGCTGGTCCATCGCTCGTCCGCCGTGGATCGCGGCGAAGGCGAAGTTGTACCCCGTGCCTCCGCCGACGTCCTGCGAGATGTTCAGGCTCGAGTTGCTCATCGTCACGCCGGGGATGAGCGTCGCGAAGTTGGCGAAGCCGCGTCCGGTGGGAATCGTGTCGATGAGTTCACGATTGACGACCTTGATCTGATTGACGTTCTGGATATCGACGATAGGGCTGCTGCCCTCAACAGTGATCGTCTCTTCGACGGCGCCTAGCCGCATCTCGGCGTTAATGGTCGCCGTGAAGCCGACGGAGAGCTCGATGCCGTCCCGGCGGACCGTCGAGAAGCTGGGAAGTTGAAAGGTAACGGTGTAGACGCCCGGACGCAGGTCGACGATGCGGTACTGGCCGGTGCCGTCGGTGGTCACGACTCTGATTTTCTCGATGAGGGCCGGGCTGCTGGCTTCGACGGTCACGCCCGGCAGCACGCTGCCGCTGGCATCAGTCACCAGACCGGCGATGCTGCCTGTTTGTTGTGCCTCAGCGTCGAGCGGGAGCCACGCAGATCCAGTAAGAAGAACAAAGATGACGCGTGTGAGCCTGGCGAGTCGAGTCACGGCTGAGCCTCCTCTCCTGAGCGAAGCAAGCGGCAGAGCATAGCATTACGGCGAGAGAAGCCTGGACGTTCACTTACACAGAATCCGCGTCGCAATCGGACGCCTGTCCTATCCGTTCAAATCCTCGCTGGGTATTGGTAGCTCCACCCAGGTTGCCACGCGAATGGTTTGCGGATGACCTCGGCCAGTGGCGTGCCGAGCGACAAGTGTTCAAGCGTGTAGTGAGTAGCCCGGTGTCCGATGACAAGAAGCCGCTGCTCGCGGCGTGAACGAATCTCTTCCAACCAGGGAATCATGCGCGCGACCACTTGCGTGTAGCTCTCGCCGCCAGGGAATGGTTCCTCGACGGCCCGTCCTCGCAAGGCGGCAATTTCGGCGACTGGACGGCCCGTGAGAAGTCCGTAGTCACATTCGCGCAATCGCGAGTCGCGCACGATTTCGACGCCTGACGTCGCGAACGCGATTTCCGCAGTTCGCCACGAGCGCCGGAGGTCGGAGGCATAGACAATCTCGATAGCCTCCGCACGCCGCCTTGCGCCAAGCGCCGCGGCTTCGCGCTCGCCTCGCGGTGAAAGGTCCACGTCTGAATGACCCGAGGCAACCCCTGCTTCGTTGTCGAAACTGGTGCTGTGCGTCTCGAAAACAATCTCCATGGAGTCAGGGGCGCCCGCGAGTGGCTCACCGCGGACTGAAAAGGGTCGCTTCGTCGACGAAACAGATCGGGTTGCCAGACGGATCGTTCATGTAGAACGAGCGCTCTCCCCAGGGACGACGCGCAATTTTCCCCATGGGCAGGTTTCCGTCGCCGACGGCTGAAGAGAGCCCGCCGGCGCGCTCCGCGCGATCGTAGAAGGCGTCGAGATCGGGGACGGAAAAGTACACGTGCTCGAAGTTCGGTCGCGGCTCCGTCGAATCACCGTCCGCTTTAGGACTGTAGACGGCGAGAATGACGCCGCCGCACATGAAGTAGTGCCTTCCGGGTGAGATGCGCATACCCTCCTCCCCGAGCACCTGCTGATAAAAGGAGACGCTGCGATCCAAGTCGAGCGCGGGCATGATCATGCGAAAAATACGAGCCACAGGTCAGGAGTCCTCCTGCGCTGCACTCTAGTGCACGCGACTGAGGGTCACAAGAGGGCACTTGAAAATACCCGGGGTCGTCGACGAACGCGATGGGTTCGACCGGCCCTAGGGACCATCGGGCCTCCCGATCTGGTTGCTGGTAAGAGCCCAAAGTTCTTGATCCTTGCGCTGCCATTGCTCGCGATTTCGATCGGCCGGAAGGATCATCACGCTTCGAGGCATGCTGCACGCCCGACCGTGACCACGTCGCCGGCCTTCGAGCCGAACCGGAAGGGCTTGTGGGAACGTGAATTCTCCAGCATTCTGGGGCACGGGTGCTCCACTACCCGACGCGGCTCTCGCAAACCACCAAAATGTCACGCTCGACGACACGGCCAGTCCACAATCGCGTCCTCTGGACGTTTGCACTCGTTGCCGTCTTCTTCTTCCGCCTTGGCTTCGGCCTCTCGAAAGAACTCTTCACAGAAGACGAGACACAGGTTTACCTGATCGGCCTCCGCCATCACGCTACGCACCGATGGCAGTACTTCGGACCGGACGTCGTCTGGACCGAGAGCCAGATCCCTGGCGGGCTGCTGGCGCTGCTCGTCGGCGTGCCGCTGGATCTCGTGCCCATTCCGGAAGCGCCTTACGTTCTCGTGAACCTCCTCTCGATGGGCACGCTGTGCGTGTTTGCCGCGTACCTCTCGGAGCGCCTGCCCGGAATTCCCCAGTGGCTCATCTGGGGCTGGCTGCTCACGCTTCCGTGGACGTTGGAGTACTCGACGCACATCCTCAACTCGGCGTACGTGCTGCCGGCGAGCCTGATCTTCTTCATTGGCTTCTTCGAGGTGTTTCCACCGCTCACAACCGGGCGCGTCCGGCCGGCCGTCGCGTACGCGCTGATAGGAGCCGCGATCGGCTGGATCATGCAGCTTCACATGTCATGGCCGCTGCTGCTCCCATTCGCCGGCGTCGCGCTCCTGGCGCGCTGGCGCGAGGGACCGCGTGCAGCCGTCCTCGCGTTTACGGCGTTCGCGCTCGGCGCCGCGACGACGGTGAGCCTGATCGTGCCGACGTTTCTGGCCTACGGACAGGACGGCGGGGACATCGGGCGGAACATCGACATCCACTGGCGCGATCCCATTTCGACGTTTGTGTCGGTCGTCGCCCGGCTGCTGTCGTTCGCGAGCTTCGAGGTCGCGCGATTCGTCGCGGGCACAGGCGGCGCACGGGGCTTTGTCTATCTCGCCGAACACTGGTGGATGGTGCCTGTGACCGTCCTCGTCTGGCTGGCTGGGAATTTGCACCCCCTCTGGATGGCCGCCACCGCGTTCCGGCGATCGACGGCATTCGCCGAGTGGCCGGCAGTGCGCTGGGTCGCCGTCGCGACGGCGCTCGGCGTCACCGCGAGCTTTCACTTCGTGATAGAGCCGGAGCAGGCGCGCTCGTACTTCATCGTTGCGCCGGTGGCGATGCTCTACGCGGCGTACTGCTGGACGTTCATCGATTCCCGCCGCTGGCGCCGGATCGCCGCGGTCGTTCTGACAGCGAACGTGATCTTCCAGATCGCATTAGCGGTGTACCGTTTCCACGGGCCATCGTTGTACCTGGCGCGCCCCGTGGTCGCGGAGGCGATCCGGCAGTCGCGCCCGGAAATTCTGGGATACCGCCGCGCGTTTGCCAGGGACGTGCCGGCCGCTTCGCGGACGCCGCCCGACAGTGCCCGAACGGCTGTCGCTGATCTCGAGGTCGTGAGTGCCGAGCGTTCACGCGCCGCGCCCGGCTACACGTCGTGGGCGCTCGTGGTGCACAACCGTTCGACTACCACCGGGTACCGCGAGCTGATCTGCTTGACGAACTATTACGCCGCGTCTGGAGCGCTGCTGGAACAACGACGGACCGAGATTCTGATCGTCGTAGGGCCGGGCGCGACCGTGCCGGCGCGAGTCATCGACCGCAGCCGGTGGCGGCCGGACGCCGCACGCGCGGAGCTCGTCCTGGACACGGCCGAGCCGATGCAATCCATGTGAGAGTCAGCCTCGTCACTTTCTACGCCTCCACCTTCAGCCGAACAGGCCGCCCGACCGACAGGCGCAAGCGGCCGCGGCCCACATGATCCAGGCGGACCACGTCGGTGCGTTCCTCGAGTCGGCGCCGCAGGAGGATCAGGCGCGCTTCGAGATTGTCCTGGAACTCGGGCAGCTTCAAGCTTGGATCGTGCCTGATTTCCTTGTTCGTGAACTCCTGCCGGTGCTGCTCGAGGTACAGCTGCAACAACTTCTGAAGGATGCGCCCGGGCACACCTTTGATGAGATAGGCATCATCGATGAACACGCTGTCATCGGATGGAAAGTAGCGCACAGTGATGCCGGCGCCGTCAGTGGCCATGGCGGGCGCGTGCTGTGCAGCGGCCGGCACACTCGACGACCCCGGTGCGGCCGCGGGTTCCATGCCGCCGGCGAACCCGACGGCGATCATGGAGACTGCGAGATGGCGTGCGAGGAGTTGCAGGCGTGATTCATCACGTGCGAGAAAGCGGCCTGCCTCGTCGCTCTGGAGACAACAACACACCCAGCACCTCTCCACGCGCCTCGAGCGGGATCGCGAGCTGACTCTTCGCGTTGGCCAGACCGGGCAACGGAATCTCACGAGCAAGCCGGCCCGCGTCGCCGATTCGTGTCAACTCCTCGCGGACGGCGCGCGAAAGCACGCGCTCGCGCGCGAAGTTCGTCGTGCGCAACGGGATGCCGCGTGCTGCGGCCGTGCCGATCAGACCTTCTCCGATCACGACTTCCGAGCCGACGCCCGACTCCGCGAATCCGTGGCTGGCGACCGTATACAACCGCTTGCCGGACTCGTCGCGGACCATGATGAACGACTGCGCGTGGCCGAAGAGCGCGTTGAGCTGTTCGAGCGCCGTCGCGAGCAGTGTGTCCAGATCGCCGCACGCACCGAGCCGTCCCATGAACTGTGTTACAGCAGCGAGC
>Ga0209382_10000423_pt1 | contig 69827 bp, 50 predicted proteins | sample SoiMetdeltSBSDD5_FD_187599 | JGI IMG/M metagenome (GOLD analysis project Ga0209382, IMG submission 187599) | Bulk soil microbial communities from a Populus tree surrounding site in Tennessee, USA - Soil MetaG P. deltoides SBSDD5 (SPAdes) (version 2) | ecosystem: Environmental > Terrestrial >...
GGTCGCGACAGCCACTGCAGGGCGCAGGGTCATCTGCAGCGTGCTCGTCGACGGATACTCCGGCCCGACCCACGCGTAGTAGGTACCGGTCGCGAGATTGGGGAACACCAGCGACGACCCGACCGCCGAGTAGATGCCGTCGAAGTAGGTCCCGGCTGCGTTGAAGACCTGGACCAGCATGCGCATACCGGCCGGTGACGTGCTGAGCTGACCCATGTTCACCGAAACCGTCTGACCGGCCGTCGCGGTGAAACTCAGATTCGCAGCCTGACCGATTGCGTTCAGGTTCAGATCCAGCGGAACCCCCGGACTCAATGACCCGGTCTGTGCCGCCGAGACCGTGAGTGTGCCGCTGAACGTGTGTGTGGCGGCAGCAGAGACCTGAACTCGATACGTGCCGGTCTGCGGCAGGTTGCGCATGTGCACGACTGCACAGGGTGCCGTACTCCAGCAGCCGAGGGAGCCGACACCGCTGCCGTTGGGCGCATAGACGTTGATGAAGTACAGCAGCGGAGTTGCCGGCGACACGACCATGCCCGTCACTGCCACACTCACGTTCTGACCCGCGGTCGCGGAAAAATCGTAGTACGCGGTCTGGCCCGGCGCAGCAGTACTGAACGTCGAAGGCGTACCGTCCGTTGGTATGGCACTGCCGACTCGTGGATGCAGGGTCACCTGCATCGTGCTCGTCGAGGGGTACTGCGGGCGGATCCACACGTAATACGTATCCGCGGGCAGGTAAGGCAGATTCATCGTGAGGTTCGACGTTGTAGTGGAGCTGCCGCTGACCGCGAGCGCCCCGGCGGCATTGAGCACGTCCATGTACACGCGCGTATTTGCCGGTACCGAGCTCAATGAGCTCAAGGAGACCGCGAACGTCTGACCTGCCGTGGCCGTGAAGCTGAACTGCGCAGCCTGGCCGACCGTGCTCAGGTTTGCGCTCGCCGGGATGCTCGGGCTCAACGTGCCGGTCTGTGCCGCAGAGACCGTGAGCGTGCCGCTCATCATGTGTGTCGCTGGCGGAGTGATGAGGACGCGATAGCTGCCGGTCTGTGGCAGGTTGCGCAGGTGAATGACGTCGCAGGCCGTCCACGTGCTCCAGCAGCTGACGTACCCGACCTGGCTGCCGTCAGGCGCGTGGACGTAGATGAAATACAGGGCCTGCGAGCTCGGCGACAACACCTGATTGCTCAGGGCTACGCTCACCGTGTCGCCCGCGGTCGCGGAGAAGTCGTAGTACGCGATCTGTCCCGGCGCGTGCGTGCTGAAGTTCGACGACGTGCCGTCCGCGGCGACCGTGCCGCCGACCCGCGGATGCAGCGTCACCTGCATCGTGCTGGTCGAGGGATACTGCGGGCGGATCCACGCGTAATAGGTGCCAGCCGGCAGGCTCGCCAGATTCATCGTGAGGTTCGATGTTGTAGTGGAGCCGCCGCTGACCACGAGCGCCCCGGCGGCATTGAGCACGTCCACGTACACGCGCGAATTCGCCGGCACTGAGCTCAACGAGCTCAGCGCGAGCGCGAACGTCTGACCTGCCGTCGCCGTGAAGCTGATGTGCGCAGCCTGGCCGACCTGGCTCAGGTCCGTCGCGAGCGGAGCGCCCGGGGTCAAAGCGCCCGTCAGCGCCGACGAGATCGTCAACGTGCCGCTGATTGTGCGTCCCGCAGAGGGCACGACATCGACCCGATACGTCCCTGTCTGCGGGAGCTGCCGCAGGTGCATGACGTCGCAGGCCGCCCACGTGTTCCAGCAACTGACGGACCCCACGTTGCTGCCGTCAGGCGCATAAACGTAGATGAAGTACAGAGCCTGCGAGCTCGGCGAGAGTACCGGATTGCTCAGCGCCACGCTGACGCTCTGCCCCGCGACCGCAGGGAACGTCACGCTCGCGGCCTGACCCGGAACCGTAGTGCTGATGTTGGTCGTGGAGCCGGTGCCCGGCTGCAGCTCGGTCAGCTCGAGCGTCAGTGTGCCGACACCGCCGACGTACGGCGTCGTGCGCTCATTATCGAACGGCGGCAAGCTCGCCTGTTGCACGAGCACGCTGTAGGTCCCGGTGAGCGGCAACAAGCCGGAGTCGACGGTCACGTTACCGCTGTAACCGTTGCAGCCGGAGCAAGTCTGCTTGGTGGCAGCGAGCGTGCCGCTCTTCAGCACGTTGCCGGCGGGATCGAGAATCTTGACGCTCGCGCTCGCGATCTGACTGCTGCTCTCAGAGACTCGCAACGACAGATGCTGACCCGTGCTGCCGGAGAAAGTGTAGCGAGCGCCCTGACCGCGCAACGCGAGAGGCGCGTCTGCGCTGCCGCCGACGGCCAGGGAGCCAGGCACCGGCGCGGAAAGCACGACTCCGACACCGCCGGATTGCAGCGAACCACTACCGGTCTGCTGCACGAGCAGCTTGTACGTACCGGTTGCGCTGAGCGGACCGAGATTCAGCAGCGCTGCGCCTTCGTAGGTCGGCGGATTCGCCAGCGACCCCGGCATCTCGACCGTCGACAGGTTGGTCGTCGCAACGACCGAGCCGCTCGGACCGAGCACCGAAACAGTCGCGGACTTGACGTAGTCCGCGACCGAAACAGTGATCGCACGGTAGTCACCGGCGTTCGCGTCGAACGAATAGAGCAGGCCCTGTCCGGAATTCTCGACTTCGACGCCGGTCAGCGTATTCAGCCCGAGAGCGCCCGTCAGCGGTAGTGACCAGCGCAGGCTCAACTGCCCGGTATTTGTTTCACCACTGCCCGTCTGCTGCGCGAGCAGTGCGCATGTGCCACTCCCTGACAGCGGCCCGGCATTCACCACCGTGCTGCCCTTGTACGAGCCGGCTGCTGGCTGGCTGACCGGGGTCGCCGTCATATCCCGCGACGCGAGCGGAGCGCCGTCCGCACCGAGCACGGTGATCGAAGCTGCGGTGATATTGCTGCTCTCCGTCGCGACTGCCCCGGAGACGTATTCACCTGCCGAGCAGGGGAAGCTGTATAGCAGCCCCTGTCCGGCCCTTTGCACGTCTCGCGACACGCTGGGATTGCTCGTCGTGAACGAGCCTGCGAGCGGTGTCGACAGCCCCAGACTTGCGCTGCTGACGTCGTTGAGCGCCTGTCCGCTCTGGAGCAGCAAGAAGGTGTACGTACCGGAGACCGGCAGCGGACCCATGTTCACGACGCCGCTGCCGAACCACCACACGACACTGCCACCGCCGGTGCCGCCGCGACGAGTGACGACGAGCGCGCCTGTGGCAATCGTCGCGCCGTCCGGATCGAGGACGACCCCAATCGCAGGATTGCTGACGACTCCTTCGGAGAACGGGGCGGTCGACACAAGCCCGAGGGACAAATATTGGCCCTGGGTTCCGGCGAAGCTGTATTTCATTCCCTGGCCCAGCAGCTGGGCAGTAGGCTCCTCGCCGGCACCGTCTGCGACCAGCGTGCCCGAGACGGGCGTCGACAGCACCAGCGACAAACCGCCGGTGTAGTCGTCTTCGATGCGCGTGCTGTCGACCTGCTGCAGCAGGACCTGATACGAACCGGTCACGAGCAGCGGCCCCATGTTCACCACGGCACGACCGCAGCGATAGATGGGATCGCCTCCGAAGACGAGACACCTGGCTAGCGGCGGCGTGAAATCGCCGGTCGCCAGCACCGAGCCGTCCGGCCGGAGCACGGTGATCTTCGCGCCGCTGATGCCGCCCTGCGCCTCAGCGACCGCGAACGACAGAAACTGACCGGCGCTACCGACGAACGAACGCAACACGCTTTGGCCAGCAACCGAGATCGTGGCGCCCGCAGGCGAGTTTGCCGTCAGCGTGCCGGTCGACGCACTGGTGAGCGTGAGACCTGCGGTGCCCGTGACCGACGTGGTCTGCTGCACCACCGCGGTGTATGTGCCTGCAGAGGCAAGCGGACCGAAGTTGAGAATACGCGAGCCGCGCCACGTGCTGCCCTGGGGCGAGGTGCCCACCGTGATATTCGTGAGCGGCGAGCCGTCCGGATTGCGCACGCTGACCGAAACGGCGAAAGACGTCGAGGACTGCAAGCCGACGACGATCGACATGTACTGCCCGACCTCGCCGCGGAACGTGCGGTTGACCGGCGTCTGGTTGCTGAGGTTGATCGCATGCGGGCCGGAGTTGGCGACCAGCGAAGGGGTCGCCGACTGGGCGACCGACACGGCTGCAGTGCCGCCGACGGAGCCAGTCGGATCGAGCAGGACCGAGTAAGTCCCGGTCCGTGGCAGCAGCGGCTGCACGACGGTACCGCTCGCATTGAGCGTTGCGCTGGAGAGAACCGCACCGGTCGGCGAAATGACCGAGACCGTCCCGCTGAACGCCACGCTGCCCACGCTGATACTCGCGTAGGTGCCCTGAGTGCCGTCGAATGTGAGCAGAGCGCGCCGGCCCGGCGGCGAGAGATTCACGCTCGTGGCAGCGCCGTTCAACGTCAGCGCCGCCTGTACCGGCTCAAAGACGCCCAGCGCAATGCTGCCGGTGTTGCTCGCGGGATCTACGACGATCGCATACGTGCCCGTAGTCGGCAGCTTCGGCAACTGCAGGCCCTGCCCGCTCGCCGTGATCGAACCGGACACGAGCTGAGTGCCGTCCGGCGCATAGACCCTGAGCGTGCAGACCGGCAGCGACATGCTGCTCACGCCGACGGTGAGCAGGTCGCCGGCATTGCCGTCGAACAATCGCAGACCGAATTTCCACGGCGCCGTGAAGGTGAGCGTCGTCGCAGTCCCGTCGGACTCGATGCGCTCCGTGGATGCGATATTGGCGGCAGCGTAGAACGGCGGCACCACGATGAAGTCGGTCGGACTGACTGCCACGCCGCGCGGCGTAGTGACGCGCACTCTCCCTGAGCCTACGTTCGGCGGCACGAGCACGTTGATGCTGGTCGCAGTTGATCCGAGCACCTGAAGGCTTGAATTGTTGAGCCGCACCCGGTTCTGCGCAGGCACCAGTTCGAAGTTCGTACCGACGATGCTGATGGAGCTCCCCGCCGGGGCTGCAGGCGGCAGGAGCGCCGTGATCGTCGGCCCATCACCGGTCGCTGTGATTGTGAACGGCGTGCCGCTCGTCGCAGTGACCCCGCCGACATCCACGCTGATCGCGCCACTGGTCGCAGCGGAGGGTACTGTCGCAACTATCTGCGTCTGCGATGCCGACTGCACTGTCGCAGCGGTGCCGTTGAAGCGAACGAGATTCGACGCCGGCGTAGCGCTGAACCCCGTGCCGTGGACTGTGACTTGCGTGCCGACCGGCCCATGATTTGGCGTGAAGTGGCCGATCGACAGCGTCGTCAACGGCCTCGTCGTCTGCGAAGTGATGTTGCCAACCGCATCGTACGTGTACAGCACGGCCTCGCCGGACGTGCGATTGCTCGCCTGCACCAAGCGGCCGAGCTCGTCGTACGCGTACTCGATATCGTCGGCGCGCGCCGCACTCGCGCACAACACGAATGCCGCGAACAACAGAGTGAGTGAAAAGAAGAGTCTGTTCCCGAATGCACGCTGCGCCCGCGCGCACGCGTTCCGTGCCACGATCGTATCCACGATCCTCCCCAGCCGAGCGATCTTCGCGCTCGTTGCACCCGTGCAGTTGTTCGTCTTCGTTCTGTGAGCGCAGCTTGTGCGTCCGTGCGCTCCTTGTCTTACTCTAGTGAGCCTCGCGAAAAGACGTCAAGCATGGTTTCCCTGATATCCCTGCACGCACGGACACGCTGGTGGGCGATCTGCATCCTGCTGGTTGGTCAGGCCGCGCTCGCGCAACAGCGCGTCGAGTCCGCTCGCCCGCCGTTGGGACTGCCGGCGCTGCCAGAGATCACAGCGAGCAGTCGAGCGCCGCAGCTCGCACGCCTCGGCGAGCGCTTGTTCTTCGACAAGAGATTGAGTCGCGACGGTAAAGTGAGCTGCGGCAGCTGCCATCTGCCTGAGCGCTCATTCAGCGACGGGCTGCCGCGTGCGCTCGGGCACGAAGGCAAGCCTGGCACGCGCAATGCGCCGAGCCTCCTGAACGTTGCGTACGCAACTTCGCTCTTCTGGGACGGGCGCGCGCGCGACCTCGCATCGCAAGCCCGCGCGCCATTCACCAATCCCGTGGAGCACGCTCTGCCCAGCACCGATGCGCTAGTCGTCATCGTGCAAGGCGATAGTACGTATGTACGCGACTTCGCGGCTGCATTCGCCGATCACGCAGCGGTGCGGATGGATTCGATCACGGATGCTCTGCTTGCTTACGAACGCACGCTGCTCGCGGGCAGCTCCGCCTTCGATCATTACTTCTACGGCAAAGATGCTGCCGCGATGAGCGCAGCGGCAGTGCGTGGCCTGGAGCTGTTCCGCGGGCGCGCGAATTGCGTCGCGTGCCATTCCATCGGCAGGCAGTCGAGCCTGTTCACTGACCAGGCCTTCCACGTCGCTACGCGCGGCTTGCCGCGTCCCGTGACCCAGAAGCTCGCCGAGCTGGCGCAACGCGTGGTTGCCGCGCAGAGCACATCGGGAACCGCGGAGCTCGAGCGGTTGATCGCAACCGATGAGAGCATCGCCGCGCTCGGTCGCTTCGTGGTGACGCTCGATCCGGCCGACATCGGCAAGTTCAAGACGCCGTCGCTGCGTAACGTTGCGCTCACCGCACCGTACATGCACGACGGCAGCGTACGCACGCTCGAGGAGGCCGTGGAACTGGAGCTCTACAGCCGAGGGGCAGTCGCTTATCCGATCGTGCTGACCCGATCGCAACAGGCGGACTTGCTGGCTTTCTTGAATGCGTTGACCACTGCGCCCGCGAGCGCAAAGGCGAAGCAGAACTAGCGCCAGAGGCCTGACGTCATTACGTCAAAACGCCCTCGCGGGGTACCCGGGAAAATCCCTCAAGCGCTGCTCAGCCGGGACGATAGAGCAGGGTGTGGACGCTCATTCACATCTGCGCGGGCGCTGGCGACTGGCTGCGTTGGCAGCCATGGCCCTCAGTGCTTGCGGTGGCGGCGGCGGAGACACCTCCACACCTGCACCGGCTGCAAACGCACCACCGCGGCCAGTCGAGCAATCCGATCTGCAGATTGCGCAGAGCGTCTACGGAACAGGGCCGCGCACGCCCGCAGGTTTTTACTCCGATCCGGCGCCGAGCGGCTATGGCTATGTCGCGACGATGCACCTGAAGAACGCGAGCGTCGATGCGACCGTCGCCGTTTCCGAACCGCTCTACGAGCTGTGCACCGACGACTGGAACCAGGCGCTCGCGTGGTCTGAGCTGAGCGCGCACAACGACGCCCAGTATTCGGACCTAGTCGCGACCAACGACGACCCGCGCTATTTCGAGTTCGGCCGCGTGCGCCAGGGCGATCCGACGTTCTACCTGCGCGCGCGCGTGTTCAAGTGCGCGTATCTCGATCGCTCGGACGAAAATTTGCGCGACGCCGCGGGTCCGGCAGGTAAGTTGAATCGACGCCCGCTGACGGCCGCGGAACTGCGGGACCTCAGCGAGTATCTCTGGCAGTTCACGCAATACAACAACTCCGGCTACGCAGTGTTGAAGAGCAGCGGCTCATCGACAGCAACCGCGCTGAGCCATGTGCTGCATATCGGCAGTGTCGCTCGCGGCGGCATTGCGGCGAGCTGCGATCGCGTCGACGTCATCGAATGGCGTCACGACCTCGACCTGGCCACGGGAAGTCTGCAGCTGGAAGTGACGACGCTCTGGAGCTTCGGCGCGCGCGAGTCTGCGGGCGTCGCGTCGCTCTGCTCTGGATGAAGGAGTCAGGCTAAAGCCTGACCCACACCTACGATCCTGCGTGGCTATCTTGCCAACCCGGTACCGCTCATCAGATCCCTGAACGTGTCCTGGTCCGCTTTCATGCGGAACTTGATGAACGGACCCTGCGCGGTGTAGCGGCTCGCTTCGAAATCGTCGTCGCGGAAGCCCGCGAAGTTGTAGCCGATCGATATCCACACATTCCGCGCCACAGTCACGCCGAGATCGACGCCGACCGACTGGTCGCTCACGCCCGATTCGAGCGAGCTCAGCATCGTGCCGTGCAGACCGACGTCGATGCGAAGCGTGAGCTCGCGCCGCACGTCCACACCGTAGAGCGTCGACAGCCCGCTGTAACGCTCGCCGTCGAAAGTACTGCGCACGTACCGGCCGCCGAACTGCAAGCCAAGCTGCGTGCGCTGGTCGAGCTGCCAGTTCGCGTTGAGGTTGTTGATCGCGCGCGCCGATTCGATATCGCTCGACGCATCGCTGTGCGCGTCGTGCTTGAGATCCAGCCGGTCGAGGATGATCCACGCGCTCGTGGCTGGGCGGTAGCTCCAGCCGAGCTGTACTTCGCCGGCCGTCGCGTCCGCACCGGTCGCGAACGTCGAATCGAACCAGTTCGCAGTCATCGAGAACGCGTGGCCGGCGACCGGCTCGCGATAGAACCCGCCCGACACGATGCGGCGGTCCTCGGCGTCGGAATGGCGATTCTCGAGGCGCGAGGTGAACGTCCATAGCTCGGTGCGATACAGCGCACCGACGAAGGTCGCGACGAAGTCGCCATCGAGCGTGCCGGACGCGAGCGGCACGTTCGGATTGAACGGCTCGACTGGTGCGCCGGGTTCCGCCGAGTCCGGATCAACAAGGGTCTTGCTCTGATCGACGCCGAAGTCGAACGTCCAGCGCTCGTTCACCTGCCAGCCCTGCGTCAGGCCCGTATTCGCGAACAGGCGCGGGCCGAATTCCGTCGCGCGCTGGTTGATGCTGGTCTGCAGCTGCGCGCGTTCCCAAGGCGCCGTTCGCACGCCGAGACGTGTCGTGTCGGCGTCCAACAGATCACCGTTGGCATGCTCCCATTCGCCGAAGAAAGTCGTGCTCGGGCGCCAGTGATAGTCGACGCCGAGCACGGAGCGCGCCGGGAAATCGACGCTGGAGTTCTTCCCGCCCAGCGCAAAGTCCTGCGAGGCGCGCAGCGTGATCAGATCCTTGAACAGGTCGAGGCTGCCGTTGACGAATGCCTGCTCCGATGCGGTGTCGCCGCTCGGCAGACCGCTGTCCGCGACGTGACGCGCACCGGCGCCGATCGAGTAATCGTCGGCGTCGCGCCGCAGCTGCGCGCTGACGAGCTCGCGCTGCGCGCCGGTGTCGAGCACTTCCTGCCGGTAGGTTTCGCCTTCAACCGAGAACCGCTCGTTCAACCGATAGCGCCCGTCCACACCGACCTTGCGCGTGCCCGCTTCGCTGCCTGCCTGTTGGCCGACGCCGAAACCGGATTCCTGCTCGCGCATGTAGGCGCGCGTGTCGAGACGTTCGCTCACGTGCGTGATCTCGGTGAGGTACGCGTCCGCGCTCGCGGTCTTGAGCGGATCGGCCGATTCGCTGCGCGCCACTTCCGCGCGCAGCTCGGTCGCGGCGCCGATCTGCCAGCGCAGGTCGGTGCCGGCGATCTGCGTGTCGCCGACCGTCGCGCCTTCCTGCAGATAGCTCGCGCCGATCTCGACCGCGTCATTAGCAAGCTTGACCGAAGCGCGACCACCCGCCGTCATCTGCGCTTCGCCGCCGTTCAGCACTTCGTACTCGGCGACGATGTACACCGGGTTGAAGTTCTGATCGCGGCTCGGCACCGGCTGCTTGAAGAACAGCGTGCCGTTGAGATAGTCGAGGCTGTAGTCGACGAACGGCGAGAGCGGCCGCGACTCGACCACGACTTCGCTGCGGAACCGGTCGCGCACCTCCAGGCGGATCTTGTCGCTGTTGAGGATGATCGGCCGGCGCGACAGACGATACAGACCGGAAGTGCCGTCGCCCTGCAGCTCGTCCTTCACGTAACCCTGTTCCGATTCGGCGGCGAACGCGCTGTAGCCGAAGCGGTCGCCCGCGTAGTCGGACTTGAGGCCGGTGAACGTACGGCTGTAGCGCGTCAGCTCCGTCAGCGTCAGGCCGGTCTCGAAGTCGCCGAACAGCGCGGAGAACTGGCGGCGCTCGAGCTTCACGAACAGCTTGCGCGAGGTGGCGGCTTCGAAGCGCTGCTCGGTCGCGTCGCCATAGAGCGTGTAGAAGCGATCGGGCTCGACGGCGCCGAGCAGACGATCCTTCGCCACTTCATGATCGCGCGCCGAGTCGTAAGCGGCGGTCAGCAGGTACTCGCCCTTGATCGCGCCCTTGGCGAAGAATGCGACGCGGCCCTCGCTGGAGTAGCCCTCTTGCAGACCCGCATCCGCGGCCGACTGCATGTTGTCGCTGATCGTACGGTAGGCCGACGTGTTCTCGGTGAGGCCGACCAGCACCCAGTCGCGCGCCTGCGGCTCGAGCCACACGCGAATCTCCTGCTGCCGGCGCTCACTGAAGCGCAGCCGCAGGATCGCGGTGCCGGCCTGCGTCGTCGGTTCCAGCTCCAGCCGCGCGAGCCCGTCGACATCGACGCTGAACGTCGGCTCGCGAGTGCCGACGGCGACCAGCTTGTTGTCGTTCAGCGAGTCGACTTCGAACCACGACCGGTACGGTGCCTGCACGCTGAATGAGCCCTGCGTGCCGGGGCGGGCCGGCTTGCCGGACGAGTCGATCATGCGCACTGCGATCACGGGGCGCGTGCGGCCGTCCGCCACCAGCGTCGAGGATTCGCGCACGATCTCGGCACGCACCGCGCCGCCCGAGTAATGCACCTTGCGGTTCAGGCGCTGCAGCTCGTTACCTTCGCTATCGCGCACGATGGCGAGGAGCTCGTTCGTGCCGTCGCGCAAATCGACGCCGCGCCAGCGGCTGAGGCTCACGGTTTTTGCTTCGTTCGTCGTGACGCCATCGAAGTTGAGCGGGCTCACTACCGCGCCGTTGTTTTGCAGCTCGACCGTCTGCGTCGGCAGATGCTGCACGACAATGCGGATGCTGGGAATCGAGGGAATTTCATCCTCGGTGGGCAGCAGCCATGCAGTGCCCGGCTGCAGCTGTTCGATATCGATCTCGTGTTTGACAACAGCGCGTGCAGCTGGCTTCGCGGACTGAGCCGTCGCCGGCGTTGTCGAACCAAGCACACCGGTCGTTTCGACTTGCGCCTCGGCGGCAGCAGTCTTCACAGTCAGGTTGCCCGCGGCGACGATGCGCAGGCCTTCGATGGAGATGTCGACGCGACGATTCAGTGCGAGGCTCGCCGGATCGTGACCCGACGCGAGCGGCTCGTCGGCGCCCCGGCCTTCGATCGTCACGCGCGAGGGATCGATGTTGAGACGCTCGACCAGATACTTCGCAACGACGTCGGCACGAGCGCGCGACAGCGCATAGTTGTCCGGGTAGGCGGCGCGACTCCGCGCGGCGATCAGCAGCTGATCCGAGTGACCGACCGCGGTCAGACGCAGGTGACTGACACCGCGCCAGTCGTTCGCGATCTTGTCGAGCTGGGCGCGATCGGCCGCCTGGATCGCCACGTCGAGCACGTCGAAGCGCGGCGTGAAGCGATAGGACGCGCTCTCGAACAGCATCTCGCCGCGCAGGACGACGTTCTCGATCGCCGCCGTGCGCTCCGCGGGCGCAGCGTCGGTATCGAACATCGTCAGGGCTTTCACCGAGATCGCGCCGCTGGCATCCGCGGTCGACTGCGTGCGCAGCGTCAGCTTCGCCTCGCGGTCATTACTCAAATCGCCGAGCGTGAAGGTCAGCACATTGCTGCTGATCGAAGGGTCGGCGACGGTCTTGCCATCCAGCTGCGCGCTGCCCGCCTGGTACTCGAGGCCTTCCGGCAGCATCAGCATGACGCGCGCCGCGCGGATCGGCAGCTGCGTAACGTTCAACTTCGCCGTATGCGTCAGCTGTGTCGGGCCGGCGATAGCAGTTTCGAGCTGCATGGCGACGCGGCCCTTCGGCACCAGGCGCCGTGCGAGCACGAAGTCGCTACGCCACAAAGCGCCGCCGCGAACATCGACGAACTGCGAGTAGGCGCGGCCTGCGTTGCGCACGCTGTCACAGCCGGCGAGCTGATGCGTCTCCGGAACCGTGACCGTGTCCATTTGCACGACGTGCGAGCCGGGCGCGACGTCTTCGAAGTGGTACTTGCCTTCGTCGTCGGTGACCGAGTAGCGGCCGTCTTCGAGATAGACGCGCACGCCGGCAACGCCTTTGAGCTGTTGTGTCGGGCTCGCGCACTCGCCTTCGACGACGCGACCCATGACGATCGCGCGATCGCGGAACAGCTCTTCGCGCAGCTGGATCGTGGACTGCGCAGAGTTCGAGGCTATGCCATCAGGACCGATCGCCCGCGCTGCGTTCACGAGCTGCTTGCCGTGCGCGCCGGCGGTGATCTCAACGACGTAGCGGATCTCGAGTCGCTGGCCCGGACCGAGCGCGCCGCTGCTGAACGTCAGCGTATGGCCGTCGGCGGAAATCTGCGGATCAGGCGCAGCGACCGCGCCGATGCGCGTCGAGCCCGGGCGATAGCGCGCGCCGAGCGGCAGCTGGTCGACGGTCTGCACGTTCGCCACAGCGGCGTTCGTGGCGGTGTTCTCGACCGTGAGCTGGTATTGAACGAAGTCACCGATCGCGGCGACCGTCGTCGTGGTCGTCTTCTGGACGAAGAGTTGCGTCGCGGCGGCATCGAGCGGCACATCGATCGCAACCGCCGGCGGCGTGTCGGCAGTGAACGCAGCACCGAACGAGCCGGTACCGATGCGATACGGACCGCCCGGCGTCTGGCCGAGGTCCGCGATGCTCAGCGCCGAAGGGAATGCGTGCCCGACCGGCGGATCGACCGCGAGCCGATAGTTGCCGGGCGCGACCAGCGGGAAGCGGAACACGCCGGCAGGCAAGGTGTAGACAGTGCCGCCCGCGTCAGTGACCGGCGAGCCGGTCAGCATCTCGGACGGATAGCTGCTCACAGCGTCGTCCCCGACGACCGTCGCAGGCAAACCGGACATCGCATCGATCAGGCGCACGCGCGCGCCGTTGATCGGCGTGCCGGTGCGCGAATCGAAGATCAGGCCGTAGGGATCGACCAGCGCACTGGCGCTGCTGGTGTCGGCAGCGTCGCCAGCATCGACATACAGCGAATCGATATGCGCGTTGCGCTCGACTTCGAGCACGCAGTTGCCGGTCGTGACCGCGGTGGCGCGCGTCTGAATGTAACCGACGAAGACGCCGGTGTTCGGGCCGGTCTCGGCAATGCGCAGCGTCTCGACATCGCCGCTCGGAGTCCGCAGCCGGACGTCGAGATGGTCGACAGTCGCCGGGTCACGGTTCTGATCGGCATCCGCGACGCGCACGAAGGTCGCCTCGCCGCCATGCACCGTTGCGGTGGACGCAAGCGGAATCGGTTGCGATGCGTCGAGCGCAGTGCCGTCAGCCAGCATCGGCGGCGCCAAAGTCACCGTGCCACTCGAGCCGGTGCACTGAGTCGGCCCCGTCATGCTCGGGGTGCCGCTGCTCGCCACCGCGCGCAGGATCGCAATCGCCGATGTGGTCGGCGGCGGTGTCACGATTGCGGAGACCCGATTGGTGGTGACGGTGGTCGGCGTGCCGCCCGCGCCGACGAAAGAGACAGAGGCGACGTTGTCGATCGCCGTACCGGCCGGCGTCAAAGTTTGCGCAAGAGCCGGTCGGGGAAAAAACAGCAGACTGGCGAGCGCGAGCGCGGCCAGGCGCGCAAAACACGCGCCCATAGATACACCGAAGGCGGGACGGTTATTCACCGTCCCGCCTGCGTTGTGTATCACAGTCTGCGATGACGTACTGAGCATCGATCAGTTGTTGATCGTCACCCGGAACTTCACCGTTGCCGCGCCGCCGCTGGCAGCGACCGCACCCGCGTTGACCACCACTCGTGCCGGCGGACCGGTGATGAAGTTGGTGTCAGGCAGCGAGCCCGCATTCAGCGTGATGCTACCCGGCAGGAACGTGGTGTTAGCCGGAACGTTGTCAGTCACGGTCACTGCGTTCGCCGCTGTGGTCGTGCTGTTGTTGGTCACCGTGATCGTGTACTCGATCACCGCGCCTGGGATCGCCTTCGGATTCGTCGTCCCGTTGAAGGCATCGCTGATGACGGTGGCCGTCTTGTTCAGCGTCAGCGCCGCGGAGCGGATCTCGTACTGGTCCGCAGCGGACTCGGTCGCGTCGCGGCCCGTATCGGCGAACACGATGTCGACGGCCGCCGGGTTGTCGGCGCCCGCCGTCTGCGTCGCGGGCGTGCCGCCGTTCGTGCCCGGCACGGCCGCGATGGCCTGCAGGCGCACGTTGGCGAACTGGCTGTTGGTCGCGGTAACCGGGATGTCGGCCACGACGAACACAGTGACGCTTTCGCCGTCGGCGTCTGTCGCCAGGGTGTTGACGTTGGTCGCAGTATCGACGCCGGCGTCGTACGTGCCGTTGCCGTTGCTGTCGACGAACCAGCGCAGGTTGTTGACGTCCTGATTGTCGGACTGCGAGAACAGCGTCGAGCTGGTCGCCTCGTTGGTCGCCGACAGCTGGTAGCCCTGAGTGGAGTTACCGGTGTTGGTGACGCGAAACGTCGTGACGACGTTGGCCTGGCCGGGCGTGGTCTGCGTAGCGTTGCCCGAAACCTCGCTGACCGTGAGGTCGATGCGGGCGTCGACCACGAACGACGCGGCCGCGCTCGTGATCTGGGTTTGATTCACGCCGCCCACGCTGTAGTCCACCGAGGCCTGGTTGCTGATGGTCGTGCCGGCGGGCGTGCCGTTTGCGAACGCCCCCTGGAACGCAGCAACCGAGGACAGTGCTATCAGCGCGAGGCTCGCGTGCTTGACGTGCCTTGCGATTGTCATTGCAGATCTCCGTAGTGATACACAGTCATTGCTCAACCATTACTTGACGAGCGCGCGATAGCGGACGAACGCAGTCGCGCCCGGCGCGAAGGCGTTCTTGTAGGTCCAGCGGATCGCGCGGTATTCGAAGGCGCGTGCGACGCGCAGCGTGCCGTCGTCCGTGCGCACCTGCAGGTCGGTCCCACCGTCGAATTCCTTGCCGTCGAGCGAGTACGCGATGTCGGTGCCGGTTCCGATCGCCGAATTGGCGACGTAGGTCATGTGCTCCGGCACCGGATTCGCGATCACGACGTTGTCCGTCGGCGTCTTGCAGACGTTGGTGGCCGTGATGGTCCAGACGACCTCGTCGCCCGGCACGACCTTGCCGGCGGGCGCCAGGCGCATCACCTTCTGGCCCTGCTCGTCGACCTCGCGCTCGATCTCGGCGCTGGTCTTCAATTCCACGCAAGCCGGGTCCGCTGCGTAGACGCCCGCGGTCACCGTCAGCAACAGTGCTGCAACGATCGCCTTCTTCCCGTTCATGTCTCTGCTCCTCAGGCTCGACTGACTCAATTGATGGTCACGGCAAACTCGATCGTCTGCGGCCCGGAGCCGCCGATGAGCGTGCCGAGGGTGACCCGCACTTCGGATGCGGGCGTGGAAACGAATGTGCCGGCGTCAGCGTCGGCAGCGTCCGAAAGCGCCGCGCCGTTCAACCGCAATGAGCCGGCGACATAAGTGGTGTTCGCGGGAACGAGGTCGTTGAACGCTGCGGCGGCGGCGTTGCCGCTGCCGCTCGCGGTGATGACAACCTGGTAGTTGATGCGCGCGCCCGGCAGCGCACGGACGCCGCCGAACTGATCGACAATCGTCTGCGACTTCACTGCCGTGAGCTGCACGTCTGCGACGAGGTATTCGCCGAACAGGACCGCGTCGCCGCCGGTCGTACCGGCGACTGCATCGACGCCACCGTCACCCGCGCCGACGAACGCCGTGCCAGGCGCGCCGGTGCCGGTCGCTGCCGCAGCAGTCAACTGGCTGCGGCCGCGATTGCCGTTGAGCACCGTGTTCGGCATGTTGTTGACGACGATGAGGCGGACGCTCCCGTCCGCGGCCAGCACCGGATTGTTCACGCCGGGGTTATAGGCGAGGTCGCCGCCGGAGAAATCGCCGCTGTTGTCGGTGTCGAAGTAGATCGCCGGCGTCGCCAACGTCGGATCGAAATCGTCGCCGACCACGCCGGCGCTGAGCGCGGTGAGATTGAACGCCTCGCTGCCGTTGCCGGTGTTTGTCAGCATGAAGATCAGCTCTTCGGCCGTCGCGCCCGGCGACACGGTGACGCTCGGCGCCGCAAGCGTCAGCACCGCATCAAGCATCTCGGCGACCCGGACGGAGCTGGTGTTGGACGAAGTGGTGACGGTGGAGCCGCCGACCGTGTAGCTGACCTGCGCCGTGTTCTGAATGTTGGTGCCGGCAGGAGTGCCGGCCGCGTGCGACGCGAACGGCGCCGCGAGCAGCGCGAGCCCCGCAAGCGACACCCAACGAACGACAGACAACGACCTGGCCATTCCAACCTCCCGGTATGAAGGTCATGCCCGCACGCGCGGAGGGGGCTGTCGGTGATGCCGTTCAGCTGCTCAATCGTTCTTGATGTGACCCCTCCACTCGCTAGTGGGCGTTTCCTTTCGTGGGCCGATGTTTGACAAATCCCAATACGGAATTGAGGGATCGGTCGCAGTTCGCCGGGGTAGCGCTCAAGTTTCCGGAGGAACTGCCGAGCGGATCGCGCTTTTGACGCTCTTCTGTCAAATCAGGCGCTCGCTGCGAGGAACGCAGTGCGACACGCGTTCGCGGGAATGTGTGCGATGCGCACGGGATCGCGCGTGAAGTGCGCACGCGAGGCAGAGTTACCAGGGTCACTGAAGTGACGTGAGTGACGTGGGTCCGGAGCTCAAGTGGACCCACGTGACTTTCGTGACTTCGTCACTCTCTTACTCTCCAATTGCCATAAGCGCGTCAAACTGTGAACGCTTCGAAGTGCCCGTCGCGCGGCCTTAACTAGGCTGCGCGGGATGTTTGCACGCCAGGCGCAACGAGCTCTGCAGCGGATCACCCTCGCCGGGGTCGCACTGGCGTTTGCGGGGCACGTCTGCGCCGCCACGATTACCGGAACGGTGTTCGAGGATCGCAACTACGGCGGCGGCGCGGGCCGATCGCTGCTCACCTCGGGCGGCCAACCGCTCGCCGGCGTCCGCGTCGAGCTGTACCGGCAGAGCAACGGTAACTTTCTCGATTCGGATACGACCGACGCGAACGGCCAGTACAGCGTCAACAGCGGCAGCAACAACAACGTCGTCATCGTACGCGTCGTCAACGGGACGGTGCGGTCCGCTCGCACTGGCGGCAGCACCTGCACGACGTGCGTACCTGTTCAGACGTTTCGCACTGACGCAGCCGGCGGCTCCGCCAGCGCCGTGACCAATAAGGTCGGCGGCGAGAATCCGGCGCTGAGCGATGCCGCGCAGAATACCGGCGGCTTCGGCAACCTCAACACGGCGACGCAGGCGGCGCAATCCATCACGACTGTCGCGCCGGCAGCCAGCAACTCGACGGTCAGCGGCGTCGACTTCGGATTCAACTTCGATACCGTCGTGAACACGCGCGACGCGTCGAGTTGCACTGCGTCCGGCTCGAGCAATACCTTCTATCCGTGCCAGGGCAACCTGCGCCAGTTCATCATCAACGCCAACGCGCTCGGCGGCGAGGGCTCGCTGACGCAGGTAGGGAGTGGCCAGCTCGAGGGTTCGACGGCGACGCTGCCGTCGGCGTCCGAGAGCAGCATCTTTATGATCCCGAGCTCCGCGCTGACCACTGGCGTGGCAGTCATCACACTGACGACCGCGCTGCCCGCTGTCACGGGCGCGAGCACGCGGCTCGATGCGACGACGCAGACGGTCAACATCGGCAACACCAACAGCGGAACGCTCGGCAGCGGCGGATCAGTGGGCGTCGACGGCGTCGCGTTGCCGTTCTTCCAGCGCCCGGAAGTGCAGCTCAACTGCGCCGCGAGCGCGACTGCACTGACGCTCAGCGGCAGTACGCAGACGATCATCGGCTTCGCGCTGCGCCAGGGCTACATCCTGCTGTCGGGCATGTCCGGCACCGCACGCAACAATCTCGTCGGCATGACAGCAACCGGCTCGAGCGCCGACGACTCGTCGACCGCCTACGGCATCGCCTTCTCGGCGAGCGCCGCGACGATCCGCAACAACTTCGTGACGGTCAACAATTCAGCGATCCGCAGCGACGGCGGGGCGGCGGGCTCGATCGTCACGTTGAACGAGGTCGCACGTCCGAGCGGGGGCCACACGAACACCTTCGACGGCATCCTGTTGATCAACGGCGCGAGCAGCGTGCAGGTGGTCGCAAACCTGGTGCGCGATCAGCGCGGCGGCGGCATCGAGCTCGGCTTCGGCGCGGCAACCGATTCGTATGCGAACGTCTCGGTCACGAACAACACCGTGCAGAGCAACGGCTTCGACTCCCCCTCGACTCCTTCGACCGAGCGCCTCGGCATGGTCGGCTACAGCTACACCGGCAGCAACGTCGTGTTCTCGCGCAACCGCGTGCTGAGTAACGGTGGGCCGGGCATCGTGTTGCTGGGCGTGAGCGGCACGATCGTGAGTCAGAACAGCTTCAGCTCGAACGGCGGCGTCACCGCAGTCAGCGGCCTTGCGATCGACCTCGATGCGAACACGCGCGATCCGAACGGCCTCGGCACGCCGAACGGCGTGACTCTCAACGACGCGAACGACGCGGATACCGGGCCGAACGGATTGCTGAATTATCCCGTCATCACCTCGGCGATCATCGCCAACGGCGAGCTATCGGTCGCGGGCTTCGCACGCCCGGGGAGCACGATCGAGCTGTACCTTGCGCAGTCGCCGGCGGATCCGAGCGGCTTCGGCGAAGGCCTCACGTACCTGACGACGCTCACCGAGGGCAGCGCCGGCGACTTGAACGCGACCACCGGCACGTACGGGCCGGCCGCAATCAACGGCGTCGCACAAGGCACCGACACGACCAACCGCTTTGCGTTCCGGATGGCGATCCCCGCGAGCGTGAGCATCGGCTCGGTGCTGACCAGCAGCGCGACGCTCGGCGGCCAGACTTCGGAGTTCGGCGGCAACGTCGCGGTCACGTCGGGCCCGACGCTGACGCATCTCAAATCGGTCTCGGTGCTGAGCGATCCGCTCAACAACACCACCAACCCGAAGAGCATCCCCGGCGCACTGCAGGTCTACACGCTGCGGATCACGAACCAGGGTGCGGGCAGCGTCGACACCAACACCGTCGCGATCGTCGACGCCATTCCGGCGAACACCGCGCTGTTCGTCCAGGACCTCGGCGCCGCCGGCTCCGGACCCGTCGCGTTCACGAATGGTACGCCGACGAGCGCGCTCACCTACACGTTCTCGGGGCTCGGTAACGCGGCCGACGACGTGGAGTTTTCCAACAACGGCGGCACCTCGTGGACCTACACGCCCGTGGCGAACGCCAACGGCTGCGACCCGGCGGTCACAAATATAAGAGTGAAGCCGAAGGGCACGATGGCGGGAGCGAGCGGCGCGGGGAATCCGTTTTTCGAGGTCAGGTTCCGCGTCAGAGTCAACTGACGTTCACCGCTTCCCCGCCCTACCCATTGGGTATAGGCTTGCCGTCTTTCAGCACTGCGCCACAGCGGCGAGGACTGAGTAACGGTGGAACCGACCGATACTGGAAATCCTGATTACTTTCATCGCGTAGTCGACTGCCAATGGGCCTGCCCGGCCCATACCGACGTTCCCGAATACATTCGGCTCATCGCGCAGGGTCTGTTCACGGAGGCCTACCTGGTCAACCGTGAGTCCAACGTCTTTCCGGGCATTCTCGGCCGCGTCTGCGACCGGCCGTGCGAGCCGGCGTGCCGGCGCGGACGCGTCGAAGCGGAGCCGGTCGCGATCTGCCGCCTGAAGCGCATCGCTGCCGATCATCGCGACGACGTGCGCGACAGCCTGCCGCGCGCGCCGAAGCAAAAGAACGGCAAGCGTGTCGTCTGCATCGGCGCCGGGCCGGCGTCGCTGACGGTCGCCAACGACCTGATGCCGCTCGGCTACGAAGTCACGATCTTCGAGAAATGGGGCACGCCCGGCGGCCTCATGCGCACCAACATCCCGGCCTTTCGCCTGCCCGAGCACGTGCTCGCGGAAGAGATCGGCTACATCGTCGACATGGGGGTGGACCTGCGCCTGTCCTCGCCGGTGACGAGCATGCAGCGACTGCTCGCGTCCGGCGAATACGACGCGATATTCGTCGGCAGCGGCGCGCCGAAGGGCAAGGATCTCGACTTGCCGGGCCGACGCGCATCTCCCGAGGTCCAGCAGCACATTCACATCGGCATCGACTGGCTCGAGTCGGTGGCGTTCGACCACATCAAGGCGATCGGCCGCAAGGTGCTGATCATCGGCGTCGGCAACACCGCGATGGACTGCTGCCGGACCTCGCTGCGCCTCGGCGCCAACGACGTCAAAGTGATGGCGCGCAAGCCGCGCGGCTTCTTCAAGGCCTCCGATTGGGAGCTGGAGGACGCGGAGGAAGAGAACGTCGAGATCGTCGTCAACCACTCGCCGAAAAGCTTCGTGATCGAGGGCGGCCGGCTCACCGGCATGCTGTTCGACAAGATGGAATACGACCTCGACGCCAAGGGCCGGATCACGGCCGAGCGCGTGGTCGGCGAGCAGCTGTTCCCGTGCGACGACGTGATCCTGGCGATCGGGCAGGAGAACGCGTTCCCGTGGATCGAGAACGATCTCGGCATCGAGTTCGACAAGTGGCACGTGCCGAAGGTCGACAAGGTCACGTACCAGTCGACGCGCCGCGAAGTCTTCTTCGGCGGCGACGCGGCATTCGGCCCGAAGAACATCATCTGGGCGGTCGAGCACGGCCACCAGGCCGCCATCTCGATCCACAAGTACTGCCAGGGGCAGAGCGTGAGCGAGCGCTTGCGGCCGACGGTCAAGCTGTCGAGCCGCAAAATGGGCATCCACGAGTGGTCGTACAAGAACGACTACAACCCGGTCGAGCGCCGGCTGATGCCGCACGTCGACCTGAAAGAGCGCTTCAAGAAGGTGAACATCGAAGTGGAGCTCGGCTTCACCGCGGAGCAGGCCGCCGCCGAAGTGCAGCGCTGCCTGAACTGCGACGTGCAGACGGTGTTCACCGCGAAGGACTGCATCGAGTGCGATGCCTGCATCGACATCTGCCCGGTCGACTGCCTGACGATCACGACCAACGGCTCCGAAGAAGAACTGCGCCCGCGGCTGAAAGCGCCGGCGCGCAACGTCACGCAGCCGCTGTACATTTCCGCCCCGCTGAAACAGACCGCCCGCGTCATGGTCAAAGACGAGGACGTCTGCGTGCACTGCGGCCTGTGCGCCGAGCGCTGCCCCACGGCGGCGTGGGACATGCAGAAGTCCACGATCCGGATCCCCTACGCGAGCGACGAGACCCCTCCATGCTCCACGCAGCAGACGCGCAAGACCGCCTGAACGACTTTGTCATCAAGCTCGCGAATGTAAACGGCACCGGTTCAGCGAGCGCGAACTCGCTGCTGATGAAGTCCATCTTCCGGATGGGCGTTCCGGTGATGGGCAAGAACTACTTCCCGTCGAACATTCAGGGCCTGCCGACCTGGTACGAGATCCGCGTGACTCGCGACGGCTATGTCGCGCGCTCCGGCCGCGTCGACGTCATGGTGGCGATGAACGCGGAGACGTACGCGAAGGACGTCAAGGAAGTGAGCCCCGGCGGCTACCTCCTGCACGACTCGACCTGGCCGCGCCCGGCGCTGCTCAAGCGCGACGACATCACCATCCTCGGCGCGCCGTTCGCACGCATGTGCAACGAGACGTTCCAGGGTGTGCGCGCCCGCATCCTGCTCAAGAACATCATGTACGCCGGCTCGCTCGCGGCGCTGCTCGACATCGACCTCGACATCATGCGGGCGATGCTCGGCGAGAGCTACGCGAGCAAGAAGTCGCTGCTCGACTCGAACGTCAAGGCGCTCGAGATCGGCTACAACTACGCCAAGGAGCACTTCCAGTGCCCGCTGCCGCTGCGCGTGGCGCGCATGGACAAGACGGCGAATCACATCATGATCGACGGCAACACCGCGGCCGGGCTCGGCTGCATGTACGCCGGTGCGACGGTTGGCGCGTGGTATCCGATCACGCCGTCGACGTCGCTGATGGACGCATTCCGCGGCTTCTGCGAGAAGTGGCGCGTCGACCCGACAACGCGTGAGCGCAACTTCGTGGTCGTGCAGTGCGAAGACGAGCTGTCCGCGATCGGCGCTGTCATCGGTGCAATGTGGAACGGCGCGCGCGCCTTCACACCGACCAGCGGTCCCGGCATCTCGCTCATGAACGAGTTCATCGGCCTCGCATACTACGCCGAGGTGCCCGCCGTCATTTTCGACATCCAGCGCGTCGGGCCGTCGACCGGCATGCCGACTCGCACGCAGCAGTGCGACCTCCTGCTCGCTGCGTATGCCTCGCACGGCGACACGCGCCACGTGCTGCTGTTCCCGAACAATCCGGAAGAATGCTTCTACATGTCAGTGGAAGCCTTCGATCTTGCCGAGCGCCTGCAGACACCGGTGTTCGTGATGTCGGACCTCGACATCGGCATGAACGACTGGATGTGCCCGGCGCTGAAGTGGGACGACAGTTATCGTCCGGACCGCGGCAAGGTGCTGACCAAGGAGCAGATCGAGCAGCTCGACAAGTTCTACCGGTTCGTCGACAAGGACGGCGATGCCATCACGTACCGCACGCTGCCGGGCGTGCATCCGAAGGGCGCGTACTTCACACGCGGCTCCGGACACACGCAGTACGGCGGCTACACCGAGGATGCAACCGAATATCAGATCGTGCTAGATCGGCTGCGCCGCAAGTTCGACACGGCGAAGCAGCTGGTGCCGAAAGCAGCATTCACGGGCAGCGGCTCGCACGACGTCGGCATCGTCTCGCTGGGCAGCTGCGACGGCGCCGTGCTCGAAGCGCTGGACATTCTCAAGCGACGCGGCCTGCAGCTTGACTACATGCGCGTGCGCAGCTTCCCGTTCGGCGAGGAAGTCGAGCAATTCCTCGCGTCGCACTCGAAGCTGTTCGTGATCGAGCAGAACCGCGACGCGCAGCTGAAGAGCCTGCTCACGCTGGAAACGGCGGTCGAGAAGGCGAAGCTGCGCTCGATCCTGCATTACAACGGCCTGCCGATGTCGTCGAACGAGATCGTCGAGGCCATCGCCGCCGAGCTGCAGCAGCGCGTCAACCCTCCGCTTTCCGCCATCCGGTAGTCACTTGCCATGAGCTTCATCGTCAAACCGAAGGTCGCCCACCCATCCCTGCCGCGCAACGAGCTGGGGCTGACCCGACGCGACTACGAAGGCGGCATGTCGACGCTGTGCGCCGGCTGCGGCCACGACTCCGTGACGGCGGCAATCATCGAAGCCGTCTGGCAGATGTCGCTGCGTCCGGAGCAGCTCGCGAAGCTGTCCGGCATCGGCTGCTCGTCGAAGACGACCGCGTACTTCGTCAGCGGCGGCCACGGATTCAACGCCGTACACGGGCGCATGCCTTCGATCGCCACCGGCGCCATCGCTGCCAACCGGTCCCTGTACTACATCGGCGTCTCCGGCGACGGCGACACGCTCTCGATCGGCTTCGGCCAGTTCGCCCACGCGATCCGCCGCAACATCGACATGCTGTACATGATCGAGAACAACGGCGTGTACGGACTCACCAAGGGCCAGTTCTCGGCGTCCGCCGACATCGGCTCGAAGGCCAAGAAGGGCGAGGAGAACCAGCAGCCGCCGGTCGATCCGGTGCTGACGGCGCTGACGCTCGGCTGCACATTCATTGCGCGCAGCTTCTCCGGCGACAAGGAACAGCTCGTGCCGCTGATCATTGCGGGGCTGAAGCACAAGGGCTTCGCGCTGATCGACGTGCTGTCGCCGTGCGTGACCTTCAACGATCACGAGGGCTCGACCAAGAGCTACGAGTTCGTGCGCGATCACTACGACGAAGTGGTGCACGCGGACTTCGTGGCGCCGGCGCAGGAGATCACGACGCAGTACGCAGCAGGTGAAGCGATGCCGGTGACGATGCATGACGGCAGTCGCATCCTGCTGCGCAAGCTCGACCCGGGCTACGATCCGACGAATCGCGCAGCGGCGTACACGTACCTGCGCGACAAGCTCGCGCAGGGCGAATACGTGACCGGTCTGATCTACATCGACGAAGCCGGCGCGGATTTCCACGGCATCAACAGGACGGCCGCGACGCCGATCAATCAGCTGCCGTACGAGCAACTGACCCCGGGCTCGAAAGGGCTCGACAAGATCATGTCGCGGTACCGGTAGGTCGGGCTAAAGCCCGACCTACAGCTCGAACAGCACTTCCGACTTCTCGTACACCTTGTTCACGCGCTCGCCGTCCCAGACGTAAGCGAGCGCGGCGCCGGCCGTCGGGATGCTGACGGCCTGCGGCTTGAACGCCGCGATGCACTCGCCGCCTGCGTGGCGCACGCTGCGATAGACCAGCCCCCAGTGACCTTTCTCGCGCAGCGGCTGCGCGAATTTCTGCGGCGTTCCCCAATCGTCCGGATCGTGCAGCGCCGAGTAACGCGCGGGGCGGATGTCGAGGAACGGCTTGACCGGGCGGCCCACGTACGCGCGCATGTCCACTTCGCACGGCGGCTCGTGGGTCGCAGCGAGGAAGCGACCGCGATGAAACGCCGTCTCGCGCACTGCCGTCTCGAGCGAGCGGGCTGCGTAGTACACGCCGTAACTGCCGTCGCTGAATCGGCTCGGCCGGCCGAGATGCGTGAACGGCGCCATGACGATGCTTGCGCCGGGACCGCGCACGCGATCCTCGTCCGCGACCAGGGGCGACTGGCCGCTTTCGTCGCGCAGACGGTCGTTGGTCAGGCCTTCGATGTGCCACGCCATGTCGAGCTGGCGCGCGCCCACGATGTCCTCGAAGACGTTGATCGGCGGATGGCGCGCGGCGACGACGCGATAGATCCTGTGCCAGCGCAGGCTGACGGGCCGTGGATCGGACATGTTCTGCGGATCAGCCGCGCTCGGCGTCGAGGTAGCGGCGCACGTCGGCCAGGTCGACGACGCGCCCGCCGAGCATGCGCTCCAGCGCGGACTTGCCGGCAAAGGCATACGCCGTGTTGGGCTTCTTGACCCAGGCGTGCGCCGACTCGGCCGTGGGCAGCAGGATCCGCAGCGCCTTGTAGATGCCCATCACGTAGCTGATGCGCTCGACGGTATCGGCCGAGAGCCGGGCGGCACGCTCGCTCTTCCACTTGAAGAAGGTCGAGCGCGGCGGCGCGCCGAGGAGCGTTCGCTCCTCCTCGGCGCTCAGGCCCCAGCGCTGCGTGATGTTGAAGAACGCCGTGAGCGCCGTGGAGCCGAGCTCCTCGGAATCGAGGTCGGGTGGGCCGGCGGGACGGGGTTGCAACATCGGCTAAAGTCCGCTAATGGAGTTATCCAGAAGATACTCCAGTATTGGACTAAATGCCATGCCCTGTTGCACGGTTCCCCCTCACCCGCCTGGCCGCCGCAGCGCGGCCCGCACTCGCCGCAGCACCCGCCGCGGCTGGCGGCGCAGCTCGCGCGGACAGACCTGCAGCACCGTGTAGCCGAGCTCCGCCAGGAAACGGACTCGCTGCTGCTGGCGCTCGCGCAGCTCATCCTGTGCCAGCAGCTCCACGACCAGCGAGCGCTCGCGGCAGACGTGCCCTACGACGAACGGGCCGATTTCGCAGCATGCATGGAAGCGATGGGGACGCAGGGAGCGCGACTGCAACAGCTGGCGCAGCCGCTCTTCGCTCGCGCGACGCAGTCCGGTGCGCGCCGGGCGCTGTCCGGTGAAGAAGCGGGTGAACATGAGCGCAGGCTAGCGCTGCGCGGACGAGAAGAAGGCGGCGATTATCTCGGTCGAATGCCGGGAAATCTGTAGCGCGGGGGGCGCTGAATCAGCGCCAAATCAGCGCCAGTCGCGCCGTGAAGTGGCGGACCACAGTCTGCAGATCGGAGTGGGACTCGCGACGAACGCGCCGACGCGCCGATGTCCCAGGCCTCGCTGCATGCAGCGCGGATCGTGTGCCCACTGCATCGCGTAGACGACCGGATCGAGACTCGCACTCACCAGCTCGCGCAGATGCCCTCGCCAACCATCTTTGCTCTTCATGCTCACTCCGATTCCCAAGTCGCCCATTCAACGCTCGCCGGTAAATCGCAGTTCCTGGTCCTACGCCCTGTAATATCGACTCTCTACTGCCGCCATTTAGCGACGGATGCAGAAAAACGCCCGTTTCTCTGCGAACTGCGCGGCACATCACATGCGGCGGATCTGCCACAACAATTGACCGGCCGCGGCGCGTTCGGTTCCGCGCGTTACATATGGCCTACATGCTGCCTGAGCGGCGGCATGAGAGTAATTGGCCATCAGTTCGTTATGATTCCTCGCAAAATAGCGGGCAAAGCAGGGGGATCTCATGCAGTTCGAGCACACCGACAAGGTCCGGGCGCTCATCGCGCGCCTCGAAGCATTCTTCGACGAGCACATTTATCCGCAGGAGCAGGCAGTCGCCGAGCTGGTCGCGCGGCGCGACGGCAAAGCGCGCTGGGAGCCGATTCCGCTGATCGAGCAGCTCAAGCCGAAAGCGCGTGCCGCGGGTCTATGGAACATGTTCCTGCCGCACTCGGCGAGCGGCGCCGGTCTCACGAATCTCGAATACGCGCCGCTGTGCGAAGTGATGGGCCGCGTCGGCTGGTCCGGCGAGGTGTTCAACTGCTCCGCGCCCGACACCGGCAACATGGAGATCCTCGACCGCTTCGCCTCGCCCGCGAACAAGGAGCGTTGGCTCGAGCCGCTGCTCAACGGTGAGATCCGCTCGGCATTCTGCATGACCGAGCCCGGCGTCGCCTCGTCCGACGCGACCAATATCGAGACCAGCATCCGCCGCGACGGCGGCGACTACGTGATCAACGGCCGCAAGTGGTGGTCGTCCGGCGCCGGCGACACGCGCTGCAAGGTGCTCATCGTCATGGGCAAGACGGATCCGAGCGCGGCGAAACACGCGCAGCAGTCGCAGATCATCGTGCCGATCGAGACATCCGGCGTGAACGTGCTGCGCATGCTGCCGGTGTTCGGCTTCGACGACGCCCCGCACGGCCACGCGGAGATCGTGTTCGAAAACGTGCGCGTGCCCGCGGACAACATCCTGCTGGGCGAGGGCCGCGGCTTCGAGATCGCGCAGGCACGGCTCGGCCCGGGCCGCATTCATCACTGCATGCGCAACATCGGCGTAGCCGAGCGCCTGCTGGAGCGCATCTGCCGGCGCCTGTCCTCGCGCGTCGCGTTCGGCAAGCCGATCGCCGAGCAGTCGATCTGGCTCGAGCGCATCGCCAACTGCCGCATCATGATCGACCAGGCGCGGCTGCTGGTGCTGAACGCGGCGGACAAGATGGACCGCCTCGGCAACAAGGCCGCGCGGCGCGAGATCGCGATGATCAAGGTCGCGGCGCCTGCAATGCTCAACTACGTCGTCGACTGGGCGATCCAGGCGCACGGCGCGGCAGGTGTCACCACCGACTTCGGGCTCGGCCACATCGCGGCAAGCGCGCGCACGATGCGCATCGTCGACGGCCCGGACGAGGTTCACCGCAACCAGATCGGCCGCATGGAACTGGAGCAATACCGATGAAAGGCTCGTCGCTGTTCGACCTGACCGGCAAAGTCGCGCTCGTCACCGGCTCCAGCCGCGGCATCGGCCGCGCGATCGCCGAGCGCCTCGCGGAGCACGGCGCGAGAGTCGTAGTCTCGAGCCGCAAGCTCGATGCCTGCGAAGAAGTCGTCGCGGCGATTCGCGCCAAGGGCGGCGAAGCCATCGCGCACGCCTGCAACATCGGCCGCAAGGAAGACCTGCAGGCGCTGGTCAATGCCGCGATCCAGAAGTGGGGCGGCATCGACACGCTGATCTGCAACGCCGCCATCAATCCCTACTTCGGCCCGATGCTGAACATGGCCGACGACGCCTGGGACAAGATCATGGCCAGCAACGTGCGCAGCAACTTCTGGCTGAGCAATATGGTGCTGCCGCAGATGGTGGAGCGCCGCGGCGGCTCGGTCATCATCATTTCGTCCGTCGCGGGCCTGCTCGGCACGGCGGTGATCGGCGCGTACGGCGTCTCGAAGGCCGCCGACATGGCGCTGGCCCGCAACATCTGCGTGGAGTGGGGCGCGAAGAACATCCGTGCGAACTGCATCGCGCCCGGCCTGGTGCGCACCGACTTCGCCAAGGCGCTCTGGGAGAATCCGCAGATCTACGAGCAGACGGTGCGGATCTATCCGCTGAAGCGTATCGGCGAGCCGGACGAGATCGCCGGCGCAGCGGTGTTCCTCGCTTCGCCCGCCGGCAACTTCATCACCGGGCAGACGATCGTCATCGACGGCGGCGGCATGGTCGGCCGCGGCGGCTAGCAAGCGCATCGTTCGCGACGCGTCGAACGCGACGAAAACTGCGAAGGAACTGAAAAAACAGTCATTGCGCGCAGGCTGCTAGCATTCTCTCATGCAGCCCGACAACGATCCGGACGCGAGACGCGCGTCGCTGCAACCGCGATGGTGGTGGCCGCTGCCCGCCGGCATGTTGCTCGGCCTCGCGCTCCGGTTGTACTTCTCGAGCGAGGACATCAATGCGATGTCGGCATCGTTCGCGGTGCTCGCGCCGATCGCGATGGGTGCAGTTACCGTCTACGTCGCGGAGCTGCGCGAGCGTCGCACCTGGTCGTACTACTTCGTCATGGGTGCAGCGGTGAACGTGCTGTTCGTCTTCGGCACGCTGCTGATCCTGATCGAGGGACTGATCTGCGTCATCCTCGCTGCGCCGATGTTCGCGCTGCTCGGCGGCATCGCGGGAGTTCTGGCCGGAGCCGCCTGTCGTCTGAGCCGGCGCTGGGCACGGCCGACGGTGTACTCCCTCACGGTTCTGCCGCTGCTGCTCGGCACCGTCGAGAGCAAATTGCCCGTGCCGAAGGAGATCAGCACCGTCGAGCGCTCGATCACCGTCGCGGCGCAGCCTGCCGACGTGTGGGCGCAGCTCACCACGGCTCCTGCCATTCGACCGGAGGAGGTCGATGACGGTTGGGCCTATCGCATCGGCGTGCCGTTGCCGGAGTCGGCGCTCACTAGCGACGGCAGTCCCGGTGAAGTCGTCCGTCACATCCGGATGGGCAAGGGCATCCACTTCGAGCAGGTCGCGGCCGACTGGGAGCCGGGCCGTCGCGTGCGCTGGTTGAATCGCTTCGCGCCGGACTCATTCCCGCCGCACGCGCTGGACGATCACGTGCGCATCGGCGGCAAGTACTTCGACCTGATGGATGTGGATTACTCGCTGCAGCCTCACGACGACGGCACCACGACGCTGCGCGTCGCAGTCAGCTATCGCGTCAGCACGCGCTTCAACTGGTACGCCGGGCGAGTGGCCGAAGTGCTCGTCGGCAACTTCGAGGAGACCGTCCTGCGCTTCTACGCACGTCGCGCAGAGGCCCAGGCGAGATCGGCGCCGGGTTGACCGCACGATCGACCCACCGTAGGGTGGGTTCGACTACGCAAGCGTACATTTGCGTAACAATTCGCTACCGCTGGACGCACGGGGCAGGGCATGGGCTCTGGAACAATGCCCGGATAGCGCAATCGCCGCGCGTCGCACGACGACACCCATGAATTTCACTCTGCGTACACTCCTTCCGCTCGTGATGCTCGGCGCTCCAGTCGGTCCTCTGCCCGTCGCCGCGCAGACGGCTTGCACTGCTCCCTCGCCGGACTGTGCCGTCGTCGGCGATTTCGACCTGTCGCTGTCGTTCGGCTACGGCACGCGCACCAACCCCGTGACCGGGCGTGACGACATCCCGCTGTACGTCATTCCGCAGGTGAGCTATTACGGCAAGCACTTCTTCCTGGAAAGCCTCGAGCCGGGCGTAACGCTGTACGAGAGCGACGCGAACACCTTCAACCTGGTTGCGACGCCGGGCTTCGACCGCGTGTTCTTCAGCAGCCATGATCTGCAGAACATCATCGTCGCCAGCACTGTCGCTGGCGACTTTAGCGAGGCACTGGTCCCGCCTGAGGATCAGTCGTTTCCCGTCGGCAGCCGCCACACGACGTATCTGGCCGGACCGGAGTGGCTGTTCCGCTATCACGATTTCATCGGTCAGCTGAACGCACTGTACGAGGTCACCGGACGGCACAAGGGCTACGAGGTGCATGGCGGGATCTCGGCGCCGCTCCTGCAGTCGAAGCACTCGCTGGTCGTCAATGCCGGCTGGACCTGGAAGAGCGCCGAGGCGGTCAACTATTACTACGGCGTGGAGAACCTCTACAAACCCGGTTCGGCCTTCAACCCGTTCATCAAGCTGAGCTATGCCGTGCCGCTCTCGGAGCGCTGGACGCTCACTGCATTCGTGCACTACGAGTATCTCGACGATGCGATCGTCGACAGCCCGATCGTGTCCGATGGCGAGGTCATAACTGCGTTTGCGGGCTTCAAATACAAAGTACTCTAAAGCTGCGCTCGCCGGTGCCCTGTTGCTGTCCATCCAGACCGCGGGCGCTGCGGTCGATGCCGCACGCCCGGAAATCGAGCTCAAGCTGCGCCCGCGCGTGTGCACGCTCTCCGGCGACGACACGACCTGCGATACGACGGTGCACGCGCAGTGGCGCTCGAAACGCAACGAATCGCTGTGCCTGTTCATCGTCGATCGGCCGCAGATCCGTCATTGCTGGGAGAATCACGCGGAGGGCGTCTACAGCGTGGAAGTCTCGTTCAGCGAAGACCTGGTCGTGCAATTGCGCGACGCCGAGCGCGACGACGTGCTGGCATCGAAGGCGATCGCGGTGATCCGCCAGGCGCTGCTGCTGCGACACAAGCGGCGGCCGCCCTGGAACATCTTCGACTAGCCCGCTCCCATGCACGCGCAACCGCTCGTTCTGCTGGTGGAAGACGATCTGCGCCTGGCGGAGCTCGTGCGCACGTACCTGAGCAGCAATGGCTTCCGTGTCATCGTCGAACATCGCGGCGACCGCGTCATCCAGCATCTGCAGGATGGAGCGCCCGATCTCGTGGTGCTGGACCTCGCTCTGCCCGGGCGCGACGGTTTTGCGGTGTGCAGGGACCTGCGCGCCGCATCGGACCTGCCGATCCTGATCGTCACCGCGCGCGACAACGACATCGACCAGGTCGTGGGCCTGGAGATCGGAGCGGACGACTACGTCGTCAAGCCTGTCGAGCCGCGCGTGCTCGTCGCACGTATCCATGCATTGTTGAGGCGCAGCCGCGCTGCTGCGCCCGTCGGGCCGCGCGTGCTGAAATTCGGCGAGCTGACGATCAATGCGACCGCGCGCTCGGTCACCATTGGTGCCAGCGACGTGACACTGTCGGGCAACGAGTTTGCCCTGCTGTTTTTCCTGGCCACGCACGCGGGCGAGATTCAATCACGCGAGACGCTCTACCTGCAGCTCTACAAGCGCGAGTACGACGGGCTCGACCGTACGCTCGACGTGCGCATCTCGCACCTGCGCAAGAAGCTGAGCGATGCCGGCGCGCCCGACCGCATCCGCACGGTGTGGGGCCACGGCTATCTGTTCTCTGCCGATGACTGACCATGGCGCGCCATTTCCTCACGCTCTATCTGTCGATCGTCATCACGCTCGCCGCGGTCAGCTGGGGACAGGAGCGCCTGTGGCAGGCGTACGCGGGCGGCGCGCATACGGGCGCAATCCCGCAAGCGGCGGCGCTGGCAATTCTCGACAGTCAGCTGGCCGACGTCCCGAGCGAGCGGCGCGTAGCCTTCGTCGCCGACGTTGCACGTACCAGCGGTCTCGACCTCGAATTGCTCGAACCGCAGGACATCGCGGGCACGGGCGAGATTCCTGCGCTCGCCGACGGCCGGCCGGTGCTCATGGACGGCGCGGACGGTCGTGCCTGGGTGCTGCAGCGAGTCGGGCAGGACGGCCGCGTGCTGGCGTTCCGCTTCGAGAATGAATCGCAGCGCGGAGCGCTCGACTGGCTCCTGGCATTCGTCTTCTACGCGGCGATCGCGCTCGTCGTCATGGTGTGGCTCTGGCCGATGACGCGCGATCTGCGCCGGCTCGAATACTCGACCGTGCGCTTCGGCGACCGCAACTGGAGCTTCGATCCCGAGATCGCGCCACGCTCACCGGTCTATCCGCTCGCAGCAGCTTTCCGCCGCATGGCCGCACGCATCGAGGGGCTCATCGGCTCGCACAAGGACCTGTCGAACGCGCTGTCCCACGAGATCAAGACTCCGCTCGCGCGCATGCGCTTCGAGATCGAGCTCGCGCGCGTCGCGACGGAGCGCGAGGCGCTGCTGCGGCATCTCGATCACTTGAATCTGGACGTCACCGAGCTGAACGCGTTCGTGACTGCGACGTTGGAATATGCCGTGCTCGAGCGCGCGGAGGTCGCACTGAACGTCGCGCCGCACGACTTCACCGCGATCGTGCCGGCGGTGACCGAGTCGGTAAAGCGCGGCACGCGCCCAGAGCTGACCATTCAATGCGAGGTCAGCGCTGACGCGCAGGCAGTCGTGTGCGATGTGCACCTGATCGAGACTGCATTGCGCAACCTGCTCTACAACGCCATTCGCCACGCGCACCAACAGGTGCGTGTAACTTTCGAGCGCGACGGTCGGCAATATCGCCTGTGCGTCGACGACGACGGGCCGGGAATTCCCGAAGCGGATCGTGAGCGCGTGTTCGGCTCGTTCGTGCAGCTGGGACGGCCCACTGGCGAGAAGACCGGCTTCGGTCTCGGACTTGCGATCGTCAAGAGAATCGTCGAATGGCACGGCGGCAGCGCGCACGTCGAGCGCTCCGCGCTCGGCGGCGCGCGCTTCGTCGCCGAATGGCGCTCGCAGTGAGGCGGGCCCGCTACTTCTGATTCGATACCGCCGAATCCTTGAGCTTGTTCTTCATCGAGTTGAAGGTGGCTACGTCAGACGGCGCCAGGTGCGCTGAGTTCAGCGCTCGAGCCGATTGAAGCGTTCGAGGATCTTGCGCAGCTCGGCCGTGTCGATGGCCGGCACCGTGCGTCCGTTCACCCCGGTCATCGTTTCGGCCGCGACCATGGCGTTGACGATGCTCTCTTCCACACCCTGCACCGTCGCGAGGAACAACGGATTGAGCTGACCGTTGGCGAGCGTGCGGACTTCGAAACTCCTGACCTGGCTCACCTGTGCGTTGGCCGTCGAGAACGCGAGAAACAGGTCGCCCGATCCGTCGCCGGAATAGCTGCCATTGCGTGCCAGTCCGAGCGATGCCCGCCGCGCAAGGCGCTGCAACTGCTGCGGCAGCAGCGGCGCGTCGGTCGCAATGACGATGATGATCGAGCCCTGGTCCTGCGCGTCCGGGCGGGCCTTCGGCAGGAATTTGCCGACCGGCACACCCGCAATGCGCAGCTCGCTGCGCACACCGTAGTTCGCCTGGACGAGCACGCCGACGGTGTAGCGCTGTTCGGCGATTTGCACGACGCGCGAGCTGGTACCCGTCCCGCACTTGTACTCGTGACAGATCATCGCCGTGCCGCCGCCCACGTTGCCTTCGGCGATCGGGCCGCCGGCGCGGGCACTGTCCAGTGCCGCAAAAACATGCTCGGGCTTCACGGGGAAGGCTTTCGCGTCGCTGAGATCGCCGTCCCAGGTCTCGCCGACGACGGGCAGCGACCACCAGTAGCCGCTCGGGTCCGGTTTGCCTTGCTTGATGCGCCACGCGATCACCGCGTCGCGCACCGTGCCGACACTGTGCGTCCCGGTGATCATCACCGGGCCCTCGAGAAAACCGGACTCCTGGATCCAATGCACGCCGGTCAACTCGCCGTTGCCGTTCAGACTGAAGACGCCTGCAAACACCGGCGTCGCGAGGGTGGTGCGCCCACGCGGCAGAATCGCGGTGACGCCCGTTCGCACTGCATGCTCGCCAGCGCCTTCGATCAGCGTCGCATAGCCGACGGCAACCGGCGCCACGTCGGTGATTGCGTTGAGCGGCCCGGGGGTGCCATCGAATGGAATGCCGAGCGCGCGAGCACGAGGGTGATCAGCGGCTACGGCAGTGCCGAAGCACGCCGCGAGCATGATCGCGACGAGGAGCGTCCTCATCGGATCATGATAGCAGCGCTGTAGGTCGGGCTTTAGCCCGACGCGACGCGGAGTCGGGCTGAAGCCCGACCTACATCAGCCCGACTTCGCCCGGGGCACGAAGAAGAAGTCGCCGACTTCGTGGCCGGCGCCCTTGATCGACTTGAACTGCGGCGTCTGCACGAACTTGTTCTTCGCCGCCGCAACCTCGACGCGCTTGCGGACGCGGCTGAACAGCTCCGGCGCCGAGAGAATGCCCTGGTTACCTTCGAGCTCATCGAGGAACGCGCGCGCGAACACCGAGTTGTTGCCGCCGCCTTCGTCGAGCACCGGCTGATCGCCGCCGGAGGACAGCAGCAGGCGCGAGCGCTTCGGCAGCTTGAACTTGATGTACTCCTTCGAGTACGAAACCTTGTCGTTCAGGAACAGGTAGCTCGGATCGGTCGACAGCAGGCCCGAGTAGCACGAGTCCGCAACGACCAGCACGCGCTTCGCCGCGAGGCGGCCGAGATGCCCGGTGATCTGCTCGTTCGGCACCCAGAAGCGATCCTCCGGCGGCGCGTCCGCGTTCACCGGCAACCAGTAGCCGCTCTCGAGCTGGCCGCTCTTCAGGCGCGCGCCGTGGCCGGCGTAGTAGATCAGCACGTTGTCCTCGGGCTTGAGAACCGCGTTCAGATCGTTGATTGTCTTGAGCATCGTGATGTCGTTGGCGTCGTCGAGGATCTGCACCGTGAACCCGTACTTGTCCGCGAGGATGCGCGCGGCGCGCGCCGCGTCGTACTTCGGCGTCTGCAGGCTCTCGATCGACTGGTAGTTCTGGTTGCCGATTACGATCGCGTAGTAGCGGCCGAAGTTCAGGCCCGCCAGCGTGCGCTCGTCCGCGGTCGGCGGAATGGGCGTCAGCTCGGTCATGCCCGACGGCGTGCGCGTCTTCGGAATGCCGGCGAGCCGCTCGGTGCTCTTGCGGCGCTCGCTCTCGAGCTGCGCGATCCACTTCTTGAGCGCTTCGACTTCCTTGCTGTTGTCCGCCGTCTTCTCGGCGGCCGGCTGCTTCGCCAGCTTGTCCTGCAGCTCCTTGAGCTGCTTCTGCAGCAGGCCGAGCTGCGAGTCTTTCTCGGCGATCGCATCTTCCAGCTGCTTGCGCAGCTCGTCCTGCTCGCGCTGCGCGGCGGACGCGAAGATGATGTTGTCTTCCTTGAGACCCCAGGCCTGTCGATACAGGTTCAAAGCCTTGAGCTGGTCCTGTTCCACGCCGAGACCCTGTTCGTACAAGGTGCCCAGGTTGAATAGCGCGCGCGAATAGCCTTTGTCCGCGGCCTTCTGATACCACTGCGCGGCGGCAGCGTAATCCGGCGGCACGCCCATGCCGCGCTCGTAGATCTCACCGACGTTGGTCTGCGCTTGCGGATCGCCGCCTTGTGCGGTTTCCATCCAGATGCGCAGCGCCTGCTTGATGTCGGCGCGATCGTAAGCAACGAATTCGCCGCCGCGAATGGTGCACTCCGCCGTGGTCGTGCGGATCGGCCGGCGCTGCGACAGGAACGTGCTGTTGCCGAGCTGGCGCACCTGGCCCGGCAGCAGGCAGTCGACGATCTCCACGTCCGAACGCTTCACCATCCCCTTCGTGGCCGCGGCCTTGTCGGATTCCGCAGCGGAGGCGACGACCAGCACGGCCGGCGCCAGCAGCAGCGCTGCGCGACCCATTGCGTGTGTGAAGCGTTTCGCTCTCATGAATCATTCCTTATCCACGGGGGATTTCCCGGGGCAAAACTCGCGCTGCTCATTCTGCCCCTCGGTCAGAAGCTGCGCTGGAAGCGCAGACCGATGCTCACATCCTGGAAGCTGATGAACTCGAAGCTCTCCAGCCGCTGGTACTCGATGTAACCCGAGATGCCGTGCTTGAACTGCGCCGAGAAGCCGGCCGCCAGCCGCCAGTACGACTGGTCCGGATTGTCGGTCTCGACCAGCACCGGCGGCGTGCTCGCCGCGTTCGGATCGTTGGCAAAGCGCACGCCGAACACGTCGACGTCGTCCTCGAACTCCCGCACGTAGTCCACGCGCAGATGCGGCAACAATACACCCCACGACACGTTCCACGCGTACGTGAGTCGCACTCCCGCATTGCCGGTCAGCGACTTGAACTTCTGTTCGTCATAAATCAGGTTCAGGCCGTCGGCGCCGCTCTCGGTGAAGCCGTCGATGGTGGTGTCGATGTAGAAGAAGCCGAGGTTAGGTGAAATGGTCAGGCCGCCGAGCAGGAAGTCGTAGCCGGCGGACAGGCCGCCGCTCCACGTCAAGCCGTCGGTGTCGCCCTGGGCGTCGGCTGAGACCAGCCCGCTGCCGTCGACGTACGTGATGTTGCGGTCCGCGTCGTAGCTCGAGTTCGAGATGTTGAGGATGCCGTCGAAGTAGAAATTCTTCGCCGCGTACGCCGAACCGTACAGCGAGAGCGCGAACGAGTCGGTGTCGAGCGCGCCGTCGTCCGCCGCGAAGTCGACGCTCGAGGAGCCATAGGACAGCGCGGCGCCGAGCACGGCGTTGTTCGAGACGCGATAGTCCAGGCCGCCGACGAACGCCCACTGGTCGGCGTCGAAGGCGGGGCTGGTGGCGTTCTGGTCCTTCTCGCCGAAGCTGAAGTTGCCGCGGAACCAGATGCCCCACTTGTCGCTGAGCAATCCGCCCGGCTCGTCGGCGCTCGCGCCGCCGCCGAAGAACTGCTTCACCATGTCTTCGAGCTGCGCCAGCGGCACCAGCTTGCCGTCGACGATGACGTTGAGCCCGGCGAGGCTGAGGCCCTTGGCGCCGCCGCGCAGCGCGATGAGGCGATCCATGATGCTTGCGTACTGAGTGTTCGCGAACAGCAACGTCTGCGTGCGCGCGACCGCGAAGTCGTCCGGGATCAGCTCCTCGAGAGCGTCGACTTGCTGTGCAACTCCGTTGGTGGGCGTCTGTATGCGTATCCCATTGCACTTCGCCAGCAGGTCGGTTTGATCAGCCGTCAGGCTCGTGAGCGCCGCCAGCGAATCGCACATGCTGTCCATCTTCTGCGCCATCCGCTGCTGGTTCGGCGTCAGGCCGGGGATCTCGGACAGCACAGTCGCAGGCGGCGCCTCCGCGATCGTGATCACCGAGGTGTCGGCAGAGGTGATGCCAGCGTTGTCGGTGACGACCAGTAGGATGTCATTTCTGCCGTCGGGGAGCGTGACCGTGAGCGTCTGCCCTGAGCCGAGCGCTTCGGTCTGCTCGCCGCCGATGATGCGGGACCACTGATACGAAACGATCGTGCCGTCGCTATCAGTCGAGCCCGAGGCGTCGAGCGTAACACTCTCGCCAGGCTGGCCATTGCTGTCGGCGATGTTGCGGTCCGGACCGGCGTTCGCGGTCGGGATCGACGGCTGGTTGATCGTCACTACGAATGCATCCACGTCGAAGGACGTCTGGCTGGTGCCGGAGTCGTCCTGCACGAAGAGCTGCAGGTTGTGGACACCCGGACCGAGATTGACGCTCAGGGTCGGCGAAGTGCTGGCCGGGCCGAACGTGGTGTCATTGTCCACGTCGCCCCACTGATAGGTGAGCTGCGTTCCGGGATCCGCATCAGTGGAAGCAGAACCGTCGAGCACGACAGTCTCGCCGGGTTGCCCATCCATGTCGTTGATCGTGCGATCGCCGCCGGAATTCGCGACCGGCGTGGTGTTCGGATCAGCGCAGCGCGCCAGCTGCTGAGGGTCGGCGAGATTCACTGTCGGCCCGGACTGGCGTACGACCTGCACGACCGACGTGGTCAGTTCGCCCAGTCCGTTGACGGCGGTGAGCTGAACAGTGACGGCGTTGTTGACGGCGGAGTCGAAGCCCTCGTCCTCGACCGCGAGACAGACGCCGCCCTGCAGCGGTTGCGTGACACCGACCAGGGTGCTCGGCTGCCCGTCGACCGTAACCTGGCCGATCGCCATATTGATCGGTGGTCCGCCCACGAGCACGTTCTGCTCTTTGAGATTGACGATGATGCGATTGTTCTCGAACTGGGCCTGGATCGGGTTGCCGGTGAACACTGGTGCCTTGGCGTACGCGGCAGTCGTCAGCAGAGCGAGCGCCAGGGCGCCGAAGGAGCGAACAAACATTGGCCTGTCTCCCGGGTCTTATTGATTCGTCTGTCGGACCCGGACGCCGCATCAGCAGCAGACCCCAGGCTTCGCAGTATCTAACAGCCCTGCTCCGTGAGCAGCAACGCCCGTAAGTACCAGTCGTCACGCGCGCTGCAAGGAAAGAGAACTGTGCCCGGGGTCGTTGACAATCGTTGTGATGCGCGTCGCAATCGTTGCCATGCACCGCCCCGCAGCCCTGTTCCTGGCCCTGTTCTTGTCCAGTTGCGCGAGCAACACGACGCGCATCGAGACGCTCGCAGGCACGCTGGGCCTCAGCCGCAGCGTGCTGGAGGCCGGCAGCTTCCGCAGCCTCTTGTTCATGCGCAGCGCTGCCGCGCCCGGAGATGCGCCGTTGGCGGTCTTCATCGAAGGGGACGGCGTGCCCTGGCGCGGCGGCCGGGAACCGAGCCTCGATCCGACGACGGGTGATCCGATTGCACTGAAGCTCCTCGCGCAGACACCGCCGCCCGCCGCTTATGTCACGCGTCCGTGTTACCAGGAAATGACAGGGCCTCGCTGTACGCCCGAGCGCTGGACGATGCAGCGCTACTCAGAAGAGATCGTGTCGAGCATGACCGAGGCGGTGCGGACCGCCGCGGAGCGGGCGAACGCGCGCAAAGTAGTACTTGTCGGCTACAGCGGCGGCGGCGTGCTCGCGGTGTTGATCGCCGAACGCCTCGACGACGTCGCCGGCGTCGTCACCGTCGGGGCGAATCTCGATACCGACGCGTGGACGCAGCATCACGGCTATCTGCCGCTCACGGGATCGCTGAATCCCGCCGCGAGCACGGCGGGGCATCGCTGGCCGGAGATACATTTATATGGGGCTCGCGACAGCGTCGTGCCGCCCGCCACAACTGCTGCGTACTTCGCACGCTTCCCGCACGCGCAACAGAAGGTCATCGACGACAACGATCACGTGTGTTGCTGGGTCGAGCAGTGGCCGGCGTTGTGGGCCCAGATCACTGCCGCGCCTTGAGCGCCGCGTCCGGAAAGTCCGAGAACACGCCGTCGATGCCGAGCTGGTAGAACTGCCGGTATTCGAGCTGCGGATCGTTCTGGTATTCCGGCGCGAGCGTTGCGGGCTCGGTGCGGAAGGTATACGTGTGCACGCGCAGGCCGGCCGCGTGCGCTTGTTCGATCAGCGTCGTCTGCAGCAACTGCGGGGCTTTGACGTCGCGCATGATCTGCCGCTTCCACGGCCCGATCGCATTCGCATACTTCGCGATGTCTTCGAGGCTCTGCGGCGCAGTGCCGCCGCGCTTGTCTGCGTACTGCGGAATCTTCACGCCGACCACGCGCTTGCCGGACGCGTCGTATTGCAACGCGCCGTCATCGAGCAGCTGCACGAGCGGCAGGCGCGTCTTCGCGTGCAGGTACTGCAGGTTTGCGCTCTCGAAGGACTGGATGAACACCGGGCCGTCCGGCCGGTCCAGCTTGCGCCGGCGCAGCGCTTCCAGCAGGCGCTCTTCGAGCGGCAGGTTCAGCGCGAGATGGAACGACGGATGCTTGGTCTCTGGATAGACGCCGATCGTGCGACCGCGCCGCTGCGATTCGCGCTCGGCCAGGTCGAGGATCTCCTCGAACGTGGGAATCTCGAACTTGCCATCATATTCCTTCGAGCGCGCCGGGTTCGGCTGCACGGCACGCAGCCGCTTGATCTCGGCGAGCGTGAAGTCGCTCGCGAAGAAGCCGGTGACCGATTTGCCGTCGAGCTGCTTCGTCGTGCGGCGCTGAGCGAACTGCGGCCGCGACTTGACGTCGGTGGTGTCGTCGAGCAGCGGCTCATGACGCGCGATCAGGTGACCGTCGCGCGTGGCAACGAGGTCGGGCTCGATGTAGTCGGCGCCCATCTCGATCGCGAGCGTGTACGACGCAATGGTGTGCTCGGGGCGATAGCCGGATGCGCCGCGATGCGCGATCACGAGCGGCGGCTTGCCGTCGAGCGTGCGCCATGGGGTGGAGCTGGTCACGGGCGCTGCAGCCTCAACCCCGGAAACGATGAGCGCGAGTGTCGCAAGCAGCGGGAAGAATCGATGCATTGGCGTTGCTTCCGCGCATGGCGCTCAGTCGACGAAGAAATCCGGGAGGAAATCGCGGTTGCCCGGCGTGACCGCGTAGCGATCGAAATCCTTCACGCCTGCGCTCGCCAGCAGCTCGTCGTCGATGAAGAAGTTGCCCGTGCACTCGCGCGCATCGCGCGTCAGGATCGAGTACGCCGCGTCCGCCATGATATCCGGCGTTCGTCCGAGCCTGGGATTGGCCATCGGGATCACTTGCAGCGCTGCGGTCGCGATCACTGTGCGCGGCCACAGCGCGTTCACGCCGATGCCGTCGTGACGAAATTCCTCCGCCATGCCGAGCACGCACATGCTCATGCCGTACTTCGCCATCGTGTATGCCACGTGCGGCGCGAACCATTTCGCCTTCATGCTCAGCGGCGGCGACAGGTTGAGGATGTGCGGATTGCGCCCGGCGCGCGCCGAATTCTTGAGATACGGCAGGCAGGCCTGCGAGCTGACGAACGTGCCGCGCACGTTGACGCCGAACATCAGATCGAAGCGCTTCATCGGCGTCTCGAGCGTGCCGGACAGCGAGATGGCGCTGGCGTTGTTCACCAGGATGTCGATGCCGCCGAAGTGCTCGGCGCACTGCTTCGCCGCCTCCGCGACCGCGTTCTCGTCGCGAATGTCCACCTGCATCGCCAGCGCCTTGCCGCCGGCTTCTTCGACTTCGCGTGCCGCGGTGTGGATCGTGCCGGGGAGCTTCGGATGCGGCTGATCGCTCTTCGCGGCGATGGCGACGTTCGCGCCGTCGCGCGCCGCCCGCTTGCCGATTGCCAGGCCGATGCCGCGCGACGCGCCGGTGATGAACAGGGTCTTGCCTTTGAGCGACATGACGGCTCCCCAGAGTGATCGGTCGTCGAACGCTACTCTAGCCGCGCAGCGCAGTCCACGCCGTCCGCAGGATCAACGCGCTGACGATCACGATGAACGCCTTGCGCACGAACGTGCTGCCGCCGCGCAAAGCCCACCGCGTTCCGACCATGGCGCCGGCCAGATTGCAGACTGCCATCCCCGCGCCGACGTACCACAGCACCAGTCCATGCGCCGTGAAGTACGAAAGCGCGGCCCCGTTCGTGACGACGTTGATCGCGCGCGCCGCTGCGCTGGCATGCAGGAAGTCGTAGCCGTAACAGCGCACGAAAACGAACATCAGCAGGCTGCCTGCGCCCGGCCCAAAGAAGCCGTCGTACAGACCGACGGCGGCGATCCATGCTGCGCCGACGATGTGGTGCGAGCCAGTGAACGCGCGCGGCACATGTTCGCCGCCAAGATCCTTGCGCCACAGCACATAGACGAGCACCGCGAGCAGCATGATGGGAACGAGCGGGCGAAAGATCTCTGGCGCGACGACGCTGGCGAGCCGCGCGCCACCGATGGACATCAGCAACGCGATGAGCGCCAGGGGCACCAGCGAGCGCCAGGGAATCGTGACCTTGCGCGCGTAACGCACTACGGCGCTGACCATGCCGAAGAGGCCGGCGAACTTGCTCGTGCCGAGCAGCGTCGCAGGCGGAACGTTCGGATAGACCGCGAACAACGCCGGGACCTGGATGAGTCCGCCGCCGCCGACCATTGCATCGATCAGGCCCGCGGCGAACGCTGCAACGAGCACCAAGACAAGATCGAACGAAAGCACACGCGCAGGATACCCGTAGGTCGGGCTTTAGCCGGACAACTTCAGCTATATTGCCGGCCTCCAATAACGATTTCCCTGGGGACCCCAATGCGCGCACCGCTCCAAGCCCTGCTGCTCGGCTGCCTGTCGTTGCTGGCCGGCCCGTTGTTCGCTCAGGACGTCTGGGACCAGGTCGAGCATCGTTACGCCGACTCGAACGGCGTGAAGATCCACTACGCGGTACTGGGCGAAGGGCCGCTGGTGGTGATGATCCACGGCTTCCCCGACTTCTGGTACACGTGGCGCCACCAGATGCGCGCGCTCGCAGATCACAACTACCGCGTCGCTGCGGTCGATCTGCGCGGCTATGACCTGTCCGACAAGCCCAAGGGCGTCGAGAATTACGCCGTGCCGCTGCTGGTCGGCGACATCGCCGCGGTCGTCAAGGCGGAGAAGCAGACGGACGCGATCATCGTCGGTCACGACTGGGGCGGCGCAGTCGCCTGGAACGTCGCGATGACGAAGCCGGAGATCACGCGGCTGCTGATCATCTGCAACCTGCCGCACCCGGCCGGCATCGCGCGCGAGATCGCGACCAATCCGCAGCAGAAGAAGAACAGCGAGTACGCGTTCAACTTTCAGAAGCCCGACGCGCACAAGACGCTGACCGCCGAACGGCTCGCCGGCTGGGTGCGCGATCCGGCGGCGAAGCCGCGCTACCTCGAAGCGTTCAACAAGAGCGACTTCGAAAGCATGCTCAACTACTACAAGGCGAACTATCCGAAGGCGGACGCGCCGCCGCCGGCCGCGGACGTGCAGTTCCCGAAGGTCAAGGTGCCGGTGCTGATGTTCCATGGCCTCGACGACCAGGCGCTGCTGCCGGGCGCGCTCAACGGCACGTGGCAGTGGGTCGAGAAAGATCTCACGATCCTGACGATTCCGGGCGCAGGCCACTTCGTGCAGCAGGACGCGGCCGAGACCGTGAGCAACACGATGGTGGATTGGCTGGCACGGCACCAGAAGTAGCATTCACCGGAAGCGCTCGATGAAAAAGATTCTGATCGGCATCGCCGTGCTCGTAGTTGCCGCACTCAGCGCGGCGTTCCTGTATCGCGACCGGATCGCGATGATGATCGCGTTCGGCAAGCTCAAGCCCGAGCACAGCTTCGCGGCAGCGCCGCCGCCGGCCGCGCCCGATTATTCGCAGCCCTGGAGCTGGGCGGCGTTGCCGGATCGTAGTGACGCTGCCGACGTGCTGCCGGCCGGTGACGTGCAGGATCGCCAGGCCTCCGCGGAAGTCGACGTCTTCTTCGTGCATCCCACGACGTTCTTCGGCACGGGCTCGTGGAATCAGCCGCTGGACGACACCTCGACGAACCGGCTCACCGACACTTTCGTGCTGCGCGGCCAGGCATCCGCGTTCAACAGCTGCTGCAGGATCTACGCGCCGCGCTATCGCCAGGCGACGATCTACTCGTTCATGGACAACTCGGGCAGCGGCAAGTCCGCGCTGCAACTCGCCTACGAAGATGTGGAGCGCGCGTTCGACTACTTCATCGAGCACTACAACCAGGGCCGGCCGTTCATCCTCGCCGCGCACAGCCAGGGCTCACTGCATCTGCGCACGCTGCTGGAGAAGCGCATTACCGGCACTGCGCTGCATGAGCGACTGGTGGCTGCGTATCCGATCGGCTTCGGCATCGATCGCGAAGCACTGGCGATAGCAGTGCCCGACGTGCCGGTGTGCGACTCAGCGGAACAGATCGGCTGCCTCGTCACGTGGAACGCCGTGGGTCCGCAAGCCGACAAATGGGGCGACACGGGCAAGAGCATCTGCGTGAATCCGCTGACCTGGCGCACCGACGGCGCGGCGGCGGACGCGTCGTTGAACATCGGCGGCGTGGCCTACGCCGGCACGTTCGAAGGCACGCTCGCCGACGTCAAAGGAGTGCCGCAGGATTTCGCGGACGCCAAACCGATTCTCGAGACGGGTGTGGCGGACGCGCAGTGCGTGGACGGAATGCTGCTGGTGAAGGAGGTTCACTCCAAGTACTACGCAGCGCGGCCGATGGGGCGGGACAACTACCACATCTACGACTACAACCTGTTCCACATGAACCTGCGGAAGAACGTGGAGCAGCGGGTGGCGAAATACCTGGAGAGTCGGGCTGAAGCCCGACCTACGGGGACGCTGTAGGTCGGGCTTCAGCCCGACAGCTATCCCAATATCGCTTCGCGCTGATACAAGCGGATCGCGAGCCCGACGAACACTGCGCCGAGCAGCAGCGTCGTTCCCGCCGAGATCAGCACATGCAACGGCGGGGTCGCATCGCCGCGCATCAAGCTCGTCGCGAGCAGATGCTGGCTGAGGCTCGGAATCGTCATCAACAGCGCGCTCGGCTTGGTACCGTTCACGACCGCGAACATGATCGGCGCGATCGGCAACAGCATCACCACCGATAACCACGACTGGGCCTCGCGATTGCTGCGGGTAAACGACGCCACGGAGGTCATCAGCCCCGCGCCGAGCGGCACGAACGGCAGCATCACCGCAAACATCGCCAGCACCACGCGCGGGCCGAAGTTCGCGGACATCCCGAGCGCTTCCAGCGGAATGAACTGCAGTACGACGCCGAAAGCCGCGAGCGTGAGCAGCAGCGAGATCGACATGAACGCCGAGGTCGCGAGCATCTTGCCGACGATCAGCTCGGCGCGCTGCACCGGCAGACCAAGCAGCGGCTCCAGCGAGCCGCGCTCACGCTCGCCCGCCGTCGTGTCGATTGCGAGATAGAAGCCGCCGACGAGCATCGACATGAACGAGAAGTAGGTCATCATTCCGAGAATCAACAGCGAGCGGCCCGCGGGCGTCGCGACGTCGAGCGTGTGCACGTCGACGGGCCGGATGACCTCCGGACTGATCCCGCGCACCAGCAGACGCAACGACGCGAGCTGACCGCCATACGCTTCGAGCAAACGCCGCGCACGGTCGGCGCTCGAGCTCGTCTGATTGTTCGCCGTGTCCACCACGAGATCGAGAGGCGCGGGCTCGCCGGCCTGCAGCTTGCGCCCGTATTCGGCGTCGATCAGCAACACCAGGTCTTCGTGCCCGGCGCGCACCTCGCTCATCGCTTCATCGGGCGCCAGCGAGACAGTCTTGATCTCCGCGCCGTTCTCTTCGAGAAACTTCACCAGGTTCGGCGCGTGCTCGACGCCCGAAACGGACAGATGCAGCGGCCGGTCCTGGCTTTCGACGACGCGCTTCGAAGCCAGCGAAGTCGTGAGGCCGAAGATCACCGGCGCCAGCAGCACACCGAACAGGAACGCCGACAGGATCACCCGCCGATCGCGCAGGTTCTCCAGCATCTCCTTGGCGAAGACGATCCGGACCGCGCGCGTCATGCAGCCACACCGCCATCCGCGGCACGCACGAACGCCTCTTCCAGATCCGCGGCGCCGCTCGCTGCGAGGATCTCCGCGGGTGTGCCGCGAACGACGACGCGGCCGTGCGAGATGATCACGATGTCATCGCACAACGCCGCGACCTCCTGCATGACGTGACTGGAGAACAGCACACAACGGCCGGACGCGCGCAATTGACGGATCAGCTCGCGCAGCATGCGCACCGCATTGACATCGAGCCCGTTGGTCGGCTCGTCCAGGATGATCGTGCGCGGCTGATGAACGAGCGCACGCGCGAGCGCCACCTTGAGACGCTCACCCTGCGAATAGCCTTTGGCGCGGCGGCTGGCCACTGTGCCGAGGCCGAGACGCTCGATCAGCTCGTCGGTGCTGCGATCGAGCGCGGTGCCGCTCAACCCATGCAGCTTGCCGTAGTAGCGGATATTCTCGCGGCCGGTGAGATGCGCGTACAAGCCGCTCGAGTGCGGCAGCACGCCGAGCGAGCTGCGAACCTGCAGCGACTGCTCCAGGCAGTCGTGACCATCGACAACGGCGCTGCCGGTATCTGGCCGCAGCACAGTGCTCAGAATGCGCAGCGTGGTCGATTTGCCGGCGCCGTTGTGGCCGAGCAGGCCGGTGATGCGGCCGTCCTGCGCCTCGAACGAGACATCGCTCAAAGCCCGGACGGCGCCGAATTTCTTGCTCAGCCCTGCGACCCGGATCATGGCGCCGGCGCGCTCCGCGACAGCATGAACGGTGTCGGTGCGATGGTGCGCACGCAGGCGACATCCAGCGCGGCTGCCGTGCCGGTGGCGATGAACTCGGCGGTCAGACGCGGAATGCAGCCGGTCGCGAGCTGCCCGTGGCCCTGACCGGCGGCGACGAGATGTCTGGCATTGCGCAGTCCCTTCATGATCTGGTCCGCGTAGCGCTGCGGCGTAACCGGGTCGTTGGTGCCGGAGAGGACGAGCGTCTGCACGTCGCTGTGCAGCGGCTTGCCGAAGTCTGCATCGACCGAACCGCGAGGCCAGTCTGCGCAGACCGCACGCATGCCGTCCATGAAGGCCGTGCCCATATAGGTCTTCGCGAGCGCAGCATCGGCGACGTTCTCCTGCTCCCAGCGCGGCGCATCCTCACTGCAAACGACAGCGAAGTGCATGCCTTCGGCGATCTGCTCCTCGACGTCGCTCGCGACGCGCAGGTACTGCGCCGCCAGCGCCTGGGGCTCACGCAGCGTTTGCGCTTCGTGAATGAGCAGCGGCAGCGTTGACACGGTTTCGTCCGCGTAGCTGAGCAGGCGGATCGCGGCGCTGAAGCGCGCGGCGTCGAGGCGGGTGTTCGTAAGCGAGCCGGTGAGCGGATGCGGAATCGAAACCATCATGGGTTCCTGGCGCAGCCGCTGCTCCAGCGATCTGAACTGCGTCGGAATCTCCGGAAACTCGCGCGCGCAATCCGTATCTCGAGCGCAGCGCTGCAAGGCGCTGTCGATTGCGTGCTGCGCTTCGATCGCGACGTCGGGACCAAGCGCAACTTCTGCGGGCACCGCGCCGTCGAGGATCGCTGTGCGCACGCGGCCGGGATAGCGGCGCATGTAATGCTGCGCAACGCGCGTGCCGTAGGAGATTCCATAGAGATTCACTTTTTCGTAGCCGAGCGCGGCGCGCACATCGTCCAGGTCGCGCACAGCGATGCTGGTCGTGTAGTAGCGCGGGTCGCCAGGCAGCGACGTCCGGCACTCGCGCACCAGCGCCTGCAGCTTCTGCGGATCCAGCACCGCGAACTCGGTATCGTCCGGCAACTCGCAGTCGAGCCGGTTCGAGCGTCCCGTGCCGCGCTGATCGACCAGCACCAGGTCGCGGTCGCGCCGGATGCGCGTGAACGCCGGCGCCACACTCAGGTAGAAATCGCTGGCGGCCTGTCCGGGACCGCCGCTCAGGATGAACAGCGGATCGGGCGCCGGCTTCAAGCGCAGCGCCGGGACCACGGCGACGTGTAATTGCAATTCTTTGCCATGCGGGTCAGCGCGGTTCTCCCGCACGCGGTACTCGCCGCAGCGGGCCGCGACGCTACCGCCGGCCACGGCGCTCTCCAGCCGGCAGTCGTGCAGCCGCAGCGGCTCGTCAGCGGATGCAGCACGGATTGCGCTGCAAAATATCCATGCTACCCACCAAGGAACCTGTGCCCGCAAGCGTTGTCCGGACGTTGTAGTCGAATGCATCGCCGACAGTTTGATACATTCGCACGCTTGCAGGGGATAGCCATTGGAGTCGTCAATGAGAATTCGAACTCTGTTCACAGCCGCGCTGCTGGCAGCGCTGCCGCTGGCGGCCGCATCGGCCAAGGATGCTGCCCTGGCCAAAGCGGTTGCCAGCGAGCATCGCTCGCCCAACATGGTCGCGCGCGACAAGTATCGGCATCCGCAGGAAGCGCTGGAATTCGCCGGCATCAAGCCCACGATGACGGTGGTCGAAATCTCGCCGGGCGGCGGCTACTGGACCGAGATTCTCGGCCCGTACCTGAAGGACAAGGGCACGTATTACACGGCGCTGGCCCCGCGCAACGCCAGCGAGCGCGCTGCGAAGTCGCTCGACACCTGGAACAAGAAGCTCGCCGATAACAAGGCGCAGTGGGGCGACGTGAAAGTCACCGAGTTCGGGCGCGGCAGCTACGACGTGGCGCCGGCAGGCTCGGCCGACCTCGTCATCACCTCCCGCAACGTCCACAACTGGATGGGCGCGGGCTTCGCCGACGAAGCGTTCGCCGCCTTCTACAAGGCGCTGAAGCCGGGCGGCATCCTGAGCGTCGAGGAGCATCGCGCGCCGGCCGACAAACCGCAGGATCCGAAGGCCGAGAACGGCTACGTGCGCCAGGATCACGTGGTCGAGCTGGCGCAGAAGGCCGGCTTCAAGCTCGTCAGCCAGTCCGAGGCACTGGCGAATGCGAAGGACACGAAGGATTGGCCGCAAGGCGTGTGGACGCTGCCACCCTCGCTGCAGCTCGGCGAGCAGGACAAGGACAAGTACCTCGCGATCGGCGAGGCCGACAACATGCTGCTCAAGTTCCAGAAGCCGAAATAGGTCCGGCCATGGATGAAGACGTCAAACGCTGGATCTACTGGGCCATCCCGGTCATCGTCGTAATCGGCGCGGGCGTCGCGCTCTATTACAACCGCAAGGGCAACGAGCCCAGACCTGAGCCGGCGGCGCAGACGCAGCCGGCGCCGAGCGTCGCACCGCCGGTGCAGCATCCGATCGAGGAGGATGCCAGCGCCGCGAAGCCGCTGCCGGAGCTGAACAGCAGCGACAGCGACGTGCAGGAGTCGCTGGTCGGCGCGCTCGGGCGTTCGCTCGAGCAGGTGCTGGTGCCGAAGGACATCGTGCGCCACGCCGTCGTCACCATCGACAACCTGCCGCGCAAGAAAGTGGCTATCCAGCTGCGGCCGGTCAAGCCGACGAGCGGCGAGCTGGTCGTCGCGCCGGGCGGCGAGCCGACACTGAGTCCCGACAATGCCCAGCGCTACGCGGCGGCCATGGCCGTCGTGAAGAACGCCGACATCGGGCAGCTCGTATCGGTGTACCGCCATTTCTATCCGCTGTTCCAGCAGGCGTATGTCGATCTCGGCTACCCGGACGGCTACTTCAACGACAGGCTGGTGGAAGTGATCGATCACCTGCTCGCGTCGCCGGACGTCACCGGCCCGATCAAGCTGACGCAGCCGAGTGTGTTCTATCAGTACGCGGATCCGTCGCTCGAGGAGCGCTCCTCGGGCCAGAAGCTGATGATCCGGATCGGCCCGGAGAATGCCGCGATCGTGAAGGCGAAGCTGCGGGAGCTGCGCAAGGAAGTCGTGAAGCAGAAGAAGCAGTAGCAGCCGGGGCAGTAGGGAAGGGTCGGGGAGGAGGTGCCATCATGCACAAGATCGCACTGGTACTTGCGATTGCCGCGGTCGGCGAGGGATTGCTTGCGCTGCACCTGGTGGGTCAGCTGCACGAAGAGCGTGACAACGCGCAGACGCTGCAAGCACGGGTGACGGAGCTCGAACGCACGTCGAAGCAACAGGCGGCCGGAGCCACGTTCGTCGCGATCCCGACTCAACCCGCCGCCTCACCTTTCGCGAACGTCGGCCCGACCGCAGCCGCGCAACCCGCGGCGCCCGCTGCCGGCAACGCTGTCAGAGTCGCCAGCGCCCAGTTCTCCCAGTTCTCGACCGACGCCCTGGCGCCGAACGCGCAGCAGATGCGCGAGCAGATGGCCGCGACACTCGAGCGCCAGCGCACGTTGCTGCAGGATCCGGACTATCGCGAGGCGATGCTGTCGCAGCAGAAGATGGTGATGATGCGCTCCAGCCCGGACCTGGCGAAGGATCTCAACCTCACGCCCGACCAGATGGACCGCCTGTTCAGCACGCTCGCGGATCAGACGCTGCGGACGATGGACACCATGAACACGTGGCAGGAACAGCCGGACGCGGCGAAGATGCAGGAGCTGCAGCGCAAAGCCGCCGAGCAGCAACTTGCCAACGAAGCAGAACTCAAGCGCGTGCTGGGCGAGACGAAATATCGCGAATGGCAGGAGTACCAGGCGATGTCCGGCGTGCGCTATGAAGCGACGCGGCTGCGCAATTCGTTCGCAGATGCCGGCGTGCCGCTGGATCCGGGTCAGATGAAGCCGCTGACGAAAGCGCTGCAGGAACAACAGAAGCTGGAGCTGCAGAGGCTGGAACAGTACGTGGCGACGCCAGCGAACGCGACCCTCGCCCAAACTTTCACCACCCCCGATGGCGTGAACGTCGCACAGCTCATGACGAACTCCGTGGAGTCGCTGGCGAAGACACAGCAACGGCAGCGCGAAGCGCTGGCACGCGTGCTCACACCTGAACAGTTGAAGGTGGTCGAAGAGGAACATAACGCAGAGCTGCAGATGCAGCGCGCGCAGGAGCGGCTCATGCGTGCGCAACAGGCGGCGGATCCGACGCTGGGGGCGTTCACGCCTGCCGCGCCGGTTTCAGACTGAATGACCAGCGAACGTAGAGAGTGAACGATGCGTGCAAAGAATTCCGTGAAGGTGCAGCTGGCGTCGCTGGCAATGGTCGCACTGTGCGGATGTGGTGGCTCCCAGGCGCCGTCGCCGCCCGCAGCAGCACAACCTCAATCGCCGACCGGCGCCGTACCCGGCAACGACGAGCCCGCGAATCCCGCGTTCATCGGCCGCATCTGGCGCTCGACGGTGCTCGGCAGCCCGGTCGGCTCGATCCTGATCTTCCTGCCGGATCGCACGCTGCTGATGGACTCGTGCTTCGAGACCTACCGGGTGTCCAAGTGGGGCGTGGCCGGCGAGCACATCCGCTGGCTCGAGGACACGGTGCCGATCGAGGCGGAAGTGAAGACGCCCGGCAAGGACGAGCTGATCCTGAAGATTGTCGGCCAGGATCGCGAGCAGACCTACATCGCGATGACCGACCCTTACAAATGCCCGGACATGCCGCGCTGAGACCGCGAGCGGCTTTTCCAGCGCCGGCGCCGATTGTTCCGTTGCCCCTGCGGCTGCTGCTTCGGCTGCGACTGCGAGTACCCATGCGCATGGCGTGACTGCTGCTGCGGCTCGGGTTGTGCCTGCGGCTTTGGCTGTGCGCGTTTGAAGTGCGGCAGCTGCAACTGCGGAATCGGCTTGCGCAACACCTTCTCGATGTCCTTCAGCAGGCCGATCTCGTCCTGGGCAACCAGCGATACCGCGATTCCCGTCGCGCCCGCGCGGCCCGTGCGGCCGATGCGATGCACGTAGTCTTCCGGCACGTTCGGCAGCTCGTAGTTCACCACGTGCGGCAGCTCCTTGATGTCGAGCCCGCGCGATGCGACTTCGGTGGCGACCAGCGCGCGCACGTCGAATTTCTTGAAGTTCGCGAGCGCCTGGGTGCGCGCCGACTGACTCTTGTTGCCGTGGATCGCGGCGGCTTCGATGCCGTCTTCCTGCAACTGCTTGGTCAGACGATTCGCGCCGTGCTTGGTGCGCGTGAACACCAGCACCTGCGACCAGTCGCCGTCGTGAATCAGGTGCGACAGCAGTGCGCGCTTCTGATCCTTCGGCACCATGTACGCGCGCTGCTCGACCGTATCGACTGGAGCGTTGCGCCGCGCGACTTCGACCTCGACCGGCTGATGCAGCAGGCTTTGCGCGAGCCGGCGGATGTCATCGGAGTAGGTCGCCGAGAACATCAGGTTCTGCCGCTGCTTCGGCAGCAGCTTGATGACGCGGCGGATGTCCGCGATGAAGCCCATGTCGAGCATGCGGTCCGCTTCGTCGAGCACGAAGATCCGCACCTGCGACAGGTCCACCGTGCCCTGCTGGGCGTGATCGAGCAGACGGCCCGGCGTCGCGACCAGGATGTCGGTGCCACGGCGCAAACCGTCGATCTGCGGATTGATGCCGACGCCGCCGAAAATGACTTGAGTGCGCAGCCGCAGGTACTTGCCGTAAGCGCGAACGCTCTCGTTCACCTGCGCAGCGAGCTCACGCGTCGGCACGAGCACGAGGGCGCGCGGCGCCTTCGGCGGATGCGCGGTGCCGTGCAGGAGTTGCAGGATCGGCAGCGTGAAGCCGGCAGTCTTGCCGGTACCGGTCTGGGCGCCGGCCAGGAGATCCCGGCCCGCGAGAATTTCAGGGATCACGCGCGTCTGCACAGGCGTGGGTTCGGAGTAGCCGCGCTCGACGAGCGCGCGCGTCAGTTCGGGCATGAGCCCGAGAACAGCAAAAGGCATTGAGCAAGAGTCCTCTACCAGCCCGCAGGCGACGGGGTTCGTCGCAAGGTCCAGTCGAGGCGGAGATTAGTTTCGAGGTGGGAAAACCGCGAGAAAGTTGACGAGCTGACCGGACGGCAGCTGGTAAGCGGGCGGCACTGTACAGGTAAACGGCGCGGATCACAAATCTTTGCCGTGGAATCGCTACAGTAGGCGCACTGAAAACAACGACGGGGGACGGCCCATGCACTTCGCTCGATGGGGAATCGTGATCTGTGCGGCGGGATTCCTGGCGGCGTGTGCCGGCAGTCCGGGCGCGGGCTCCGGCGCCGGGCTGGAGATCAAAGTCCTGTCGAATCGCGCCGACCTCGTCAGCGGCGGCGATGCGCTCGTCGAAGTCGTGCTGCCGCAGGCGACTGCGCCCGATGGTCTGCACGTCGATGTGGATGGGCGCGATGTCAGCGCGTCGTTCGAGCAGGACGCAGACTCGCGCATCGTCGGGCTCGTCACCGGCCTCAAGGACGGAGCGAACGTCGTCACGGCGCGTCTCGGCAAAAGCGGCGCGCGACTGACGATCACGAACTTTTCCGTCGGCGGCCCGATTTTCTCGGGACCGCAAGTGCAGCCGTGGCTGTGTGCGGAGCCGAGTGCGAGCGGCCTGAGCACTGCGGCGACCGATGCTCAATGCAACATCGCGAGCGAGGATCATCTCTTCTATCGCACGACCGAGCAGTGCTCACAGCGCAGCAGCGGCCCGCCGTGCTTCAAGCCCTACGACCCGAACGCAGCTGCGCCCGCCGACCTGGCGGAGACGACCAACGATTCGGGCGCGAAGGTGAAGTACATCGTGCGCGTCGAGCGCGGCGTGATGAATCGCGCCATCTACGATCTCGCCGTGTTGTACGACCCGGCCGGCGGCGATGCGGCGCTCGCTGGCTGGAATCGCAAACTCCTCTGGTCGTTCGGCGGCGGCAGCGGCACGCCGTACCGGCAGCTTCCGCCGAACAGCGCCTGGCAGCAGACCGACTATGCGCTCGCGCGCGGCTATCTGGTGGGCGTCAGCGCGCACACCGACCAGCAACTGAACTCGAATCACGTCGTCGCGGCCGAGACCGTGATGATGGGCAAGGAACACGTCATCGAGCGCTACGGCGAGATCAAGTACACGATCGGCGTCGGCTGCTCCGGCGGCTCGATCATGCAGCTGCAGCTCGCGTCGCTGTATCCCGGCCTGCTCGACGGCATTCAGCCCTCCTGCACGTATCCGGATTCGTACTCGACCGGCATGGAAGTCAGCGACTGCGTGCTGCTCGGGAACTACTTCGCGTCGCCGGAATTCGCGGCGCTGACCAGGGAGCTGACGCCGTCGCAAGTCGCTGCGAAGAAAGCCGCGATCGCCGGGCACCTGGACGAAAAGGCCTGTCCGGCGTGGGCGAATTCGTTCGGCAGCTCGAACGAGCCGGGCGTGTATACGAGTCCGCGCACGAAGAAACCGGTGAACAACTGCCTGCTGCCGGACGACCAGGTGTACGACGCGGCCAGCAATCCCGGCGGCGTGCGCTGCACGATTCCCGAGTACGCGATGGCGATCTGGGGAGCGGAGCGCACGAATCCCAAGGTTGCGAACCGGACGAACGACAATGCCGGCATCCAGTATGGACTGAAGGCGCTCGCGGCCGGGCAGATCAGTGCCGAGGAATTCGTGTCGCTCAACGAGAAGATCGGCGGCAGCGACGTCGATATGAAGGCAACGGCCGGACGCATGGTCGCGGACCCCGAAGCGCTGCGCATCGCCTATGAAGACGGCATCATCGGTGACGCGAAGCAGTGGGCGAAGGTGCCGATGATCGACTGGCGCGGCAACGACAACTCCAACATCCACATGAACTGGCGCGCGTTCGCGGTGCGCGACCGGCTCGATCGCAGCAACGGCGGTCACGGCAACCAGGTGATCTGGCGTTACGGCCCGGGCCTGCTGCCGCCGCCGCAGCTGATGGTCGATTCGCTGGTGACGATCGACAAATGGGTCGCGGCGATCAAGGCCGACACGAGCAACACGCCGCTCGAACAGAAAGTTGTGAAGAACAAGCCGGCCGAGGCCTTCGACTTCTGCTACATCGGGACCGACTACACCACCAAGGTGACCGATTGGGCGAAGTGCGATGCGGACCCGGTGCTGCGCTACTTCTCCTCGCCGCGCCAGGTCGCCGGCGGCCCGCTCGCCGAAGACGTGCTGAAGTGCCAGCTGAAGCCGCTGAAGCGCGGCGACTACTCGACGACATTCACCGACGAGCAGTGGGCGCGCCTGAGCAAGGTGTTCGCCCGTGGTGTGTGCGACTGGAGCAAACCCGGCGTCGCAATGCAGCGCTCGGCCCCGTGGCGGACGTTCGCTAGTGGCCCGGGTGGCGTGCCGATGGCGGCGGCACCGCGGTCGAAGCGGCTGTAAGCAGCACTTTCAACTTCGTCAGCAGATCGCTTTCGCGATACGGCTTCGCGAGCACGTCGGCGCCCTTCTCCGGCGCCGCGTACTGCGCCGCGTAGCCGGTCGCATAGAGCACCGGCAACTGCGGTCGCCGCTCGCGCGCGAGGCGGCCGAGCTCGAAGCCGTTCATGCCCGGCATGACGATGTCGGTGAACAGCAGATCGATGTCCGGCTCGTGATCGACGATGTCCAGCGCGCGCGAACCATTGTCTGCTTCGATCACCGTGAACTGCAGCTCCTTGAGCATTGCTGCGGTCACGGCGCGCACACCCGCGTCGTCTTCGACGAGCAGGATCTTCCGGTCGCGCCCGGAAAGCTCTGTCGGCTCGCTCTCGTTCGCGACCCGGGCGGGCTGAGCCAGCGCCTCGCTGCGCGGCAGGTACACCTTCACGCGCGTGCCGCGATTCGGCGCGCTCTCGATCTTGACGTGCCCGCCCGATTGCTTGACGAAGCCGTACACCATGCTGAGCCCGAGACCGGTGCCATGACCCAGATTCTTGGTCGTGAAGAACGGCTCGACGGCGCGCTCCAGTACTTCGGCCGTCATGCCCACACCCGTATCGGTGACCGACAGCAGCACGAAGTCGCCGGCCGGAACGTCCGCATCCTGACCGTGCGAGCTGACATTGCTGGTCTCGATCGTCAGCGTGCCGCCTTCGGTCATCGCGTCGCGCGCATTCACGGCGAGATTGATCAGCGAGGACTCGACCTGCGCGGGATCCACGAGCACGTGCCACAGGCCGCCATCGCTGCCCCGGATCTCGATGCGGATGCGCTCGCCGAGCGTCCGACCCAGGAGCTTGGCGACGTTGCGGCACATCTGCCCGAGGTGCACCGGGCTCGGCTGCAGCGGCTGCCGGCGGGCAAATGCCAACAGCCGTCGCGTCAGCTCCGCGCAACTGAGCGCACCGGTGAGCGCCATCTCCGCCCGTCCGAAGTTCCGCCCCGTGCCGCGCAATGAGCGCGCGAGCGCGTCGAGATTGCCGATCACGACGGTGAGCATGTTGTTGAAGTCGTGCGCGATGCCGCCGGTCAGCTGGCCGACGGCCTCCATCTTCTGCGCCTGGAACAGCTGCTGCTCGATGCGCTTGTGATCGGTCATGTCCAGGCAGCTGCCGAAGATCTCCTGCGGCTGGCCGGCGTGATCGCGGATCAGCACCGCGCGATCGAGGAACCAGCGATGCGAGCCGTCGGCGCAGATCCAGCGATATTCGGTGGACATGCCGCCGCTCGCCTGCAGGGAGGCCAAATCGGCCAGCACGCGCTCGCGGTCATCCGGATGAATGCGCTCCGGCCACAGGTCCGGGTCCTCGACGAAGCGCGCCGCCGGAAAACCGATCGCCTGCGCCATGCCCTCGCTGACGAAGCGCGGTCCGGAGAAACGGCCCTTGAGTCGCGCGCTGTACAGCGCGATCGGCAGCGAGCGCACGATCGCTGTCTGGCGCTCTTCAATCTGCCGCAGCTGGCGCTCCGCTTCGAGCTTCTCCTGCCGGATGCGCAGATTCTCTTCCTGCAACATGCGCTCGAGCTGCGCCTGGCGCCGCACTTCCTCGTTCTTCAGGTACAGGTCGACCAGCACGGTGATCTTCGAGCGCAGGATCACCGGATCGACCGGCTTGAAGACATAGTCGACCGCGCCCATCGCATAGGCGCGCGCGATGTGCTCGTCGTCCTTGTCGATCGCGCTGACGAAGATGATCGGAATGTGGCGCGAGCGCTCGCGGCGGCGGATCAGCTCGGCGGTTGCGTAGCCGTCGAGGCCGGGCATGTTCGCGTCGAGCAGGATGACCGCGCATTCCTCGCGCAGCAGGAAGCGCAGCGCGTCCTCGCCCGAGGCGGCCTCGACGATGCGCTGCTCGAGCTCGGCCAGCACGTGCGACAGCGCGAAGCGATTGTCCGGCTCGTCGTCGACGACGAGGATGGTTGCTTTCGGCTCGACTGCGTTCACTTCACCGCCCGCCGCGCTACACGCGACCCAGCCAGACGCGCATCATCGACACCAGCTGATCGGTGTCGACCGGTTTCGAGATGTACTCCGACGCGCCGGCGCCGATGCACTTCTCGCGATCGCCCTTCATCGCCTTCGCCGTGATCGCGATGATCGGCAGCTTGCGGAAGCGCTCCAGGCCGCGAATCTGCCGCATGGTCTCGTACCCGTCCATGTCCGGCATCATCACGTCCATCAGCACCATGTCGATGCTCGGCGTGGTGTCGAGCATCTCGATGCCCTGCCGGCCGCTCTCCGCGTGCACCACCTGCACCTGGTGCTGCTCGAGCACGCCGGTGAGCGAAAAGATGTTCCGGATGTCGTCGTCGACGATCAGCACGCGGCGGCCGGCGAGTCCTGCTTCGCGTCGCCGCGCCGAGTCGATGATCCGCCGCTTGTCCTCGCTCATCCCGCCGACGAGGCGGTGCATGAACAACGCGGTCTCGTCGAACAGCTGCTGGTGCGACTCCGGTCCCTTCAGGATGAAGGACTCGACCAGGTTGCGCAGCTTGGCTTCTTCGGCGGAGCTGACGTCCTTCGCGGTGTGCACGATGATCGGCAGGCGGCGCGAGCCGTCGCGACGGATCGTTTCCACCAGTTGCAGGCCGTCCAGATCCGGCAACACCAGGTCGAGCACGGCGCAGTCGAAGGAACGCTCGCTCAGCGCCTGCAGCGCGTCTTTGCCGGTGGCGACGCGCGTGACTACGACGTCGCCGTTGCCGATGATCCGGACGATTTCCGCGCATTGCAGCTCGTCGTCTTCGACCAGCAGCAGTTCCTTGACGGGACGCGCGATGAATTCCTCGGTGCGCGCCAGCGCCTGCTGCAGCGTCGCGTGATCCACCGGCTTCTCGAGCACCGAGAACGCGCCCATCTGCAGGCCGCGCTCGCGCGGATCCTCGACCGAGATGATGTGAATCGGAATGTGCCGCGTGTCGGGACTGCGCTTGAGGATGTCGAGCAGCCGCCAGCCGTCCATGTCGGGCAGGTTGATGTCGAGCGTGATCAGGGCGGGGCTGAAGCGGCGCACGAGCGGCAAGGCACCGCTGCCGGTTGCCGAGACCACGGCCTTGAAGCCGCGATCGTGCGCGAGGTCGAGCAGGATGCGGCCGAATTTCGCGTCGTCCTCGATGATCAGCAGCACCGCTTCGCCGGGCTGGATGTTCTGCCGGTCGTCAATGATCTCTGCCGGCACCAGCAGCGGCGTCGCTTCGCGACTGACGACGACCTGCGCCGCTTGCTGACCGGCGACCAGCACCGGGCGCGAGGCATGGGTCGGCACGTTCGCGCCGAAGTCGTAGGCGATCGGCAGATACAGCGTGAAGCGACTGCCCTTGCCCGGCGCGCTCTCGACGGCGATCTCGCCGCCGAGCAGGCGGCAGATCTCGCGGCTGATCGACAGGCCGAGACCGGTGCCGCCGTATTTGCGGCTGGTCGTGCCGTCCGCCTGCTGGAAAGCCTCGAAGATCACGCGCAGCTTGTCGGCTGGAATGCCGATGCCGGTGTCGGTGACCGAGTACGCGACGACGGTGGCAGCCGTGTTGAGCGCGTGATGGCCCGGGCTCCAGCCGCCGGTCGCGCGCTCGATTGCCAGCTCCACGCCGCCCTGGTGCGTGAACTTGAACGCGTTCGACAGCAGGTTCTTCAGGATCTGCAGCAGCCGCTTCTCGTCAGTGACGGTCGCGCGCGGCAGCTGCGGATCGAAGCGAATGGCGAGGCTCAGGCTCTTGTCGCTCGCGATCTGCTCGAAGCCGCGCTGCAGGTTGTCGGCGACTTCGGTGAACGGCACCGTGCCGACGTCGAGCGTGACCATGCCGGACTCGATCTTCGACAGGTCGAGAATGTCGTTGATCAGCGCGAGCAGCTCGCTGCCGGCGCGATGGATCGTCTGCGCAAATTCGATCTGCCGCGAGCTCAGGTTCGCGTCGGCGTTGTCGGCCAGTAGCTTCGAGAGAATCAGCAGACTGTTGAGCGGCGTGCGCAGCTCGTGCGACATGTTCGCGAGAAACTCGCTCTTGTACTTCGAGATCAGCGCCAGCTGCTCGGCCTTCTCCTCCAGCAGCTTCTTGGCGCGCTCGACCTCCTGGTTCTTCGCCTCGACCTGCTTGTTCTGCCACGACAGCAGATTCGCTTTTTCCTCCAGCTCCTCGTTCTTCGCACGCAACTGCTCCTGCTGCGTCCGCAACAGGTCTTCCGAGCGCTGCAGCGTCGCCGCCTGCTGCTCCAGACGGTCGTTGGTGTTCTTGAGCTCGCTCTGCTGGCTCTGCAGCTCGCCTGTCAGCAGCTGCGACTGCGCGAGCAGGGCCTCCGTCTGCATGTTGGCGGCGAGCGTGTTGAGCACGATGCCGATGCTCTCCATCAACTGATCGAGGAACAGCGTGTGGATCGAGCTGAAGCGCTCGAACGACGCGAGCTCCAGCACTGCTTTGACTTCGCCCTCGAACAGCGCGGGCAGCACGATGATCGTCGACGCGCGCGCTTCGCCAAGACCGGAGCTGATGCGCATGTAGTCGTGCGGCGCGTCGTTCAGCAGCATCGCGCGCTTGTCGGCGGCACATTGGCCGATCAGCCCGTCGCCAAGCTTCAGCCGCTGCGGCGGACGGCGGCGGTTCGGCGCCGCGTAGCTCGCCGCCAACTCGAGCACGTTCTCGCCGTCCTGCTGGCGCGTCACGTAGAACAGCGCCTGGTGCGCGTTCACCAGCGGCACCAGTTGCGACAGGATCAGGTTCGAGACGTGGCGGATATTGCGCTGGCCCTGCAGCAGGCGATTGAAGAACGCGATGTTGGTCTTGAGCCAGTCCTGCTGGTTGTTCTTCTGCGTCGTGTCCTTGAGGTTGCGGATCATCTCGTTGATGTTGTCCTTGAGCGAGGCCACCTCGCCCGAGGCTTCCACGGTGATGAAGCGTGTCAGGTCACCCTTGGTGACCGCGGTCGCGACTTCGGCGATCGCGCGCACCTGCGTGGTGAGATTCGCGGCGAGCTGATTGACGTTGTCGGTGAGATCGCGCCACAGGCCCGCGGCGCCCGGCACGCTCGCCTGGCCGCCGAGCTTGCCGGCCGTACCCACCTCGCGCGCGACGTTGCTGACCTGCGCCGCGAAAGTCGCGAGCGTCTCGATCATGCCGTTGATGGTGTTCGCGAGCGCCGCGATCTCGCCCTTCGCCTCGACCACCAGCTTGCGCTTGAGGTCACCGTTCGCGACCGAGGTGACGACCTCGGCGATGTTGCGGACCTGACCGGTGAGGTTCGCAGCCATGTGGTTGACGTTGTCCGTCAAGTCCTTCCAGGTGCCGGCGACCCCGTCCACTTTCGCCTGACCGCCGAGCTTGCCTTCGGTGCCGACTTCGCGCGCCACGCGGGTCACTTCGGAAGCAAAGCTGTTGAGCTGATCGACCATCGTGTTGACGGTGTTCTTCAGCTCGAGGATCTCGCCCTGCACGTCGACCGTGATCTTCTTCGACAGATTGCCGCTCGCGACCGCGGTCGTGACCTCGGCGATGTTGCGCACCTGGCCGGTGAGGTTCGCGGCCATGTGATTGACGTTCTCGGTGAGGTCCTTCCAGGTGCCGGCGACGCCCTCGACTCGCGCCTGGCCGCCCAGCTTGCCTTCAGTGCCGACTTCGCGCGCGACGCGCGTCACTTCGGAAGCGAAGCTGTTGAGCTGGTCCACCATCGTGTTGATGGTGTCCTTCAGCTCGAGGATCTCGCCTTTGACGTCGACCGTAATCTTCTTCGAGAGATTGCCGCGCGCGATCGCCGTCGACACCTCGGCGATGTTGCGCACCTGGCCGGTGAGGTTCGCGGCCATGTGATTCACGGAGTCGGTAAGGTCCTTCCAGATGCCGGCGACGTCGCGGACATTGGCCTGGCCGCCGAGCTTGCCTTCGGTGCCGACCTCGCGCGCCACGCGGGTCACTTCGGCGGCGAACGAGGCGAGCTGGTCGACCATCGTGTTTACGACGCCGCCGATGCGCAGATACTCGCCGCGCACGGGGCGCCCGCCGACCTCAGGGTGCATCGACTGCGACAGATCGCCGCGCGCCACCGCACCGATCACACGCGCCACTTCCGAGACCGGGTACGACATGTCCCCGACCAGGCGGTTGATCGAGTCCACGCACTGGGCCCAGGAGCCGGTCGCGCCGTGCACGTGCGCGCGCTCGGCGATCATGCCCTCGCGTCCGACCATGAGGCTGACCCGCTCGAAATCGCGGGTCATGGCGTCGTTGAGCTCGACCACTTCGTTGAAGGCGCAAGCGATCTCGCCGTCGAGGCCGCTGAGGTCGGCCGGCAGCCGCACTGAAAAATCTCCACGGCGCAGCAGGCGCAGCGCCCGGAGTATTTCGCGGCGCTCCAGCGCCGACACGGCCGCACCGCGCGCGCTATCGGCTGCCGTGGCAGTTTCCTTCACTGCGCTCCCCATGATTCCGATCCCCCAAAGTCGGGAAATTTCTGCTCACGCCGCCGACATTCGCTCGAGCGCCGCCTGCAACGCCGTCTCGACGTCGCTCTCTGTGTAGGGCTTCGTCAGGAAGCCGAGCGGCTGCGCGTCGTGCAGGCGCGGGCCGACGTCTTCGAAGGACGCGCCGGTCATGAGCAAAGCGGGAATGCCGTAGCGGGTTCGCAGGGCGACAGCAGCGTCGATCCCATCCCCGCCATCGCCCGCCAATCCGATGTCCACGATCGCCAGATCGCTGGGCGTGCCGGCCGCGATGGCCAGCGCGGTCCGCAGCGAAGGGGCGACTCCGGAAACGCTGTGTCCGAGATCCTGGAGCACACCTTGCAGGAACAGGCTCACCAGAGATTCGTCCTCGACTATCAGGACGCGCAGGCCTCGTGCGCGGCCGGTAGTGGTGGAGGGCTCGACTGTCATAAGTTGTGTGTGCGCCGCCCGGTCCCGTATCTCGGCGTAACGGGCTCAATGCGCGACGTCGCGCGAAGGTTCCGGTCCCAAACGCCCACTGGCCTGAAGTACACTCGCGGGCACAAAAATGAGCGCCGCAATCCTCGTGGTCGAAGATGAGCTGCTGGTCCGCATGTTCGCCGTGGACGTGCTCGAGGATGCCGGTTTCCGCGTGCTTCAGGCCGGCACGGCGGCGGAGGCCCTGCAGGCCTTGCAAGGATCCCCCGACGTGCAGGCGGCGCTGGTCGACATCGGTCTACCGGATCGTCCCGGCGACCAGCTGACGGACGAGATGCAGGCGATGCGCCCCGATCTGCCGATCGTCATCGCGAGCGGCCGCAGCGGCCGCGAGCTGCGGGAGCGGTTCGCCGGCAATCAGCGCGTCGCGATCCTGGTCAAGCCGTACACGGCCTCGCTCCTGCTCGACGCGCTGGCTTCGGTAGGGCTCACCGTTTGAGCCGCAGTCGCCAGATCGAGTTCTCCACGTCCGAGGTGACGTAGAGCGTGCCGCCAGCGCCGACGGCGACGCCCGCAAGCGTGATCGGCACGTTCGGCAGGCCGACCGGCAGCCCGCGAGCGATCACTTCCACTGCCCCGGTCTGCGGCTCGACTCGTACGAGCTGTCCTTTGCCCGTCTCCACGACCAGCACCGCGGATCCGTCGGTAGCGATGCCCTGAGGTCGGTCGAGACCTCTCGCGATCACGCGCCGGGCGCCGCTGTTCACGTCGATCCATGACAGTTGTCCGGCCACCATCTCGCTGACATAGACAGCGTTATCGCCCGCGAGCGCAAGACCGAATGGCGCAATGAGATCACCGACGATCTGCGAGCGTTGCTCGCCGTCGCCGTTGCCCGCGATCTTGCTCAGCCAGCCGCGCGTCGTCTCGGCGACGATCAGCATTCCCGACGGCAACTCGATGGCGTTGCCGGCGTGAGTGTCATTCCAGCTTTGCAGCAGGCGCATTGTGCTGCGCTCGTACCGCTGCACGGGACCTTCGTTGTTCGTGACGATGACGTGTCGTCGGTTCGCCGTGACTGCGACCGGATAGCCAATGGGTGTTCCGGCTGCGTGCGAGCGCGCAATGTCGGCGACTGTGCCCTGGCTCGCATCGACTGTGCGCAACGCAAAGACGTCCGCGACGTAAAGCGTGTCACGCGCGCCATCGGTGATGGAGGCGATTCCGAGCGGGCTGGCGAGCGTGCCCTTCACGACCTGGCGGACCGCACCCGTGCGCACGTCCACTTCCTGGATGCCGTTGTCCGCCATGTTCGAGACGAACAGCCGGTCGCGCGAGTCGATCGCGAGGTTGTCGAGTGAAGGTGCGAGGCGCGCGAGAACCTGTTTGCTGCCGCTGCGGATATCGACGCGGACGACTTCGCCGCGCGCGGTATCGAGCACGTACAGATTCCATTTCGAGTCGAAGTTCGCCGCGGCGGGTGTGTCGAAGCCATCGGCGACGACCGTGAGCGTACCGCTGTCCGGATCGATGCGTACGACCTGATGCTTGAACCACAACGGCCCGTACAGCATGCCGTCGGGCCCGATGTCGAAGCCGTTGAAGCCGCCGGGATCCTTCAGGATCAGCCGCGGCGGCCGCACGCCCGCCGGATCGATCTCCCATAACGCGTCGCCGCCGAATACCTGCGCCGCGAACAGCCGGCCGTCGCTCTTGCGCACGTTGATCGAGTTGACGCTCACCAGATCGGCGATCTTGCGCACCGGGCCGTCACCCGTGCGCGCTCGCACCACGCCGTGCTGAATCGAAGTCCAGACCACCGTGTCATCCGCGAGGAAGACCAGGTCGTCGGCCATACCTTCGGGCGCACCGATGAAACTCCTGACGCTCCCGCTCGCGGTATCGACGAGATAGATGCTGTGACCGACCACGCTGCCGGCGTAGAGCCGGTCGCGCGAATCGAACGCGAGGCCGTGGACGCCGTGGAATTCGGACGGCGGCACCAGGCGATCGAGGGTGTAACGCTCGCTGGTCGGCTGCGCGCCTGCCCCCTGCCATGTGAATGCGGCGAGCGCCGCGAACCATGGACTGAGCCAGCGAGTCATGAGAGCTACTCGCCGCGCGTGCGGCGCGCTCGCATCCAGATGACGACGATCACGACGGCGACGACCAGCAACAGCAGCGCAATACGCATCGGCTCATTCCTGCGGTGGCGTTTTGAAGCGTTCGGTCAGCAGGGCCAGATCCTCGGGCGTGTCGAGGTCGATGGCCGCGTTCGACATGGGCACGCGGATCAGGCGATAGCTGTTGCGTTCGAGGACCGAGCGGGCGCCGCGATCGCCGCGCAGCTCGGCGAGCTCGGAGAAGCACAAGCGCGGAAAAATCGCCGGCACGCCGACGTGCTGGTCATAGACGCTGGCGGCAATCAGGCTCTGCTCGCCTTTCCACGCGGCAGCCAGGCGCTTGAGATCATCCGCATTCACGCCGACCTGATCGCCGAGCAGAACCAGCACGGCATCGCAACCGGGCGGGAGCGAGGCGACGCCGAAGCGCAGCGACGCGCTCATGCCCTCTTCCCAGAAGCGGTTGACGATGACGGATGCCGGCGAATGCGCGAGCAGATGCGTCATCTCGCGCGCGTGCGCCCCGACCACGACGGTGACTGCGTTGCCGGCCAGCGAAACCGCGTTGGCCACGACGATGTGCAACGCAGGCCGGCCGCCGAGCTTGACCAGCTGCTTCGGTTGCCCCAGGCGGGTGGACGCGCCGGCGGCGAGAACCAGGACGTGCAGAGACATACTACGGGGCGTGGGGTTTCGAATTCTCCCGGAACCCCAATAGTATAGTGACCTCAAACCCTCCGTTCTCGCGACATCGCCCCGCCGATGATCCGACCAGTCCTGAAAATGGGTGATCCGCTGCTGTTGCAGGTCGCCAGGCCCGTGCAGCGGTTCGACACCGTCGAGCTGGCCGCGCTGCTCGAAGACATGCACGACACGATGGAGGCGCAGAACGGCGCCGGCCTCGCGGCGCCGCAGATCGGCGTCTCGCAGCAGGTGGTCGTTTTCGGGGTCGCCCGCAATCCGCGGTATCCCCAGGCCGAGGAAGTGCCGTACACGGTGTTGATCAATCCAACGCTCGAGGCCGTGACGCAGGAGATGGAAGAAGGTTGGGAAGGCTGCCTTTCGGTCCCCGGCATGCGCGGCCTCGTGCCGCGCTACACGCAGCTGCGCTATCGCGGCTTCGACCAGTTCGGCAAGGCGCTCGACCGGACGGTGAGCGGCTTTCACGCGCGCGTCGTACAGCACGAGGTCGATCATCTGAACGGCATCCTGTACCCGATGCGCATCCGCGACCTGCGGAACTTCGGCTTCAACGAGACGCTGTTTCCGGGTCAGGACCTGCAAGACGACTAGCTGGAGTGAATGTTATGGCCGCGGTACCTCAATCTTCGATCTCGTTACGCGACCTGGCGCTGTTTCGCGAGCAGGCGTTCGTCGGCGGGCGCTGGGAAAGCGCTGCCGGCGGCCAGGCGAAACAGGTGTTCAATCCGGCCAACGGCCAGCTGATCGGCAGCGTGCCGAACATGGGCGCCGCCGAGACGCGGCGCGCGCTCGAAGCGGCGGACCAAGCGCTGCCCGATTGGCGCGCGCGCACTGCCAAGGAGCGCGCCCAGATCCTGCGCAAGTGGTTCGACCTGATGATGGCGAACCAGGAAGACCTCGCCGTGCTGATGACGATCGAGCAGGGCAAGCCGCTGTTCGAAAGCCGCGGCGAGATCGCCTACTCCGCCGCGTTCATCGAGTGGTTCGCCGAGGAAGGCAAGCGCGCGTATGGCGACGTCATTCCTGCCCACGGCCGCGACAAGCGCATCGTGGTGCTGAAGCAGCCGATCGGCGTGACTGCCGCGATCACGCCGTGGAATTTTCCGTCGGCAATGATTGCCCGCAAGGTTGCACCCGCGCTCGCCGCTGGCTGCACGATGGTCATCAAGCCTTCGGAGCTGACACCGTTCTCGGCGCTCGCGATGTGCGTGCTCGCCGAGCGCGCGGGCGTGCCCGCGGGCGTCGTCTCCGTGGTCACCGGCGACTCGAAGCCGATCGGCGGCGAGCTGACCAGCAATCCGATCGTCCGCAAGCTGAGCTTCACCGGCTCGACCGCGGTCGGCAAGCTCCTGATGGCGCAATGTTCGAGTACGGTGAAGAAGCTCTCTCTCGAGCTCGGCGGCAACGCGCCGTTCATCGTGTTCGACGACGCGGACCTGGAAAGCGCGGTCGCCGGCGCGGTCGCGTCGAAATATCGCAACGCCGGGCAGACCTGCGTGTGCGCCAACCGCATCCTCGTGCAGTCCGGCATCTATGAGCGGTTTGCGCAGCGGCTGGCGGAAGTCGCGACCAGTCTCAAGATCGGCAACGGTCTCGACAAGGACACGAAGATCGGGCCGCTGATCGAGGAGAAGGCGGTCGTCAAGGTCGAAGGGCACGTGCGCGATGCGCTCGCGAAAGGTGCGAAAGTCGTGACCGGCGGCAAACGTGTCGATGGCTCGGGCTACTTCTATCAGCCGACGGTGCTGACCGGCATTCGCTCCGACATGCTGGCGATGCGCGAGGAGACGTTCGGGCCGGTCGCGCCGCTCATGAAGTTCGACACCGAGGACGAGGCGATCCGCCTCGCGAACGCCACCGAGTTCGGGCTCGCGAGCTACTTCTACAGCCGCGACGTCGGCCGCGTGTGGCGCGTCGCCGAGGCACTGGAGAGCGGCATCGTCGGCATCAACGAAGGCATCATTTCGACCGAGGTGGCGCCGTTCGGCGGCGTCAAGGAAAGCGGCATCGGCCGCGAGGGCTCGAAGTACGGGCTCGACGAGTACCTCGAGATCAAATACCTCTGTTACGGCGGCGTATGAAAGCCACGGTTCGCTGGGTGCAGGACGTGATGTTCGTCGGCGAGTCCGGCTCCGGGCACGCCGTCGTGATGGACGGCGCGCCGGATTCGGGCGGACGCAATCTGGGCGTGCGGCCGATGGAGATGCTGCTGCTCGGGCTCGGCGGCTGCACCGCGTTCGACGTCGTGATGATCCTCAAGCGCGGCCGCGAGCCGGTCACCGACTGCGTCGTCGACATGGATGCCGATCGCGCGCAGACCGATCCGAAGGTATTCACGCGGATCAGGATGCATTATCGGGTAAGCGGCCGCGGGCTCGATCCGAAGAAGGTCGAGCGTGCCGTCAACCTGTCGGCGGAAAAGTATTGCTCGGCGACCGCGATCATCAACAAGACCGCGCAGATCTCGCACGAGATCGAAATCATCGACACAGGAGCGACAACATGAAACGCAGCGCATCGGCAGTCTGGAAGGGCGGCCTGAAAGACGGGCGCGGAACGATTTCCACGCAGAGCGGCGTGCTCGCGGACACGCAGTACTCGTTCAGCACGCGCTTCGAGGAAGGCAAGGGCACGAACCCGGAGGAGCTGATCGCGGCTGCGCACGCCGGCTGTTTCACGATGGCGCTGTCAGCGCAGCTAGACACCGCGGGCAAGAAAGCCGAAAGCATCCAGACGGAGGCGGTCGTGACTCTGGACAAGACCGATGCCGGTTTCACGATCACGGCCGTGCACCTGAAAGTGCGCGCCAAGGTGCCGGGCGCCGCCCCGCCGGACTTCCAGGCCGCTGCGGACGCCGCGAAGAAAGGCTGCCCGGTTTCGCGCGTGTTGAACGCGCAGATCACGATGGAAGCGAAGCTGGAAGGCTGGACCTAAGAGAAGCCTGCCTGCGCGTCCGGCTTCCCCGCGTACTCACGATCGCCGGTGCAGCGCTGGCTGCACTGGCGATTTTCGGTTTCTGGTTCGCCGCGCGCGAGCCGAGCTATCTGCCGCCGCCGGGCGATGAGATCGACATTCTCCTGGAGCTCGCCGGTGTCTTTCCGGACAACTACGGCATCCTGTGGCGCGAGCATCAGTTGCTGCGCGCGTCGGATCCCGAAGCGCAGCAGTACCCGGAGCTGCTCAACGACGCCCTGTTCATGCACAAGCTGCTGACGACGGAAGGCGGGCAGGCCAGTGGCAATATCTCGGTCGAGGTCGCATACAGGTTCTACGCACACGATCACGACATCGGTGCCGGCACGAGCCTCGACAACCTCACGGCCGACCAGGGACAGCTGGCGTGCGTGTGCCTGCCGCCGGAATCGGCCGGCACTGAGTGCAAGGGCGTGCTCGGCTTCGGCAACTACGAGTTCACGCTGGTCGTGGACTACAACGTCGAGCAGTGTCCGAAGGGCATCAATCCACAGCGCGAGCAGGAGTTTCGCCGCTCGATGCAGACGGCGGACCGCCTGATCGGGTTCTACCTCAAGCCGCTACGTCGCAAGCCGCGCTGGCTCTGACGGGCCGCGGGCCCACAGATAGCTGCCCCACGTCAACGCACCGCCGACAGTCATGATCGCGGCGATCGTGCTCACCTTACCGTCGTTGAACGTGGCGACGGCGAAACCACTCAGCATCGCCAGTGCCGACTGCAACGCACCCATCAGCGCCGAGGCTGCGCCCGCATCCGCACCGTGAGGCGCCAATGCGAGTGCTGCGACGTTCGGTGTTACCCGTCCGACCGCAACGAAGAAGGACAATTGGAGAGCGACAACCGTCCATAGAGGCACTGGCCACAGCGATGTCAGAAGTAACAGTGCGCCGCCGAGCAGGAGCGGCAACCACACGTAGCGCGCCAGCACTTCGCGCGGCCCGATGGTGCGCAACGCGATCATGTTGAGCCTGCTTGCCGTCATGAACGCGAAGCCGTTCAACCCGATGAGCGCGCCGAACTGCTGCGGCGAAAGGTCGTAGCGCTGCGTGAGCACAGTCGGCGCACCGGTCACGTATGTGAATAGCGCACCCATGCCGAAGCCGCCGACCAGCGAGTAGCCGATGAGCGTGCGGTCTGCGCCGAGTCGCAGGTAGGTCCGCATGACGTTCGCAAAGTTCAGCGGTACCGCGGCAGAAGCGGGCCGCGATTCACGCAATGCGAAGTGAGTCGCAGCGAGCAGCGCCACGCCGAGCGCGGCCTGGAATACGAACGTCGCGCGCCAGCCGAAGTGCGTCACCACGAAGCCGCCCGCTGCGGGCGCGAGGACGGGACCGAGCGCCACGATCATCATCAACAGCGAGAACGCACGCGCCGCTTCGTGCGGCTCGCAGCGATCGCGGACGATCGCACGGCCGATCACGAAACCGGAGGAGCCGCCGAGCGCCTGGACGATGCGCATCAGCGTAAGCGCAGGCAGGCTCGGAGCGAGCGCGCAGCCGGCTGCGCCGAGCGCGTACAGCGCGAAGCCGAAATACAAGGGGGGCTTGCGACCGAAGCGATCGCTGATCGGCCCGTAGAACAGCTGGCTGACGGCGAGCCCGACCAGATACGCGGCCATCGTCGTCTCGACGCCGCGCATCGCGAACTCGCGCTCGATGGCCGGAAAGCCCGGCAGGTACATGTCGATCGAGACCGGTCCGACGGCGGCCATGGCGGCCACCAGCAGCAGCCAGCGCGGAACACCGTGCCCGTGCATGCTAAGGAGTCAGGCTAGAGCCTGACCCACAGGCTGAATTTGCGGCGCAGTCAGTACACCACGACACTGCGGATCGATTCTCCGGCGTGCATCAGGTCGAACGCCTTGTTGATGTCGTTGAGCGGCATCGTGTGCGTGATCAGGTCGTCGATGTTGATCTTGCCCTGCATGTACCAGTCGACGATCTTCGGTACGTCGGTGCGGCCGCGCGCGCCGCCGAACGCAGTGCCCTTCCACACGCGGCCCGTGACCAGCTGGAACGGACGCGTCTTGATCTCCTGGCCCGCACCGGCGACGCCGATAATGACCGAGACGCCCCAGCCGCGATGGCAGCATTCGAGCGCCTGGCGCATCAGCTCAACGTGGCCGACGCACTCGAAGCTGTAGTCGGCCCCGCCGTCGGTCATCGCGATCAGGTGCTGCACCAGATCGCCACCCACTTCCTTGGGATTCACGAAGTCAGTGAGACCGAACTTCTCCGCGAGCGCACGCCGCTTCGGGTTGAGATCGACGCCGATGATGCGGTTCGCGCCGGCGAGCTTCGCGCCCTGCACGACGTTCAGGCCGATGCCGCCGAGACCGAACACAACGACGTTCGCGCCCGGCTCGACCTTGGCGGTGTTGATCACCGCGCCGATACCAGTCGTGACGCCGCAGCCGATGTAGCAAACCTTGTCGAACGGCGCGTCCTCGCGGATCTTCGCAAGCGCGATCTCGGGCAGCACCGTGTGATTCGAGAACGTCGAGCAGCCCATGTAGTGATGGATCTTGTCCTTGCCGATCGAGAAGCGGCTGGTGCCGTCCGGCATCACGCCCTTGCCCTGCGTCGCGCGGATCGCAGTGCACAGGTTCGTCTTGCGCGACAGGCACGCCTTGCACTGGCGGCATTCCGGCGTGTACAGCGGGATGACATGGTCGCCGGCCTTCAACGTCGTCACACCGCGGCCGACATCGACCACGACGCCGGCGCCTTCGTGGCCGAAGATCACCGGGAACAGGCCTTCAGGATC